>VTLG01012745.1_pt1 | contig 56713 bp, 72 predicted proteins | sample 4694571 | NCBI WGS metagenome assembly VTLG01 (sample SAMN12604809, study PRJNA352737) | marine metagenome | biome: ENVO:00000447; feature: ENVO:00000209|ENVO:00000569|ENVO:01000036; material: ENVO:00002151; isolation source: viral sequences binned using virsorter ... | reverse complement strand
TATTAGCAACTCCAGTAAATAATGAACCGTTACTAACACAACTTATCGGAAGGGTAATAAGACAAGAAGAAGATAAGAAAGACCCAGTAATAATTGATATAAATTTAAAAGGCAACACAGCTCGGAGACAAGCTAATAATAGGTTAGGTTATTATATGAAACAAGGGTATAATATTACTCACCTCTGAAAAATTGTTCTTGACACCGAGTTAAAATTTTGATATAATAGTGATACGATTTAATTGGAAAACCATATTAAAAGCAACCAAAGGTAAGTCAGGTGATGTCTTGCTGGTAGTGCATATTTTAACATATGGAATTAGACCAAGAAATTATCGTGATCCATTATATAAATATTATGGAAAAGATTGGTCTGGCTTCAGTTTTTTAATTAATCCCGAAGCAATCTTTGAAAAAAGACCGCAATATACTGACAAAGAATGGGCAGAGTATGTAGGAGTAGCCTCATATAGAAACCTAAACTTGTATCTTGAGTCAGGAATAACAACACTAGACCTCAACCATTTACCAATGGACGAGGACATTATAAAACAAAACAGGCTACTTAAAATTGAAGATAACAAGATACATTTTCGATTCGAAGAAGTCAATTAACGGAGAAAAAAATGGCTATAAAATTTGGTCAATTAGAAGGTAAAGCTAAGAAAACTAGCATTAACCAATTTACTTATCGTGATGGCGATAATGTAGTAAGAATGGTAGGAGACATCTTACCCCGTTATGTTTATTGGATAAAAGGCGAGAATGGAAAAAATATTCCTTTTGAATGTCTTTCTTTCGATAGAGATACCGAAACTTTTAACAATCAAGAAAAAGATTGGGTCAGGCATTACAATCCTGACATGAAATGTGGGTGGTCTTATGCAATTCAATGCATAGATCCTGCAGATGGACAAGTAAAAGTCCTAAATCTAAAGAAAAAGTTGCTAGAACAGATCATGTTAGCAGCTGAAGATCTTGGTGATCCAACTGATCCAGATGTGGGTTGGGATATACACTTTAAACGAGTAAAGACTGGTCCGATGGCATTTAATGTCGAATACCAATTACAAGTTCTTAAGTGTAAAGTAAGAGAACTTTCTGCTGATGAGAAAGCATCGATTGCTGAACTTAAATCAATGGACGAAGTTCTACCAAGACCTAGTGCTGAAGCACAAAAAGAACTTTTAGATAGAATCCGATCACAGGGCAACGAAATGAATGAAGATGTTGCTGATGAATTTAAAGCTGACAAGCAAGAACAGAAGTGGTAAATCGGATTTTATTCACAGCCGATTGGCATTTAAAACTGGGACAGAAAAATGTCCCAGTTTCTTGGGCTAAAAACAGATTTCGACTGTTCTTAGAGCAAGTAAAAGAGTTAGAAAACGAAGTAGATTTACATATAATTGGAGGAGATCTCTTTGATAGAGTACCTTCAATGGAAGAGTTAGAGTTATATTTTGAGTTTATAAGCGGAGTTGGTATTAAAACAATAATTTTTGATGGAAACCACGAAGCGACAAGGAAGGGCAAAACATTTTTTACACAACTAAAGAGTGCAACTACGGAATTAAATCCGTTAGTAGAGATCATTGACGAAATCTATCAAACGGATCAATTCAGTATACTCCCTTACCGTGAGTTACATAGGAAGTGGCACATTACACAATTCAATCCAAGGCAACCGCTATTTACTCATGTTAGGGGAGCTATACCTCCTCATGTAAATCCCGAAATCGATTTGAATAGGTTTAAACCTTTTCCAGTTGTTTTTGCAGGAGATTTACATAGTCACTCTAATACACAACTAAACATTGTATATCCTGGTAGTCCTATGGCTACACAATTTCACAGAACTAAAATTAAGACTGGTTATTTAATGATTGATACATCAAACTGGTCTTGGGAATGGGACACTTTTAAACTACCTCAGTTATTAAGAAAAACAGTAACTGATCCAAGTGAGATGGTTCCCACAGATTATGACCATACGATTTATGAAATTGAAGGTAATGTTACCGATCTCGCTGATGTTGCTAACTCTGAACTTTTGGACAAGAAGATTGTTCGAAGAAAAACTGAGGCTACACTAATTCTCTCAAAAGATATGTCTATTGAAGATGAATTAGTGGAGTATCTCAGCTATATTTTGGAATTAGAAGATACACAAGTACAGGAGATATTAGGAACCTATCATGATTACGCTAGGGACATTGCAATGGGATAATTGTTTTAGTTATGGCTCAGGGATAGAGTTAGAATTAAATCAATCTAATCTAACACAACTTGTCGGTACAAATGGACAAGGTAAGTCTAGTATACCTTTAATACTTGAGGAAGTTTTATTTAATAAAAATTCAAAAGGTATCAAAAAAGCTGATATTCAAAATAGGTATTTTAATAAAGGTTATAACATAAGTTTAAACTTCTTAGTCGAAAAAGATAAATATCTTATTAAGGTTAATAGAAGTCGTGGAACGATAAAAGTTAAACTTTTTAAAAATGGAGAGGACATATCGAGTCATACTGCCACAAATACTTATAAGACAGTTGAAAATATTTTAGGTGTAGATTTTAAGACTTTTTCACAGTTAGTATATCAAAATACAAACGCAAGTTTACAATTTTTGACGGCTACAGATGCGAACAGAAAGAAGTTTCTCATAGACCTTTTTTCTTTAGATGAGTACTTAAGTTATTTAGAGATATTTAAGAATGGTGCTAGAAGTATACAGAGTGATAAAATCGGTATAGACTCGAAAGTTGATAGTATAGAAAATTGGCTAAATTCTAATGTTCTCGATGATACTACCATACTTCCTATGAAAAATATAAAAATCGAGACGAGTGATGATGAGAAAATACTTCGGAAGAAATTAATAGAATTTGAAAAAATCGATTCCACGAATAGAAAAATCTCAGAAAACAGGTTGAAAAAAGACTTGTTTAAGCAAATTAAAATTGCAGATATTACAAGTGCGAGAGTACCTGATAAAATGGAGTGGGACGATCTTAGTAATAAAGTCGGAGAATACAACTTTGCAATACGACAATGTGAAGCCACAATCGACTCAATTAGTGAAATTGGCGAGGAATGTCCGACTTGCTCACAGCCTGTATCGACTGAATTTGTGGCAGAAATGGTACAGGGAGCGGAAAACTCTGCGAAAAAGATGACACAAAGCAGAGAGAATACAAAGGCAGAGATTGCACGAATACAGTCCGAAGTAAAAGAGTATGAGAGACGTGTGGCAAAGCAGCAAGAGTGGGCAGAATTAAAACGCAGTATTGATGATGATTTGCCAGATGAGCCGATTGACTCGATTAGGCTTCAAGAAGAGATAGAGGAATTAGAAGATATAAGCTTCAAGAAGATATAGAGCAATTAGAAGATAGAATAACTGACGCCAAATCGCAGATACAAGAGATAATTGAAGAAAACGAGAAACGTGCGACTCGAAATACACGAATACAAGTGATACAGGAACAAACAAAAGAATTTGAAGAAGAACTTGTCAAGCTACAAGGAAAGCTGGAAAAAATTTCGGCGAAACTCTCTAATTTGGAGATTCTTAAGAGAGCATTTAGTACAAGCGGACTTATTGCTTATAAGATTGAAAATCTCGTTAAAGATTTAGAAGATATGACGAATGACTATCTTGCGGAACTCAGCGATGGTCGATTTAGTATAAATTTCGTAGTATTGAATGACAAGTTAAATGTAGAAATAACAGATAATGGAAAGACGGTCGCAATTACCGCACTTTCTAGCGGTGAGTTGACCCGAGTGAATACAGCGACACTAATTGCTATTAGAAAACTGATGAGCAGTATTTCTAAAAGTCGTATAAATGTATTATTTTTAGACGAGGTGATTAATGTTTTAGACGAAGCGGGTAGGGAGAAGCTCGTTGAGATTTTGCTAAAAGAAGAAGATTTAAACACCTTTGTTGTATCACACGGCTGGACTCACCCTCTGCTAGAAAAAATAGAAGTAATTAAAGAGAATAATATAAGTAGATTAGAATAATGAGTGGAATTATAAGAGTAGATAAACTTCCAAAACCTTATGGAAATTATATGTTAATTAAAAGGGAAGAACCAGAATCTGAAACTAGAGATAGTGGTATTATTATACCTCATCAACATAGAAAGTTATCTCAGTTAGGAGAAGTGGTTGCTTTAGGAAGTCATAGTAAAACTACAAAGAAAGGTGCAAGAATACCTTTTGATGTTAAAATTGGAGATCAGATCTTATTTAAGTGGCATACAGCTACTAATGTAATAGAGTTTGATCAAATGCAATATCTTCTGTTAAAAGAAGATGATATAATAGTGGTGATTGAATAATGGTAGACTCAAGAGCAAAGGGAGCAGCGGGTGAACGACAAGTAAGAGATGTTTTAAGAAAATACACAGACCTAGATTGGCAGAGAGTGCCTCATTCAGGTGCGTTAGAATTTATGAAAGGCGACTTATTTGTTCCAAATAAACATAATAACTATTGTGTAGAAGTAAAATTTTATAAAGGTAGTCATTTTAATGATAAGATCCTAACTAATAGTACAAATGAGTTTGTAAATTGGTGGGATCAAACAACAAAACAGGCAAAACAAGCAGGAGCAAAACCTATCTTATTTTTTAAATATAATAGAAGTAAAATATTTGTAGCTACAAGAGATAAGCCTGAAACAGTAAAAAATTATATGTATGTAAATCATTTAAACTGCTATGTAGCAGAAGCAACTGGTTGGCTAACATACGAAACTCCGAGTTTTATAAATGAGTAAGTCATTATTTGATCTCGGAGCAAAAGCTCCAAAAGATAGAGTATTAGTAATTGATGCTCTAAATTTGGGTTTCAGATGGAAACATCAAGGAAGAACTGATTTTCGTGAAGATTATATGAGAACAGTTGAGTCCTTCGCTACTTCCTATAATTGTGGAACAATAATTATTACCGCAGATAAAGGAAATAGTACTTATAGAAAAGAGATATATCCAGAGTATAAATTAAATCGTAAAGAGAAATATGCTCTACAAAGTGAAGAAGAAAAACAAGCATTTTTAGATTTCTTTAACGAGTTTGAAGAAACTTTAAAAGTAATGAATAAAAGATGGTGTGTTCTTCAGTATGATGGAGTAGAGGCGGACGATATAGCCGCTTATATAGTACGAAATCTAGACGATTATGATATATCTCATATCTGGTTAATAAGTTCTGATAGAGATTGGGATTTATTAATTAGTGAGAAAGTATCTCGTTTTTCATATGTAAATAGAAAAGAGACTACTTTCGATAATTGGAAAGAAATGCATAATTACGATATAGAAGATTATATTACTATAAAATGTTTAATGGGAGATTCGGGAGATAATATTAGTGGTATTCCACAGATTGGACCGAAAAGAGCAGAGACACTCGCAGCTCAATATGGAACTGCATTTGATATTTATGACGCTTGTCCTATAGATAGTAAATATAAATATATTGAATCTTTAAACTCAAATGTTGATGTTATACTTCGTAATTATGAAATCATGGATTTATTGTCTTATTGTGATGAAGCAATAGGAGAAGGAAATGTAATTAAAATCGATAATTTATTATCAAGCCATATATAAGGAGATAACATGGCAAGTACGAGAGCACAAATAATTACACGAAGGACGTATAATAGACCTTTAAATAAAGAAGGAACAGAATTTGAAACATGGGAGCAAACTATTGGTAGAGTTATATCCCATCAAAAATGGTTATGGGAAAGAGCAAAGGGAGAAACTAGACTTACTGCTGACGAATGGAATGAACTTGCAGAATTGCAACAGTTATTAATCGATAGAAAAGCAGCAGTCGCAGGTAGAACGTTATGGTTAGGAGATACTGAATACAAGGCTGTGGAGTAGGTTTCAAACCTATTACTGGTACATTAAATGGTTTCTACAAACCAATAGAAAATATTAAAGTTACGCACACAACTAGAACTGCCAAAGGCGGTAGAGAAGATAACTTAGAAACTTGGGATCCAGATACTAGAGTATGGACTATTAGTGTTGGAGATTCTGCGGAATCATGGGCAAGAAGTATAGGTAAATTATTAGCAGGTAAATATCCTGCTAAAGAACTTCATCTTGATTTTAGTCAAATAAGACCATCAGGAGAACGCTTAAAAGGTTATGGTTGGATTTCTTCAGGAAGTGAAGCAATAGGCAAAGCCTATTATGAGATAGCACAAATACTAAATCTAAGGAGTGGAAATCTTCTAAGAAAGATGGATATTTTAGATATAGTTAATTGGTTAGGAACAGTTTTATCTTCACGAAGAAGTGCGGAACTTGCTTTATTCGATTACGGAGAACCCGAATGGGACGATTTTGCAGTAGCAAAGAAAGACTGGTGGGTTACAGGTAATGAACAAAGACAACAAAGTAATAATTCTTTACTTTTTAGATATAGACCTAATAAAAAAGAATTACAGCATATCTTTCAATTAATGGCAGATTCTGGTGGATCAGAGCCAGGCTTTATTAATGGAGTAGCAGCGTTAGAACGCGCTCCTTGGTTTAAAGGAGTTAATCCATGTGCAGAAATCTTACTAGGAAATAAAACATTCTGTAATTTAACAGAAATAGATTTAGGAAAATTTGTAGGAGATCAAGCGGGATTAATTAGATGTTTAAAATTAATTGCTAGAGCGAATTATCGTCAGACTTGTGTAGATTTACAAGATGGAATCTTACAAGAGTCTTGGCATCTTAATAACCAATTCTTACATTTATGTGGGGTAGGACTTACTGGTATAGCCAGAAGAAAAAACTTAGGAGCTTATGACTACAAACAAATGCAAAGAGTCGCAACATCAGCAGCATACCGTATGGCTGATGAACTGGATCTTCCAAGACCAAAAAACGTTACAACTGTTAAGCCTTCGGGAACTTTATCAAAGATTATGGACACTACTGAAGGTGTGCATAAGCCTCTTGGTAAATATATCTTTAATAATGTTAACTTTTCTAGGCACGATCCTCTTATTGATGTTCTTAGGAGTGCTAATTATAACGTATTCGATCACCCTACTGATCCAGAGGGTATATTGGCAACTTTTCCCGTTGCGTATGAAGATGTTGAATTTAATAAGGAAGATGAAAAAGAAGTCAACTTGGAGACGGCTGTAGAACAATTAGAAAGATACAGGTTGATTCAAAATAACTGGTGTCAACAAAATGTTAGTGCTACAATTAGTTATAGTGCTGATGAAGTAGAAGATATTGTTGACTGGTTATGTCAAAATTGGGATCAGTATGTTGGAGTTAGTTTTATTTATCGTAATGACCCAACTAAAACTGCAAAAGATTTAGGTTATTTATATCTACCACAAGAAGTAGTAACCAAAGAAGAATACGATAAATATGTGGAGAGACTTCTTCCTATTGATCTAGAAGGTACTAATACTTTTGAAGAGATAAAAGATGAAGAATGTGCAACGGGTGCATGCCCAATTAAATAGGAGAAAACAATGGCAATAGCCAATGATGAACCAGTATTAGAATTAAATGGTAATAAATATATTATTAGCGGACTCCCTAGAGATGCGCAATATTGTATTGCTCATATGACTGAAATTCAAGCAGATATAGATAAATGCAGTAAAGAATTAGATAGACATAGAGCAGCCTATGCTGGTTTTCAAATACAACTAGAAAAAATAGTTGAACCAGAATCCCAAGAAGAAGGAGGGGAAGATGGCGAATAAAGAAATAATAGTAGATAAAATATATTTAAAAGACTCTACTTTAGAAACTCCTTCTAGTCCTGAACAGTTTCAATATGAACAACCTTCAATAGAAATACAAATGGATTGTAAAGTAGGACATTCACTATTACTACCACCTAGTTATTATGAGGTAGTATTAGATATAAGTGTTATAGGAAAAACGAAAGAAAACTATCTATATGTAGTAAATACTCAGTATGGTGGTTTATTTGATCTAAAAGGATATACAGACGAAGAAAGAAAAAGAGCTGTGTCTGTAGATTGTCCATATTTATTATTCCCATATTCTCAAAGACTTATAAATGATATGACTACTCAAGTAGGGTTTCACCCTGCACATATACAACCTATAAATTTTGAAGGTATGTATGAAGATACAGAGACTTAATTGGGATAAAGATAAGCACGGTTTAATATGGAAAATATCTGATGTATTTTCAGAGGAAGAATTAGATTATATCAAAAGTAAACTTCCTGTTCAAGAAATTGGAAAACCTCCAAAAGCCGCAGCTAAAAGAATAGATAATCTAGAAAGGTTAAGAAGAACTTGGCACTCTAGATTAAAAGATTTATATGCTCAATTTAAGGAGGAATACAAAGAGGAAAACATACCAATATTATGCCCTGATTACTGGAATACTCAAGATGTATGGACTGATATGTCTTTACAAGGAACAGCTAGAAATTTAAATTATAGAATACACGCAGATGTAGTTGAAAAACTATTAACATTTGTAGTATATGTATACCCAGAGATACAAGAACCAACTTATTTCCACGAATACAATAATGAAATTGTACAGAAGTTTAAAGAAGATGATATATCTCCTATAAGAGCAGTTCCGTGGGAAATAAATACAGGATATATGTTTATAGCTAATAATAAATCTTTACACAGTTATTCTAATATGATATATAATACTGATAGATATATTGTTATAGCTAATTTACGAAGAGCAGTAGAAAATGAAGTTTGAACAATTAATAGAACCATTTACTTTACATGAATTTCATACGAAATACCATAGAAAAAAGTTTTGTATTATAAAAGGTAATCCTTATAGAAAAGGATTATTTGAAAATATTATTTCTTGGAGTGAGTTTTCAGACTATATAAATAATGATAGAGCAGTATCAGGATTACAGGCAATACTTCCTGGAGGTAAAAAGCTATGTATGGAAAAATATAATTTATATAGAAAGAAAAAACCTGCATGGGCTAAAAAAGATGCCTATTATGATAAAGAATATTTACATAAGATATGGAGAGACAATGGATCTATTATATTAACTAAAGCTTCTTTATTAACTCCTGGGATCTCTACAATAGCAGGAACTATTGAATCCTATTTTGGAGGAGCCGCTGATGCTCACTTTTATTGTAGTAGAGCTAAAGATGCTTATTCTTTTCCTTTTCATAGAGATAGTGATGATAATTGGTTAGTTCATGCTTATGGAACAGTAAGATGGACAGTTAATAACTCCTTAGCAAATATACCTGATGATACTACTGAATTTGATCTAACCGTTGGAGATTTATTATATATTCCAACAGGTCTAGAACATAAAGCTGTTGCACAGTCTAGAAGAATATCTATTTCTGTTCCTTTGATGGAGCGTTTTGGATCTAAACCTGTGAATAGAAATTATTACGATTTCTCAAATTCTTGATAAAGCATATCTCATCTTAGAAATTCTAATCTTTGATAAATTACCCAAATATTCTATACGATTTCTTTCCTTCTCAGGTACCCCTGACAAATATGGAATAAGTTTATCAAAATGATATGCAAAAGTTTCCAATACATTGATAGTATCTTTTTCTATACAATCAACATAATTATATATAAAAGCATTTTCCCCTTGTATCGCATAATCTAAAGCATCTATAGTTGCTACTGCTTTATTCTCAAAAAGAACATCATCTTTATGATTCATACTTCTTGGCATATATAGTTTCTTATTGGGTATAATACCTCTATCTGATTCAGGAATTGAATCCCATTTTTCAGGATTAATTACAAATATCGACATATCGACTAAACCCTTAGTAATATTTTTATCGACAAGAGGATAATGTCTATATATTCTATCATGATCTGTATATACTCCTCTCCTGCTAATACATATTGGAAAATCTATTGCTGATTCCGAAATCTCTACTTCTTTATCTACAACCAAACCACTCTTTAGTACTAAAGTGAGTCCTTTTATATTCTTAAAGATAGTAGGAAATCTATTACCTGGCTCACAGGGTACAATTGTATAGGGCACATTTGGCATATTCTTATGCAAAGAATTTATAGTTAAATTAACTAGGTTATTTTCCTGTAGTATTAAGACTGATAGGTTTTTCAGGGGGTACATGTGTTTCTTCCTTAAAATAGTTAAAAAATTGGTTTATATCATCTTGTGGATTCCAAGAAATGTGAGATATTAAACCAGCGTATCTACAAGAAAATAATCTCTTAAGCCCATTCTTGGTTAAACGATTATTTCTTGATAAAGCTCTATATATTGATGTATATGTATAAAATTTTTCTAAATTTTTCATATCATATAATATTACTTTCTTTCCTTTAGCAAGAGCTACTAAACCCATTTCTGAATTAGTGCAACACCCAACCTTTTCAGCTCTATTTAATATAGTGTGTCCTGATAAGTTTTTATCTATTAGGGCTTCTTCACCAAAGTTATGTTTTAAATCACTCATAGCAAAAGGAGATGTTAATGGGTGGCATTTAAGTTTTGCTCCGTATATATCTATAGCTTGTTTTATTCTTTTACGGTCTATTATATCATTTAATATGTTAGTACCTGGTAGAAAGATTACAAACGGATAAGATATATCAGTTTTTCTTAATTTATATTTATCATTATCTTCTTCACAAATATCATTGACTATTTCTTCACCCTGTATGGTTATATCACTCATAACAGCATCGTTCATAATCTTAGAACAATATAAACTAGAAGCGGGTCTTAAATATACAAACTTTGTCATTATATCTGTATATACATAACCTCTTATTTTTCGTTCATTAACAAAATCATACCAAATATCATATTCTAAATTAGTATTATAATTTCCATGTTCAGGTAGTAAATGATGTATTTTATCCAGTTTATCGTTCTTATCAGATCTTCTAAGCGTTCCTGATTTAAAGAAGTGCGCTATTTCATCATTTAATACATCATTAAATGCTACTATATCAACTCCTTTTGCCATTTTCTAACACCCTTATCTTTTCTTCTAGTTCTTCCATTCTTTCTTCCATGTCTTTAAAATGGTCTATTATAATCATAAGAGTTTCTTCTGCTCTTTTTGTTGCGATTTTTAATTCTTCTTTTATTTCTTTTTCCATTGTTATTCCTTATCATTTAAGATATTCTTATTATTTAAAGTGAGATATTTCATTACGAGAATGTAACGATTAATTTTTTGTAAGTTTGACCATGATAGCCGCTTTTCGTTTCACCTACCGTATAGGTTAACCAACCTTCGGATACACAGGTGTTGTATGCGTCTTCCATGCTTGACCCAGCAACTACCCATAAAGAGGAGGTGGGTTCATTAGATGATAAACTTTTATAGTAAATATTTAATTTTTCACAATATTCTGAAGAGTATGACCAAGCTCTACTTCCACCAGAGTCTCTTCTCATAAGTGATGATAAAGCACAATATCTTTGTGGGGGTAAGTGTTCTATAACTCCACAAGCATATTCTACAATATAACCATCTATATCTGTTTTATATATTACACGATTTGATATTTGGAGATCAGTTTTAAATGCTGCTAATTTATCTGCGGAACTAGAGCTTGATGTTAAACTAAACTCTTCCCAAAGAACATTAGGAGGGGTTGCGTCTAGATAAGATAAAGAATCATTAAAACAATCTTCAAAAATTGTCATATTTATATCACTATAATTAATTGTTGTTATATTTATTGCCATATTAGCTCTCCGTCCAATCGTTACTTCCATCTTTGGATCTTGTATTATGAGCTTCAGCCGAAGCGATTGCAGTTGTTCTTAATGAACCTCCTGAACCAGAAGTAACTGTTACCCTCTCATATATTGTGGTAGCAAAAGTACCTGTTGTATTATGCGAGGTATTATAAGTTGTAGTTGTACTATGCGTTGTATTATACGTTGTAGTCGTATTATGAGACGTTCCTGTACTTTTTGAAGTATTATACGTTGTAGTCGTAGTTGACGATGTATTATAAGTCGTAGTTGTACTATGTGTTGTATTATACGTTGTAGCTGTGGTCTTAGTAGTTTCTTGACTAGTATTATACGTTGTAGTCGTAGTCGAGGACGTATTATACGTAGTCGTTGTACTATGTGTTGTATTATAAGTCGTAGTTGTGTTCTTAGCAGTTGACCAAGTTGTAGTAGTATCGTGCGAAGTAGACCAAGTTGTAGTTGTACTATGGTTTGTACTATGACTAGTACTATACGTAGTCGTTGTACTATGTGTTGTATTATAAGTCGTAGTCGTACTCGATGATGTATTATACGTAGTGGTTGTACTCTTTGAAGTCTCCCAAGTAGTTGTGGTACTATGTGAAGTATTATAACTTGTATTGTACGTAGTTGTTGTATTTTGTGAAGTACTAAACGTGGTCGTAGTATTATGCGAAGTAGCATAAGTTGTCGTTGTACTTTTACTTGTATTGTATGTAGTCGTAGTAGACTTTGAAGTATTATAACTTGTACTTGTAGTCTTACTAGTGTTGTAACTAGTACTTGTAGTCTTCGTAGTATTATAACTGGTATTATATGATGTAGTATGAGAAGTATTATAAGTAGTTGTTGTACTCTTTGAAGTATTATAACTTGTACTTGTACTATGCGAGGTATTATAACTTGTTGTAGTACTGTGTGATGTACTCTGTGAACCACCACCTTTACCGCCCGAAGCAGTATTATAAGTTGTTGTAGTACTATGTGAAGTACCATAGGTTGTCGTTGTATTATGCGAAGTAGCATACGTAGTTGTTGTACTCTTAGAAGTATTATAAGTAGTTGTATGGGAAGTACCGTGGGAAGTACTGTAAGTTGTAGTTGTATTATGCGAGGTAGCATACGTAGTTGTTGTATTATGCGAAGTAGCATAAGTTGTAGTTGTACTATGCGTTGTATTATATGTAGTCGTTGTACTCTTTGAAGTATTATAACTTGTACTTGTAGTACGCGTGGTATTCCAAGAAGTACTTGTACTGTGGGAAGTACTGTGCGAAGTAGCATAAGTTGTAGTTGTACTCGATGATGTATTATACGTTGTAGTTGTACTTTTCGAAGTAGCCCAAGTTGTAGTTGTACTCTTTGATGTATTATACGTAGTCGTTGTATCGTGTGTTGTATTATAACTTGTATTATATGTTGTAGTTGTACTCGATGATGTATTATACGTAGTAGTCGTAGTTTGTGACGTATTCCAAGTAGTTTCTGTAGTTTTAGTAGTATTATAAGTAGTGGTTGTACTCTTTGAAGTCTCCCAAGTTGTAGTTGTACTCTTTGAAGTAGACCACACACTATCATAAGTAGTGGTTGTATTATGTGTAGTATTATAAGTAGTGGTTGTACTCTTTGAAGTAGCCCAAGTTGTAGTTGTACTATGTGAAGTATTATACGTTGTAGTTGTATTATAACTAGTTAAAGTAGTTTTAGTAGTATTATAAGTAGTAGTTGTACTTTTAGATGTGCTATAAGTAGTGGCGTATGTACCAGTTGTATTTCTAGTAGTTGTATATATTGCGTTCCAAGTAGTTGTTAAAGAACCATCAGTTTCATATACTACAATATAGTTTACGAGACGAAGCGTACCATCTGTCATTTTGATAGCAATTGCTTCAGGTGTCTCTATCGAATCTCCGTCCCATACTTTTATAGCCATAGGTTACTCCGTTATACAACGTACCATACATGACCAGCCAATTTGCCACTTCCAGAAGAAGGAGCACTTGTCACAATATCGTGTGCACCAATGTTTCCACCTACACCAGTCACTAATCCAGTAGCTTGAGCGATCTTAAATACAGTTGCATCGCCGTTTCTAACATCTAATAAGTTTTCACTTCCTGTTGCTCCTGCGGTCGTAATTAGAACACCTGCACCACCTGTACCTGAGTTTTCAAATCTACCTGCCCAAGTACCTGCAGTAGTTTCTACTACATCGAGTTGTGCGTCTGGTGAGGTTTTTCCTATTCCAACTTCACCATTATCTCTTATTACCATAAAGTGACTAGAACCATCTCCTATATAAGTATCACTTGCCTGTATTAAAAGGTTTCCTGTACCAGCGTCTTTAATATATGAATCTGACCCATCGTGATAAAGTTGTAAATCGGAACCTGCTCCAAACATCATTATACCACCATCACCAAGTGATATATCATGATTAAATATTGCAGTACCTGCATCGGACATATCTAGTGTAAGAGCTGTTATAGCTGAACTATTGTCTATACCCTGAAATACAATATCCTTATCATTAACCATACTTTTTATATTCCAATCGCTGCTACTATTGGTCATTTGTCCAATACTTGTTCCATCGTCACTAAATACCCAATCTCCACCCCCTGCATCAAGTGTAATGTCTCCAGCACAGTTAATAGTTATATCTGTTGCATCATTACTAATGCTATCTAGGGCAATATCCCCAACATTAGTTATATTAGCGTCATTAAAAGATGTTGCTCCAAATGTGTTAGATGCTGCAGTTGATGTAATACCTGCCGCGGCTGTTATACCACCTCCGTCAGCTATTGTTATTGCATCATCACCATCTGTATAAGCAATTAATGGAGTCTGTAATTCAGTACTAACTTCAAGATTAGCTATAGTATCTATTGCACTCTCAAAATAAGTTTCAAAGTCTGTAAGAGCAACTTGCTTCATAGTACCGCCATCATTAACAACAACTCTATCAGCGTCTGCTAGTGTAGTTGATGTAGCGCTTGTATCACCGTCTACTATATTAATTTCAGCGGCGGTTGATGTAACACCATCAAGTATGTTAAGTTCAGCGGTTGTTGCTGTAACACCATCAATAAGGTTTATCTCTGTAGCTGTGGCTGTAACACCGTCCATGATATTAAGCTCAGCTGCAGTAGCTGAAATAGCTGTTCCGTTAAAGTTTATAGCGTCTGCATGTAGAGTTCCATCAAAATATCCATCTTTAAACTCTTTTGCTGATGTTCCTAAATCAACATCATTGTCTGTAGTTGGAACAATAGCTCCATCTACTAAATCAAATTGTTGTTGGTTAGCAGCAAAGAAGTGAATTTCATCTGCTGTTTCAAAGTCAATCTTAGTTTGATCATCTTCACCTATTTTAATATCTGTTGCTAGTAAAGAAGTAATACCTGTTTGAGCTGCATCTACTGCAAAGTCTATTGTATTATCACCATCTTGATAGGTGACAGTAATACCACTTTCAGTATTTGAACCAACCATAGCACCTGCTGTATCAGCAATATATTCGTTTAATGCAGTTCCGTCTACTGTATAAGCATCGGCTTCCAAAGTTCCATCTATATCTGCATTGCCACTAACATCTAATGATGTGGCATCAACTTCACCTGCTACTGTAACTACACCGCTTGATAATGTAATTAAATCTGTATCGCCTGTGTGTCCAATTACTGCACCATCAATTACAACATTATCAACTGTTAAAGCAGTAAGTGTACCTAATGAAGTTATACTTGTTTGTGCTGCTGTATTAACTGTACCAGTTATATTACCTGTTACATTACCTTCTAGATCTGCTACTAATGTTCCTTTTGCGTATCCTGTGCCACTAGTGTTTACAGTAGTTGTAGGTGCTGCCTGAGTATCTTTAAATAGTTTCCATTTTCCACTATCAGAAGCGTCTCTAAATAAACCACCATATAAATCTTGAGATCCAGAAGTATCATATAATCCATATAGACCAATATCAACTGCGTCTGAAGAATTATTAGTAGTTGCTAAAGAGACCAAAGGATCGGCAACATTTATAGTTGTACTAGAAAGAGTAGTGGTAGTTCCACTAACTGTTAAATCACCAGCAATTGTTACATCATCTGGTAATCCAATAGTAACCGTACCAGAGCTTTCCGCAACAGTAACTTCGTTAGAAGTTCCTGAGAAAGTCATAGTTCCACCTAATGCAGTTGATGTACTGTTAGATCCATCTGAAATTGTTATTCCTGAGTTTGCAAGTTTAGAGTTTGCTATACTTCCAGCTAAATGATCATTCGTTACTTGACTATCATCAATATGTCTAGTAAGAATACTATTTTGTGCAATCTTAGTAGAATCTATAGCATTATCAGCTATATTTCCTGTTGCTATTGTGTTAGCTGCTATATCTGCAGAAACAATAGTTCCATTTACAATTTTTGCAGAAGTAACAGAGTTATCTGCAATAGCACCTGTCCACCCAGCAGAAGTAATAGTTCCTAAAGAAGAACCACCATCAGCGAATGTAATTGTACCGCCATCAGCGTCTAATGTTATTCCGCCTCCTGAATCTAGTGTAACAGTAGTACCTGCAAGTTCTGCTGTACCATCTGCTGTAATTTGAATATTTGCTGCTGCAGCTGCTGTATCAGTTGTAGATACCGTTAAAGTACCGTCAGTACCTACTGTTATTGTAGCGGTATCTCCAGTAGATCCAGTCATTGTAATAACTTTTCCGTCTACTGCTATATCATCAACTGTTAGTGCTGTTAAAGTTCCTAAACTTGTAATATTAGGTTGTGCTGCTGTTGTTACTGTAGCTGCTGTACCACTTGTATTACCTGTAACGTTACCAGTAACATTACCAGTAACTGTTGCGGTAACACCTGTAGCTGTCAACATTCCAGTACTTGGATTATAAGTGAAACCTGTGTCAGTTTCAGCCCCTTGTGATCCAGTTGCACCATCAACAAATAATGGATATACAGTTTCGTTTGTAGAATTATTAGCACTAACAGTAAAGTTATCTGCTGTACCTGTTGTATCTTGATTGAGTGTACCGACTACTAAATCTATAGTACCATCACCGTCTTCGTAAGTTGCAGTAATACCTGTCTCAGTATTACTTGAGAACATAGCTCCAACAACATCTTGAATTTCTTCATTACTTTTACCTTCGTCAGTTCCCCAAGCTATATCTGTACCATCAGATTTAAGTATTTGTCCATCTGAACCTGGTGCTAATAATGATGGGTCTCCGTTTGAGTCACCTATAATGATTTTTCCACGAGCAAGATCCGCTAATTGAGCTATTCCTACTGCATCATTAGCTATTTGATCTGCTGTAATTTGATTATCGTCTATATGTCTAGTAAGAATACTATTAGAAGCGATTTTTGTACCATCAATAGCATTATCTGCTACATTACCTGTAGCAATAGTATTTGCCGCTAACTCTCTACTTGTAAGAGCATTTTCTGCGATTTTTACTGCTGTAACTGCGTTATCTGCTATTAAAGTATTGGTGATAGCGTTATCCGAAGGAAAAGTATCACCTGGTCTTTTACCTAAATAAGCCATTATGTTGTCTCCATATAAGATATAACCGTATCAATCGAACTGGCTGTATCTGACGTTACCTTGATTATATCTCCTGTCTCTAGTACTACTTTTTGATCTCCACCAACAATTACGAGAGAGCCTCCTGTGAATATTTCTGCGTCTTTTATTATATAATAATGTGCAGTTGCTGAACTATCGTATAATCTAACATCTGCTTTTATCGTACCATCTGTTACATTTGATAGAGTAAGCCCAATTATAGTAGTGGTAGTAGAAGAGGGTGCCGTATATACTGAAACTTCACTAGTTCCTGTAGCTGCCGCACCTTTATTTTTAAATGTATTTGCCATAATTTTATCCTAATGCTATAGCCATAGCAACTCCTTCGTCTATTGCAGCTTGTGCGACATCTGTTATTGAGTCATTTGTTTTACGAAGATATATTTTTCCGTCAACTGCACTTACGGCTAATTCTCCCACTTCTATATCATCAGTAGTTGGTGCTGTTGTATTACTTGTATTCCTTTTTAATTTAATTTGTTGAGTCATTAGCTGTATGTACCCCCATCAATTGCCTGCATTACAAATCCAGAGCCATTTGAAACCATAACATAACCTGATGTACTTGCTGAGGTTAGTCCGGTTCCGCCTTGATCTACTGCTACAGTTGTACCTTGCCAAGTACCTGAAGTAATTGTTCCTACTGTAGCTAGGGCAGATGCACTAGTTAAATTTCCTAAAGTATCTATTGCAGATTCTATAGTTGCCTCTGTTGTTGCGTCAAGAGCATCAATATTTTGAAGTGTTAAAGTACCTGAACTATCACTAAATGGTACTGAACTTCCAACCGTAACACCAGTATTTCCTGTTTCTATATTTGCTTTTAAAGTACCAACAGTACCACTAAAAACTGAAGAAGAGTCTGTAGCATCTGGAATCATTGTAAACTTACCGTCTGAATCATCAAATCCCATGAAAGCTATTTTTGCTCCACTAGAATTGTATTTCATCTTAATACCACGATCTAGGTTATCATCTGATCCGGAAGCTCCTAATTCAAAAATTGGATCTGCTATTGAAACAACAGTAGAATTAACAGTAGTAGTTGTACCACTTACTGTAAGGTCACCTGTAACTGTTAAATTATCTCCAACAGTTACTTCTGAAGTTGTATGTCCGATAGTTACTGGAGTACCAGAACTATTGCCACCTATATTAATACCGCCAGTAGTATCTGAAGTATCTATATCTATATCATCAGTTGCATCAATGTCAATGGTAGTACCATTTAAATCTACTGCTCCTGTAACTGTTAAAGCACTTAAAGTACCTAGACTTGTTACATTACTAAGAGTATCTAAAGAACTTTCCATATAAGTTTCAAAATCCGTTAGTGCAACTTGTTTCATAGTTCCAGCATCGTTTACAACAACTCTATCTGCATCTGCTAATGTAGTGGAAGTAGCTGAAGTGCCACCGTCCATTATATTAAGTTCTGTTGCAGTACTGGTTACACCATCAAGTATGTTAAGTTCTGCTGCTGTTGAGGTTACACCATCTAATATATTGAGTTCTGCTGCTGTTGAGGTTACTAGAGTATCTGAACCTGAGGTTCCTAGATATAATGCTGCTGTTCTTAACTCAGAAGTCGATTTGTTTGCGTCTACAATTAAACCTGAACTTGCAGTAGTTGTACCATGAGCATGATCCATTAAACCTGCGAAGTAATTACCGCCAATTACTGTTACCGCATTTGAATTTGCAGGATCACCAATAAATAGCCTTTGTCCCATGTTTCCGGCTGTACCAGCTCCACCAGAAAACGCTAACTCTCCTGCATTTAACGAACTAGGTGCGGTTGTTCCAGTCGTTCTTTTAATTTTAATTATATTTGTTGCCATTTATTTATCCTAAAATGATCCACCATCTAAGGTGAAGGCTGTGGGAGACTCTCCCCCTGCAGTAGCTAAGCCCTGCCATTCATAACTTCCAGAAGATACCTCTCTATAAACTTTTAATAGTTCGTTACTAGTATCATACCAAAGATCTCCTTCTGCTAAGTTTGCATTATCGGGAGCACTTGCTTGTCTATAAAACTGATCTGCTAACTGTTCTAAAGCTCCCTGTACTGTTGTAGCGGTCAGAGTATTATGAGTAGTAGTAGATATTGAATCTGCCGTATTAGTAGCACTAGCTGTAGCTAATGATACTGTATAGTTTTCTTCACTAACGTCTACGTTTATTACAAAATCTGCCATTTATCTCTCTAACTATATGTTCCTGCGTCAAAAGTGGTCATTTCTTCAGCGGAAGATAAAAGTGTATGCCACTCATAACTTCCAGAAGATACTTCCACATAGCACATTAACTCTTCTGTGTTTGTGTTGTACCAAAGATCTCCTTCACTTATATTACTTCCCGAAGGTGTTGAAGATCCTCTAAAAAATTCGTCTGCTAATTCTTGCAGAGCCCCTTGTATAGTTGTTGAAGAAAAGTTTCCATAAGCAGAACAACTTAAAGCACTAGCATTTGTAATGTCAGGTATCGAAGATACATTTACGTCTGTAACTACATCTGCTAAAGCAACAGTTATTGCATCTACTGCGGTTTCTGTAATAGTTGCTATTTCTTCTGCTATTGAAGCTAATACTCCTAAAGGTACTGCGCTCATTTGTCATGCTCCCATTTTAAATCTTCACCTAAATCTTCATAGTAGGTCATTGGAGTTCCATCTTCTGTAGTATCGTATTTATACCAAAGACTTTTAAATACTAACTCCCATAATTGAAAAGTTAAAGCAATCGCTTTCCCTCTAAATTCTGTATCTCCCCAGAGATACCAAAAATTATGATAATCTTTTTCTATTTTGCAAATATACATTTCGGGGTCATAATCTTTATTATGTTCCTTCCGAATATGGTCTATTGCCTTTATTCTTTGACTCCCTGCTAGAGGCCACCAATTAGGTAAGCATAGAAATGGGTTCTTTAAATCTTCTTTTAATAAACTTTCAACTAAAGGTTCGTTAACTGGAACTTTTTCTAAGTTTGCTTCTACATCTGGCTGTGTTAATATAAAACTTGCTTTTTCTATAGTCCAAATGTGAGGAGGTAAATTGACAAGTTTTGCTGTTTTTTTACTAATTCTATCACTAGCCATTATCTAGTAATCTCTCTATTTAAAGTTACTTTTCCTTCAATTATTCTAGTAACAACATCAGCACCTGATGTTATTTCTAAATCATAGAGATATTGTCCTGCTGCCATATTAGTACTAGCTGTTGAAGTTAGTGTCATAGTTAACTTTCCAGCTGCTCTATCGGGAAACGTGATCGAAAACGGTACATGAGTTGGAGACTCTCTAGTTGCTCGTATATGCGACTTGGCAGTATAATTCGTAAGATTAACTGCTGAACCGTCTTTAGTGATTGTTAGGGTTATTGCAAAATCAGAACCCTGATCAATTGTAAGGTCATATTTTCCTGCTGACATAATTAAATTCCTCCATTTGATATATTATACCAAAATCCATGCCACCTGTCAAGTTATATTTTTGATGAGGTGAGTAAAAACGATACCAAAAAATAAAAAAATATTATTTTTAGGTTAGGTTAAAGGTGTATAAAAAATTGCTGCTCTAACGTCAATAGTAGTAGATCCATAATTATAAATAGTTATTTGATCATCTTCGGCTACAAAATACCAACCACCATCACTAGGTCCTTCTGAATCCTGCCAGTTACCTGGGGAAGCAAGACCATTCATTATAGAAGTAGTATATACTGCTCCAGCTGTAGCGTTGGCAGCAGTACCAGATATAGTTACAACTTGTTGGCAAATAGCTAAAGGCACAAAGCTTAATGTTTCTCCATAAGCTTGAACTTTATTTCCGGGAGTTCCATTTTGATCAAAACCTCCACCTATTTGACCATTAGTTTGTGCTGTTATGGCTGGAACGTCTTCTATAAGAAAAACTTTATATAAACCTAAACTACCAACAGGATTTAAAGAGTCAAATATTAAATTTTCTGGTGCAACGGTTGCAGAACTACTAGCTGAAGGAACTGCGTCACTACTTGTTTTTGATATTCTTAATCCGTATTTTGCAGTACCACTATCAGTACCTAATTTACCTAATCCTATTCTTCTTGCCATTATGAATCTCCTGCCTCTATGTTCATTAGTACATATCTAATTCCACTATCTACTGTTATACTCATAGTATTACTACTTACTGTTTGAGTTGCATAATGTCTAGTTCTGCTATCATAAGCACTACTTGTTACTTCACTATTACAGAAAAACATAAGTCTTTTTCCTGCTGGTACTGTTACAGATTGAGCACTTCCTGTTCCGTCTTGATTTGCAAATATTTGGGCGAATTTTCCTTTTCTAGAATCAAATAACATGTCCTCTTGATCACATAGCACACCACTTCCATTAATTATATCAACGCCAGGCTTACTGACAAATAATCCATATATGTCAGAACTTCCATCGTTTGCTTTTCCTAATACTACTCTATTTGCCATTATGATGTACTCGCTTCGCCTACGGGGAATATTGCCCAGTGATATGTATGTGTTCCAGTACTAAAACCGTCTAAAGTTCCGTCTGATCTCCACCATCTTTTTGCATATATTTTAAATTTATCTGTATAAATTTGTCCATAAGATTGCATAATATAACCACTTGATGTTGATACTACAGGTTCTCCTGCTGGACTAGTTGTAATTGAATTTGACCAAGCATGTTCATAGTACATAGGATATACCCTATTATTACCAGAATCAATAAAACAATATACTAACATTGGTATAAAATCGTATGTAGTTCCGAAACTTACATCTCCTGTATCTGTGTTTAAGTAATTACTATCACTGCTTGTACCAGAAAAAGTTACAGTTCCACTACCAGAAGTTAAAGGGTTTGATACTATCTCAGCTCTTCTAGAGTCAAATAACATATCTTCAGGATCACAACTTATTACATTTTCGCCTGGTTTACTAACCCAGAGTCCATAATCTGAGCCTCTTTTTCCTACTAAAACCCTGTTTGCCATTTTAATCCTCTACTAAAATTCTTGCGTTTGTATTATCGATTGTTATATTTGTACCACTTATTGTACTTGAAGATATTGTCCAACCTCCTACAGTACCTGATGTAGCGGCTCCAACTGCTCTAATAGTTGATGTTGAATTATTATCTACATTACTTAGTCCTACATTTGCTTTAGTAGTATTTTCATTTAGTGTATTGTCTTCATCTAAATCTGTAGTACCTATAGTTAGTGTTCCTTTAAAAGCTGCATTACCACTTGAATCTACATAAAATTTGGGTGTATGTATACCACCACCTGATGATACTGTTATATGTCCGTTTGTACTTGTATAACCAGTTGTATCCTTTGTTCCACTATACATTGAATTACTGTCAACAGTCCAACCACCTATAGCTCCAGAAGTTGCTGTTATTGCTCCAGTAATAGTAGCACTAGTAGCTATTAAAGCCCCTGCATTATTTACTTGGAAAGGAGCTGATCCTTCAGTAGCGTGACCTGACCATATATCTCCATCTGTATTTACTTTAAAGACATTATTACTTGATCCTACTGTCATAGCTTTTGTATAAACAAAATCAGAAGTTAATTTAGCAGCTGCTAATGTACCATCAACGATTACAGATCCAGCGAAACTTTCTGTTACTAAAGAACTGAAATCAGACGCATCAGCATTTGCTTCAGTTCCTGTTGCACTTCCATTATATATTCTTGTACCTGCTTTACTTGCACTAGTGTCTGTAACGGTTATTCTATCGTTTGGTCTAATATAATTATCTGCAGCTAGTGCTATTACTGCTCCTGCTATATCATTTGCATTTGAATCATCAAAAGTAGTATCTCCTACCCAACTTAAAACATTTGCAGCACTAACATTACTATCGGAAGATTCTTCAATAGTAAATATACTGTATCCACGAACACCTGCTGATCCATCACTTCCGTCACTTCCATCATCACCTGGAACACCTGCCTCTACAGCATGCATTTCCATAGTCCATGCGCTACCACCTGCATTTTCAGTAATAGTAGCTAAGATAACATCGTTGACGAAATCTGGCACAAAACTTTGCTTTTTAATAGCAGAAGCTGTTCTAGTTACTGCTATCGGTTCTATTGTATATAATACTGTATCACTATCTATTTTTGCTACTTCATAAGTTTCTGCATCTGTATCATTTACTCTTATTAGAGAACCTACTGAGAAGTCACTTGTAAAAGTGGTATTTGTACCTGTAATTTTATGATCTTCAGAACCTGCTGTACATGCTACTGTATCTGTTGATATAGATGTCCATTCACTACCACCTAAAGCATACCAAGTTCTATTAGTTGAGTTTCTAACTTTTGCTGTTATAGTTCCTGCACTATAATCCCAATATACATAACCCACACCACTATTTGCTAAACCTGCAAAGGCAAGAGTACCTGGATTGGAGGCAGTTTTTATAGTTCCTATAGCATTAGTAACAGTAGGTGCTGTACTACCAAAAGTTACATTTGAACTAGTTAAAGTTATAGCCGTATCAATTTGACCTCCCGAGTTTACTTGAGAAATTGAAGTTTCTTGTTTTGCTATACCTGCTGAAGGAGTTATTACAAAACTAGCTTCTAAAGGAACTGACATCATATTTAACATATTTACAGTTCTAACTTTAAAATTATAAGTATCTGCTCTTGGTTGCATAATATCAACAGTATTAGCAGTTATTACTCCTAAGTTATGCCAGTCATTTGTTGAATCACTATCTGTTCTATATAATATTTCATATCCTTTTGTAAACTGATAAGGAATTGTATTATTTGAAGTTGTTGCCGCATCATATACACCACTTGTATTTACTTTTGGTGGAGACCAAGAGATTGTTAATACATCTTGAACTGTCCCTGCCGGACCTGCTTCTCCTGCTGGAACCATTATTAAGTTAGTTGGAGGTGGAATAACATGATCCCCTGAAGGCATATTAATAGTTCTTACTTCTTCTATTGGTTCTAATTTATCTACATAATCGAATTTACTTGCATTATATTTTAATGCACTAATATTTAAAATACTTTCCCCTTCTTCAGTAAGTGCTAAGACTGAATATGTTTGGGATTTTAATTCGTCTGCTTCTGTTGTTCTTTGTAAAACCCATATAGTTTCATCATCTGGAGCTACTGTAAAAGCACTACCGACAGTAAGAGTACTTACACCTGTAGCTGCACTATTATTTACAGTTTTAGTTTCAGTATAAATATAAGGAGACCAATCTACCATAACTAAATTATTACTATCATCTCTTACTTGTTGAGAAGCCGCCTGAGTAGTAATACTAGATATTATATCCCCTCTTGAATAGCTTGTACTACTTATAGTTGCACTATCCTGTGCTAATTGGGCTGCATAACCCGGTTTAGTAAGTGTTAAAGTATATGTTTTCCCACTAGCAATATCTACATTTCTATCAATTCTTACAGACGATGTGGTATTTATCTCATATACTTCTATACTATCGAAAGATACATTTTCAGTATTATCTAAATTTACACCTTTTAATTGTATATAATGAGTTGCATTACTTCCACCTACAGTAACAGTAAAATCTAAGAATGTTTCGGTTTGACTTCTAAGTCTATATGTACCTGTAGCTGTTAATGCACTACTTCCTCCTGTATCAGTTGTTACATCAATTTGAGCATATTGATCCGCGTCCATAGCTTGAGCACAGAAAGCTCTTGCTTTTATTCTATAAGTTTTACTTGCTGTTAAAGTACCTAAACTTTGATATGATCTTGGAGTTTGTGCTGTACCTCCAGAAGTTAGTTTAATTCTATTATTTGTACTATCATGTGCCTGTGTAGCTGTACCCTGTGTCCAACTAGTTATACCGCTACCAAAATTACCATTAGTTACTAAATCACTAGAGCCTGAAGGTTTTAATACCCTTCCTGACCAACTTGCTCCTTGCCTCCTTGCGTCTTGTACATTAATTACATCTCCTGGTCTTAAGAAAGAAGCATTTAATCCAGTTTTAAAACTAATCGTTTCTGTATTTAATTTTTCACTTGCTAATGCCCATTTACCTAATCTTAGGGCTTGCCCTCTTGAAGTACAGCCAAATGCTGATATATTTTTTATTTTTGGAAAAGAACCTTCTTTTGCTAAAAGTTCATTATCTTGTACATATTCTATAGTTTGTTTATAAAAGTTACTAGGATTATTATAAGTAACTTTTGCCATATTATGTCTGGTTTTTCTTGAAGTTCCTTCATAAGAAAACTCACCATTTATAACATTGGCATCTGTAAACTGATATACAGGATCCTTTTCTCTGTCTTGAGTAGCAATTATAGTACCGTTCATCCAATACTGCATACCTCTAAAGATTGCTGTAAGATCCTGTAATACTTTATATGCTTCTGTTGCTTTTGTTAAGTATAAATTACATGTAAATCTTGGTTCTGTTGTAGCTCCGGTACTATCTGTAGGATCTGCTACTAATTCATCACAGTATCTTGCGATTGCATATAGTTCCCACTTATCTATATCACTAGATGATATATAATTTCCTAAGCCATATCTTTTATTAGTTAATAAATCATAATATATCCAAGCAGGGTTATTAGTCCATGCAGTATAAAAATTACCGTCCCAAGTTTGTTCTGTAGTTTCATTTGTTCCATTACTTACGTGTCTAGTATAACTAGCATAATTTATTCCATCTGTATCCGTACTAATTGCACTAATAGTTGATGAGTTGCCTGTATGATTATTAGTATCATATATAGTTGAGTTTAAAATAAACCTTCTATTAGTGTCTCGAACTACTATTGTATTACTTGATTTTGATTGAACTGTTCCAAGTCCTGCTGTTGCAACAATAGTACCTGTAGCTGTATCAGTATCTGGATCACTATCCATATAGTAATAAAATCCTGTTGCAGAATTGGCGGTACAAGTGAAATCACCATTATATTCACTTTGACTTGCTCCAGATATTGTTAAAGTAAATGTTTCTCCTACAGGTACTCCGTGTGAAATAGCTGCAGTTGCTTGTGTTTTATATCCATCATCTACTGTATCTGAAGATGTTATTGAAGATATTGAAAATTTTGTACTTACAGAATCCCCAACTGCAAAATCACTAGCATCTGCTAATGTTAATGTTCTTGCTGTTGCATCGGGTGGAAAATAGTTTGTAGGAACAGATATTTTAACTCCTCTTACATCATAAGCTCTAGTAGGTATACTAGTTCCGAAAGCTTCTGCATCTAAACTTACTCCTACATAAGCTGATAAAGGGTATTCTAATTTATCTGTGATTTGGGATTCTAAAATTCCGCAATAAATATTATTAAAGACTTTATATCCTGAACTTGAAGTTTCTCCTCCTACTCTTGTAACTTTCACTTCCCAATCAGTAAAAGGTTGATATTGTTCAGTATCTATTCCAAAAGTATGTACATATTTTGATCCACATTTACCATCAAAACCTGTTCTATGAACTGCTACAGTATTTTTTCCACTAGCATTATAGTATATAAAATCAATATTGAAACTTACTTTTGTACCTACTGTATCACCTGCATTATCTCCCTCTTTATCCATTTTATACATAGCGTCTGTAAATATAGATACTTTTAAATAGTCTGTTAACGCTCTTTCAATATTTCCAGTAGTAATTTTTAAATATTGAGGTGTATTTAATTCTAGTTTTCCATTAGTAGAAAAATTTTCTGTAATGGAAGAACTACTAAAATCTGCTAAAAATTCTGATGGGATTGTTTGATCTTGAGTTCCATATCTTTGAATACTTTTTACACCTCTAAAATTGGACTCTCCTGTAACCTTATCAAATAATCTAGTTTCATTAAAAAATATAGATGAAGCTCCATCTACTAAACCGACAATTTCTCCTTCTGATATTACATCTAAAACAGCTGCCTGATGTCGTGCAAATAAAGTATCATTAGCTTCTTTAGCACCACCGCCACCGCCTTTTTTAGATCCAATAATTATGGGTTGTCTTATATCTTTCTCGTTCATTTATCTTTTACCCTTTTTACCACTTGTCTGATGTCCTTGATAAGCAGGAAATCCACCATAAGTTCCAGAACCAATACCTCTAACATAAGTCCTTCCTCTAGGGTTAGCTGTTGATGTATATTGATTTGATTTAATACTTGCACTAACTGTTGCTCCACCTACTATCATTCTTCCATATAGAATTGGAACAGGGGTTCCTTGCTTTGCGGAATTTATTGCACCATCAAATAGATAACTTTGTTCTTCATTTCCTGCACTAGAGTCTATTGTTGGGGCTAACATTAGGGCTGCTCCACCTGCCATTAATGCACCACCCATTGTCATACCTATGGATTGCATAGGACTTAATAATGAAAAAGCTTTTGCCATTGAATGACCTTTGAAAACTGTAACACCACCTAACCCCGGTAAAGGAGCAGTCGGAGCCATCATAGCGGACATCGCCTGTAATCCTGGTATCATTAGGGCTAATCCAAAAAGTAACATACCAAAGCCACGACTTTTACCACCTTGAGGAACTGGAATAAAAGTAAAGTCGTCTCTCATTGGTGCAGGATATATAAGTTCTTCTTCTTGCTGTATTCCTTGATCTCCGATTAAAACTTCATATCCAATACCTTTTTCAGCAGTATCTAGTATATAGTTTCTGAAGCCTTGTGTTTGACATTCTATAGCTCGTATAGCTTCGTGTGGAGTTTGAACGTTTAAATTCCAAACTTCTCCAAACTTTTCTCCAAGTTCTCCTTCTAATCTAACTGTTCTAGTAGTATTTTTCATGTCTTATCGTATGTGTTGTGTACTGTCTATAGTAAGATCCGTACATTTCTCTACATGACAAGCGTCCCGCTAAGTGATGTAAAATTTTATCATTTCCAAGATATATTCCTGCATGATTTGTTATATTTGATCTAATATTCATTAATACTATATCATGTAATTGTAAACTGCCGTCAGTTACTCGTATAAACCCCTCTTTTTCAAAGTTTTCTGTATATAAATGTTGTCCCTTTTCCCAGAACTCCCATTCATGTTCGTAATCTCTTAAAATTAAATCACAGTTAATTTTAAAATAATCTTGTAACAAAGTATAGCAATCGAGGATACCATATGCAAAATTTCTACCAATTAGATCGGGCTTCTTACCTGCTGAAGTCAGCTCTCGCCACTCTATTTCTGGATAAGATACTATCCACCAATTTTTTCCCATAGCATCACAAGCGGACTGATCTAGAACACTTGGTGTTGCTGTTGCATCTGGGTGACTATGAATTACATTAATTATATCTCCCATTTTTGATGCTTTATAATAGTCTTTTGGGTCTAAAATAAAATCATCATAAGCATTTTCTGCTAAATTATTACAAGGTATGTATCTTTCTTTACCTTTTATAATTACAATTAACCCACAAGCTTCTTTAGGATATTCCGTCTTTACATGTATTAGTATGTCTGTCTGTAATTTCTCTGAGATCATGAATAAGTCACCGCCCCTGGGAATCCTCCGAAGGGAATAGGAACATCTGCAGGTTCTGTTGAAGCGCCTCTAACTGTTGCCACTAATTCTGCGGCAGTACTTGGAGAACCACCACTAAGTGTTACAGCGGGAGGAGTCGTATATCCTGATCCTGCATTTGTAATTGTAATTGCGTTTATTACTCCACCACTAATTGTACAAGTAGCGGTAGCAGTAGTACCTGAACTAGGTGCTGCGACGGCAATGGTAGGTGCAGAGCTATATCCTACTCCACTCATAACAGTACCATCTTCTACTTTAAAGGTTATTCTTTCTACAGTACCTGCAGCTGAATTAAATCCAAATCTTTTTCTACAAGAAGTTAATCGTTTTCCACAAACATCTCCAACTTCCCAGTATTCTTTACCACCAGCAGTTCCTGGTAGGTTACTTGTTGAAGAAGTATGTGCTTTTATACATTTATATAGTGTGTTTCTAGTTTTAGAAATCAAACCACCTGATGTATAAGAATCAAAACCTGATGATTCTGTAGTAATTGCTGTTAATTCTGTGTTTCCACCGGATTCTGCTACTGCACTTAGTTTTAAATGCATTTCACCAAAATCCCAATCATCTACTGCGGAGCCTCTAACATTGATATAATCATTTACAGAAAAACCTAAACTAGTTCCTGCTGTAGTATATTTTACATGGGTTGAATCAACTCTGGCTGCTGCAGATACAGTATAATCTGTTGCTAAAGGGATAAAATATTCTGTAAAATAGTCTTTAGTATAAGAAGTACTATTTGCCCATACACTATAAGTAGTAGCTCCATGAGATCCTGCAGTAATATAATTATCATCTACATCTACATATACTTTTTGATCACTCACAGTTGAACCTGCAATATCAGTAAAATCTTTTGTGGAATCTGCGGGCCAATCACAACCCCCTACTGTAGAGTCTTTATATTTCCAAGGACATCTAGAAGCAATTATTCTTCTGGAGGGTAATAATACTCCTTGAATATCAAAATTAGTAGTAAGTTCATATTCTACTATATTTTGAGTTTCGGAAGCTAATCTATCAATATAATATACTTCTTTTGGAAATTCTACAGGTGGATTTTCTGCTAAATACTTTACAAGAGTTCTTCTTCTTATAATTTTTGCACCTAATAAATCATCATGTGTAGTATTATATACAGTAAAATCTCTATTTATATTTGCAAATCTTACTGTTGGTCTGGGTATAGGTCCTTTTGCTTTTCTGTCGTATCCATTAAATTCAAAAGGAAAAGGAGTATAAGTCTTTAAAGAATAATCTGATGCCGTTGTTGACCCCCAATTTGATTCACTTGTAGGGCTATACATTTGTAAACTCCCATATGAATCTGCTGGAGATTCTGTACCATCATGAAAATATAATTTATCAGTACCTGCTCCTCCTAAATCACTATTTTCTAAGTATATTTCATATACTGTTACAATAGCATTACCTGACGCAGTCTCCTGTGCCGAAGGTGCTTGTACTTGTAAATCTATATTTAATGCTTTTTCGCTCATTCATAAACCCTCGTAAAAGTTGCTGTTGCGCTCCAATAATCTCCATAATCATGTGTTTTATTCCAAGACGAACAAATAACTTTTAGTGCTAATTCGTCACTAGAGGTTACATCGGTTTCAGATGAGGTTCCTGGAGATGAATAATATTGTTGATCTACCGTAAATGTAAAAGCCGTTACTCCACCTTTTGATTCAAAAAATGAAATAATATGGTCTATCTCTGCTTTTTCTCTAGTTTTAAAACTTACATTTATTGTTTCTTGCAAAGGATTTATACCATCAATTAGTCTTTGAGAATATCCATCACCAAACTGAGCTGTTAATACTCTTGGTTGGGTTTGTCTAGTATAGCCTTTATCAGGCTTTCTATTAGTACTAGTTAAATCTGTAAATCCTATTGCCATTAATAATCTCCATCACCATAAGGACTTAAAGGTCCTCCTGGTCTTTTTGCGTCTATAATTTCTGCTTGTACTGCTGATGATACTAATTGTCCGAGTACTCTGGCTTGTTCACTTCCTACACTTGTTGAAGTTTGTCCACCACTTGCGTCTATATTAACTGTTACATTATTTGTTCCGCCTGTATTTCCGTGTAAAGTTACAGGAATAGTTCTATTATCTGGTAATGGAACTACTGCTTCATTTTGTTTACCTTCACCTACTAAGTAAGTTGGTTGGGTTGCAACTCCTCCATACTGATAACCTTTTATTCCTCCTTTTGCCATAGGATATATACCACCTTTTTCTAATCCAAGCAGTGCTCCTGCTCCAGGAAACATAAAGCTCAGTATTTTAGCTGCTGCCATTTTTGCTAATAATTGGGCTAACCATTGCATAGTATTTGCAAATAAATCTCTCAAAGCATCTTTTAAGGATTTAGTCCCTTTTATTAACTCTCCGAACATATTTTCAAAATTCACGGCTAGTGTTTGTTGTAATTGTCCCATTACAGTTGTTGTCTCTTTATGTACTGTATAACTAGTTTGTGCAAGTTTAAGACTCTGTTTAGTTAGTTCTAATTCTCTCAAAGCAGCGTCTTCTCCCTTTTTACCTATGTTTTCATTAAAAACTGCTTGTGCAGCTGCAACATCAGCCCTTGCTTGGTCTACTGCTAATAAATTATTTTTTATAGTTAGTTCTCTTTGTATCATTTTACCTAAAGTGCCTTTATATCTACCGCTTTCTATTTGCATTAATTTTAGTGCGTTTCCTCTTGTTTTTAGTGCATACTCTTTCTCAATAAGGTCATTATATTTTGCTTGATCTAAAAGTAAGAACTCATAGAATTGTTTATTTGTCATTGCTCTTGCTGTATCTTCACCATATAAATCTTTGGCTAATTGTAAGGCTTGTTCGTCTAACTTATTTTTACCTGCACCTTTTTCTACTAATACACTCATATTATTAACCATACCATCTAAATCATTTTTAACTCTATCCCATCTAGTTTGTCCTAGATTTTTATTTAGTTCTGAAATGGATCTATTATAAGATTCATTTAAATTACCTAATTCTTTTAATGAGTTTCCGACAGCCCCAACGCCACCATTAGTAGTTTCTAGTTCTTTACCCAATTCTTGTATCATTTCCTTGGATATATGTCCTCCTGTAGCCATTCGTTCTAAACTTTCTGCTAATTCCATATATTTAGGAGAAACTTCTCCTGCTTGTTTTAAGTTAGCTATTAAATCTCTAATTGCTGTTTGTTTTTGTTTTGCAGTAGATTTTGATTTTGTATCAAACATTCCTGCGATTGCTGCTACATCACCTTGCATTTTTGAACCTGCTGTTGCAGCAAAATTTGACGACCATAAAGCTTCTGCACCTGCTGACATACCGCTTCTCTTTTCGGTTATCATTTTTCGCATTTCTTCTCTGGATTTTGCCATTCCGTCTGATAAATCTTGAAATGCTTCTGCTCTTTCTTTTGTAGCTCTTGCTAATTTTAACTGTTCTGATTGCTTCTCACCTTTGTCCACTAGTTCTTGACCTTTCTCTATAGCACCTTTTGATAAGTCACTTAAAACACCTGCTAATCTAGGGAAAGTATTCTCTAGTTTGGCTGCCCAACCTGCAATAACATTTCCTAGCTTTTGTAGCATATTACCCATAAATATTAATATTTTATCAATATTATCTTTAAGAGCTTTAAATATATCCCATATTAATAAAGCCACACCAATTAATCCCGCACCTTTCATAGCTGCGTTCATTGCGAATCCTGCAGCTTTAGCTGCAATACTCATACCTTTAAAAGTTGCCTTAGCTACAGCACCGATTGTTTTAAATCCTACTTTAAATGTAGTAGTAACACCTTTAAAAATAGATTTTGTTCTTACTGCAAATCTATAAACAGGATTTTGCATTAATTTCATAGAACGTTTTAAATGTCTTACACGTTTTATGTCTTCACCTTTTAAGTATCCTGTAACAATTTTTCCATGTCTCTTATATTGTCTTTCTGCGTTTTTTAACATTCTATTTAAAGCAGCAGATTGTCCTTTAGTTAGTTCTTTACCTCCTGCTAAAGCTCCTAATGTTTTTGATTTAGTTGGTCCAAAAGCTTGAGCAGCTTTTTGAGTTCTTGCCCCTGCTCCTGCTTTACCACTTTCAGTCCAAGCTTTTTTAACATCTGCAGCTCCAAATGCAACTGTTCCTCCAATACTACCCATAGATTGAGTAAAACCTGCTTTAGTTGCTGCTAAACTATTTTTTAAATCACCCAAACTAGGAATGAGTTTATTTATAATACTTGCTGAAAATACCATTAAGATTGCGACAGCTGCCTGTACGCTACTTGCAAATACTCCTGCAAAAAATTCTGCTATAGGAGCAAATGCTTCCATAAAAGTATTTTTTACATCTTCTAGTTTAGTTGCTAGTCTTTCTATTTGGCTTACAGGTATTCCTTCTCCCATAGCAGCATATTTTTCTGTTGCTTGTCCTATAACATTATTAAATACGGCTTGGGATCTTTGCCATGCTGTAAGTTTGTCTTGATTTAGCCCCATTGCTTGAGCATATTCTCTAGTTGCCGTTTCTAGTCTTAAAATAATACCTAATTCATCTAATAGTTCAGGTTCACCTTTTACGATACCTTTTAATACTCTATCATATGAGTCTGCAAAATTTCTACCTAAAGCAATCGAAGCGTTTTTAGCTGCCACAGTTATTTGATTCATTTGGTCTGCGTTTAGACCTGCTGCTATACCTATAGCTGCTGAAGAAGCTGCTTCTTTAAAGTCTAATAGACCTCCGGAAGCGGCCTGCATGTCTTGTGCTACACCTTGCATAGCTGTACCAGTAGAGGCAGCAAAAGCCATCATACCTTCTCGTTGAACTCTAAGTTCTGCTGATTGTTTTAATGCACGAAATAACGCATCAACAGCAAATAATGTCGCTGCTAATTGTGCATAGGCTGGAACTAGTCCTCCAGAAATACCTTGAGACATTTTTGAGAACTGTTTACCCCCAGCTGATGCGGTTTTTGCCACACCACCGATTTGTCTTCTAGCACTATGCGCAGATTTACCGACTTCTTTTAATGAGCCGTTATCATCTAATTTTACATTAATCTTTACGTCATTTTTTGCCATTATTTTAGCTTAACTGGTACTTGACCACTTGGTTTATTCTTTAGTTGTTTACTTTTTGAAGATATTTCTTTATTTCTTTTGTTAATAGTATAAGCGTCTACATATCTTAAAAATAAAGTTACATCTTTTCTATTTTCAACTTCATAAACCTCTAAAAGCGTTCCTAAAGCGCTCCAATTCTTTCCGAAGTAATTACCACCTGCTCCGTCCCATACTTCGGGTAGTAAGTCATGAATGAAAAATGCCATTTGTACTTCGTAGGGAAAGTCTTCTATTCTTCTAGGCATTTTTTCTGGATTAATGGGTTTACCCATTCTTTCCATAACCTTTATGTATTCTTCGTCGCTTTTAAAACCTTTACTGTATATTTTATCTTCAAGTAATTCTATAATTCGAGTTACTTGTCGCTGGTAAAATTTTCAAGTTCACCTACACATTCTGTTACCCAAGTATCAAAATTAGGTGAATTTTTCATTAAAATCTCAGCATTTTCTTGTGAATATTCGCAGTCAGCTTGAGGATCTGTGTCCCCTAAGTCGACTAAAACTAATTCACTTAAGTGTTTGTATTTTAGACCCGACCAACCCTTAATAACTGCATTAACGTAGTTAGTAAGAAATAAATCTTCATCTAAAACTTCCTCAAAAGCTCTTGTTTTTTTGTTGAATTTTTGTTTTAAACATCTATTACGAACTTTCATCAGTTCTTCTCTAGATAGATAGGTTAGTTCAACTGTCCAACCTTCAAAATCAGGATATTCCATACTTAAAGTTTTACTTGCTGTAAGCAAACTTCCTATAGATACTGGTTTATTTTGATCTGCCATTTTTCTGTCCTTTTTAAAAAGTTAAATTAGTGTTGGGGGTAGCTGTAAACAGCGAGGCTACCCCTCAACGGTTAGTTATTAAGCATTAACATCTTTTCCAAAAAAGTTAAACACACTTATTTCATTTGTGCCACTTATTGAAGAAGGTAATGCATGGAAAGTAGTTTCCAATGAAATTACATCATCAATAGCAAGTTGTGGAACTTCTATATGACAAGTAGGCATTGTAAGATTTAGATAAGGGTTTGCACCCGCTCCAATATCAAAAGCAAAACTGAAACTATTAGTAATATCAGTTGTTGCTTCGATTGCATCTTCAAACAATTCCGCACTTGCATTAGTGTCATTGTCTAAATAACACATAACGTTACCACCGATATTTCTAGTACCGGTTACATGTCCAAGGGGTTGGTTAACCACACCAATAGTTTCTGGAGTTAAATAAGTAAGATTATTAGTTCCAGTAATATTACCACCAGTTAAACTGGCGACATAAGTTACTGAACTTCCAGAAACGTCACCAGATAGTGTTAAATCAGATACTCGATTTCTAATGAAACCAGTAGTATTTGTAACACCTTCTGTGACCAAAGCAGTAGAACTAGAAAGATCTAATGCTGATTCTTCAGTGATTATTTTACCCATTCCTGACCAATTAACAGTAGCAATTCCATCAATATCAAAATCAAAAGAAAATTCATTTACTGAACAATCTGCAATTTTGTATATCTTTTGGCTTCCATCAGAATATCCAGAAGCTGGTTTACCGCTTGAGTAAGCGACACTTGCAGCTCCCATAACAAAGTATAAATCAAATACGCCAATAGTAGCTTTATTAGAGTTACCTGGTGATATTGATAAATCAGTTGTATCTGATGTTAATGCTCCGTTACATGTTTGGTCAAAGAACATTGCCCACATAGCTTCTGACACTTCACAATGTGCTCCGTCAGTAGCTGATCCTCTACCATTAGTAGCCTTAGTACCTCCTGCGGAAGTATAAGGTGCCATGTAGGTAGAGAAGCTCCATTCTGCAGGTGCATATGAGTCATTAAACATTTGTCTTGCTCTTAAACTCACACCACTCGTAGATTGTGCTTGATTTAACGTAATTTCTGTCGCATTTGTAGCTTGAGTAAACGAAAATCCATCTAGAACTGGAAGTTCAAAATATGTACTCTTTGTCGCTGCTGCTGAAAGAGGTACATGTGCATAGAGTTTCGTATCTCTACTAAAATAATACGTCGTTGCCATTACGGTCTCCGTTAGGTAAACTTATCTCGCTTTTGCTGTAATAAGTTTAGCCTTCCTTGCCCTAAAAGGGCTGTTTTTTATCAGTATTTTCTGTCCTGATTAAGACATCGATAATTGTTTCAAAAACTATCTCTGAATCTAAGGACTTTTTTAGTTTCCCTCAGATTCGCCTTCTATCTTGTCGGTTTCTTTATCGATTCGACTAGAGACTTCGTTTACAACACCAGCACCTGTATCAACTACAAACGCACCAGTATCAACGATGTCATTTCCAACTGCTGTAACTAAATCAGAAGTTCCTGTAACTACAGTATCAACTGTATTAGAAACTACTTCTGTTCCAGTTTCCCAAACTTGAGCAACTGTACCGCAGCCGGTAATAAGAAATGTACTTAATAGTACTAAACTTAAGTTTTTCATTTTATTCTCCTTAGATAATTTAATAAACTATCTAGTAGCGTGCCTCAATTATCATCTCCCCAATGCCGAGAGGCGCGAGTACTCCTTCGTCAGTATCAATACTTAATACTGTAAATTGAGATACTCCAGCATTGGATCCCGTTTGATGATAAGTTAAATTATTATTATCATCAATCACTGTTTCAATATCTTCTAATAAGAATTCTAATTCTTCTATGGGGTCTTCGCTATTTACATAAGCTCTTATAGTAATTCTTAAATGTCTCCATTTATTACCACCGCCCCAATACTCTCTTGTTTCTCCTCCTGCGGACATATGTATTGCTGGGAATTGTTCAATTTCGTCCCAAAACTTCATACGAGTATGCACATTATCATCTACACGACTTTTATATGCTCCAGCTCCATCAATTTCTTTAAATTTGTCTGCTAGTGCTGCTAAAATTGCGCTTCGTCTTGTTGTGTTTGACCTTGACATTATATTCTCGTTGTAGTTAATCTACTCATAGCTAACCCTTGTGCTACTTCTCTTATTGATTTATCAATTAAAGTTCTTGGATCTCTATCTGTATTTGCCCAGGGTCTTTTTCCTCTACCTACCTCAAATACTCCATAAGGTTCCATATCATATCCATACATTACATTTGGTATACCTAAACCTCGTCCTTGATTCACTTTTATAACTTGTACGCTATCTGCAAATCTTCCTGTTCTATTATTTAATCTTGGAGATCCCATATTTTTTATAATTTCTTCTGTTAAACTAGCATTTAATAAATTTACTAATTCTAAACTACCTGGCGCTGTGTTTGCTTGTGCTGCACTTCTGTTCTTTTTAGCTGCTGCAGCTCCAAAAGCTACTTTACTAGCTTTTCTAGTTATACCTTTGCCTTTTGGTTGTCTGACATTACTCTTTTTAGTAAAACTACTAGATACATCTTTTCCTTTCTTTTCTGAGAATGTTTGTCTCTTTACTACTTTAACGCCTTTTTTACCTTTAACAGATAGTACTATATCGTCCGCAATTTGCGCTGCTGTTCTTTCTCCAATTCTTTGAACAAAAGATTTACTACCTTCTGCAGTTGCAAATTTTTTAGTCTTAGGATTTTTTGCTAGTTCTTTTACTAATTCAGCTTCTAGTCTAGGTCTAATTTGTTTCCAATCTGTGTCTTCACTTCCTTGAGGATTTAAAGATGTAGGTCCAAGTGTTCCCGAAATTTCTAAATCTTCTTTAAAACCGCCATATCCTTTTAAATTTTTAGCATTAGCTTTTGGTTTTTTTACCCATGTAGTTTTATAAGGTCCAAAAACTTCCCAAATAGCTTTCATTGCAGGACCTTTGGCTAAATTCATCATTTCATTATCTGGCCATACGTGATCCTCCATTCTATTTAACAATCGTTTTAAATGGGTTACACCTAAAGTAGTCGAACCTTCATGTAAAAATTGAGTTCTTCTACTCAGTGTTTCAGCTGCTTTATCTGTATTTAAAGCTGCAGCAAACTCTGGGTGACTAGATTCTAGAGCTTTACTAATTATGGATAAGCCCTTTTTAAGAACTGGAGCTTTTAAAGCTTTGGATAAAGTATCTACTCTTAAAGTAGTTCTAATCTTCCATCTATCTCCGTCTTTCCATATTTTTGTAGCAGAACTATTAGGTATAAATATACTATCTAAATTTCTATGTACTTGAGAAGCGGCTTGTTTACCTGCTACAATTATTTCATCTTCTACTGCATCTACTAGTCTATGAGCTGCATCGATTTGGTCTTGAGGTTCTACCTTTCTGACATTATCCGTAACATACTGATCCATTGCATCTATATCATCGCCTTGTCCCATTGCATCACTACTTGACCAATAAGCCTCTTCTGTATCGCTTCGAATTTGTTCTTTAGGAGTTTTTACCCCATACATTGCAAAGACTTCTTTTTGGTTTTTATCATTATGAATAGCCCAAATAGTATTATGAGTAAAAATATTTTCTAAATCTTCTACAGTAACAACTATAGTATGAGGATATTGACCTCCATAATGATCCCTAAGAACCGTATCCCAACGTCCTCCACTTCTTTTCGTAGTTCCTTCTAGGAACTCGTTAATTAATTCGTCGACAATTCTCTTTGCCATTTTATACTACATCTATTATTTTATACATATCTAAGACGCGCTTGATATGGTCGGGGAAGCCAATATCATCTCTGATACTGGTCGTTGGCTCGTTTTGAAGAGTTGCTCCAGCCATCGATCTTCTACCCTTGTATTCTTCTTTAAGATAATAGGTTATTAGATCATAGACCGCTAGTTTCAAATCCTCGGGACAGTTTATCCAACCTGCGCGATATGTGATTTTGACGGACGCAAAACCTTTTGGAAAGTATTTTATACCTTGCTCACCATCTACTCTGTAGATGCGATCGTGTTCCTTATCAACATAGTAATGTGTGTCTTCAGTTAGAGTTGTATAGCTATCAGCTAATGAATCTCTTTCTTTGACAGCTGCTACTGCTGTTAATGGGGATTCTGTTAAGAAAAGTTCGGAAGTATAATTGTCATAAATATCGAATGTTTCTGTTTTATCTGATTGTGCATAGTCCACAATCGAATTTCCAGTATATGTTTTGACAAGAGCACTCACAGACGGAATTAACGAAGTTAACTGTAAGTCGTCTTTATTATGCTCTATCTTTTTATAACTTTTGTATTGTTCTACTGTACATAAATCCATTTATTCTTCCTAAAAAATCTGGGAGGCGAACCTCCCAGATTACCCAGCTTTAAGACGCTTTGTATTGTAATGCCCACTTAGAAGTGACGTTATCGATTAGATCAATAAAGCCGATTCTTTGTGAAGCCACAAGTACTCTGCGTTGGTTAACAACTTCATAGTCGCTTTCAACTGTCATTCCTCTGAGACGTCCCATTGCGAACATCTTAGGATTGACGGCTACTGCGTAGAATTTACTAACGGCTGCTGTTGCGAATTCATCACATAGAACAACGGGTGAACCATAAACCATTCCTACAGCTCCCTTAACTTTCGTTGCGAGTTCCATACCAACTAAGTTGACATCTTGGAATTCAGCATCGTCCATCAAGTTGAACCATTCGGTTTGGTTAACGATATAAACAACATCAGCGGGGTTAACGCCGTATTTGCCCATATTTTTACGTGCTGCAAGTTGAACCATTCGGTTTGGTTAACGATATAAACAACATCAGCGGGGTTAACGCCGTATTTGCCCATATTTTTACGTGCTGCTAATAGATTAGCTGCAGTAAGTGATTCACTTGCGAATGCAGTAGTTGACTGTGTTTTATCACTATCGCCAGAAGCGAGAGTAACAATACCGTCAAAACATGCACCTGATGTACCAAAAGGTCCATCTGCAAGGTTGCCTACTAAAAGACCTGCTTCGATAGAACGAGCATGAGATCGGATCATAGATTCACGAATTAAAGGAAGAATTGGCATAATTGCATCTTCTTCAGTTTCGTTACCAAGATAACTAGTAGAAATTAGTTTCTTAGTTGACAATGATCTTTCAGTCATGTCTATACCGCCGAAAGGTGAACCATAAGTATCACCTGTTTGTGCTAAGTTACCATGTGGACTAGAACCAGTTGCGGCTTGATTAGAGGTAAACTCTGCATAGCCACTATCTGGAAGTACAGGTAGTATCATAGTTGCTGCGGTCATAGGAATTTCTTTAAACATTGGAGCCAAAATTAGTTCATTTTGGATATCTCTTTCAATGTTTGTAGAAACCGTTTGCTCGAAATCTGCAGATGATACAGCGACACCTGACATGTTATTTGCTTTTTCAAGAACCTTTTTCGCGAATTTTGTTTCATATCCACGTCCGGTTGCTTTTCCTAGCATATACGCATCATCCATGTCTTGTGCTAAATCATCTTGCCAGTTACCGTTACCTTTTTGAGAGAAAACTCTCTTAGATTCACGGATATTGACAATTTCTTCAGATTTTTCTGCAAGCTCAGTCTTCAGTTCTTCAACAACAGCTTCAATGTTAGAATAGTCTTTTGCAACTCGGTCTTCCAGATCAGTAACTAGACGCTCTGCTCCTTCAGTCCCAGCTTTAACTATACTTTCCACTTCAGCTTTTTTCTCTTGAATATCAGCTTCTTCTGCAGCAACTTTTTCTGCGGCTTCTTCAGCCTCAGCATCAGCTTTTGCTTGTTTTTCAGCTTGTGCCATTGCAATTTCAGTAGCTGTTTTCTTTGCTACTTCTTTTGCAAATTCTTCAAGATCGAAATTTTCTTTTGTTTCAGACATTTTCGTTTCCTTGAGTACAGTCTGATTGACTGTTGCTTCTGGTGAATCTACATCTGTAGATTGACCAATTTTGACAAAGTTAGACTTCCAGTCCTGATATTCATCATCAGAGTCGAAAGCCTTTGCCACAGAGAAGGTCGCTGCTTGGTTAGCGGGTACGGATACCACACTTATTTCAAACAATTCTGCGTCCTTGATTCTATAGCCGTCGGTTTCCTCTATATAATCAGCGTCCTTGACTCGGAAACCAACGCTAAATGCGCCAAGTACACCTTCTTTAATTAATTCACTAACTTTTCCTGCTGACTTAGATATTTTTCCCTTTATCTTTAATCCTCTTTCGTCAACACCTAACTCAGTTGTTTTACCGATAGGATTATGATAATCGTGGTTAAAAAGGATAATAGGATTGTTTTCATAATTACCTATTCCACCTTTTGACCAAGCAGTAGGATCAACAATATCACCTGCTCTATCTTGGTCGTTGGTAGAAGCGTAACCTTTTATGTTAACACTCCCATCTTCGTTTTCATCTATTGCTTTAAAATTAGATGTTAAATTAAATATTTTATTCATTTACTTCCCCTTTTTTGCTGCTTTAGCTTTTGGTGCAGCCTTAGGTGCTGGAGCAGCAGGTTTATGTGCCGCTTCCCATTCTGCTGGGAAATTCACCTTGATCATTTGAAGTAGCCTTGCCCAAGAGCCTGTAAATTTTCTAACAGCTCTTGCTCTATGTGGAGTATCATCATGTGTCATGTACTCTTTCATGTCCATAACTTTACCTTTCTTGGCAAAGTATTCGGCTACCGCTTTTATTATTGCTTTTTGTCTAGTCATTTTCTTCTTCCTCTGAAGGTCTACCACCTTCACTTGGATTTGCAGCACTTCCTGCTATATTTGCTGGAGTTCTAACTTCATCTAGACCTTCCAACTGTTCTAGTCTCATGGCTTCTCTTGCTTCGTTTGGAGTAATGATTCCGCCATTTACTAATGTTGAGTAATATGCTGCTTTATCCTTCAATTCTGGTTGTAAGGCAGGGATTTCACTTACATCTTCTTGTAAGCTAAATCCAAAATACCTTTCGAACGCATAGTTAAATTTTCTAATAATAGGTAGTATAGTTTCTAAGTAGTATAGCCTATGATTAGGTCTAATATTTGCATTATTTCCACTATCTAATAAAAGTGGTGGAATTCCTAATGCCTGTAAAATAATCTTTTCGTTTTCTTTAATGCTTGGTTGAAAATCCAATTCTTTAAAACTTACTTGGTTTAAATTTTCTATCTCAAGTCCGCCATCTAGAATTAGAGGTCTTCTTCCTCCTGTATTAGGATTATACCTAACTCTCCAAGCCGCCAACATTCTTTCTTTTATTTTCTCACTAAGAGTATTAGGGCTTTTTAGTACTAATCCTGGAACTGCTCCGTTTTTAAAGAAGTTATCTTGAAAATTTCTCATACTTCCTAAAAGTTCCATTGTTCTCCATGCTGGTTTAAGTCTTGGTACTCCTCTGTAAATTGAATTAAAAGAATTTTCTTTTATATGTATAACTTCACTTGGAGAATACTCTACTTGTCCTACATAAGTATATTTAGTAATATATTGAGTCTCATGAGTTTCAATCTCTACGTTTTCTGCAGGTAATTGATACAAATGAACTCCATCGAAATATATAAAGATGTTTCCATCAATTAATAGATCGATAATAAGATTTCGTTTAAATGAGTTTATATCCTGAAATGGATTAGGTTCTACGTTAAGTAAAGTATTAACTCTACTTCTTCGAATATTGGATACGATGGGTTTTAGTCCTGTTATTTTGTCTCCGACATCTACTGGAACTTCAGCAACATCGTCCACTATCATATTAACGCCTCTATTTACAACTTCCTGTTGCTCATAAGCGTCTCGATAGTTAGTTGGCTTCTCTCTAGAAAGTATTGATAATCCCTCCTCTCTTGAAATCATAGGTTGTGCGGGATTAAGTTTTTCTTCTCTATCGATGCCTAAGAATCTATCATACCAAGCCATAATGTTTTTCTCTCTGTTTCTCTGCCCATCGTGGCTGTTTCTTAGCCGTTATAAAATTGGGTTTTTTTCCGTAAATTGAATGTAATCTTAAGTGGTGAGTATGACAAAGAGTAATCGTATCTTCGAATAGTTCTTTAGAATGTTCTTCTATAAACTTATCTCTTATCTTCATAATTGCTTCAACTGAATTAATCTTAAGATTGTGTTTTGTGATCCATCGTTCAAGTAATTCGGTTAAACTATAATAATGATGAAAGTCAAGGCTCTCCTTGCTACCGCAAATGTAACATTCGGTGCTTTTCTTATACTTAGACTTTGCTTTGTCTCTTACATATTTAACCAAGTCTCTCTTAAGATTCATTAATTTCAGCCTTATAAATAATTATACTAAAAAAGTACCTTTTTGTCAAGAACAATTTTTTTGTTGGTTATGCTCATTTAAAAAGTAGTCGCTACAGTCTCAAAAGTGTACAGCGCATATCTAAGCGCGTCTGCCATATGAGAATACTGGTCATGTTTTGGCTTTTCTCGCATTAAATTAGGGTTTGGATCCCATTGATATTGATCTAATGCTTGTAAAGTGTGATGACATCTTTGATCTACTAGTAAATGATGATTGTCAACTATCCCTGCTACATGCCCAATTCCGTCTAATACTGACTTTTTTGCATTTATAGTGGAAATATCAAAATTTTGGGCAAAATCATAGCGAGTTTGCTGGGCTGCTGAGTCGATATAGATCCAATCAATATCCCATTTATCCATTAATTTTCTAATTTCCGTGGCATGTTGTTCTGTTGTTCGTTCTGCGTCTAAGTACTCGTCCACTAAATAGAATCTTTCTCTGTCCCAATCGAATCCAATTACACAAAATGCAGTTGGGTCTTTATATCCGACATCAAGTCCAGCGAAAATATCCATTTGAGATGTATCTAATTCAGATAAATCTGAAATGCATTTTTCGTGATTAAAATTCCATACTTGTCCCTCGTAAACATTAAAATCTGCTAAATATTCTTGAGCAAATTCTGATTCAGACATAGTTTTCTTTGCTTCTGATATATCAGTATCACTATGTCTAGGATTTTCATGATAAGTTGCCTTTATTGATAACCATTCAGGATATTCATCATTATATCCTCTATTATAGAAGTCTGCAAACCAATTATTTCTTCCTCGAGGGGTGGAAATAAATAATGCTTTACTGGTTTCTTTATCTAGTGTGGGTCTAAGTGCTATATTGAAAGCATCTTTACCGTCTACTAGTGCTGCCTCGTCAAAGATAATTAAATCATATGATCTACCTACACAAGAATCAACTTGATTTATAGAACCCATACGAATTGTTGATCCGTTTGATAGTTCTATAATTCTTTCTTTTGCATTATCCCTTGTAACTTCTAAATCGAAGTGCTTAATTAAGTTTCTTTGAAGATCAAACGATATTTGGGATAACGAGTAGTTGGGTGACATTAAAAGAATATGAGTATTTGGTACTAATGCCATTAATTGTCCAATTACATTAGAAATATATGTTTTACCTTGTCTTCGAGATAATGCTCCACATATAAATCTATATTTTGGATTATTAATAGCATTGATCAATGCTACTTGAGAAGGTATAGGTTCTATACCTAACAGATTTAAATAACTGTCTACAGGTAGTTTTAAGTATCTATCTTCTGGAGTATACTCCATAAGATGATCTGCAGTTACATCTTTACGACTTAGCTCTAGCATTAGTGGATAGTATCACTTTGGGGCATGATTAATGGGTCAATTAAGCGATTTTCTTTAAGAAGATTATATGCGTGTATATAACCTCCACAAAGATCCGCTAACTTCCAATCTTCTTCCGTTAAGTGATCCTCTCTTTGTTGTAGTTCTCGTAAGGTTATCACACATAAATCTGATATGTGTTCTAACCACTCGGCTTTTGATAATTTTTGTCTTATCGTTTCCATTTCCTTTTCCTAGGCTTCTTCTTAGGGCGGCCTCGTCGTTTTCCATATGTGCCCTTACCTTTCGGCATTAGGTTCTAACTCTTGTATTTACTGGTGAAAGTAATACTGCTGCATTACTTGCATATATTTTATCAGTAGGATTTTTTACTAAAACTCCACTATCGGTTCCATTTACTCTGACTGAACCTATAACGGTATTATCAGATTTAGTAACTGTTATAGTATAATTAGTACCAGTTGCTGCATTTACATACCAACGAACTTCAGAAGCTTCTTCAATTGTTGAAGAGTCTCCGGTTCCGGTACCTGCGGCTCTGTTCTCACCTTCTAATCTATATCTCATTCTTTTCTCCTAACGCTTTTTGCGTCCTTTTCTGGCTTTTCTCTTTTTAGACTGGCGGTATTTGATAGCACGAAGTCTTCTTTTCGCTGCTTTCTTAGTCTTTGAGATGCCAGAAGTATTATCGATTTTCCAACCGCCTTTTACTTTACGGATAGGCATTTTAAGCCTCTTCTAATGCTTTCTCTGCTTCCGCTTTTGTTTCGAATTTTAATAATCTACCCGCAATTCGAACTCTATATTTGCCTCTTCTTTCCTCGATCTCAGGTTTTTCAACTTGAGTAACGGGTTCAGAAGCAGGGGTAGCTATTTTGGTTTCATATTCAACCATTTAAATCTCCTACGTCATTGCTGCGAAGATCTCTACATCAACTGATGCAGTATCTGCGTCTAAGGTTAAGCTATCAACACTTGCCCAGGCTGAAAAAGCTGCTGCAGAAGCGCTAACTTCTACTTGAGGTCCTTCATCTGTTCCACCGAGTATAACACTTTGACCTTTTTCTAACTTAATATATGCAGTATCTGCACTATCATCTTGTAATCCAATAGTTACAAAGTTAGTGTCGTCTAGGTTAGTAAGTCTTAAATATTTGACATCTGATCTAATCAGAGTTCCTGCTGAAGCAGCAGAGCCAAATTTAAGAAAGGTAGTTGCGGTTGTTGTAGCGGTTACAATTTGTTTAAATACTTCATTAATGCTTGATATTGTAAATGCATTAGTAGCCCCTTGATCTTTACCATTAAGGGAAATACTTTCAGTTATATTAACTGTTAATGTTGCGGCAGTAAGTGTCGTTGCCATGTTTAACTCCTAAGCTCGATCTTCTATTATACGATCGACTTTTTGGGAGAGTTTATCAAGTGCCGTCATTATACGATCCATGTTGTTTTCTAGCTCTTGTCTAGAAACATAATCTCTTCCAAGTTCTTCTCTAGTTTTGTTTACAAGAATATCTATTCTTCGTAGTTCTGCGACCTGCGCTCGTATTACGAGAATCAAAGGTGCAATTACTAGTGTAAGAATAATATTCCAGAAAGTTATCATATCAATTTCCATAATTTAATCCTATGCTATATTGAGTGCGTTATTTACACCTCAATTCTTGTTATTAAACTAATAATAATCCTTATTATATCAAAATATACCTCTGATGTCAAGAAATATTTTTTGATGGTTTATAAAATTTTGTTATTTTTCATTTTCTCACATATACATATATACTATGTAAAAAAATTTTAAAAATAATTAATGAACTTTGTGTACTTATATTAAGGTTTTATTTAATAGATTTTAAAATATTCATGATTTATCTATTGAATATATTTTTATAGGCTCTGACTTACCCTTAACTAGTATATTTCCTATTTCTGAGAATCTATGTGGTATCCTGCATTGCTTTACAGTATCTTCCGATATTATTATTGGCCACTCTTGATACTCTCCTCTACCTGCTGTTGCTTCTAGTCGTGCTGCGAGATTAACCGCATCTCCAATAACAGAGTAATCAAATCTAGTTTCAGATCCCATATTACCTACAATACAAGTTCCTGTATTTACTCCAGTACCTACATTTATAGGTGGTAAATTAAGTCCTTCTTCTTTAAATCGTTTATTTAGTTCTCTTGTCTTATCCTTTATTTCTAGTGCACTTTTAACGGCTTTATCTGCGTGTGCTGGTTCATCTAATGGTGCATTCCAGAACGCCATGATACAATCTCCCATATATTTATCTATTGTTCCACCATTTGCCAAAATTATCTTAGTCATGCTATCTAAGTAAGTATTAATTAACTCTACAAGTCCTTCTGGATCATCTTTTTTCTTAAATGCTTCTGAAACTGGCGTAAATCCCATAATATCAGTAAATAAGAAAGTCATTTCTTTTCTTTCTCCACCTAATTTGAGTAAAGAAGGGTCATCTTGTAACATTTTTACCATATCGGGTGATAAATAAGTACCAAATTGTTTCTTAACTTGTCGTCTGAGGAAGAACTGCTCTACAAATGCTCTAAAAGTGATAACAGCCCAGTATAAAAAACATATAATTATAATTCCAGATATATCTAGTAGTAGTCCTTGTACGAAATAGTATAAAGCTCCATAATAAAGTCCTAAAAATGCAACTAAAAGTGCGGGTAAGGACAGATAAATTCTAGAAGCCGTAAATAGTACTAAAATTATAAGTAGTAAAGCTATACCTAGTTCTACAGTTTCAGCCCAAATAGGCTGTACTGGACTTGTTCCTAATATAAGATGATGTAAAACGTTTGCTTGTATCTCATGTGGGTACATCATACCCTTTGCTGTAGGTACTGGATTTACAACTCCTTCTGCTGTAACTCCAAATATTACAAAACTTGCTCCTGTTATAGGATTTTCTAAATATTCTTTTGCACTTTGACGGTAAAAATCTATATTGGAAGTTATCCATACTCGTGCATTAGAGTCTGTAGTTACTGTAGGATAGTTAGGTATTCGTAACCATTCTATACCTGCCTCTTTTGTCATGATTTGGTAACTTGGATCTCCAACTCCAACTCTTAACATTTCTAAAGCGAACGAAGGATATAACTTATCTTGTGAACTAACTGCGAGAGGAACTCTTCTTACGACTCCGTCTAGTTCTGGGGCGCTTGTTACTAGTCCTACGCCTTCTGCGGACTCTGCTAGGCTTGGTGTCTGACGTAAAATTCCCGGGTACTGAAATAGCCATGGTAATGGTGACTCCCCTATCTGAGCAGTTCCAACATGTGGACCACCCTCTGTTGCCTGAGTTGATGCAGCGTAGGCAAGAACTGTAGGTTTAAGAGCCATAGCTGTTGCTAATTCTGCGTCATTTATTATATCTCTAATATCTGGATCAGGCATTAACACAGTTATACCAGGTACGGCATCTGTTTTCCAGATAAGATCTTTGTAAAGTGTTCTAGGTAGTGGGTATCCTCCGTATTCTTTTACAGTCTCCTCGTCTAAATCTACTAATAATATATTAGTGTTTTGAAGTTTTGATTGAGTTGACATAAACCAATCAAAAGATTTAAGTTCTAAAACTTTAAAAGGATAAGGATTCCAAATTAATAATCCTATAAAGGCTATACCTATAGCTAAGTTAATTAGTTTTTTCATTAATTACCTTGTGTTACTGTGACGCTACAACCACCGGAGGTTATGCAATTTTGTGATAGAGTATAACTTTGAGTCGTATTCCCTACTTGACTTAAACTTAAGTCTGTTGGTTGACTACCAGTTATAGTAATTGTAGCATTATGAGCTCCATTATTCCTTTGAACAACACTAACTTCATTATCATCATTATAAATTACTAAGTTTAAATCTTTGTTTCCATTCTGCATTTGTTTTACATAAACATCATTATCATCTGCATAAATATAAACTATTGCGTCATGACTTACAGAAGTACTATCTTGTTTTTGACTTCCTTTAAATTTATTGTTGTCTCCATGAATGTCAAGTCTAACAAAATTACCTCCCGGCTCATTACCGTCATAATTCCAGTTTGGTGTTAAACTATTGTTGTTTTCATACCCTTGTCCAAAAACAACCTCATTATTGTCTCCCCAAACATGAAGTTGAAAATCATTATCATTACAACTTGAACTGGAGCACTTTTGTCGAACTTTTAATTCATTATCTAATCCGTCTATATCTCCACCCCAGTTATATCCTGAACCCCAAAGTTCGGTATATCCAAAGTAATTATCGTTTCCATATTGAAGTAAGTCTATAGTATTGTTATTATGATTAAAAGAGAAGTCTATTTTATTATCATACCCTATTTGATCAATAGTTAAATCAAAATTGTCTCCGCTACTTACTTGATCAATATGTATATGATTATCACCTGCGACAACAATACAAGAATACATTAATAACAAAACTCCCATAGCCAATATAAATGTATTCTCTGGCCAAGAGTTCATAAAGCGTTCTTTTATTCTATTTAGTATTTTCATTAGTTTACTTGTGTTATTATTATGTTGACAGATTCTCCGTCACCTACTGTGATGACACTTTCTTTCTCATCTGTTATAGTTTCTATTCTTGCATTAGCAGAAATAGGTAGTTTAATACTGATGATTCCAGTAACTTCTCTGTAGAACCAAATCTGTCCTGAGTCATCAACCATAGTATTATACTGACTATCTTTATCAAACCCCGGAGCAGTTCCTTCTATTTCGACTCCATTAAATCCTTCTGAACTACTTTTCTTTCGAGCTAATAAGTCTTTTTCTTCTATAATCTCTAAGAGATCTTGTAGAAAGTCTACATCTAATAGATCTATATCTAATTCCGAAAATGTCCAGTCTTTATCCTCTTTTAAGTAGTCTGTTTCAAGTTCATTAAATTCTAAAAAATCGGCTGTAAGTATATTACTTGCACTATTCTCAGTTCTTGTTTCTTGTACTGCTTGTGTAACTTCTGCGGGTGGTGCTACAATAAACAGGTTATCTATTTGTGCTACTGTAACATTTTCAATGGTTACTGGTTGTACAGGTGGAGTAGATATTGTTGATACCATAGTAGCTTGAAAAGCTTCATCAAGTGTTACTACTCCTCCCTCATTTGTAACTGTTATTTCTCCAGAAGCGTCTCCATTAGCGTCTGGAAGTAATACGATTAATGATCTTCCTAGTTCATCAATTGTAGTAGTAAAATCAGTTCCACGAATACCAATTTGTGCTGTGGGTGTTTGAATATCAATATTTGCTTTATTCATATTGCCAGACATACCTGAAGTAAATCTGGCTGTTCCCATCGCAAATCTCATTACCATTTTAGACTTATCAGGGTTTGGATCATAGATTACTTCATCTATTAAAACCCTACTATGTTCTGTTAATCTAAGATTAGAATTATCTAAAAACTCTATAGCTAATCTTCCATTACCAGTATTTAATAAATCATATAGTAGTATTTCTTGATCTACATATGCATCAATATCTTGTTGGTTTCGTGTTAGTGCTGCTAATCCTGTTTGCTCTATTATATCGCCAATAGAATCAGCAAATACAGGAGATACTAGTAAGCAAGCACTAATCGCCAGTATCTTTTTGATTGATTGTAACTGTTGCACCTTCTGAATCCACATCTAGATTTATTATACCTGAACAAGATGAAACACCTTGTGGACAAGTACCAGATTTCTGTATAATATCTATATCAGCATCGTCTCCGTCCCAAGCTACAGTAAGTAGTTGGTCTTCGTCCATTTGGGTAATATCTATATCTGCATCATCGCCTTCGAATTCCCAAGTCATAGATTGGTTATCTTCTTTTTGAATTGTCCAAATATTGTTACCATCACCAGTAATCTCCCAATTCCATACGACATTGTCGTAATCAATATCAGTATTAAACACGTTAGTACCACCAATAAGTGTTAAATCATAATTTAAGCTTTCTGCTGTTGCATTTCCGCCTAAATCAAAATCCCACGTATTAGAATCACCAGTTACAGTTAAGTCTAAATCTAAACTGTCTGCTGATCCTGTGGCTCCTATTGCCCAGTCAAAGATATTACTGTCTCCAGTAAATACCATATCGATATTTGATTGATCTAAAGTGATTGGTCCAAATAATTGGTTGCTATTACCAATTTGATCTAAATTAAAAGTTATATTACTACCAGTGAGTAACATATCTGTAGCTACTGCGCCACTAACGATAGTTCCACCGAATTTGTTACCATAACCAACTTGATCAATTGTAAGCGTTAATGTATCACCAGTCTGTTCGAGAAAAATCTCGTTATCGGTTGAAGCTGCTAATACAACATTTGATAGACCTAGTGCTATAAATACACTAATCAGTCTGTTCATTATTTTCACTATTCTCTCCCTCGGCTACTTTCCAATAGCCTCTTGTGTCGCCTTGTTTGATGAGTGCGACAACTGCAGCTTCTATCGCTGCACGTGTTGCAACAGTAACGCTTTCGTTCTTTGCAACTCCGTCTTCAAATTCTATTAATTCGGTATCCATATCTATAAATCTGAATACGTCCATTCCTTCACCATAAGATAAGATTGTTTTTCTTGTTTGTACATTTAACAAAACTTCTCCTGTTAATGTACTAATACCTCTTAAGCTTACAGTTACAACGTCTCGTCTATACATTGTTTTTCGACCAACGCCTAAATATCTTCCACCTCTACCACCGGATTCCATATTAGTATCGTATCCAATGATTCCACCTTCTAATATTATTCCTGCGAATAATAGTGGCTGTATTCCTTTATTTTCATCATGTTCTTCTCTTGTACTTCTTACAATTTGTCTCTCACGTACTAAATTATCTATCCCTTGTCTTTCTACTACTCTGAACCAATTTCCTTTTCCTGCCGTTTTTAATGCATCAATTAACATTTCGGTTCCACCCTGTGTTACTGCAGTAGAAAATGAAGCTAAATTATCTTTACTTTTTCTTTGACCAGTTAAATCCTTAAACCCATAAACAGCTACAACAGGCATAATTTCTGCAGGAGGTAAATTTCTTAATTGAAGATAAGTAGGTAGCTCTATTATTTCTGGGTTTTCAATACATTCAAAAGGTATTCTTTTTGCAATACCTGTTACTAAATCTTTTTCAAATCCTTCATCAAAGTCACAAACTTCATAGTTTGGGATACCTGAATTAAATAGCATACTTGCTGCTACTAGTAGTCCTAATATTTCCATTAAAAACCTCCAGTACCTATAGGTATAGTAATAGTAGTTGTACTTCCTTCCTCATCTGTAATAGTCATTTCTATAACGTCAGTACATATACCGTCTTCGTCACATACATTACTTCTTTTGTAATAAATTGTATTACCTTCTAAAGTGAAACTACCCATTAGTGAGGATTCTTCGTTTCCAAACATATTATCAACTAACTGTTTAGATAGTTGGGCATATATTCGGGATTCTAAATTTCTTATGAATTTTGCGAGAGTTGTATTTTCAGCTTCTCTTTCAGCTGCTTTTAGTGCTGACTCTATATCGTCTTGGATTTCGTCTCGCCTTGATTTTTCTTGGTTTTCTATAGTTAAATAATGTGCAGAAGTTCCTATACCACTAAACGAGGGGTTAGTAAACTCATGTACTATTTCATCAGCATAAACATTTGATGCATGTAAGTATAAAATTGTAAAAATTAGTCCAACACTAATTATCCTTTTTCTTCTCATTTTCTTTCATCTGTAAAACGGTGTTTACCTTTTGCTGTAAACGAATCATATCGTTATCGAGCATTCTTATCTGGTCGATGAGTTTGATGATGGTAATATGCATATTTTTAATTGCTGGATTTATAACTTTAGTCATAGTAATCCAAACATAGTATACAAAATATCCCAATCCGACCATAGCCACGATTGGGAAGCCAAATTGCTGCACAGCATCAATCACGCCTGACATCTAATTTACCATCTTCTATAAAATTCTCTGCTCTTGCTATCCTATCCAAATCTGGAGTAAGTTCGAGAGCGGAACTTACACTTGTATCCAATCTAATCATATCATTATTCATAGTTTTTATTCTAACGATAAGACTATTACAGAACCCTTCTAAAGTTTTTATTTGATTTACTGTGCCACTCATAATTTGTTTCATTATAACAAATACAAAGACTCCAGCAATTAAGGCACCCGCGATAGGTGCACCAACTTCGGCTATTAGCGTAAATATGTCCATTATTAGATTGGTTCTTCTTTATTTTTTAAGAGTTTATCCATTAACTTCCCGTAGTTTCCTTGACCGAATGGTTGATCTGTGAGAACTTGAACATTATTCTGAGTTCTAATATTACCAGCTTTTGCTTTTTCTAACTCTGTTTGAGCTTTAAGTTCGTCCATTCGTATTTTATGTGCTAAGTTTAATAGGTCAGCAATATCTTTACTAGAGTACATTTCTGATTCTTCAGCTTCTTCCATTTTCTTATCTATAATGGTGTCTAAAGTTTGTCCTAATTTAAACCTATTTCTATAGCCTATATCCATATAGACTGTATCAATATACTGCTTAACTTCTCGTTTTGCCAAAGTAGACACAACGATGTCTTTCGACACATTTAATTCACTGCTAACGTCCTCAACACTCCCTGAGGTGAGGTATTTGTTTGCAATTTCAAGTCCTTCAGGACTCATACGGGTTGTTATTTCTTTACTCATAAAACATATTATACTAAAATTATACCAAGATGTCAAGAAAAATTTTTTTAATGTCCTTTTTTGAAAAATCTCAAAGTTGCGCGTGTGGGGGAGTCAGATAGAGAAGGGGGGAGGCTGGTCTTATAACCGCCTCCCCTAACGCTCTGATCTGCGATCTAAAACGTTTTTTGCTCTTCGATGATCTCTAGGATCTCGTCTCTATCATCATCAGCATGTAAGCCTGTTTCGAAAGCTACTATATCAATCTCTCTATTAAGGGCTTCATCTTGAGCTTCATCACGCGCTACTAGGTTTTCCATTTTTTTCTCCTTTGTTTTATTTAATGTTTCCATATTTAAGATTATACAGACTTATCAAAGAAAGGGTAAACTATTTTTAATATTTTAGCTAACTCATTGATTTATAAAGGAATTTATTTTTATTCAAACCTAGATTTTGCCTTCAGATCGAGGCGATCCGCGCGAAAAAATTTCCTTTATTTATCAAGCACTTACAACGATTTTATTTTGCGCAAAAACTTTTTTGAAACAGCTATTTTTAAGAAAACTCAAAACTTTCGTACCTCTGAAAGCCTTTACCTATAGGCTTTTGAAAAATAATTGCATTTAGCTATTGCAATTATCTGAGATTGCTGTAAAATGGTACATATAAATAACAATTATAAGGATAAAAAATTATGACTTTACCTAACTTTCAAAACTGGATAGACAACGCAACGTCTGACGCTGTAAGAATGTCTGACGCTACTCTTGTAGCTTCATTCCCTAACAACATGGACTTCGTTGACTTCATTAACTTCGATAGAGATTCTCTCATTGACCTTTATGTTCAACACGTTGTGTTTGACAACTTCGATATTGTCTACCCTTTTATGAGAGACCAACTCTCTCAAGGCATGGCTTCCTAATGGAAGCTTTGCTTACAGCTTTAACAATGATTGCTGTTGCTTTCATTACTACTTTCACTATGCTAGGCATACTTTTAACATGGGAAATAATCTTCCCTTCTGATGTTCTTCTAGCGGACATAATCAGATATTTTACTAAAGGAAATAAAAATGCTTGAAAATCTTATGCTGTCTTTATTGGACTTGGTTTTGACGATACCACAAATCGTTTTCACTCTATTGTTTTATGTTGCTGAGCCTTTGCTGTGGATTGCTATTCCACTCTTTGCTCTTGAGCAACTTCTAAACTTTATGTTTAAAATTTCACTCTTTGATTTCTGGAGGAAATCATGAAAAAATTTAGACGCTTAACAGATACTCTGAGAACTAAGAAATCTTCTTCTCAGGGTTCTGGCGGTCGCGGTAGGACTACAAAAATTTCTACTTCTTCCATGAATAAAAATAAAAGAAGATTAACTAAAAAGAAATATCGTGGACAAGGGCGCTGATTTTATCCTTATTCCCTTGCGCATTATTTTTGGGTTAGCTTTTTTAACTGGATTAATTATTTCCACAATTTTGGGGGACGCCATGAACACTCGATAAACAAAGGGCTGCAGGGGCGCCGGCGGCGGATCGGGGATCGGGAAAAAAGATGAAAAAAACTTGAAAAAAGCTTGACATTATCTCAGATTTTGATATACTATAATGGGGGAAAGCGGACTTTTATATAACTTTTGGTTATATGCTTATAACTTTTGGTTATAAGCTGTTTTTAGAATCATTCTAAAATGAGAATGATTCGCAAATGAGAATGATTCTCAAATGAGAATGATTATCATTTAGAAAATCAAGCAAAAACCTAAATGATAATGATTCTCATTATCATTTAGAAATATAGAAATATATTCTGCGCCGAGGTGTGTTTTAGGTGTAAAATAAATATTGCGCCGTAGGTGTGTTTTAGGTGTAAAATAGGTGTATAATAGGTGTGAAATAAGCAGATCCGCCGCCGAAAAAAACCGTTATAAATCATACACTTACAGAGGTTTGCGCAAAAACTTTTTTGAAATGGCAATTTTGGGAATTTTGGAAAAATAATTTAAACTAAATTCACTTATAAATCAACGACTTACAATTTTAGCGAAAATTAAGGCTTGATAAATTCTGAAATTACTGTAAAATGAACCTATGGTTCAAAAAAATAAAGAGATTGCTAGATTAACTGACATTCGTAATAGGATATCTGGCGCAATCTTTTTTAATCAAAGGTACTTAACATGAAAATATTTGAAAAGAAAAAATTAATCCAAACTGAATGGGATAACTCTCAAGAATCCCAAACTAACTTTAATAAAGCTATTGACGAATTGAAAAAAGAAAATATACCTTTTAGAATTGTTCACAAAAGAATGATTACAGAATACGCTAAAAAATTATATTTTACTTATTCAATAATTTTAGATTTTATTCTAATTCTAGGTATTGTTATAGCTTTCCTTAATCTTGAAAAACTTATAGAGGTAATAAAATGAACGACTATCAAATTGCATACATGAAAAAAATAATCTTCCAAAGAATTTTAGTTGACTTAGACGAAGTCAAAGAAAAGGCTTACAATCTTTATTCTTATGTTCTTAATTCTAGCAAATCAAGAGATAAAGATTTACTTCTCTTTATTGAAGAAACTATTAATTCAAATCAAAAAGCAAGAATGTATTGCCAAAAAAACATAATGGAAATGATTTGCATTATGAAAGATTCATCTTCTGAAATTGAAAATATGATTGACGAAGAAATCGAAAGCGTAAGAGAAGCTGGTTTAATGTCTGACCAAGATTATAATGAATACAATTATAATAGAGATGTTGATTCTCAAGCAGACGAAGCAGACGCTCTTAATTCTGTTTTTGGGGGTGAAGAATGAGACTTTACATATATGATTTAGACGGAACTGTTATTGATTCTTCTCACAGAAGAAAATTTGATACTGACGGAAATTTAAGACTTTCATACTGGCGAACACATAACACTAGAAAAGATATTTTTGGTGATTCACTTCTTCCACTTTCCAAACACATGAAGAAAAAAATGATTGATAATATTGTTTTAATTTGCACAGCTAGAGAGATATCAAAAAATGATTTAGATTTTTTGGAAACTCACGGGATTAGATATGACCATATTATTTCAAGGGCAAAAGGTGTAAATACTGCTGACCATATTTTAAAATATTATCAACTTAAAAAATTTCTTAGAGATAATCCTTATCTACCAAAAAGAAAAATTATGTATGATGATTCAATAGAAAATTTACAAGAAATTTCAAAACTCAAAATAGAGGGGAGATTAGCATGGATATAAAAACTATGTCAAAAAAAGCAATCAGAGAATGGGATATAAAAACTGTTCTTAGAAGATTGGAAACTAAACGAAAACGAAAAGAAAAAATGAGGAAAAAATAATGGACATTGTAGAAACAATACTTGTTTTAATTGTTGGTATTATCGTCTAC
>VTLG01010966.1_pt1 | contig 56736 bp, 61 predicted proteins | sample 4694571 | NCBI WGS metagenome assembly VTLG01 (sample SAMN12604809, study PRJNA352737) | marine metagenome | biome: ENVO:00000447; feature: ENVO:00000209|ENVO:00000569|ENVO:01000036; material: ENVO:00002151; isolation source: viral sequences binned using virsorter ... | reverse complement strand
ATGCATCATCAGTTCGCTGGTCTATTGGAAGGGATAATACTGATAATGCTCTTGTTTTTAATTATGGAGATGGATTAGGTAGTTCTGGTGGTCAATTAAAATTAGCACCCACTTCAGGTAACGCTACCTTCGCTGGGAATGTTACACTTGACACAGCTAATGGTACTGTAAAATCTACTGGTAATCTTTATTTAGGAACAGACGGAGATGACGATGCTATCGTCATCGCAGATGGTGGTACAACATATAATCAGGAAGCTACATTTAATAAAAATGCTACTGTAAAATTTACTCGTAGTGCTACGTTAGGGACTTCAAACGATGTTAGTAATCTAAATTCTTATGCGCCATATACTGATGGCGAATTGGTAATTCACAATAGTGCGAACAATGAAGTAGGGAGTTTTGCAAGTTTATTCTTTTATGCTGGGCAACAGGCAAGCACCACCACAAATGCAGGTGTAGGCAGGATTACTGTAAGAAAATCTACAAATGCTAATTATGTTAGTGAAATGGGATTTTGGACGAGAGCATCTGATGGTGATTTAAATCAAAATATGGTCATTGACCAAAGTGGCAATGTCGGTATAGGTACATCGAGTCCAGCTGAACTATTACACGTTAAGAAAAGTAGTGGTGAAGCAAAAATTTCTGTAGATGGTACAACTTATTCAACGATGCTTTTTAAAGAGGGCGGTTCAGACCAATGGGCAATGGGTTATGATGCAAGTAATAATCGTTTCTTTATCAATGAAGAGGGAGTTGCTTCACAGTTGGTTATTGCAGATGGAGGAAACGCTACATTTGCTGGGGATGTCGGAATTGAAGGCGATGCTACATTATACTCTGCTCTCCAAGTAAATGGAAATACTACTCTTGGTAATGCTTCTAGTGATGTATTGACAGTTAATGGGGATATAAGGTTTGGAACGAATACTAAATTTAATATTGGTACAAGGTCATCAGGTGCATCCGCTTGGCTTGGGTTCGGGCAAAACATGAACAATTTAAAAATAGGTGATTCGGATTTTGCAACCGCAATAGCAGAGTTTAATATGAGTGCTAATACAACAGCACTTCAAGTTATAAAAGATTCAGGTGCTTTTACTGGATATTTTTATAATGATAATGGAACTGCTCAAGGACTTCATATAAAATGTAAAAGCAATGATGCTGGACAAACAGGTAGATATTTAATTAAAGCAGAAGGTTATGGTAGTTCAGGAGGATTCACAGATAATTTCTTAGTCGATATAGATGGTAATGCCACATTTGCCGGTAAGGTTGTATTGCCATCATCTGGCAATGTTTTGGATACGGGTGCGCAAAGATTAATATATAGAGATGGCACTGCTTTATATATTGGGGAGATAGATAATGCAGCTACCGCAGGTATAGCCGTTGAACCTCTTCAGTTTAGAGCAGGTGGAGTAGATGTATTACATCTTGCTATTGACAAGACAGCCACATTTGCTGGGAATGTTGCAGTAGGTGGAACGCATACACCATCTCAACCTCTCCATGTAAGGTCAGCTAATCATTCTCCAAGAGTAAGCATAGACAGAACAAGCACAAGTGGTACGGCAGATGTTAGCTTTAGGACTAATGATGCTGAAGATGATGGGTGTTGGACTTTTAGAATGAATCCTGATGGAGCAACTACCACCACTCCAAGCATTGCTCTTGAAAGGTGGACAAGTACAGATGCAAGAGTTGTAGAATTCAATAACGATTTAAGCACTGCTTTTTTTGGGGATGTAAATATTTCTGCTACGGAAGGCACATTAAAAATTGCTAATACAAATGGCACAGTAACAACATGGAGAATGACTGCATGGGACGCTGGTAAGTTTTATATATCAGATGATAATGGTTCTACTAAACTTTTTACTCTTACTGCATCAGATAATTCAGCTGCATTCACTGGTGATGTGTATTCATCCACTGGTTTTAGAACTGCTGGGTATATAAAGATGAACAATGCTCAGGCTTTACAAGCTGAAGACTCAGGTGGAACTCAGAGGGAATTGCTAAAATTGTCTTCTGGTAATGTCCTTCAAATTGCACCAGCTAATCATGCGGTAACATTTGGAACTGGAACAGCCACATTTGCTGGTGATATTTCAGTATCGGGTGGAAATGTTGATATAAATTCTTCTGCTTTAAATGCAGTCGGAGATTTAGGCGATGCTGATGATTATGCAATAGTTATTCGTCAACCATATACAACAGGTCAAGGTACTGGTATTGCCTTTGCAAATGATGGAGCAGACCATATTGGCGGTGCGATAGTTCATATAGATAGAGGTTCTAACAATCTTGGAGATTTAGCTTTTTATACTAAGTCAGGAAGTACTGGAGCCCCATCCCTTGCATTAACTCTTGACAGTTCACAAAACGCTACATTTACAGGGAGGGTTGATATAGGAAATCACGGTTTGTCAGGCGTTACTTGGCAAGCAGTAATAAAGAAAAGTTCTTTTGATGAGTCTGTTGCTAATTCAGCCTCTTTAAATGTTAGAAGTGGCAATGCAGTAGGAGGAGCAGGTGCTATTTCTATTGGTGGAAATGATAATCAGGGTATATGGTCTAAAACAGTTTCACATGACCATTACTTAAATCTTACTGGATATAGTGCAATCAACTTTTATACTGATAAAACCAATGACGATAAGTTGGGGACAAAAACACTAGCTTTAACATTGGATGACTCTCAAAACGCCACATTTGCTGGACAAGTTCGAATAAACACTGCATCCGCACCACAATTGAGAGTATCACATACAAATGGTACTTCTTATATGGATATACATCATTATTATGTAGCAGTCTGGGCTAACAATGAATTTATAATTAAAACCAGCGCTTCTGGAGACCCTGATGAATCAATGAGGGTTACTCCAGATGGCAAAGTTGGTATCGGGACAACTAGTCCTCAAACAGAGTTGACCGTTAAAACAGCTACAAATAGAAATATTTCTTTTGCTGGTGGTGGCGATATTGCTACTGGTGTATGTATAATGGGTACTAATGATGCTAATAGTGCAAATATCCCATTAGAATTTCGTGGGAGTGTAAATTGCTTTACAACTGGCAATGTCGGTATTGGGATAACGGCTCCAGAGGGATTACTCAGTTTTGATGCATCTGATTCTAATACACCAAAAATAAGATTTCAAAATGCGGCTGGTGTCACTGGAGATGCCGCTTTATCTACTTATGAGGATGCTTCTGGTACTTCATTGTTGATTGGTTCAAATTTAATTACAGGCTCGGGTGGTGCTATTGCAAGATTTAATACTGGTGAAGAGTCCTGTGGTATTCAATTTAATAGAACTGGTGCTATTCAATTTATGACTGGAGGGACAGGTGCAACTGCTACAGTAACGACTACATTTGATTCAGCAGGTAACGCTAATTTCACTGGCAATGTTGATGTCACTGGGAATCTATCTTCAAGTGATAATATCTGGGTAGACCAAGGTAAAAGTATTTATTATGATGGTGGGTCTAATACTTATATAAACTCAGCTAGTGCAGACCATCTAAACTTTTGGACAGGTGGGAATAATGTCTTTACGCTAGGTGACAACGCCACATTTACTGGTAATGTTGCAGTAAATGGCTCAACTCTTGCTGAACCATTATGTGTAGTTGGAACATTTAGACAACAGAAAAATGCAGGTGATAGCCTACAGTCATTGGCAATTTGGCATCAAGGAGGGGACACAGGTAGGTCAGACTTTTTCTCTTATGGTGTAGATAGTAGTACAAAGGGAGCATTTGCATTTTATGGCACATCGGGAACAGGAACAGGTGACACAAAGTATTTAGAATTAGACACATCTGGAAACGCCACATTTGGTGGGAAAATAGCTTTAGGTGGTGGTAGTCCGAGTTTAACAAATCAATTAATGCATATTAAAGGTGCATCTGGTACTGATAAATATGCTGCAATGATTGAAAATACTTCTTCAGATGGATTTGGAGTATACATTCATGCCGCTAGTGGTACTAGGTCAGCTTTGCATATTAGAGATTATTCAGTAGGAACAGATTTATTTAGTGTAAAAGGAAATGGCGACACCACAATTGCTGGTGATATAGTAACTCAAGGCGATATGGTTCATTTGGGTTCTACCGATGCAGACTTCAGAATAGTATTTAGTAGTAAGGGTGGTGTATATGGAGGGGGTTCTGCATCATCTAATGCTTTTCATAATATTAGAGGAACAGGCAGTAATATAATTTTTAATACAGGAGGTGCATCTGATACTTTTATATATGAATATAATGGCAATGGTGCAAAGCAAACTTTTAATTCTGATGGTTCAGCCACATTTGCTGGCGATGTAACTGCATACTCTGATATTAGACTTAAAGAAAATATCAATACTATTGATTCAGCATTAGACAAAGTAGTAAAAATGCGTGGAGTAACATTTGACAGAATTAAAGATGGTAAAAGCGGTGCAGGTGTCTTAGCTGACGAATTAGAATCTATTGCTCCAGAGTTAGTACACGATGGTGAATATAAATCTGTTTCTTATGGTAACTTGACGAGTTATTTAATAGAGGCTATAAAAGAATTAAAGCAAGAAGTGGAGGTGCTACGTGGCGCTGCCAGCTAGTGGAACAATCTCTATGTCTCAGATAAATACTGAGCTACGTCGCAGTTCTACTGCTACTATACAGTTAAAAAAGGCTGAGGATGGAGATTATGGCACGCTAAATCATTCTGCTGAGCACAGTGGTGGTGCACCTCACTCAATGAGTGAATGGCATGGGTACCAACATTACCCATCTGTAAGTGTCCAATCTGCTTCTATAGTAGATTTTTGGGATGCTAGGTCTGGTAATAGTAGTAATTGGAAATCAGTATATGGTAATGATACAAATATGTCTGTTAATAATGGAACTTCATATACTTCAAGCGAACCTGCACATTACGAATTTGATGGTACTAATGATTATATTGTGACAGACGACACTATTTCTCCGGGCAGTGCTTGGACTATTGCTGTATGGGTAAATCATACAGGAACACAAGGAGGAAATTATGAAAGAATATTTGGTATGGACAGTTATCAGTTTGAGTTTGCTGAGACTTCGGGCGATAAAGCAAGGTTCTATGACGGAGCTTGGTCTGATATCGCAGGTATTTCCTTAGACCAAAGTGATTGGCAAAACATAACTTTTACATATGATGGTTCAGATTTAAAGATTTATGAAGATGGAGCGCTAGACCAAACAACTAGTGACGGTAGGTCTATTAGTGGTAAAAAGATTTATTTAGGCTGTCAACAACTAGCTGGTGAGTGCTGGAATGGGCAAATAGGAAAGTTTATTATATGGGATAGGGCGCTGACTTCAAGTGAAGTAAATACGATATACTCTAATGATAAAACTTATTTTGATTAGTTATGAGTGAAAATAGAAAATATGTAGTGTTTAATGTATCTGAAAAAGATAGTATAGAGTATGATGAGGTGTTAGAAAATAGTGCTGATACACTACGATTATCACTTAATGGTGAAAAAACTTTTATTAAGTATGACGGAGATATGCCAGATTCGGTAAATTCTCTTACTACTAAAGAAGCTGTGAGGAGTCACTCTGAAATTAGAGAGTTACTTGGAGCAGAGGATTGGAACGAAAATGGCAGTATTGCCGAATAATAATAGGAGAAACAAATGGCTGATAAATATACAAAAGTAGCAGCTCCTGCGGTTGAATCTCCAGCAGCTGATGCTTGGAAGGATGTGGCTGTTGAGAAAGAATCACAACCACCAAAGGTAAAGTCTAATATGACTTACAGACAGTTGGAGCAGCAAAAAGCAAGTCAAGAAGCTCAAAAAGCATCTTGTGATGACCGCATTGCTGAGATTGTCGCAGAAATGGCAAAGGTTAAAGCCGCTGCCGAAAAAGAATAACTAAAAAAGGAGAAAGACTATGGTCTTAGGCGAAATAGTCGCTGGTATTGAAGCGATTAATAAGTTACTCGACGCTCCTCTGAAAGCAAGAACTGCTTTTAGATTGGGTAGGTTGAGTAAAGAGCTGTCTCCACATTTTGAAACGTACGAAAAAGTTCGACAGGAACTGCTCGAAAAGTTTGGCGAAAAAGTTGATTCAGACGAAGAGAATGGGCAGATTCAATACAACTTTGCTAATGGTACAGCAGAAAAGTTCCAAACGGAACTTATCTCTATGCTAGAGGAGAAGGTAGATGTCAAAGTGCGGAAAATAAAACTGTCTGAGCTAAATGGTGCAAACCTGACGGCTCGTGATATGATGGCTCTCGAATGGCTTATTGCTGAAAAGTAATCCCAGAGGTGTCGCTTAGCTATGGCAGGACTAAATGACGGAATTTCTTGAAATATACAGTCAGACAGGAATGGTTGGAATTGTTGGGGCAATGTGTGTCTATATGGTGTATCATATAACTAAAAGTTCTCATAAGAATGCTGATGATATAGGAGACCTTATGGTTGAAAATAAGGGTCAGTCTGAAACTATGGAGAATATGGAAGGCATGATTATAAAGCTGATAGAAAGATGGAATCGCTCTGACGAGACCCGTGATAGAAGACATGAAAATATGGTGAAGGAAATGAATGATATATCTGATGTCTTAATGGAAATTAAAGGCGCAGTATCAAGGATAAATGGAAGGTCGTGAGATGGATAGTTGCAAAGTAGCATGCGTCAGTCTAGCTAATTATGGCTTATCTCTAACAGAGGTTAGCCTTGCTTTACAATGCATGGTGGCTGTTATGACGATAGTCTACCTAGCTTATAAAATAACAAAAATAAGAAAGGACTCATAAATGGATATTAAAAAGATGTTTATTGAAATGGCGGAGTCGCAAGCAGACCAAATGAAAGATGACATGATGAGTAAGCTTGCCTCTGATGAGATGTCAGATAAAATTGCAACTGCAATTAACAAGAAAATTGATATTCCCTTCGTATCGGAAGATAAGGAGCAAATATTCTTTGAAAAGGTTGTTGATGTTGTTACTGATATCCTTGCTGGAATGTTCAAAGGAAAAGATTAATTTGGACTTCACTGAAGCAGTTTCAGTTGTATTGAAGCACGAAGGTGGTTATGTAAACGATAAGAATGACCCCGGAGGAGAAACCAATATGGGAATCTCTAAAAGGGCATATCCAGACCTAGACATAAAAAACCTTACTCAGGATGATGCAGCTGAGATATATTTTAATGACTACTGGGTAAAGGCTAGAGTGAGCCATATACCTGATAATTTACAACTTATCTATTTTGACATGGTTGTTAATATGGGTAGAAGTAGAGCTGTTAAGATATTGCAGGAAGCTATCTCAGCAAAAGGATGGTTTACTGTTGTTGATGGTCGTATTGGACCTAATACAATAGCGATGGCTGAGAAGTCTGGTTTGGAACCGGAGAGACTACGTAGTTATAGAGTGAAGTATTATGCTAACTTAGTAAAAAGAAAACCGAAGATGGAGAAATATTGGTACGGATGGTACAGAAGGAGCCAACAGGTATAAACCTATTTGACGGATTGTCAATTAAGGGTACTAAAAGATGGAGAGAACACCCACCACACAAGTGCCCTTATTGTTGCACTGGTGGGAGTGTGCAGGGTATTGAGATACTTGCTGCATATGATGGTCCGTTGTTTTGGGAGTGTAATCACTGTGGTGAAAGAATGTTGCGATTTACTAAGAAGACGACTGTTAAACATTTGGATAAGACAGTAGACTTATTCGTTGACTTAGAAGGATTGGATAGAATATGGGAGCAAGTACCAAATTAGATGTTGGAGTAACTAAACGTGGAATCATTACACCAGACAAGCATTTCCCTTTGCACGACCAACCGGCAATCAATGCCGTATGCAAGGCAATTAAGATTATTAAACCAGACTTCTATATTGACCTCGGGGATGTGGGAGAGTTCGAGTCGGTTTCTCATTGGCAGTGGAAACGAAAAAGGAGACCACCGCTTGAGTACCAACTCCCAAAGGTTTATGAGGATTTAGGTAAAATAAATGAAGGAATGGACTACATTGACAGAGCCCTCGACAAAGCTGGAGTCAAAGAAAGACATTTTTGTGAAGGAAACCACGAAATGTGGCTCAACAGTTTTTCTGAAGAAAACCCCTATTTACAGGGGCTACGAGTTAAAGACGCTCTACTTCTTGAACAACGTGGATATGAATACCACCCCAACGGAGAGTATGTTAAGATAGGTAAGTTATGGTATTATCACGGGAACCACTACGCTGGGATACAGCATACTCGCAATCACTTATTGCGGCTTGGATGCAACGTTATGTATGGTCACCATCACGACCTTCAGCAAACCACTGCGACACAGATGGATGGACCGAAATCTGCGTGGTCAATTGGATGCTTAAAGGATATGTCGCATGAGGCGAATAATTTTATGGGTAGAAGAAAAAGTAATTGGGCACATGCCTTTGCAGTTGTTGACTACTTTCAATCGGGAAATTTCACTGTACATATTGTTAATATTATTGATGGTGTCACCTCTTTGTGGGGAAAGGTTATAGACGGAAATGCCTAATCCTTACAAAATATATAAAATTGGTCAAAACATATTTCTTAGATGGGGACCTAGAACTGCTGAGGCTTTTCGCAGATTGTATGGTAATCAGAATCCAGAAAATTTAAGAAAATTAAATTTAATTTCTCAAGGAACTGGGTTTTCTCCAAAAGTAATGAATAAAATGGCTAGCGAAAGATTGCTTATAACAGGTAAAAGAACGAATCTTTCTCCTATAGAACAAGCTATTAAAAATGAATATGTAAATAAAGACTGGAGTTCATTTATGTTGCCAAAGGGAGCAAGGGGGATTGAATACGGAAAAAAAGGTCACCCTCAACTTAAGATAGGTGAAGCAAGATATAAATCTCAAGTCCCAAAAGCATATGAATTAGATAGTATAAAAAATTCATATCTTAAAAGTGGAACAGTCGCACAAAAAAAAGCGACTAGAAAAAGATTTTATGATGAATATTTACACGGAACAAAATCTAAATATGATGGCTCTGGAAGAATTAGAGCTAATTTAAAACCAAAGAAATCTAAGTTTCCGGGATAATAAATATGCCTAAACAGAATTTTGAAATAAGGAACTTTAATTTTGGGATTGTATCTCATCCAACTGATTCTAGAGATATCCCTGATAATGCTGCTACTGATGCTTTAAACCTTGATTCTCTTGGAAGAGGGGAACTTAGAGCTATACCTGATGATTTACTATTAAAGGGTAATGGATTTTCATCCCTTGATTATAGTGACTTAGTATACAAACAAGGTGGGACTAGTAGTGGAACATCTGGGGAGCCAGAAGCATAATGCCTACTAATACTGAAGATAAACTAGTTGTAAGCGGAACCTTTACAGGAACGAAACAGACTGTCTTCTTTGTTAAGATTACAGATGAAGATGGTGATTCTTTTCAGTGGAAGAAACGTTTAGCTGGAGCCTCTTGGAGTTCTGCAACAAATGTTTCTGGAATTACTTTAGATGACGATGTAACACTTAGTGATGGAGTGAAGGTAAAGTTTACTGCAGGCTCTAAAACTGATTATAACGATGGTGATACTTGGACATTCATAGCTTATCCTAATTTTAAGATATCTGAAACAACATCTGCTTTTACTGATATGGGTATTATAGAACACGCAGATAGAAAAGATTTAGTTATTGTTAGTAAGGGGTCTGGAGAGGTTGGAGTTATAGAGGATTATGAATCTTCAGCTCCAAAGAAGTTAGATACTAGATTTAATATTGGTCCTTCTGATAGTATTGATATACAGAATAAGAATAAAGAATTATATATAGCAACAGGCAGGAATAATAAGCCTAAGTGGGCAGGATATGTATCGCACAATGGGTTAAGTGGTACAATTACCAAGCCAGAGTTTATCGTTCAGGAGGCGATAGACCTTGTTGAAGCAGAAGATGCTATTGAAGCAGATGCTTTCACTGATTTTGTATTAATGTCAAGTGATGGTTATGGTGGTGGGGGCTCTAAATTGATAATTGGTATAAAGGAGGGTGATAGTCATCTATATGTAATGAATATAGACGATGATAAGCTTTTTAAGTTTGAATGCTTAAGTCAGCCTTTACGTGTTAGACCTGATTATGCTCAACGAGATACTGGTATTAGTACAGCAAATGGAGAACTTAAGGGTGTAGCTGTTTTATGCGCTGGTCAGAATGTTTCTGGAAAGGAATATATAAATAGCATAGAGTTTTGGAGTATGAATGATGGTAGCGTTGAAGGTGAAGGTGCTAACAGAGATAAGATTATCCATCTTAATGCACCAGAACAACAGGCTATGGAAAAATTTACAGACTTTTTAATTGTTCCAACTAAGTACCATGCCACAACTCATTATACTACTGGAGATTTTCATTTGGTTGTTTCAACTAGTACCGCTAGTGCTATAGGTGAACTAAGTTATCCATTGTTCAAGTATGAGAACGTAGATGACCTTTCTGATGCTGGAGAAATAGCAGCAACGTCCTATGTTTCAATATCTCCTAAAATTAATTGGGATGGAGAAGACGGAGCAGCAGGAAAATTTGTTTACTTAAAGAAATCTAGCGCTCAATATAACTCTACACATATAGCCGAAACTACTAACGGCTATGAAAATAAGTGGAAGCATGTAGCAGATTGTAATCTAGTATTTGGGTGTCTTGATGGAACAGATACAACTACTATAAACCCAACAGTCATGTTTACTGGTCAGTTGCTTGAAGCGACTGAATGGGAAGAGTTATATGATTTAAACGCTGATACTTACTTTGGTCCAGTTTATCAGGATTCAACATCTGCGTCTGGTAAAGCGTATTGGGTAGTTAATTGGGCGACCTTCAATATTCCATTAGATGCCACTGGCGTTGCTTCTCAACCAATGTTGATGCATATACGAGACAATATAAGCAGTTCAAGCGACTCTAATAATGCATGGCGTGATTACCCCGGAGGAAGTCCTTTCGATAAGTTTGATTGGTTAGGAGGAGCAATATGTAATCGTTATATGCCACCAGCTAACACTCCTAATTGCGGTGTTAATAGAAAGTTTGTTGTTATGCCAACTTCACAAGGTTCTTCTCCGGGTATGCGTAGTTGGCTAATGTATATAGATGCAGGCACTAGAAGGGTTAGGACTTTCCATACTCCGTTACAAGAGTCTATGGAACAGACTCATTGGATTGCAACTACTTTTCCTCACATATTTCCCAATCCTAGGTCTTGGGTTTACACAAAATATGGTGAAGCTGGTAGTATAGGTGCTGAGTATGACGACCAACCTAATAGTAAAAGCGTATATCTTGGGTCTGGTAGTTGGAGAGACGGCAGAAGGTGGAGATTGGGAGACTATCCTTTTATTATAGGGCCCGGAATAGAAACCCCAAGACTACCAAATACTTTTAGTAAGGTATTTGCTATGAGTCCGCATGATTCTGAATACTCAGACTCTACAATTAGGAAATATATAAAAGTACAACATGCAACCGATGCGGGTAATACTTGGACTGATACAGACACTGAGCCTACAAATTTACTCGGTGACTTGACAGATTGGTTAACATTTACTGCTCCAGCAAAAACTGGTGCAGATAATTGGGTTGGTTCAGATACTGTGAAGAAGGTTTTTTACAAGGTTGCTCTGGTCTATGATGGTTATCAAGAAAATGCTTTAATGGGTGCTGATGTAACTTTTGCAGATGGTGGTAGTGTTATGTCTCAACCAATAACCTTTAACATAAGGATTGATGCTAGCGCAGAACTCCCAAGAAGGGTTAAAAGTATAGTTCTTTATAGAGCAGATAGTATATTGGAAACAGATACTGAACCAGATGGTTTATATAGGTTTGTCAAAGAGATTGACTTGGTAAAATTTAACTGGAATAGCACTTCTCAAATATGGGAGTATACTGTTATTGATAGTGGTTATTCAGAGGGTTCTTATGGAAGTATAAATGGGGTATCTGAAGGTATCCACTCACTACCACTGAACTACTCCGTAAGCACCGAACAAAATGGTTATTTATTTGTTGGGAATTGTAATCATACTCAGTTTGAGGATTCAGAAAACTTTATATTCCGTTCTCAGCCGGGTAAGTATTCCATATTCGATTGGTCTAAGGATTTTTTACAGTTGCCATTTGTACCTACTGCATTAGCGGGGTTTATGGGTAAGGTCTACGTATTTGGAGCAACGCAAATGGCTGTCATAAATCCTGAGTCTATGTATATAGAGGATACTTTAAAAGGCGTTGGATGCATGGGGCAGAAAAGCGTTTATAGTACTTCATATGGGTTATTTTGGGTTGATAAAACAAATGCATATCTAGCTTCTCCGCAGATAAAGAAGGTTGGTACTCCTATGTTAGAAGCCGATTCTCATGGGTGGCTTGGTTTGAGTGATAGTGTTAAGGAATCTTCTGTTATTGGTTACGATTCTAGAAGAAAGTCTTATCTTATATTCTTTACTAACACCGACAATAGGTGCTGGGCTTATAATACTCAGGACAATAGGTGGGACCTATGGGAAACTCCGGGCAAGGTTATGGACAGTGCTTATACTAGTGATGGGCATTCCCTATTGCTACTTAGTGACGGAACAATATGTAAGTATCTTAGTGGACCTAATAAACGTAATTGGACATTTGTATCTAAAAAGTTGACCCTTGGTAGCGATACACAGGATAAGAAGCTTAGAAATGTCAAGCTTGATGCAAGTATTGATAACAATAGTAACGCCCTTCCTAGGACACGACTATATTATAAAGTAGATGGAACTTCTTGGCAAAATGGTACAGATATAAGTTCTTCCTCTAGTGGTGATAATAATACTATAAAGAAGGTTATAGCTGCTGATAATAAAAATCATTGGATACAGATGAAAGCTACAGGTGAGAACGATGCTACGGCTAGCGATGCTAGGGGTTATTCTATGGGAGTTGTATACAAGCCTAAGAGTATAAAGTAATGGCTATTAAGAGAAAAATAATTAATCCAGTAGTAAGAAGCACGGGGCAACGTGTTAATCATTATGGAGATAATAGCGATAATAGTCGTGGATACTCTGATTTAGAGTATACTATTTCTAAGATTGCTAAGAAAGTAGACATACCTACTGGACAGGTAGAGGAACCTGAGGATACTTCTGAATCTGGGGCATTTAGGGTTGTGAAGGATAAAAAGGTTTACTTTTTAGAGATAAAGACTAATGATGGTTGGATTAGGAGCGATGGCTCTTCTGCTAGTGGGTTCACATTAAGGGAAAAAAAATGAGCAATCTAATATCAGGATTATTATTAGCTGGCTTATTCACTTTTTATGCTTGGTCATGTGGAGATGATTATATGACCATTGAGCGAAATTTAATTGATGCAGAAAATAAAGTACCTATATATTTCTATGCTGATGCAGAGCAGGCAGAAAACACTAATTCATGGCGTCCTGTCTTTACTTATTATATATATTTAATGGACGAAGGCGAGTTTGAGGCTTATTTCCACGCTTATTGTATGGATGGAGATTCGGTTATATGGTCAGGTATACAGCCAATTACAATAGAAGGTCGTAAGAAAATTTGGGGAGAGTATGTTAGCACAGCTAATTTTTCGCCAGAAAACATAGCAAATGTAACCCCTATGGCTTATGTAAGCGTAAATTATGAGAATTGATTAAAGTAAAGGTTTAGGTTAAATTAATAAGGATAAAAAGGTGATATTATGAGTTGGTTAAGCGAAGGCTGGAAGAAATTAACTGGTCAAAACCAAAAGGTTAAACCAAAAACTATAGGCAGTGAATGGGATGAAGCCTATGGTGGTCTCCAAGAAGATTATAGTTGGCTACAGGACCAAGGTAAAGAGATGATGGACCCCTATTCTGCAAAGAATATGGGTGCTTATAGAAGGTTTGGGCAACAGTCTGCTGAAGGTCAGTCGCAGATGTTTAGAAATATGCAGCGTCTTGCAGCTATGCAAGGGGGGGGTGCTTCTGGTGCTTTAACTCAACAAATGGGAGACCTTAGTAATAAGGCTACTGCTGGCTCTATGGATGCTTTTAATAACTATCTTCAGCAACAGTATGCTGGTGGCGCTGGAATGATGAGTGGTGCTATGGCTAACATAGGGCAATTAAGGGGTGGTAGGATGAATGCTATGCAGAATCAGAGACTTGCTAATGCCCAGATAGACTCAAATGCTATGGGGCAGACGCTTGGTATGCTTGGAGGCTTGGGACAGATGGCTTTTGGTATGCCACCTACAATGATGATGGGTGCTCAAGAAGGCGGGTATATAGATGGTAGCGGGGGAATGCTTAGTATGATTATGGGACCAAAAGGACCAATGAATATTCGTACACGTATGGGAGGTGAGTTAGTTGGCTAAACAATATGGAAGTAATAGCCCTTATCCGGGAGATACGATAGATGGTAAACTTGAGCAGGGAGAGTATGTAATGAATAGAAATGTTCTTGCTATACCCGGAATGAAGGAGTATCTAGATAAGTTGAACTATGAGATAGCCCCTAGGTATGCTCAAGGTGGAAAGGTGGATGGCTATGCTTTTGGAGGCTTTGTTAAATCAATGTTCGACAAGTTTAAAGCCCCTGCTGGACTAACTAATGCTGGTGATTTTGATTTACGAAACATGACTCCTGCAGCTAGAAAGATGGCTGTAAAGGATATATCTGATAAAAAGTTAAGACCTCAAGCTAGTGATGAATCTGATTTTCAAGATTGGGCTGGTAGACCTAGTGACTTTGCGATGAGTGCTGGTACCTCTGATGAAGAAGACTATCAGGAAGCCTTTGGTGAACCAAGTATAACCTCAAAATATATGAAGGAAGCACCTACCCCCGACTATATGAAGGATAGCCTAGGAAGTAAGCTGCTGAGTAAATTTAAAAAACAAGATGAAACTGTTGTGGATTCACCTAGTGAAGAAGAGCTATTCTTTTCTCAGAAGTACGGTTCTGCACCAATACCTTCTGAAGAAGTAGAACCAGAAGCTGGCTCTGAAACCTATGACCCTCATGGTATTTTTAAAGCGAGTGAAGATTATAATCCTCTTGCACCAGAAGCTCCACAAAAGATGGGACTAAAGGAAAGCTTAAGAGGCTTTGGTGAGAAGGCTGGTCATTTCTTAGAACAAAATGTACAGTTTCCTGCTATACAGGCTGGTATTGATGCGAAAGAGGGACTCGGAAATCTTCATAAATATTTAGGCGCTGGTAAGGCTGAGAACTATCAGGATGTTTTAACTGGTAAGGAAAAAGGAAGCCTATATCAGAGAGCTGGAAAAGGCTTAGGTATGCTTAGTAGTCTTATGAGCGAATTTGCTGCCCCCGGACAAGGTAGGGGTAACCTAAAAGGTTATGGAAGATATAAGGGCGATGACACTCCAGCTCTAGGGGATGTGGCTCCTTCTAGGAAAGTAGATTCAGATACTCCAGTTGCAGAAAATGTTAAGAAGGGTCCAATACTAGGACCTGATGATGAAGTAGGCGATTATGCCGAAGAGATGGGGCTGTCCCGTGAAGAAGCTATGGAGGATATTACAGATAAAAGTATATGGGGAGGAGGTCTTAAAGATATATCTAAGGAGATTGCAGATAGGAATGAGGTTGTTTTAGAAGAACCTGTTGCAGATGTGCCTGCGTCTAGTACTGCTACTAATCAGAATTTAAATTTATCAGGAGGGATAAACCCAGACCCTAGAAGCCCTTGGTATGGTTCTGATATAGATTATTCGTTAAACCCAGAAGAAGTTGAGGAAAAAGCAGGTGGTGGCCTTATAGGAAGGGCTTACCAAAACGGTGACTATGCACACTCTAATCTTGATAATATGATATCATTAAACCATTATCAAGAGGGCGGTATGGTTTCTGGTAATAACTCAAGACGAATGTTTGATTTTATGAAAAAGAGGAGGTACTAAGATGCCCGAAATTAAACCTCTAAACCTATCAACTCCCTCATATAACCCTGTAGGTTCTGTCCAAAGACAGGAGTCTTGGCAGGATAAGATGCGGAAAAATAGTCAGGTTGCTTTGCAACAGGCTCTTGGAAGGTATCAGATAAAGGGTTTACAGAGAGCTGAGAAGGATTACTATATTAATAAGAGAGCTGAAAACTTTCTTTTTAGTAACTATCCCGATGGTAGGAAAGCCGATATTTTAAACCCAGCAAGTTTTAAGTTTCTAGGTGAAGGTAAAAGGTCTGAAGCTTTAAAGAATTGGAAAGAGAACGTTGGTGGTAATATGCAAGCGTTTGAACAATACTGGCAAGCCGGTAAACAGTCAGAACTAGACGGTATTAAGCGTAATCTTATGCGGGACCCGGCTAAGTATGGCGAAAGAGCATGGAGTAAACATGTGACGAATACGCTTACCTCTATGGACCCAGCAGCTAGGCAAAGCTTAATGGGTTCTCTGGACGACCAGACACTTGGTGCACTTAATCAATATTACGACCCAGAAAGGTTCATGTCTTGGGGAGAATGGGGTGGAAGAGTTGCTGAAGAAAACCCGCTTCTTGGTGGCGCTGCTGCCGTAGCTGGTGGAGCTGCTGCTCTTGGTGGAGCCGCTGCTCTCATAAAAAGAGGGAGGGCAAAATCAGCCGCTAAACTTATTAGTGAAGCTGCTAAAAAAGGCGGAGGTGGAGGTTCTCTTTCTGGTCCTATTGGTAAACTTCCATTACAACAACAGATTGGTGCTGGTAGTCCTATAGGCATTGGTTCTGGGGCAGTTAAATCTGCTGCTAGTGCAGGTAGATTGGGTGGTAAACCACCACTTCAGATTCCATCCTCTGCTGCTTCGTTAGCCACTAAAGCTCAGTCGATAGGAAAAGGAGCACCTCAACAGTGGAATCAAATAGCTAGCTGGAATGTTGTTGATGACGTAGTAAACCCTAACCAGATAAAGAATGTACAGAAAGCAGTAGGTAGCTTGGTAAAAGATGGTAAACTGACACAGTCTACTGGTGACCAACTAATGGGTGTCATAAAATCACTCAGGTCTCAAGGACAAAACATTACCACTAAGAATGTTTATGAAGGGATAAAACGATTAGGTACTCGTGGTAGTTCTCTAATGCATGCTGTTAATAGTAAGAAGCTTAACCTTGGTCCCCTAAAAGGCATGGGCTTAATGAAGAGTATAGGCGTTGGAATGGGCGCTGGTCTAGGTTTACAAGCTCTTACAGAGGTTGGCGTTAGCGGGGCAGCAGGTATAATGGGAGCTAGTGATGAAACAGCACGAAAGGCTGGAGAAATCGCTGGTGTACCCGCAGGTACTGCTGGATTTCTTGCAGCTCCACATGTTTATCAAAAGATATCTGATGTAGTTAAGAAAAAAGGAGCTCCATACGTTCTTAAAAAGGTAGCTGCTAAAGGAGGGCCAAAGCTTGCTGCTAGACTGGCGGCTAAGGGGGTCTTAGGTGGATTAGCTACAGGCATGAGTGGTCCAGTAGGAATAGCTCTTACTGGTGCTCTTTTAGCTGGTGATGTTTATACAATATATAACATTTTAAACGAAGTAGATTAAGCGGAGGCTAATTTGGCAGGTCCGTTGAGTACCGACTGGCAACCTAAGCACAGTCGGGAAGATATAGACAATCTCATAACTGAGTATCGTCTTAGACCTTATCAGTTTGACGGTAAGGATGATGATATACAGACCCTCGAAGACCATGCAGCTCATTATGCTATTCCCTTTGCAAGGACAAAGGAACACCAAGACAGTTTCCTTTTTAAGACAATAAAACAATTTGGCTCTGGGTGGTGGGAAGGATTTACCACACTTCCGCCTGAAAAATTAGGAGTCGGTAGTGAGCCTAGAGACACAGCCGAGGGAATTGCAAGAAACCTTGGGCATCTTGCTGGCTTCGTTGGTTACATGCCGGGTGCTCGTATACTTAAAGCACTTGGTGCAGTTAAACTAGCTGGAACTCTGAGAGGTATAAAAGGGAAGAGTGTTCCTATGAAAGCCGCTGATATGGCTTCTAGGAAAGTGAGTAAGGTTGCTCAACCTTTCTTAAAAGACCTACCAAATTTTATTACAGAGGGTGGAGTATTAAGAGATATGGCTTCTGGAGCTTTCCATCTTGGTGTAGCTAGTGGGGTATCAAGTTGGACTCATGGAGTTGATGAGGTATTTCATAGTGCTGGTTTTGGAGCAGTAGCAGGTGGTGCTTTTAGAGGTATAGGTAATCTTCCCGGTTTTGGAAAAAGATTATCAGCAGACCAGTTAAAGCCAAATGGTAGTCCTAATCTAAAGAAGTTGGAGCCCGGGCAGATAGCTGACCTTACAGCTAGAACTATGGCTGGTGCTGCTTTTACTGGATTACCAGCAACAGCACAAAATGCTACTACAGAAGAACAAGTATATGCTTATGCTCTTGGTGCTTTTTTCGGTTTCAAGGAAACACCCTATCAAACTAGAGCTAGTAGACAGTTTTTAAACGAATCCTTCAAGGGTAATCATGGACCAGACCCTGAGCTTAATCCTAAGTGGGATACTTTAACTCCAGAGATGCAGGGTATTGTTAAGAATGATTTCAAACACTTCTTTGGTCCAGAAGAATCACAGTATGTTGTCTATGACCTAATGCGTGGTAAGGGTATTGATATAAAGGACATAGACAAACTAGCTAAGGAGTACCAAGGAAAGACTGACATTGACACGAATACTGGAGAAGTATCGTTTGGTTTAAATAAGGAAGACTTAAAATCCTATAGAGATGCTTATAAAGATGACCCAAGGTTTGAAGACCCACATGATTTAGATATGCACATTGCCAAACTTGGTGATATACCGGGTAGAGTAGCTGGTAGAGGTGGATATGTTGAACAGAATCTAAAAGAAGCTTGGGAGACCTCTAAAAATCCTGATATAAAAAAGATTAAAGTTGCTGATGAAATATATTCTGAGTGGACAAAGCATCATAAAGATGGTAAACCAACCTTAGGTGCTGAAGAAAAGATAACCAAGTTCATTGAAAAGAAGTATGGGGTGACATTAAATGAAGAGCAATCAGGTTGGTGGAGACGCTGGGCGGAAAGCACTAGGAAAAAGGAATGGGTCGACCAGATTTCATTGGTTGACGGTAAAGTTGGCATACTTAAGGGTAAGACTAATGCTGTGGGTAATAAGAAAGACCTCTCACAGGAGCGACTTGTAGTAGAAGATAGATATGACGCTGAGCATGTTTCTGTATTTAAGGAGCCTCCTAGACCAGAAGAGGGCTTCTTTAGAGTACTTGACCATATGATATGGGGTAATAAGGAGTATGATTTAACACGTGTGCATGAAGGCTTAGCTAGGGACGAATTAATAAGGATAAAGAAATCTAAGTCAGATAAATATCAGGACTTTACGCCTACAGAATTAAAAAATATTGCTCGCTCTGAAGCTCGTATAAAAATTGACAAGGCTTACAACAGATTAATGGACTCTATGTGGAAACAGGGTTACTATTATATGGGTGGTAAGGGTGATAATAAGAAGATGTATTTTGTAAGAAAACATCCTAGGGTGGCAGCCAAGCCTAAGGAAAGCAAGAAGGTTCTAAATAGTATACAGAGAGCCATGAGAAAGAACGGTATAAAGGGAGTAAAGAAAAATTATCGTGCTGGACTAGAGAAATTTAAAGAAAGATACCCCAACCTAAAGAATGCAGCAGATAGATACAGACAAATGTATGTGTCTAATGTTTTGTACGACATGACCTTTAATGGTTTTAGTTCTGGGACTAAGCCAAAAGAGATAGAACTTAATATGGGCAAGGTTCTTGCTAAGGGTATGATTAATAATGCTAAGGCTTATAATAAAAGAGCGCAGATTTGGTTTAATACAGGTCTATCAGCTAATCCTAATTTCGTTTTCACCTATTTAAAAGATAGGGGTGTTAACGTTATTGGTGGAAGGAATTACCGGGTAGGGTTTTTCAAGGACGCAGATGGGTATTATGACCAGAAGAAAATAACTCTAAAGTCTAAGGCTGATGAATATACAGAGATGACTGATGGTGCTATTATAGCTAGGGAAGAGATTATTGATGCTCATAATGTTGATAAAGGATTGCCAACTAGTGGTAATGTAAACAAGTCCTTTATTGTAGCGCCTAACGCAGAATATGGAGCTGTACTTGGTAAGTATATGATGCATGCTCCTTCAGCTGAGCTCGCTAAGTATATGAAAGAGAACGATTTACACATGCTTATACCCGAATCGGCAGCTAAACAGATGGGTACAAGACAATCTGGGGACCTTTTTATTGATAATAAGGGGAAGATAGGGTTTAATGGTGAAGGGTACGAGCTTCCTATCAGTAGTTTTAGGACTATTATGTCTGAAATTACCAGTGATAAGTATATAAAACCCCAGAGATTACCTAAACAGATGTTTACTACACTTAGTTCTTATGGTTATAAAGATGTAAAGCCTGAGGTTATCCAAGATATGTATGAAACTCTTTCTAACAGGGCTTTTAAGGGTATACCTGAGGCTAATGAAATGCTTAAAGCCTATAAGGATGACCCTAGCAACGCTAATCTTAATAGGGCAATTAACAATCTAGAGGATATTAGTATTCCTAAGCTTCTTGAAATGATGAGAGACCCAAAGCATGAGAAGTTTGCATCTAAGGCTTATGAGAAAATACTCAAGCTTAATAATGAGTATGTTGAAGCATTGGCTGAAGAGGGTGAACTGTCAAGGTCTGAGATTCAACAGGAGCGTGAAGTAAATGCTGAGTTTGAAAGCATTGTTCAAAGATTAAATCGTGTATTCCCTGAAGGCTCTATTGGAGCTTATCTTCATAAGTTTTCACGTGATTACCGCATGGCAGCAATGCGTAACTATGTGGTTACACAACTTACTAGACCTAGAATGTATAATTCAGCTACAGCACGTATGCGCCCTTGGGATATAGGTATGAGAATGAAGGACTCAGATATCTCTAGGTTGCGTGATACTGATGATATATTCTATCTGGACGAAGGATTTAAGAAGCTTCGTATAAAGGACCCTCTTATTATAAAAGGTAGAGAAACCTTGGAAAACGTTTGGGAAGACTTTAATGCTGGTAAATACAAGGCAAATAAGGATAAAGTAGCTCAAATACTGCATGCTGCAGCCATGAGAGTTCCTATGGACTCCATAAGTGGTGCTCATTCGCTCAAATTTGCCGGTTTTACGGGGGTTAAGGGGTACGGGGTACTCTTGCATCCAAGAACCATGAAAGCTCTGGGAGGGGCTGATTTAGATGGGGATAAAGCCTTTATCTTTTTTGGTGGAGACAAAAGCGGTTTTAAACAGTCATGGAGAGAGATGTACCATTCACAGAAAGATGAATATGTTGACTCTAAGACTAATGCAGAGAAACATAACAAAGAAGCTATAGACCCAAAGACAGGACAGACCTATGGTGAACAGCTTGCTGTTAGAAGTAAGGAGATACAGCAAGAAGGACTACATCCGGGCTCACAGTACAGTCCTTATTGGAGGGGCTTTATGAGTGAGGGGGCTGCAAGTGGTCGTGATATGCTTGGTTTTGCTGTTACTAATAGGGCTGCTGTAATCGGCGCATATAACGCAATACGTGGACATACGGGTGAAAACGTAGCCATGAAAGATATAATTCTAGAGGTAAAGGGCAGCGAGGTAAGGAATAAGAACGGAGAAGTAGCTACTGGTACTGTATGGCTTGGTAGGGGGCAATATAGTATACCATTTATTATGGGGAATAGGCGTTACCGTATAGTTTTTAAGGCTAAGACAGGGGAAGAAGATTTACAGCGCTTTAGAGAAATGGCTCGTGCTACTGTTGCACTTGGTTCTGACCCAATGGATGAAGCTGGCTTGAAAGGGATAGATGTATTTTCTTCTAAGGTTCTTGATACACTATTCAATTATGAGATAAGAAGTATTAAAGGTAAGGTATCGAAGCCTAATCCTTCTCTTACTAAGAAACTTCAAGATGGTAAGCTTGATTGGTTAAAGGGTAAGGGTTTACACAGGATGTTCTTTAGGACTAACAGTTTATTATATGGTAAGAATTATACTGAAGCTAGGAGATGGTCTTATGCTGACATATCTGCTGGTCTAGAAGCTATGAAGTTTCTACCAGAAGGTTCACGTAATACCCTTATGCCTCTATTGTCTGAAAGTTTGAGAGATGTAAACTGGTCTGATAATTTATTTAGACACACAGATTATAAAAGAGTAAAGGCTCTTTATGATACCCACCAAAATATGACCGAAAGAGAGGACTGGCTGAATGACATCTTAGGCAGAACTACATTGGCGGCTCCTTGGAATAAGTTTATTGATAGGATATACTCTAATAGATTGTATACTAGGGAAGGATTAGAAACAATTGCTCGTGACGAGGAAGCCTTTAGAAGGCTATTGAATGAAACCTATGTTCACAAGCCAACTGGTGAAGAGAGACTTGTTATGGGTAATATTGATGGCAAGTGGAGACCTATTAATTATGGTAGCTATGATTACAGGAGAGGCTATCTAGAGAAACTTGTTTTGCAGGGAGAAGATTTCTTAGTTAATGATATGAGCACAATGGCTTCACTCAAATCTATCACAGATATTGTAGGTAAGCATGGTATAGTACCAGAGCGCATCTCAAAGATACACGCAGACGCTAATGAGATAAAGAATATGGGTGTACACATGGCTAGGAGAAGGCGTGATAGAGACGATACTTTAAAGGATTCTGCCTTTACTCAGAATGAAGAGGCTTCTAAGGTTAATGAAATGATGCGTGAAAATTTTGGTATAGAAGATACTGGTACAGCTAAGCTTGACCAGATACAGATTGACTCTGCTATTAGAACAGTTAAGAAGGGTTATCAGAGTAATGCAGAGAAGGATTTGTTTGATATATTATTAATGGGTACATATCAACGTGGTTATCCTAAGGCTGTACAAGAAATGAAGATGCGCCTTGAAAAGAAGAAAGGTAAGAAAGCAGCTGATTGGAAAGTTGTCGATATGCTAGAGAAGCAGGTGCAAAACACTTCTCTTGTTCGCTCTGCTATGAACTCTAAAGCTGTTAAGGATAGTAATCTTAAAAAGTTCTTTAGTGATTACGATGCTCTTTTAAGTAAGACAAAGACTGACCTCTCAAAGGAAGAACAGGAACTAATAATTGGCGAGTATAAGGGTAGAGAAAAAATTAAGAGCGTCAAAGATGATGAGGGTAATCTTATAAAGGGAGAGATAATAGAGTCGTCCGACCTTTCAGAAAAAGATAGAACGTATCTTGATGATATTGCTCCGTTTGTAGGCGTTAATAGAGGTAAAGTTAAAGACCCAGAGCTTAGGGAGATATACCATAGTCTTAAAGGACACCTTGAACACTATCACAATCTTGATACACGAAATTTAAACGGACTGTTTCGTGGTCTCTTTGGTAAGAATATAAATCAAGCTACAAAATATGACCTAAAAACTTTAGATAGATATTTTAATGAAATGCGTGATGGTACTTGGTTTAAGAAAACAGTTGATTGGATGCTTGGTAAGGATAAGGGACCTAAAATACGTAGAGCATACTACTGGATGTTTCCTAAAGCTGTAGATAGGGACCTTATGAGGCATCCCGGTATGGTACAGTGGGTAGAAGATGTTGGTCCATACAAAGATAGACTTGGTAATACTATAAGTGGTAGGACTGTTAGACCTACTAGTACCCTTGGAGAGATACAGCAATGGGCTTATAAACATCAGGAACTATCTATGCAGAAAAACGAGGAAGAGAAAGAAAGGTTTAGGGAAAAATTAAATCCATTTATAAGAGCCGTTGAGGATGGTGATGTTTTATATGATATAGCCGTTGCTATGAGAGAGAGAAGAATTATACCAAGGGTTCTTAGGAGAAAGTATAAGGATAATAATCATAAGCTTACAATGCAGGAGATGTCTTATGAGAGCCATTGGAATGAGGTGAAGGATTCTTATGAGAGATTAAAGGGTAAAACTTATCGTGTCCCTATGGAAGGCGGAACAAGGCTGATGTCAGGGGATGAAATTATACGCTCTATAAACGACATCCTTACGAAGCAGAATGAAGCAACTTATAAGTGGATGCGTGGTGACCCAGACTATGTTGAGAGTTGGTTAGCCAAAGGAAGGACAAAGGACGGAAGGGAGAACTTTCAGTCGCTTCAGAAACTAAGAAAAGAGTTCTATGCCTATATCACTAAGAAAGCTAAGAATAATGAGCAGATACCAATTGAAAAGTTCGGTATAGATGGACTTAGGCAGATTACTAAAAGGATTTTATTAAGTATGACGCCTAGGAAACTAATGACAGCAGAGGAATGGGCAAAGGTATCTAAGAAGCTTGAGATTACTCCTTTTGATGTGACGGGGGAGTTCCCATCTGATATTTATTATCCCCATGTATCATTTGATAGGAAGAAGGTGGATATACGATTAAGAGGAGCAATAAAAAATCTTTTTTCAGACCCTAACTACACCAAAGAAGAGAAGCAGGCAGAGGCTCGTAAAATATTCTATCATTATAAACAGCTTACTGGAGATTTCATGGCTAGGGATGAAATGACAGATAATTTTGATGTTGTACAGAAAGTAATGAAAGAATATGCATCCGGAAGGTCTAATAAGGCTAAGAACATCCTAATGTCTGACCTAAAGAAGGTTGGTAATCAGTTCAGTCGTTCTGCTCATATAGGTGGTTGGTCTAGGGACCCAGAAGCTTACGAATCTTATATGAAAAACTCTGTTGATACATTTTATAAACAAGCAATGCAGCTGGCAAGTAGAATAACTATGAATAATTTTAACGAGCGTTTCTACAAACAGACTAAGGACGCAAAGCTTACTAACGATTGGACTAATTTCTTTAAGCTATATACTCAGTCTGCTATGGGTTACCCTACTCAGATACCAGAGAAGGTAATGAATGACCCCCGTATGAAGATAAAAGGAACTCCATATAAATGGTTAGCAGATAGTCAGGCAAAGAAAAGGATTGACTATATAAGGAAACGTTTAGGTATTGGTCGTAAAAGGCTAGAGGAGTGGGACTTAGACCAGACAACTATTGATGAATTAAGTGGAGTAGAGTATAGTCAAATGCAAGGATGGGGTTCCTTAGAAGCAAAGTGGCAGTTAGCTTCCCTACTTGCTCATCCTAAGAGTTCTATAGCAAATCTTTATGGTGGTACAGTTCACACTTGGATTAGTGCTGGTTATGGTAATTTACGTAAAGGAAGGAACTTTGATTATTTAAAAACAAACATCAACCCAAAGTGGGAAAGTATGAAGGATGTCGAACGCTGGATACAGAAACAAGGAGTTATAGAAGAGTTTCTAATTTATGAAGCTGGTCTTAACCCAAAGATAAAGTCTAAGAAGTTTGAAAGTTTTTTACGTGAAGCCACTGCTAAGATAAAGAAAGACCCTGATTTTTCAGACACTAGTTTGAATGCATTAAGAAAAAAGCATGGTGTTACTGACAGTATTTGGAACTTTGCTGCTTCTTTTATGCGTATACCAGAACGGATGTTGAGACGTGATGCCTTTATGGCTCACTATTTACAGGCACGTGAACAGTTTGGCGGTGCTATAAAAGATTTTGATAATCCATTTCTTATTGAAATGGCTAAGCGTGGTGTTAAGGGCACACAATTTTTATACAGCTCACCGTTTAGACCGATGTGGGCTAACAGTACTCTGGGTAGGGTGTTTTCAAGGTTCCAGCTATGGAGTTGGAATAGTGTACGTTTTAGAAACGACACAATAAGGCAAGCGCATATATACGGTTGGGAACCGGGGACCAAGGAGTTTGAACGCTACAAGAGAATGGCTCAGGCTGACTTATTTATGATGTCATTATCAAGCCTGTTTATGTACAGTCTCTTTGAGAATGCTTTACCAGCTCCGTATAACTGGTTCCAAGATACTGCTGATTTCCTAATGGGCGATGAGAAAGAGAAAGAACGAGCGTTCTATGGCTCTATAATAGGACCATTTCAAGCTGTTACACCACCTGCGTTACGATTGCTGCCACCTATGTTTAAGTGGCTGGTAACTGGTGATTCTGATAAGCTTACTGGTTATTATCTATGGACCATGCCTCCATTTGGTAGATTAATAAGAGATGTAGTTGGACCGGGCGGTGCTATAGAGAATCCATATTACGCAATAACTAAGTTTACAGGTCTTCCTGTAATGCAGTTCTCTAAGATGGTAAAGGATGACCCGGCTACTCATTTAGGAGGAAGGTTTTTGTACTAATGCAGAAGACAGCAGTAAGAGAACGTCAAGAAAAGATTTCAATAGAAACTCCTTATGGAACCATTGAATCTGATTCGGGTAACCATTTTGTTGATATTGCTACAGTACTCTTAATCATTATTGTTTGTGCAGCACTAAAGATTGCGGTAGTAAAGATGTTTAGAAAATAATGGACATAGAAGTATTAAACGAGCTTGGGTATATTGAGGTGATTGAAATATCTGTTTGGATAGGTTTAATGTACTATGGTAAGTGCTGGATAGATAGTAGGTTTAAATAATGCCTACACCATTTATGTGTCACGATTGTGATAGTCCTACTATGAACTCTGATGGTATGTGTGATGATTGTAAAGATAAGATGATAAAGAATATGGTGAAGACAACCTCAACTGGGGAACCAATGGATTATTTACCCAGTGAAAATGCAAGCTCAGAAGGGAGTGATGACTAAGGTTATCCAACATACGTCTAATTTTACTATTCTTAAGGATAATAATGATTACGAGCGTGAGTTTAGACGCATTCTTAGGCAGTATTCAACGGCTAATCTAGCATCTGAGTCTGCTGTAAGATGGATAGCTGGTGATATGTATAGAATTTTATATAAAGATAGTCATACTAATTGTGGTTGTAAGAAGGTTGAGCAAGAACCTACAACTGCTGACGAATATAATGAGGAGTGGTTGAGTGAACCCAAGAGCACTAATAAAATTAGCTAAGGAAGCTGGTTATAAAGGAGTAAAGACTGCTGGTCAGTCCTTACAAGGTCAGGAGAAAGAACTATTAGTAGGTGCTACTATACTTGGTACTGCTGGAGCATCTATAGCTCATAAGAAAGGTGCCTTAGAAACAGAGACTTTAGTAGATGCTGCAAAAGTTGTTGGTCAAGGAGGTCTTGTGTTGGGCGCTATGGCTGTAGCTCCAAAGGTTACATCTCAAATAATAAGGAAGGCTGCAGGCAAGGCTACAGGCGGTAGGTATAGGCACTCAGCTGTATCTGAAATCCCTAATTATTTACCCGGTTTTTATGGCTCCGGTGTTTTTGCGCCACAACTTGCTGTAGCTAAAGGAATAAAAGATGCTTTACCAAGAATAGCTAAACGTTTTTTTAATCCCCATGTAGGATATGCTTCAAGAAAGTCTGGTATGGGACAAAAAGATGTAGAAATGGTTAGGAATGTACAGGCAATAGAACATAACGCAGCTCTTAATTTAGATAAGATTGCAGAGAAACAAGCTAGCTATGCTAAACTATCTAAGAAAGATGCTGCTGAAGCACTAAAAGCAGACAAAAAGAAGATAAAGGATATAACAAAACCAGTTCGTGACGCACAAAAAGAGCTACATCACCAAGAGATTACAAGCCAGAGTAATTTAGTTTTATTTGGTAAAGAAGTCCCGGAAAGCTTTGTAGCTAAATACTTTGATAAGTTTGTTAAACCAGTTAGTGAGAAAAAGCTTATATCTTCAGTAGGAGAAGAGGTTATGGCTAATGCTGTAGGAGCTCAAGGTATAAAGCTTGGTGGGGCTACAAACTATTTACAAATATCAAGTCACCCAGTACAGGATGTTATGCGTGGTATGCAGTTCGATAGACGAGCATATAATCTATTTAAAAGATTGGGTACTGGTAAATTTACAGCTGACGATGTTGTTAGTTTTGCTAGACAGTCTAAGCTTGGTAATGTTAAAAAGCTATCTGACGGTAGGGTTCAGGTGATGTATAGTCCAAGTATAAAAAGTAACTTTAACTGGGGAGGGTATAACGGAAGTCTCATTTTTGACCCTAGAAAACCGGGCAAGGTATCTTACTTTGCTACGGACAAGAGGGACCTTTTTGGAGTCAGCCTAGGTCAGGATACAATAAATGTTAGTCAGTATACCACAAAGGACATACCTAAGGTATTAAAAGAACTAGGTAAAGAGAATTTAAAGAAGACCCAGAGACATAGTACTAGTGCAATTCGTAAAGAAACTGTAAAAGAGACTGCTGAGGATTTTGAGCTAAAAAAGATAGGTATGAGGGGTTCTGTGTCTCAGGCTGATAGAAGAATTTTAGACGAGGGTGAGAAAGTATTCACTAAAGCTTTAAAGGAAGACATACCACTAGCAGATAAGGCTGAGTTCTACGCAACAAGAGCTGCATCTTTAGTAAGTGGGGGAGCAGTTGTTTATGCCCTTGGTGATGAATAATTCGATTCTCAACCTAATTGGCAGAGAAAAGTTGAGAAATTTGGGAAAAACCCTAAAAAAACTGCATTTTGATTTTATACTAATTTTCAAACTAATTTTCTGAGTTTAGGGCGTGGGGTGACACGAGTATGCTGTGTTTAAGGATTACACCGACGAGAATCCTCCCTGTATCATTCCTGCGCCCTATTAACTATAAGGAGGGATAATGGGTCAAGTAGTAAGTAGAGAGAGTCGTAGATGTGATGATTGGAAACAATGGAAAAGTGGATGGAAATACAAGAAAGATGCACCATATGATTCTGAATGGAAAAAAGACAGATTACAGTGTTTTAAAAGAAATGGCAATGGTTGGTGGTGGTTTAAGCCAACAAGGGAAGATTTGTGATTTGTGTTGATATTGGGTGGGTTATGTTAGGAACTGCTGGTATAATGTTATCTGTTGCATATTATCTGGCTGTTTTTAAACCGTAGTCGTCCCTATGCCTACATTGCCGCTTCCTTTCACTAGCAATTAAAAAAAGGGGGGCTTATTGCCCCCCCTCTCTGCGTGACTTAGCTATGGCATGGACTTAGAGTCCGGGTGTCACGATAATATCGAAATAACCACAGCCCTTTTCTACTGAACAGGGCTTATCTGCCATATCATCATCCTTCCACATATATAATTTTGTATTTTTATCAGTTTTTTCTGATTGCATCATTATCCCTAAACACTTGGTATCATGATAGTTAGCGCATTCTCTTCTAGCTATACTTTGTAAAGCCCCTTTACTCATGTTTTGTTTTCCTGTCTTTGGTAAAAGTTTCTTCAAGTAACTCTTTAACCTTTACTTCATAAGTATTAAGTATTGCTGATGTTAACTTACCTGATATCTCAAGCCATTCTTCATCGAAATTTAGTTGCTGCCCTACATAAGGTTCAAGAATTGATTTTACTGTGTCATAAAAAGTAGGTGCTTCAACAGTTCCTATACCTACATTGCCATCTGTTACTTCCATTTTATTATCCTTCCAACCTATTCGATAATCCTCACGGTCTACTCTTTTCTTTATAAGATTATCTCGTTCCCTCATTATACCTCCTTCTAAATAAGGGGAGTATGATTATCAGGTGCACACCCACATACTTTAGTGTGTATTCACCATGCCATGCGCCAACACAAGCTTTATACTCCCCTTACTATTGTTAATTAATCAGAGTGAGTTCGTCTTCTTTGGTCCACTTAGACTTTTCTTTTATGAGGTTTATTAACCGCATAAGTCTCTTAGCTAGGTTCATGTCATTTTCATGATAAGAACGCTCATATAGAACATGTAAAGCTGATAAAATAAGCCTTATTTCTTCTATAGTAGCTGTAAGTCTACGTTCTGGAACAGACTCTATCGAGTTCTCCATACCCGGATTCCATATTTACCATCTTCGGTTCTACGTCTGGTTACGAACTTTCTATCAAGCTTTTTTGAAAATCGGTTTGTTGCTTGATTAACCAATTGTGGCTTGAATTTAGTTTCAGGAACAAATACAGATTGACCAACATTTAGCTCCGTAATAAACATATATTTAGAACGATAAGCGCCTGTATGTCTAGTATTGACAGGTGGTATTGGTACTCCTGTTTCAAATCGCCAATTACTCATATTAGTAACGACCTCCTTTTGCGAGCTTCTTCATTACATATGTGCTAATTTCGTCAGGAAGCTCCTGTACTAACTGAATAAGCACATCAAAGTCATCCTCATCAAGAGGACCTTTTCTAGTGTTGCAAGCTTTACAAATAAGCTGCAGATTTTTTTTGTTTGTTGGACCTTCTTTACTAAGAGGAATAATGTGGTCACAAGCTATATTGCGGTAATTTAATTGTCTATTGCAATATTTACATTCACTACCATAAGTATCATAGAACATGGAACGTATATCGTTTCGTTCTATATTAAATTCGACTGAATAATCCTCACTCCTCCTTTTTAAACTACTGTACAATGTGCTCATCTTAGCTGATAGCTTTTTGTAAGCTTTTTGCCAATAGGTTTTGTGTATAGGATATAGTACATCTTTAAATTTATTTTTGTCTAATTTTATTGCGCCATCCTGAGGTTCTTGCATCTCCGACTCCTTCTTTATCAAGATTGTTCAGTAGAATATCCTTCGTGGGTTTATTAATATGTTTTGAGTTTAGAATATTATCACGTTTACTTTCCAACTGCAACTCTTCTAACCGTTTTGCTGCAGCTCCGTCTTTGCTTATTTTTCCTTCATCGAGCATCCATTTATAAAACATTACTATCTGGGTTTTACCAATATAATTATTTAGGTTCTTTATTCTATCATTCATCTCTCTGACTTTATATACTTTCTTAGGCTTAGATTTTGCCATTAAAGACCTCCTTTCTATGGGAATGGGGAGGAGAATTTCCACAAACTCCTCCCCAATAAGCCCTACAGTGCACTGGCAAGTTGGGAACTAACCAGTTTATATTCTGCATACTTATTCCCGGTATGGCTTTTTACGTAATGGGTATCTATTTCGTGTCCCTCGCCTCGCAGTTGATGTACTATAGCTGCAAGTCTGAAACAACCACATCTATTTAAAGCCAACATAGGTGTTACACTAACACCTCCCTGCAATAGCTCTAATATTATTTCTTTTTGCTTTTTCTTATTTCTAGGCATCTATTTTCCTCCTCAATTACAAAGTGTAAATGAACCCCTAATTTCCATAGAGATAGTGATAAATCGACAAATCCATTATCCACTACTACTCCAAACTGGAATATATTGAACAATGTAATGAAAGCTCCTCTATAATCATCACCATAAGGTAAAGATATGTGAACAAATGGTATTATATTCATTTGTTTCATGAGCGCTTTACCCTCTTGACTTTTTCAATATGAAGTCCCGGTATTTTAGCACCCTTAGACAAGGTTTCACGAGCTTTCTTTTTGTCAATTGATTCTGTCATAACAACCTTCTTAAAATCATCAGGAACTTCTTCTTCGTCCATAACTACTACCGGTCCCCATGTTTCATACAGTTTATATCTCGCTGTATCAGTTTCATAGACTCCGTTTATTCCAACTTCATCTACTACCATAGGTATAAGAACTCCGTTAAAGTATTTCTTTAATGATTCTGTTGCACGACGTCTTACTCTTAGACGAGCCTCCTCTTTCTTGATAGACTCTACTTCTGCATCAATAAGGTGAAGTTTACGGTCTAGTTCTACCATAAAGTAGTCTATACCATCAACTTTACGTTTTATTGTACCTTTAAGAGTGTCTAGTTTATCGGATATATTGATAATCTCTTCAGCAGACGCATGTTCCGCCTGAATTTCGAGGTCTATATACTCTCCTACAAGCTCACGAGTTGTCTGTTTTTTCAAAATGTCCTCCTAATCTTGTAGTGTCAATAAGTACAGATTCAAGCATATGTTCAAGCTGCTTTTTTAGAGACCGCTTGTTCTTTTGAGCGAGTTCTACTAAAGCCATTTTCACAGATGCAGTTACTTCTGTTTTAACTACATACTTCTTCATTGATTCCTCCTTACGGGTAACCGAAATGATGGTGTCCAATTAACGTCTATTTCAAATAGGTCACCATCACTGTTCTTAAATAGAGATATCTTCTTTTCTGGTGAATCTTGCATTCCACTAATACCAAGAACCTTTCTTGATGCATTTTCTATCGCACCACTTCCTTTACCAGCATAGATATCAAGTATTTGGTTTCTACTGTATTCTCTCGAAGTTTGAGAAACCTGAATGATAATTATGTCACTATTTACAGCAAGGTTGGAGAGATAATGGCTAATGTATCTTATTGATTCATACTCACCGTTTATTCCTCTAGGGGTTTCTACTAAGTCGATATAGTCAACAATTACAAGACGTGGCTGAAGCTCTCTTATCTGTTTGGTAATAGAGTCAGTATTAGGAGCAACAGTCTGTACATTTACATGTTTTAAGAATTGATTATAGTTTTTACCGATATATTTATAATTAGTAGTTACATCATCCTTGTTCATACCACTTACAATCTGTTGATTTCTTCGATGAAGATACCAACCACTTAACTCTAAAGATAAGTATAAAGTAGGCATTTGCCACTCTGGTCTTATTTCATCATTCATAAAATCGTAGCCTAGTGCTATATTTTGTGCCAAGGTTGTCTTATTAGCTCCAGTTGGACCAAATATGGTTACCAATTCACCGGGATAAATAGAACAGTCCTTATTTACAAAACCGAACATTTCAGCTAAATTTATCATTCTACCTGTGAAGTCAGATTCTATCCTATCTTCTAGGTCTTGTTGTAAGTCGTCAGATGTCATAACATCTACTAGGTAATCTTTGTTTTTATAATATATACATTTTGGTTCACACACTTTCATCATCAATTCGTCCTGACAACCATACTTGTATCCATGATTATATGTTGATTCGACCTTATCAATAACCACTTGTGGATTAAGGTTGTTGTCGTTCCAATGTAATAAGGCAGCCTTAGCTGCATCGCTTGGTAGTCCGTGCCTTCTAAAATGAGATGCAATTCTTAACAATGTATTATTTCTTGTGCCTTCAACAGGACCACGTCTATACATAGTCTGTATACATGGAACTACATTATTAGGCTCAGAAACTTTTTGCATACTCTTTACTTCGGGTACTTCTTTAACGACATGTTCTTCAAGACTGCCATCACCCCATAATTCTTTCACACCTGAATCCAATCTTCTATCAGCAGCTAATGCCACTATGTTGTCTACAGAACTATGTAGCTCATCAATAGTTAATGGGATTTTATATAGTTGTGATTTTATATTTAGAGTGTGGGCTAATCGAATGATTGCTGTACGTGTATAGACAGATAAATCTGGTCTAAAGTCATTTAGTATTGTCATCATGGTTTGTTTAACAATAAAAGGTAATTCTGGACCCGGAGGAAACATAAAACAGTTGGCACTAATATCTATATGATAGCCTGTGCCACTATAATAGATACCGTAATTACCATCCTTTAAACTTAATTCTTTAAATAAGAAGTCAGTTATAAGTTTGGTCTGTTCTAGAGTATGTTCATCCGAATTGTCACCTTTATCTATGTCAATGGGAACTTCTGTAATATATCTGGTTCCTAAGAAGTTCTTTATACTGCCACTTTTCTTGACAAACTCAAGAGCATCTTCATCATACCTGTAAACACTTTTGTATACTGGTTGAGTTGCTCCTTTTTCATAGACTATATCCCATATATCTTCTTCTGGAATGAGAGTCCCCCGTTTAGAGGGACTCCCAATTGCCAATTCAACGAACATTAGAACCTTACTGGACCTTTAGAAGAAGGTGCCGGTACACCATTATCTGGTGTTGGGTCTGCGTTTGCTGCGATATCTAGTTCAGATACTTCCTTAATAAGATTCTTAGACTTCATAAAAGCTATATAACCTTCTAAGTCCTTTAGTCCGGATGGAGTATTGTGTACTAGTTTCGGGAATACAGTAGAATACACCTTAGAAGGGTCTTTACGACCAGCTTCTTTATAAATGTAACATATGTACTCATGTTTAGGTTCTAAGGGATTTGTGACATGATTTTGAGAGAAATAAGTTACCAAATCTATTGGTTCACCTTCTCCATCTACCATAGTACCGTTTATATCCGGTCCACCGTCAAATCCTAATACATCAAAGAGCCAATAAAGTCTCTTTAATAATGTACAGGTGGTGATATTATTTTTATGGTCTCTATCATAAGACCCAGCAATCTTAAATTCCTGAGAGTATTGTGAACCCTCTGGAACTACAGTTGCAACTAGGTAGACATCAGCCCAGTCATACTGGTCTGCTCTGTCCTCCCAATCAATAATACCAACATTACAGAAACCTAAGAATTTAGAACCTATCTGTTTACTCTCAAGTTCTGCTGGGCGAAAACGAGCTGTACTCATTCTTCCTCCTTATAACTTAATATTTCTTTAGTTATAGCATCATAACTAAGAGGTAATATTTTCTGAGCAAGAGGTCGCAATCTGCTACCAACTACTCTCTCATCATATGCTTCAAATGAGATATTATATTCACCATCTTCTTTTGATGCCGTAGTATACCCGATTACGTCTGCTTTAGCAGCCAGACCATATCCGAGTCCACGTGGGAGCTCTGGTGCCAACTGTGCTTTACCATCGGTCATTACCGTTGATTTAGCATGGCTTATTAATACCAGATTTCCGCCTTTCTTTTTTATGAGGTCTTGGAACTTCTTGATGATATCCAAGTTCTTACGCTTGGCTTTTCCCCAATCAGCTCCCCACTGACCTTCTCCCATAGCTGTGATACCTAGTTCATTTATAACTGAAGCTTCAATCCAAAGATTGACCTCATTTATAGTATCAATAACTATAGTATCGTATGGGAGTTCATCCCACTTGGAAGCTAGCCAGTTATAACACTCTATTAGACTGTAAACTGGCATAGGAGTCCCCTTCATATCGCCTGAACGATATGAATAACCCCGTTCTTCCGGTGGAATTACTTCGTATTGCGCTTTACGGTTAGCTACAACCTGTTTTCCGTCTTTCAATAACGGACGTTCAGGTGTATTCAAACAGGTAACTGTAACAGCATTAACACCATCAACGAAGTCAGACCCTAAGTCTGTGTCCAGAACGATAACACCGTCCTGTCCTTTTGTACTCCATCTTGATGCTGCTGTTGTCTTACCAGTTTTAGGCTGACCGATAATGAGATAAGTCAGTCCGGATGGCATCGCCATCCAATCTGTGCTTACTTTCCTCACTTCTATCATTTAATACCTCCTCTGTTTTAGGAATTATTAAAGTACCAAATTTGACCATATTTGGGTTCAGGCTGGTCCAAATGTAGTCATAAAATGCAAGACCTGCAACTAAATTATACACCTGAGAAATCCCAAGTGCTGCAATATATTGAGCTGCAAATACTGTGTGTTTCATTGAACACGGTGCGGGAGGAATGTCGTGTGATGGTAACCAATGGTCCATATAATTATCATTATTTGGAGTTACGGTTATCATCTCAACACTAGTTGCACCCATACGTAAGTCTATAAAGAATGAATCCTTAAATAACTCACGTGGATGTCTCTTTTCTAATTGTTTCTTCCATTTTTCATACACTAGTTTTCTTGATTCCATATTATCGGTACATACTATCTGTTTTGGATAGGGTATATTCTCATCAGTAAAATTTCCAGCTGTTGCTATTCCTTGCCACCCTTCACTATAATTAGCAAAGAGCTCTTTGGCTGCGTCTTTTTTATCATCGCCTACTGATTTTACAGGATATGCTGTAGAACTAAGATTATGTGCTTCAATTACATCATTATCCCAGCCGAATAAGTCTCTCCAGCCCATTATTGCTAACGACTGTATAAGAAACGAACCTATGCCTCCAAGACCTACTATACCTATCATGTCAAGTTTTCTTTGTTCAATAAGGTCTTTATTTCTTAAGAATCTAGAATCATGTCTCATCGTTGTCTCCTCTCTTAATTAAACGAAGTTTCTTAAGGAGCCTATAATACCAGAACGATTCTCGGTATCGCTCCATTGCATGTTCAATAGCCATTTTTCTTATTTTTGGTTGATAATGGATACGTTCGTTTGACCATTTTTCCATTATATACCCCAAGTTCTACATGCCTTTAAAAATGTTACCATGAATGTATAGTTATCAATCCAGTTCTTTTCAGACATGTGAGCAAGCCAGTCCCATCTATCTTCTCTTGTTAAACATCTGCTCTTTTCTATTGAATATGTCCAGCCATTTACTTTTAGGTCTAAAGAATTTTTTGTTATTTCATATTTTATATTTGAATCATCTTCTGTCATATCGTCTAGAATTTCCTTAAAAGTCTGTAAGGTTTTAGTAGTCATTTTACCTCCTTAGTTAACGGTTAAAGTTGAGGACTTACATTGGCGGCTGTCTGCACTCTCCAAATGCCTCAAATCTTAGGATTCAGCATTCCGTAGGGAAGCCATTACGGCTTAGTCCTAGGTGGTGTTAATTCACTGTTTGCCAACCCCAGTTTTCACTGTTAAAACAAACAACTGAACCCTTAGCTGTATCTCAGAGTTGTATTGTAGCTGTGGATGGGGTCTCTGAGATGATGTGTCAGCTTTTAAGCTGTCCAATTTTTAGGGTCATCCATGTACATAAACGGGTCTATGTCTGGGCAGAAGTCCCTAACTTTTTCAAGGTATTCATGATAAGATAACTCACTATCTAAGAATTGAGTAGTAAGGTCATCCATACACTCTAACTGCTTTTTGTCAACTTGCTGAACCGGTTCGTTCCCACTGTCACTTTTTTTTTAGTTTCTGGTTCATCTTCGATTGTACGTTGATAGCCCCAACCATTATGATAGTACTCTGGACGAGTATACCCCATAGTTAGCTGCTCATTTGTAGCTGTACGCATTGGAGTGTATTTGTATGCTTTCTTATCTTCCTTCTTCTTAGCCTTCTCAATACGTGTAGCTTCCTGTTTCCATTCTTTAGGAACATGTAATTGTACATCTGTTTCTACTTCACCCTCTATAATATTAGAATAACCAAACTGGTCTCTATAGGTGACGCATGTAGCAAATGGACTCTTACTAGAGGCTACAACTGTTGAGAAGAACAATCCATCAAATACTGCTTGCTCTAAGGCTGTGCTTTCATCTGTGGAGCTTAGAAATGCTCCCATAGTATGATGACTATGAATTAAGCCAAGAAAACAGTCCTTTAAGTCCGGACTTTTCTTATAAATCCGTGGTAACAGTTTCCCCATTTTATTGCCATCAAGCTCAGTTTCAGCACCATTACCTAAATGGATTGGTTTGAAATAAGCTAGTTCGACATCAATTGGAAAACCATTATCCTCCTGTTTCCTGACACTATACCATGCTGGACCTGACCATTCAATATCCTTGAATCTAGTCAAAAGATAATTGATTTTCTGTACTATCAGCTCCGGTAGTCGCACTGTGAATGATGGGTCTGTACTTACGTTTGACATCTGTTATCCTTCCTTTGATTTGTCTACGAAGGATTTGTTCATATCTATCGCAGAGTTCATAAGTATAATGATTCCTAATGACTCTATCGAACTCATCTACGTCATCTGTGAAATCCTTTATTATCATTAAACCCTCTAAAAGAATTTCTGCAGATTTAACACCTGTAGCTCCTTCTATTAGGAGGTCATTGTTCCATACATCCGAACCTACTAATAACTTTATCATATTACGTAAGGCTCTAAGCAGATATGGGTATGCTCTTGTTCTTCCCCTTCTCATATAATAGGAAAGACATTCAAGAATATCATTCCTTTCTAAATATCCACCACATTCCCAAGGTTCTGCACGGTTCATAGCTCTTGCATATTCATTTACCATATCAGAAGTCAGTGGGTTATTGTTTACAAGATTAGCTGCTCTTTTTCTAGCTTCTCCGTCTAAACAATAATGAAGGTCATTAAACTCGGAGGCTATAGTATATTCTATCCTAGGACCCCTACCGGGAACCTTTATAATAGATTTACTCCAGTCGTTTTCCATAAGAACATCTTCGAATAATCCATCTACAAGTCTGGTTTCAATTCCTACTTCTGCTCCAACGCTTTCTTTTATATTCCAAAGAGCGCCACCTACTATTTTTGATAGATTCACAAGGGTTTCTTTTAATTTATCCTCGGTATCTTCCTTGGTTCTATAAAAGAACATAGCACCATTGAATAAATCAAACATCTTCCAATGTTTATTCGGGTCTTTTGGTCTCTTTTCCTTATAATCCTCACTATAATAGAACTTAGGAAACTCGAAAGCACCACGGAATGATAATCTAGCTCTATCATCAATACCTATTCTACGTTTCATATGGTCCCATTTGAAGCTTTGTGTTAACCATTCAGTAAAAGGAAACTCTTTTCTATGAGTAGTTTCAGGATAAGCAGCCTTCCAGCTATTATAATAACCATTTATATCCCAATAATGGTCACCACGAGTCCAAGTATTAAGAAATGCTTGAGCTACATTTACTAGGGAAGGAATATTATTTGTACTGACACACTGACTCCAAGGTTGTGAAAATCCACCAAGGCATGGTTCTCCGTCTGCTGATACATGAGGATGTAATGCATAATCCTTGAAAATATCAAGACGACGACGGTCCGGACTGAGACTATTTCTTTCCATTATGTATGCTTCATGGTCTCCCCACCATTCTGGCTCCATTGAACCGTCCATAACGATTCTAACCTTTGAAGGTTCATAGGTATTAAAAACTAGAGAATGTTTAGGTAGTATATAGTTTCCACTGCCCCTGAACTTTGGTCTACCTACACGAACTCTAAAATTCATATGAGATGAGCCGGGATTTATACTACAATCATGAATATCTAGTTTTTCCACAAAATGTTGGGCTGTATTAGTCAATTCTTCATTCGACATGTGAACTTGATTATGATAATTTATATTTGATTTTAGCCACTTTTTAACAAAGGTTGTTTTATATAGATTATCTTCAGACATATTTCTCCTTTCATCGGATGGCGCAACTCATAGGTCGGAATAGTTCCGTTCCCAAAGTCACGCCAGTAACCGAATCTCTTTGTCCCTACTTACCCGACTGGACTTTATCCGTCACAAATGCAACGAAATCGTCATCTCGCAACGTAGTCGTTGCTTCAGCCGCTTTAGCATTGACGTTAATTGTGGAATTGTCCAATGCCAAGCCTAATTGCTCTGCTAATGCAGCAGGATTTTCAGCTTCCATTGTCTTGACAACGCCACCAAAGGTCTGTACTAGTACTTTAGCCATATGGTCTCCTTAGTACGTCTACGTGGTTTTAAGAACTCTTCTTGGGACGTCCACGTTTAGGCTTTGATTCCAACTTTGCCCTTACCGCCTCCAAGTCGAGGTTTATTTCATTCACACTATTTTTAAGCCATCTTAATTGATACCAGATAGCTCTCTGACCTTTTTTCCAAGGTTTAAAGAGGCTGGTGAACCGCCTCCATGCTCTGTAGAGTATTTTCATCTACGTCTCCTTTTTAGGGTTTAATTCTTACATAAAAGCCAAACTATATTGGCTGCACCCCAGATAATGCTTACTGTTAGAAGACTACAGAAAAAGACTACAAGAACATTTTCTAAGAACTGTATGTATTTTGTCATGTTTACCTTCCTACCCAGTTTCCATCATCTGGGTCATTTGGTTCAAAGCGCAGACCCAACGTATCAGGGTCTTCTTCGTGGTCGCAATCTTGGCATTTAATGCCATATTCGGATACTTCTACGGGATTGTTACGCCTAATCCAATAAGGATGATGAGCTGCATACCCTGTTGACATGTATTCTTCGAACTCTGTGTTGCTTGAACCACATTTAGAACACTCCAGATTTGCTGGGTCTCCGCCTGTTGGAACCGGATTCATTAGAATGATTCGACTAATATTTCTTCACACTGAACTTTTGCATCAAAATCATCTATTTTATCTGCATCTATTTGTGAATTAATACAATCGTCTAATTCCTTATTATACTTATCTACTATGTTTATTTGTTCTGTCGGCATTTTAGCCTCCTTTCACGATATCTTGGCAGTACACTGAATGCATCCATTGGAAGACTTACATCAGCATACTACCCCATTTAAGGCCGTGGAGTTTGTTATTAGGGTGGAGGTGCACTACTCGCCCAATTCTCAGGTCTCTCTGAGTTTATCCGTACTAGTCTCTCAGGACTTTGGACCACAGCCTTGGTATAAATTTGGTAGCAATGACGAGGATACAAGGACCTCGTGTTTTTGGAAGATAGTATAGATACTCTGCACTCATTACCCAACTGTCGTTGGTTCATCTCTGGGTTCCGCTTTAGGCGTACACCTCGTCAATGCTGCTACTATAGCATGTAATGATACTGGAGCCCCATCTTAAGGCTAGCTACCAGTCTACATAGTCACAGGATTAGCCTTTCAGCCGCCTGTAAACAGAGCAAGAAGAATCCTTCTTTTCTAATTAGTGCCCCTTCTCGAGGGAAACACCAACTTTACCAACTGACCACCCCACCGATACTTATTCGGTTCATCTAAGTACTTACTTCGATGCGGAACATACTTCCTTGGAATGTACCTTACGCCTCAACTCGAGAACGCACTCAGTCACACTGCTAAAATGCTCTATATTTGCAACTATAGAACACCCAATAAATAAATAAAGTTCTGGACTACCCAGCCTCGTCAGCCGGCACGATGTGCACTCGTGTGATTCTAGAAATCAGTAGCCACTGTTTAGATTTGGTTCACTAAATAAAATAAAAAGGGGAAGATTCAGTGCTTGCTGACACAGGACATATCATCTGTCCACGCTCTTCCCCCGGTTAAATAAAGAATCAGCCTACGTTGGGAACGGTCTTGTTAACATCACCACCATATTTTGTAGTTCCCAGCCGCCATGACGACCGCCCCACGTCTAGGGCTGTAGACTGATAAATACTTACTTGTAATTACACGTGAGGATTTGCACCTCAGCACCTCAACCAACCACAAAAGAAGCTACTTAATTGTGACCTCATTACAAGTAACGAATACGAGAGCGCCCCAGCTTAAGGCTGGGGCTACTCTCTTACTGTTTGGGATTTAATCAACTGTGTTAACCTTTGGTCTGGTTGTCTACGTCGATTGGGTTACCATCCGGACTCACTATGCAGTACCATAGCTTACTGAAATTACGAAATATTGAATACATCAGCTATTGCTGATTCCTTTCACGGGTGTGATAAAATAAGACCTGTGTGTGTCCCCCCTACTGTGTGTAGGGGGAAGCACAGGTTTGAGCATGCAATGCGTACGTGCCAATAGCACGCAATGCACTACCGTGTCCTAGCCGATGTCAAGCGTAACGGGAGGACTTTGCGGGGCGTAATACCATGCGGTAGCAGGGTCTAAGCCACGCTCAGCGTCACCATCAAGGTCTACCTTGTTGGTAAGCTGATAGTCCGTACCATCAGTTACTTGTAGAGCAGGCTTCTGCTTTACAAGTGACGTGATACGCTTGGCAGTGAGGACGGCGGGTAAAGAAGCCGACGTATCAGATATGATACGCAGGTTGTTGGATGCAATCCAACGACCGTTTCGGTCTTCTTCCCTAACGAACTCACCGTGTCGGTCTACGGAGCCACGGAAAGTGTTCGATACTCGTATCGATACTTTCTTTGATGCCATAAGACTGATGCCTTTCGTGAAAGGTTGAGGGGTTATTGCTCAATGGCTACGTAGCTATGCCTAAAGGCATAGGGTACGTATCTGCCACGCAGTGGCTAGCAGGGGCTGGGCGCCAGTACACGTGCGGTGTGCGGGATGGGGGTGACCAGATGGAATAGAACCAGCGGTTCTGTTTCAACTGGGCAGGGACCCCCGTGCCGTGAAAAACGCACGGGTACGGTGCAATGTATACCACGTACTCCCATTCTACGGTAATTTTTGGTTGGATTTGCAACCCTACTTAATATATGGCTTTTGAACAAAACTAGGTGCCACCACCTAAGTGCATCTATATTGAAACTTAACGCTTCTGCGATAAAGTAAATAATAGCTATTGTTTTTTTTGTAAACTGGGTTTAAGTTTTTTTACTTTTTTTAGTAGTTGATTTAATTATTAAGGGGTGACACCGCAGATGACGGGTGACTTAAGTAAGGAGCACAAAACTGGTAGTTTTTCTTTTATGAGGTGGATTATACCCTGATTTATGTACACAGTAACCATTAACCATAGGGATAAGGGGGTCACGGAATACCCGATATATCTACAGGAAGAAGCAGAAAAAGAAGGAATACCATTCAAAGGCTGGCAAAAGTGCGACGCAGGAGACTGGGCGGTCACAGACGACGGCTGGGTAGCGAAGGTAATAAAAAAGAAGGAGTATCTTGATACTAGTGGTAGACCTTCTTATTACTACCGCATGCCTTTTGGTTATATTATGTGGGATGCTAGATATCCAAATAAGAAGTTCTGTGCTGGTGGAAGGGTAGCTAATAATACCTTTTCTGGTAAGAAATGGCTTGATGTACGCTGTAATAGTAAGGATTATAAGGATTTAGCACTATGGGCAGCTATCTCAGATGACCGTGATATCGCTATAGATAAGGTTTTTGGTAGTGTTAGTGCAGGAAAACGTCGCAAATTAAGGCGACACATGAGAACGGAGAACTTTAGGTCTATGAAAAGAGACGAAGCACAGAAATTATTAGATGACAATATGCTTGATGTAGATTATTTTATTAATCTTATGAAGGATGGCGTTGATATGGCTAAGGAAAAGAAGGATGTTAACGCTATTCGTGGCTTTGTTAACGATGGTTTTGAGATTCATGGCATGAAAGACAAGGAAACAGTGACTACAACGGATAGGATAGAGGCTGTACAGACGAAAAAGCTGATAGATAATATAAATGAGGAAGAGAATAAGCTAATTGCCACCAGAAGTGTCAAGGAGCCAGTATCTAATGGTAAAGAAGAAGAAACAGACTGAAGATTTTGAATCTCGATGGGCTGAAGAGAATGCCCTAAAGAAATTAAGGAAAAATATTGGTTTATTCGGAAAAACCATGTTTCCTACGGCTTTAAGCCGTGATGTACCACCTTTTCACTACGAAATTTATAAATCCCTGTCTGATGACACTATAAAGCGAGTACTTATCGCAGCCCCTAGGGGGACAGCGAAGAGTACAGTGACCTCCTTAATACTACCCCTCCACAAAATCGCTTTTAAACCATCAGACAGGGACCTTTTTATCGTTATTATCTCGGAATCACAGTCACAAAGCATTAACTTCCTCTCTAGAATCAAGTATCATCTCCAGAATAGTGCGAATTTCAAGGCGATGTTTGGTGATTATGGACCCACGACGGCAAAAAGATGGACTAATAATGATATTGTTCTGGCTAATGGGGCACGTATTGTGGCTGTCGGTACTGGTCAGCGTGTTCGTGGGTTTCTTGAAGGTGATACTCGTCCTAATCTCATTATCGTAGATGATTATGAGTCAGAATTAAATGCCTCCACTCAGGAAGGCAGGGCTAAGAATAGAAAATGGATGACCGAAGCCGTTATCCCGTCTTTGTCCGATGATGGTCGAATAATACTTATTGGAACCGTCATCTCTGAAGATTGTTTCTTATATTGGGCTAGGGAATCTCCGGCATGGAATGTTCTTTGGTATGCTATATACGATGAAAAAGGTCGTAGTATATGGCATGAGCGTTTTCCTAAGGAGAGAATTCTACAGATTAAGGCAGAATTTGAATCTGTTGGCAATCTAAATGGTTTTTATCAGGAGTATATGAATGAAGCGCAATCTCCAGACAATGCACCCTTTAAACCGGAATACATTAAACTTCATCATTACAGTTATAAGAGAGTCGACGGTCAGAATCTTCTCGTTCGGACAATTGATGGCGAGGAGGAGCGTAAGCCTGTTGACATCTATTGCGGCATTGACCCTGCTAGTAGTCTATCTAGTCGTAGCGATTTCTTTGCTGTTGCTACTGTGGGTGTTGACAATGATAATAATAAGTATATTATCGATATTCTCCGTGATAAGATTGACCCGGCAATACAGCCAGAGACTATCGTCAAGATTTTTAAGAAGTATCATCCAAAAAGGATGAAAATAGAGACGGTGGGCTACCAAGAAGCTCTCCGGGCTAGCGTACGAAAAATGATGCTTGAACAGTCCCTGTATATACCCGGGCTGGAAAAGGGCATAAAACCGAGACAAAGAAAGTCCGAGAGACTGCTTTCCTTGGTAGCCCCACTTGCTAGAGGAGAGTTTTACTTCAGACCAGAGGATATTATAGCCCAACAGGAGTTTTTATCCTATCCAAGGGGTAAACATGATGATATACTGGATGCTGTATATTACGCAATGGATGGAATTAAGGCTTGTAGGCAAAAGAAATACATTGACCCAAGCGGGGTAAATAAAGCTAGAAAGATACTTGATTGGATGACATTATAGTATTAAATTAATACGATGGCGTATATCGAAAAAGAAACCGAAGTTCCTGAAGATATAGTAGACACCACGCATAAGATATGGAAATCGTATTCTCAAAAGCGTGATGTTTGGGCTTTACAGGCTCAGGAAGACAAAGAATTTAGATTAGGCAGACAGTGGACTGCTGAACAGCAAAGAATTTTACTTGAGAGGGGTCAAGCACCCCTCGTAGTAAACCGTATCCACCCCGCAGTGGAGGCCGCAAAGGCTCTCCTCACTTCAGGCAAACCACAATTCAGGGTATCTCCTCGAGAAGACAGCGATAATAAAGTAGCACAGGTTTTCAATGGATTACTCGAATACATGTGGTATGTATCAGACGGAAATCAGGCTCTCCGTAATGTAATAGACGATTACTATGTAATGGGTATGGGCGCTATGATGGTATATATTGACCCCTTGAAAGATTATGGCAGGGGTGAAGTCTGTATAAAGGACGTAGACCCTCTCGATGTTTATATTGACCCCAATAGTCGTGAAAAGCTGGGAGATGACGCTGAGAATATTATTGTTTCACGCTTATTCACAAAAGAGCAGGCAATGCAGATGTATCCCATGTATAAGGATGCAATAAAAAATGCTACTAGTGACCTAGATACAGATAGACCTACAACTTCCCGTGTTGATGATAAGGGTATTGTCTTTCCAGAGGATACTCAGACAAAGACTGACGCTTCTTGGGGAGAAAACAGTGAGTATATTAGGGGTTATGAACGTTACTACAAAATTTGGGTAAAGCGTTTTCATATCAAGAATAACGTTGATAAGACCGAAGAGGTTATGCTGGAAGAAGAAATGTCTGAATACATGGCTAGACCAGCAATTAGAGTTAATGGTCAGGTAATTACAAATGCTGAGAAAGCTAAGGGTATTATTGACCAGCTAATGATGAAGTATGAGCAAGGTGTTCAGGCTGCTGAGATGGAAGATGAGATGGACGCACCTCCAATGCCACAGATAGAAGAGCTCTCTCATGCTGATTTGGTTGAAGAAGGTTTAATCGAGACCGTGTCTGTTCCGGTCCAAAGGGTAAAAATGTGCGTCATCATGGGAGACCAATACTTGTACTCTCGCATATTGCCCGTTGAAAACTATCCTATCGTGTTCTTCATGAATATACACAATAGAACACCCTACCCGGTTTCTGATGTTAGGATGGTAAAGGACTTACAGGAGTATATAAACAAGACACGGTCTCTGATTGTTGCTCATGCTACCACATCTACTAATACTAAGATATTAATTCCATCTGGTTCCGTTGATATGCAGGATTTTGAGAATAGATGGGCACAACCCGGAGTTGCAATAGAAGTTGATATGGACCAAGGTGCTCCACAGCCTATTCAGCCAACTCCTTTACCTAATACATTATATCAGAATGAGCAGGTCGCAAAAACAGATATTGACCATGCTCTTGGTTTATATGAATTAATGCAGGGAAATTCTGAAGCGGCACCACATACTTATAAGGCTACAGTTTCTCTTGATGAGTTTGGTCAGCGTAAGATAAAGTCCAAGCTTCAGGATATTGAAAGTGGACTAGTCCGCATAGCTCGTGTAGCCATACCTATTATGCAACAGTTGTACCAAGCCGAAAAAGTTGTAAGAATTGTACAGCCTAATAATAGTATCACTGAGTATGCTATAAATAAAAAGCTTTATGATGATAAAAGCGGAGAATTAAATGTTATTAACGATATTTCAAGAGGAGCATTCGATGTAGTTGTAATCACTGGTTCTACATTACCCACTAATCGTTTTGCCCAGCTTGAAATGTATATGGATGCTTACGAAAAGGGTATTATTGATAAGCAAGAAGTTTTAAAGAAAACTGAAGTTTTCGATATGGAAGGTGTATTAACTCGCACCGATATAGTAGGTAAACTTCAGGGCGAGCTGGAGCAGGCTAGCGAAGAAATTAAAAAGCTCAAGGGTGATATGCAGACTCGTGAAAGAGAAGTATATCATGCTAAACAAAGAGCTGAACTTGAAAAATTCAAAGCAGACCTCGATAAAGTCTCAACCCAAGGCAAAGCCTCAGGCAGATTATTCGAGAAACGCCTTGATGATGCTCTAGGACAAGTAAAGAGCGAGGTACGGGAAGCCGTACGCTCATCAAAACAAAACGCAAAACCATCCAAGTCCTAATGGGTGCTTGCATGAATAAGGAGTTATAACTTATGGCAGAACCTTTGGTTACCCCTGAAGTTCAGGAAATCACAGAACAACCGCAAGTTAATGAACCAGTAGGAATGATACCTGAGAGTGAGTCGCAAGTCGACCCACTATTGGAAGGAAACTCTGGTTTGGTAGATGAATTTTTCCGTGTCAACAAGGAAGCTCAAGAGCAACCTGTGTCGGCTGAACCTTCACCAGTTCCTATGGAACCCGTGGATGAAGTACCTCAGCAAGCAACGGCAGAACCTACTGATGTTGATAATGATATCAAGCGTTATCAATACTGGCAATCTGAGACTGATAAGGCTCGTAATGAGATAGCGGCTCTTAAGGATAAGCTTAATACAGTCGAAACTCAACAGGCACAACAGCCTCAGGTGACGGAAAAAGAGGAATCCGCAATGGAACAGTTTCCTCCCCCGCCAGAAAAACCTAAGAAACCTTCGGGTTTCAATAGGGCAGATGCTTATGATGATAATAGTTCTGATTCAGCTAAATACTTGGATTCAATGGACGAATGGAGAGACAATATGGACGAGTATAATCGTCTGCATTCTCAATATACCGTTGCAGTGATGGAAGAGGAAAAAGGCAAATTGAAGAAGGAACGTGATTCTATTCTAAAGCAACAGGCGGAAAGGGAAGCATATAATAGTAATATGCAAAAGATGTCTACTCATCTAACTGAACAATATCAGGCTACGCCTGAAGAAATTCAGAAATTCGTTGAGGTAATGGATAATCCGGAGAATATTACTGTGGACAATTTGTTTCAACTGTACAGAATGCAGAATGGCGGGAACATGAGTCCGACTAATGCACCTCCAGTAGCTGCTCAAACGCCCTCTAATGAGAGTTTTGAGCAACGAAAAAGAGCACAATCGGTCCCAAGCCCTATGGGCGTAGTTCCCGGTCAGACGCAAGCTGGCGCTACAGATGAATCAACTTCCATGATGGATTCAATGTTGAACGATTATAAAAAACGAAATCCTTGGAGTTAATCTGAGGAAAGGAGTAAAACGCTATGGCTAATAGTTGGTCAGTAAGCACAGGTGATGCAGCAGGCTCTTTAGCCTCTGTAAGCATCAACGACTCCCGTCGAGTTTATAATTTTGGTGAAAGAGTCTCTGAACTGGCTCCTCAGCAATCGCCGTTCTTCGTCTATCTATCTAAAGTAGCGAAAGAAGCTACTGATGACCCCGTATTCAAGTTTCTTGAACAACGTCATCAATGGCAACGTCGTAACTTTATTTCTAAGACAGATGGAGGCGCAAAAGCTGCCGGAGAAAGTGAAACATATAAAGTCGTAAGTGATTATGACAAATATGGTAATGACTTGACCGCAGGTGGTGGAACAGATACAGCTGCACCGCAATACTTACTTGTTGGACAAGTAGTAAGGATAGGGCAAAAAGCCCTTAGAATTACTTCTGTCACAGCAGGCGATGGTGTTGCTGCTGCTTTTAATGGTTCTACTGCTGCTACTTATACTTCAATCGTTTGTACAGCTCTAGAAGCTGTTGCAGAGGGTGATGTAGAAGTAGGTACTCAAGGTCAGGTTATCGGTAGTGCATGGGGTGAAGGTGGAACTGACCCAGAAGGCTGGAAAGACGAACTGTATTCAAGAGAAGGATACTGTCAGATATTTAAGACAGCAATCCAGTTATTCTCTGGTACAGCTCTGGCAACCCGCTATCGTGGGCGCCCTGATGAATATCGTAGAGTGTGGGCAGATAAGCTCATGGAACACAAAATGGACATTGAACACGCTATGTTGTTTGGTGTTGGTGCTTCCGATGATGCTGCTACTGACAATGCACCCTTACGGTACTCTCATGGTATAGTACCCTACACTGAGGCGAATGGTACAATAATGAATTTTGACTATTCATCCTCAACCTATGACACTTTTATCGATGCAATGAAGGACTTCTTTGCACCTGAATCCGGAAACAGTGGCGACAAGCTAGTACTTGCTTCACGCAAGATTTTGGCTTGGTTGCAGAAGTTAAGTGGAGATGGTCTATTAAAGAACTCCGTCACTTCTTCTTCATATAAGCTAGATGTTCAAAACATAAAAGGTTCCTTTGGTCACGCAGTGACTAGAGTTAATACCATTTTTGGTAACCTTCACTTTGTTGCTGAACCTCTGTTTCGGGGACAGGATGAAGATATAGCAATGGCTATTGATTTAGCTAATGTTAAGTATCGTCCTCTCGCTGGGAATGGTGTCTCACGTGACACGCATATTGTAACAAATGTGCAGAATAATAATGTTGATGGACGGAAAGATATGATTCTAACCGAAGCCGGTTTGGAAATCAGTCTACCAGAAACTCACGCTATTATGAAATGGGTTGCGTAAATACCTAATGTTTTAGGGGCTCTTTTTGAGCCCCTAATTCGGGAGAAAATATGGCATTTAGTAATAAAATGGTAACCTACTGCGGAACTATAGGTTCTGAGAATCTTGGTATAGCCTTGAAAAAGGCAGTAGATGAGGTTCTTGGATTAGTTCGTCAGATGGCGCCTGAAAAACTACCTGAGTTTTCACGTAAGCATACATGTATTACCCAGATGAATGTATCTCCGCTTAATATCAGGGCAAAACATGTTTTTGAAATAATAAGAATTGAAAGAATTGCAAGTACAGAAAGAACCTATAGAGTAGTTCAGGTTCCAGAGGAAATACGGCATGATGCACAGGATTCTGGCAGTATACATTATGCAACAGAGCTGTCTCCATCTTATTCTGTTGATATGGAATCAAATTTAGAGGTCTACCCTGACCTACCATCTTCTGATGATTCTAAAAGAAGGGTAAATATTTTTCATGTAGTAAATTCAAGTGGTAAGGTAATAGATGAGGATGCGGAGACAATAACAGATGCTGCACTTACTCTTGGAGGTGCGACTACTGCAGCTTCAGAGGCTTTCCCACTAGTATGGAAAGATTATGTAGTAATGGCAGCGGCTAGGGCTATTTTACAGGAGAAGTTAAACGCAATTCGTGCTAGTCTCCCAGATTATGCTGCCGCTGATTTTGATTCGTCAGCTTTTGGTGTTGCTGTAGAAAATGCAAGGAAACTGATAGTTGGAACCCTATCAGAAGGTTCTAATGATGCTCTTAGCGCTGTTTACTGGTTAGTAGATGAAGACAATGAGATGGTAACAGCAAATCTTCAGACCGCACAACAGGAACTGTCTAGGGCTCAGTTGTATATAGCCGAGCATCAGAAAGATATGACAGTTGATGATAAGACACTTGCTAAGTTGATGCAGGAGTTTCAATTGCTCGGACAGCAGTTGGCTAGTGTTGAGAAAGATATGAAAAAGTTTTTACAAGCACATGTTGGTAATTATGTTGATGATACACAGAAGGCGACAAGAGTATGAAGTTAAAAGAGATGGTTGAGAGAGTTCGTCAGCATCATCCAGAGATGGGTTTGACCGAGATAGTGCATGCTTTGAATGATGCAATGAATGATATGGGGTTTCATGCAGAGCTTATCGAATCTGCTGACCAATTTGATACTGTAGTGGACCAGAGAGTCTATCAGTTAAAGGACCATATCATTAAGATAAAGCATGTTGATTACGATGGTTCTCAGATAAAGAAACTTATTGGAAGACCTAAGAAAAGAGATTTAACCTAATGGAACGACAGAGTTTAAATATTAGTCAGTGGCTTTGGTGGCTGGAAAGAGATGCTTTACATCTTGGTTATTACAGCGCTGATACAGATTTATTTACATCACCAAGTGTTGCTGGAACAAAGGTTACCATATTTTATATACAGCGTCCTGATAAGTTTCTCATGCCGGGTGAAACACCTGAAAGAGATGGTTTTGAAGCTAATGATGTTTATCTCGGTGTAAACCTAGATAGTAGCGTTCAATTAGCGGTTGCCGATTTTGATAATCAGGTCGCTGAAATTCCGGCTCAGTTTCACGAAGCTATTATAAATAGGGCAATAGCAAGGGGTTATGAAAAGTCAGTAGAAACTATTAAATTAGCTCAGTACTTTGATGCAAAATATGATATGTCGCTCAGGGATGCGAAGAGATATTCATCCAGAGGGAGAGATGGTTCACAGATAATGTCTAAACCAATGGAGTTTTAATGGCAGCTACAACTTTTACTAGGCTTTCAGTAGCTTCACCATCATTCAGTACACTTTCTGATGATGTGAACTCATTTGCTGGAATTGGAAATAGATTTTTTAATGCTATCTCTTTTTCCTTTGACCAGATAAATATATCATTCGATGATATCTCATCCGGGGCGTACTTAAGAGTCTCAAAGCCAGCAATATCAACAGTTACAAGGATTGATAAGCCAGTAGCATCGGTTATGACAAAGATTAATACGGTAGCACCAACTTACACGAGGGTACAATAATGGCAGGTTCACTTTCAGGTCCGAATAAGGTAAAAGACGTTTATACTAAACTGGTTTTTTACGATGATGTCTCAGGGAAGTTTAAAAGAGACGATGGGACCGTTGATGTAATACAAAAAGATTTACTGACAGTAGTAGGTGGGACGGTTAATGAGGGTCTCACTGAAAGTGTCAAAAGAGTATTCGATGGGGATGGCGTAGGCAGCCCATTATGGATAGGAAAAAATAGTCTTCAGGTTGCTGGAGATTTAACTGTAACGGTAGCGGGTACACTAAATCTCGCTGATAAGTCTTCCGAGCCGAGTTCGCCAAGTGTTGGTGATATCTCGATGATAAACGGAAGTCTTTATGTAGCCATTTAATAAAGGAGAAATAGTATGGCAACTTGGAAACAGATAATAAGCGAACAGGACAAGATTAGCAAACTTGCTGATGTCCATGCAGATGGTGATGCATCTGGGCAACTTCTTATCTATAATAACGACCAAGATAGATATGAACCCGCTAGATTAACAGAGGGTACTTATTCGTCAATTACACACGCAGATGCTGCGGTAACTATCGAGATTTCTAACCAGAACGGTCTTGATAGATTAGCTAACCTAACCGGCTCTGAGATACTTATTGGTCATACGGACCAGACTAGTAATGCTGGAAGAAAGACTATTATGAGGGGTGACGTTGATTTAGATACTGGTAACCTAACCACTACAATAGGAAAACCACTAACTATGAAGCCTCGCACTCCAGTAGGCACTAACGTAGCTGGTCAAACTACAAATATTTATGGTGGTGCCAGTACTGGTAATGCTGTGCCCGGGAGATTGAATATTGGAGTATCAAACCAAAGTGGCACTAGCAGTGGCACTGAAAACAGCCAAATGGATTTAATAACTCTAATTGGTAATGCAACTGGAGGGTCAATAACTATAGATGCTGGCGAAGTACTATTTCAAGGTACTGCGTCAGGTGTGAAACTCAGGTCAGATGTGAACACTACTCTAGATTCAATAGATTGGGATTTGGATGATAATAGTGCTACTGCCCTGTCTTTTGATACTGCTGGTAAAGCTGGTTTGCTTGTATTCGATACTCAAACTGATGCCGAAAAGGTTACTATGAGTGGTGATTTAGATGTCGCTGGAACGGCTACTATAGCAGATTTAACTGTTACTGGTACGACTACAACTATCAATACTACTAATTTAGATGTACAGGATGCAGTAATAAAAATTGCGAATGTAGCATCTCCTACAGTTGATACTGCTGATGGTGCCGGAATAGAGGTAGAGCATACTTCGACTGTAGCTAATTATCCCTCTATAAAATGGACCAAAGCCCAAGGAGGTGGTAATGGAGATGGCTCTGGTGCTGCTGATGGTCTTACTGGTTGGGGATTAAAAAACGCTAGGACATCTAATGCGGCTTCTTCTCCAATAGCTATCATGGATTTTAAGTCTGACGCTGGTGCGCCTAATGGTAATTCTCAAGGTCCGGGTTCTTTCTGTTACAATACTAATGATGATGCTCTTTATATTAGAGTCTACTAATGAGCAAAGTATTAGCTCAGTCGGGGCAAAGTCAGGCGTTACAAAAAACAATTAGACTTGGTGTAAAAGATACTGATTTTTTACTAAAACTTATTTTACGGAGCACTTTTGATGGCTCTGAATTGCAAATAGCCAGTACTGTGATGGATAAACTTGCAAATATTCATAGGGAGTACTTAGGTGAGACTGACGAGTGATGAGATTGCTGTAATATTACAGGCGCTTGAAAATATTACTATAAAAGGAAAGGACGCTCCTATGGTCTCTAGTATCCTAAAGAAAGTTGGTAATTATTTCTCAAAGCAGGTAGAAAAGGAAAACGCTAAGTAATGGCTACTTGGAAAAAAATACTGATGGAGGGCGATTCAGCTGCTGGTGGTGGTGGGATACTTCCAGATTCTTTTACCAAGATATTAATCCACTCAGATACTGATGATGGTAGCACTACTTTTACTGATTCCAGTCCTTCTGAGCATACTATTACCCCTACAGGTAATGTTCACCATGAAACAGATAAAAAACGTTTTGGTAAAACCTCTATTTATTTTGATGGTTCTGGCGACTTTCTAACTATCCCAGATAGTGCAGAGCATAATTTTACAAATAGTGATAATTTTACTGTAGATTTTTGGATTTATCCTACTGCTTCTTCTGGTAATCCTACTATATTTTCTTCTTGGGGAACTGGTGATAATTCAGCAAATGCTGGTGACCATTATTTATACTATCAACAAAGCACAGGTAATCTTTTTTGGGGTGGGGTAAATGTAGCTTCTGCTGGTTCTGAATGGGAGACCGGGGTTAGCCTCTCAGATAATGTATGGCAACATATAGCATTAGTATTTGATGCGGATAATGACAAGGCTTATGCTTTCAAGAATGGTGTACGTATAAATTCAGGTGCAGCAGTTTGTGCAATTACAGCCACTGCTAATGATTTGAAAATTGGTGATGATAATAATATAAATTATTTAAAAGGTTATCTTGATGAATTTCGTATTTCTAAAGGCATTGCTCGTTGGACATCTGACTTCTTGCCTCAGTCAACCACTAATCATGAGGGCTCAGTATCTGGTATTTCTAGATTAAATATTGGGGCATCTTCGACACAAAGCGCACAGTATGAACTTAATGTAGATGGTGATGTGTTTGCTTCTAACATTGAAACAGATGGAGATTTAGAGGTTACTGGTGTTGCAACTATACAAGAAATAAATGGTCAAATCGCCGCATTTACTGGAAATATTACACAGAGTGCAGGAAATCACAGTTTCACTAAATCGGGTAATCAATATATTCTAAAAAGTACGGGTGGCAGTTTAAGATTAAAACACGAAGGTTCTAGTGCTGGAGATGACATAATATTTGAATTAAGCGATGGTGGAAAACAGCATATTTTTGACCACGATGGAAGCATTACATTTGCTGGTGATATACTTATTGACAAACCTTCTGGTGGAAATATAACAATAGATTCAGGAGGTGGAGATGGTTATCTACAATTTAAAAATGCATCATCAGTTCGCTGGTCTATTGGAAGGGATAATACTGATAATGCTCTTGTTTTTAATTATGGAGATGGATTAGGTAGTTCTGGTGGTCAATTAAAATTAGCACCCACTTCAGGTAACGCTACATTTGCTGGGGATGTAACAACTTCTCGAACATTGATTTCAAATGCTAATTATCAAGCTGGTGCTAATTTTGTACAAATGACCAATGATAGAAACGATAATGAAGGGGGATGGGTAGGCTTTAGAAAAAATAAGGGTTCTATGTCAGCCGTTCCTGTGAGTGGAACAGATATGGGCGGTATATCTTGGCATGGTAGTGATGGAAATTCATGGGAAAGGGGCAACTGGATAAAAAGTACATCTACTGCTACATGGACAGAAGGAAATCCTTATGGAAAATTAATATTTGGTGTAAGAAATTCAACAATTCTAACTCTTGAAAATGATTCTTCAGCCACATTTACTGGTAGTATATCTGCCACTCATTATAATGGTGCATATATAACAAATGGAAATATAGGAGATGCTAACTCAGGAGGAACTCAAAAGTTTGGAGGAAATGGTAGAACACATTGGGGTGGTCATATGCTTTCTTACGGAGGGAATGCAGGAGGAAAGGTAGAATTTAATACTGGTACTAGTGGTACAGGTACTCTTGCCCTTACCATTGACTCATCTCAAAATACTCATTTCAAGGGAAATATTTATATAGATAAAGCAGACGGGCAATTCTTTTTACAAAATGGTAATGGTGCAAATAGAGCATATATACAGTATCAAGAATCTGCAGATGATTTAATAATATCATCTCTAGAAGCAGGAAGTGATATAAAATTTCTACCAGCAGGAAATACTGCTCTTACTCTCTATGATGATTTATCAGCCACATTTGCTGGGAATATGATAATAAACGGTAGTAGCTCAAGGCAGATAGAATTTAAAGATGGTTCTACATCAGAAGGAGCTATTGTTTTTGATGAAAATGATAATCTTGGTTTAATATTTAAAGTTGGTGGCACAAGTGGTTCATCAAAAAAAGACGCTTTAAAGATTGAAAGTGATGCTCAAGCAATTTTTACAAGGGCAGGTACAAGTAATGATAATAAAACTGCAGTAAGAATTAATTCAACTGGTGCCCATGGAATGGGTTTACATGTTTATTCAAATACTACTAATGATTCTAATCCTCTATGTACGATTGAACAGGCTAATGCTAGTTCAAGTATGCCTGCTCTTAGAGTTATTCAGTCTGGGGATGGTGATGCTGCTTGGATTGGAGAAGGTGGTGGCAATGTCGGGATGGGGACGACGGCTCCAACTGGTAAATTGCATATAGATACATCATCAGATGGTGATATATCTCTTAATATGGGAGCAGGTGGAGCGAGAAGTGGTGTAATTGTAACTGATGCTAATATGTTTATAAACGCTTCTTATGCAAATGGTCAGGGCGGTAATGGCGTTATAGCATTTGGAATGAACAGGCAGAATTGGGGTGGTGGCGTAGAAGTGATGAGGCTTTTAGAAAGTGGAAGAGTCGGAATTGGTACTACTGAGCCAGGTAATACATTTCAAGTAGGAGGAACTAGTAACGCAGGACAATATCTTAGAGTTAATTCTAATGGATTGATGTATTCCCCTGTTACATATACCACTGGACTTACTGGAACAAATAGAGGGATGGTGGTTCAACAAAGTAATGGAGAAATTGGATATGATAACACAAGTTCTATCATAGCAAAAATCAATGTGGAGGATTTAGATACTAGTATTTTGAGTTTTTTAAATGAACTAAATCCAGTGACTTACAATTATAGAAAAAAAGATGAGTATGGCAAGTTTACTAATGAACCTGAAGAACAAGAACGATGTGGACTTATTGCAGAGGATGTTCGTGATTTGTGTAAAAAATATGGGTTAGAGGATTCAAACTATTGGCAAGATGGGGTAGATGGAACTGCAGAGTATATACATTATCAAGAGTTTATTACACCTCTAATCAAAGCGATGCAAGAATTATCAGCAAAGGTAGAAGCATTGGAGAATGCATAATGATTTTAATCAATAACAACAAACAGGAGAAGACAAATGGCTAAAGATAGCAAAGCTAATGGCGTAGAAACGCCTGCTGAAGCTAAACCGCTTGACTTAGATGAGCAGATGAAAGGCATCGAAGCTCAAATGGCGGAACTTAGAGGTACTTATAACTTTCTTGCTCAACTAAAGCAGAATGGTTTTAAGGTAATACCACCTAAAGATGAGCAGGCTCAAGCCTCTAGCTAAACAAAAGAAGGGGGGAGTAGTGGTTAGTTATGCTACTAGCACGACTTCTACTACTCCACCTGTTATATTTGAGTACCCTAAGAAAGTAAGATATGGCAAAGATAGATGATAATCTCAACATTACTATTAATATTCGTTGGCTTGTTCAAATTGTCGTTATTGTGGCTCTTATTGTCGGAACATGGTATCAAGC
>VTLG01006962.1_pt1 | contig 56781 bp, 55 predicted proteins | sample 4694571 | NCBI WGS metagenome assembly VTLG01 (sample SAMN12604809, study PRJNA352737) | marine metagenome | biome: ENVO:00000447; feature: ENVO:00000209|ENVO:00000569|ENVO:01000036; material: ENVO:00002151; isolation source: viral sequences binned using virsorter ... | reverse complement strand
TTTTGAAACGTTATCATTCTTAGGTGGTGGAACGACTATATCGTTCGGTGTGATCACTGCGTACTTATAATTATACATCTTACACGTACGAATGGCAAGTGCATCTTCAATTTCTATAACATTTAAAGTTGCATTCTCAACATCATTTAACATCATAGCATATCTTTCTGCATCATCCTCTTCTTCAAACATGAAGAGAACTTTTTCTCCATAACGATTCAGAACAGCATAGGCACCATCGTCCCGTCTGTCTTTAAGTGAAAGAAGATACATTAGTCTACCTCGCAAGCTTCGGTGTATATTTGTTGTAGAATTCCTTTAATGAGAGTTTTATCTCCTTCAAACTCAGATTCATCAATATAGCGATTCAATATACCTATCGTATTCTCAGTTTCTTCAACTTCAAAATCCGCACTTTCGGTTAATACAAAATTTTCAATTATTTTTAAGTCTTGAATACCAGAGTTGTATAGTTTATCTATAAACTTTTCAAATTGCTTTTGGTCGGTTTTCCTCTTTACAACCACTTTAACTATCTTATCTTTAAAATCTCTAGTATCAAATAACTTATAATTAGTATCTTCATAGTAAATATTGTAAAATAGTCTGTAAGGGTTGTTTACGGGTTTATGTTCGATTGTTTTAGTATCAAAGATATGAAACCCTCTTGTATCTAAAACATCATTCCAGAACATCTCATAAGGGTTTCCAAGATAGTATATCTTGCCATTGTCAGAGCGAGTATGATAGTGACCAGAGTATACACGATAAAACTTATCAAATATCTTTGTATCCATTCCATGTTCCATCATATGACCACGAGTAGCAACAAAACCATTTAACTCAAGATGACCCATAATTACATCTGCTGGTGTGGTATCCATCATCTCAAGAGTTTGTAATTTATTCTCCTCATTTATCCAAGGAAGCATTAAAATATCTAATCCACCAATATTAATTGTGGTTGGTTCAGAATAAACTTCTACATTATCATATTCCTTTAATAATAATTCTACGGTATTAATTTCATTTGTATCTTTATAATATGCAGTATGATTACCTACGATTGTATGAACTTTAATACCCATTGAACGTAATCGGTCATAATAGTTTTTCTTTGACCACTCAAGAGTTGCTAAGTCAATATTACGACGATTATCAAAAGTATCACCCATATCAACTACAGTATCAATCTTATTTTTCTCTAAGTATGGAAAAAAGATATTATCGTAAAACTTTTTAAAATATTTGTGTATATAATCAGCACCTTTTCTTGCACCGAAGTGCTGATCTGTAATAATTGCTAACTTCATTTCTTTTTCTTTGGATAATATTGGAAACCTTCGGTTTGCTCACGCAACTCAGATAATTTAAATGTAATCATTTTATCCCAAGGAGTATGTGAATCCATCAGAACAGCAGCCTTTTTACCCTGTATTCTCTGAACACATCCAACATATCCTCGATAGATTGAGTTTTCATCTATCACCTTAACTGTAGAACCTGGTAAAATCATCTGTTACTTGACTTATATTGGATATTATCTTTAATTGTATTATAATCAGAACTACTACCTGCCATTGCACTATCATCTACAGTCATCACTTCTTCAAATCCTGTCTTTTCAATTATCTTTGTTTTAATTTCTAACTGCTTCTTTTCTTTCTGTATTCTTCTTAAAAATGCATAATGTATGATTTGAGTAAAGTAAGCAAATGGATTTCTTGACTTCTCAGGATCAAAATTATGAATGTATTGAACACAGTTTTCAATACCATCAGATATCATATCGTCACGAAACATGTAGTTAACAAAGTTTGGTTTATATGACAAGTGTGTAGCAATCTTTAAAAAACAAGAACCTAAGTAATTCGTGATACGTGGTTTAGGTAAATCATTCTCTTCTGCCTCTTTTACCTTTGCTCTGTATACGATTAATGCTTCTAAAAGTTCACGGTTATTTACATAATGCTCTGATTTTTTCTTTGCCATATACCTGACTTAATATATTGATAGTATAACATAATTTATCAGACTTGACAACTCACTGAATTTTGTGTACAATAACCTTTGTAGAGGTTCAAGAGTTATTAGGTTCTATATTATTCTTAAATATCTCTTCTAGCTTTAGACGAGCATCGTCAACTGTAGTTATAAATCCCATCTTATCTGTTAAAGATACTTTACCATCAATTTCAATATCTATATCATCTTCATTTAAATATCTTGTATAAAATTTAATCATTTGTTCATCAGTTACTTCTGACATTGTAATAATTTTATCATACTTGATTAGAAATAAATCCTGATCTGGTAATTCTAACCAAGGTTTTACTTTAACATATTTTCCTGCTGGACCTGAAAGCATCTTCATAATAACTGGATTAGAAAGCATAATGATTGAGTCTCCATCATTTTCATCGACAGAAACAAGTGAGAAAATTTCTTCTCCTGTAATTAATTTTAGAACAGCGTGAAATTCTTCTCCCATCATTTCAGAATACTAGTAATATTATTTAGGTTTAATTCTTTAAAGGTATTTTAACAATGTCATAATTGAAGTTTTCTTCATTATACACCTTTATTCTTTCAATCAAATGGTTCAGTGTATAGTTTCTTCTTGATTTGTAACTAATATCATCGGCAATATCATATAAAGTTGCCTTTGTTTTATTGTTTCCCTTTCTTAGGACTCTTCCGATTGATTGTAAGTTTCGTATTCGAGATTTTGATGGGGAAGCAAAGATGACATTATGAAGGTTTTTAATGTTAATTCCTGTTGAGAAGGTGCCGTAAGAGGCAATAATGATTGCGTTACTCTCCATTTCTGTAATTGAGCGAACCTCTTCTCGATCTTCTGTTGCAACTCCTCCGTGTACGAAGAAGACTTGTCGTTGTTCAAGTGCATTATTCTCCTGTATCAAATTATATAGGGGTTCACCATGTCCTTCGACTCTTGCAAATAAAATTAATGTATTACCTTTGAGATCAAGGGCAAGATTTTTAATAAAGTTATTTCTTTTTTGATGAGTGATAATATATTGAATTTCATCTTCAAATGTTTCAAACTTATTTGGTGAGTGTTTTAATAGAAGCACATTAATATCCAAAGTTGCTACATGACCTTTTTTCATAAGCTCGTCTGTCTTAATAATTTTATAGGAAGGTCCGAATAGTCCTTCTAGCACCCACTTATGTGTCTGTGTTCCATCAAGAGTTCCTGTAAAACCAAAACGATATTTGGCATTATCAAGTTTCGACATTATAGATATTAATGACTTTGATTTAAATTGATGTGCTTCATCTCCAATTACACATCCAAAACGATTGAAGTATTTGCGAGGAAGTTTGTATATCGATTGCCAAGTTGTAATGATTACCTGAGAATCTGTTTCTCTTTCTTTACCTGCATATATTTTGTGGCAGAATGAACCAACATCCCAACCATAATCCTCAAAATCTTTATACATCTGTTCTACTAAGGATGTCGTCGGGACTACTATCAGAATACTTAGTTTTCTTTCAACGTAATATCTCACAATCCCATATATCATCAGCGACTTTCCTGAAGCAGTTGGAGATATCAATAACCTACGATTGTATTTTAAAGCATCGTGTACTCCCTGTATCTGATAATCTCTAGGTTTATATTTACTTACAGCGTTCATATAATCTTTCACACCCTCTTCTGAAATACCATCATTTACTTCAAATGGTAAACCATAGAACTTACTCTCTACAAATTCGTAAGTATATTCGTGGTCTTTACAGAACTGTACTATCTTATCTAAAAGTCCAACATATATCTGATTGTTCTGAATATTAAATAACCTTATCTTTCCGTCCCAATACTTATTTTTATAAGTTGGCATAAACTTTGCACCTGGTACTTCAAAGGTGAAATAGTCTGCTAACTCATAATAAACATGCATATCAGACTCAATCTGAAGATGCACTTCATTCTTTTTTGATATTATCAAATGCGACATAACATCGATCAATATCAATTATTTAGTTGTGTTTTATGAACCTATTTTTTTCTTATAATCGTTAATTGCACTAGAAACTTTTTCTTTTGGTGTCATTCTAGAATCAGCAAATTTAGATAGGGGATCTTCTGGTGATTTAATGTTTAGTAAAAATCTAGCAGGAACAGTCGCTAATTTACCAATATCTTTTATTCTTTTTCCTAATGATTTAGCGTTTGATGTACTCATAATTGCATCAGTCCCACCACCTCCACCACCAAGTTCTGTCACTGGTGGTACTTTTTTGTCTACAGCTTCTTGAAATTGCTTGAAGGTTTTCATACACTATCCTCGATTCGAGTCTCCTTTTTTAGAAATTACATACTTATTAGTAAAGTATTTCCAATCACTTAAACCACCAGGTCCTTCAGATCGTGATTTTATTTTATTATCATTATCTCTAAAAAATTTCATTACTTCTGGTTCTTGAAGATATTGATCTTTTTCTTTACCATCTCTATCTAAAATATTATTTGGATACTTATGTCCACTTTTAAGTCCATGAATCGGTGGATTATGTCCATAATCAAACGGACCTACATTCTGTCTTCCAGTTTTTTGATCTATGAAGGGATTCTTAGATTGATCCTCCATAAACTGTTGAAAAGATTTCATCCTATTATAGTATCAAACCAATCCTGACTCATACCAGAGATAATTTTATCTGCAGAATCATCGTCAACTGCATACTTCTCATCAATAAGATGTTGCTTTACTTTCTCGTAATTCTCGTGAATCTTTTTTGTTTCTCTTGGAGTTGGTTTCATTGTATTAGTAATTCTACTAAGCTATTTATTAACTAATTTTTTTCCATTTAGCATGACGTACTCATACAGAGACACATTTCCCGCAACTATTAATCTGTTGGTATTCTCTTCCTCAACTCTTTCTACACCATGAACTCTCCAAGGTGGCCAGGCATAAAAATGTCCAGAGTCCTGTTTACCATAATAATTTTTTTCTTGATCATCATTTAAAAAATAAAAACATTTATTTTTTGATGGTTTTATTATATGATTAAAACTAATTATTTCAGAACCATTAAAATGATCGTGGGGAATATGTCCGTATGTTTTACTATTATAGTATTGTGCCCATAATTCAAATCCATATTTACACCTCTTATACATTCCAATCTCTTTCATCATTTTTTTTACTATATCGGCATAGAAATCTAATAAACCTTCAACCTTAGTGAAATGAGATAGATTATTATATGTTGTTATTGGAGCAATCAACTTATCATCAGGTTGTAAAACAAACAATTCATCTTCAGTATTCCAAAAACGACTATGATGTTCAAAGGATTTGATTAACCTATCCTGTAGATAGGATGGCATTTCTATATGAGATTCCCAAATAAACATTAATTAAAACCTGCTTGAAACTTATTCCATTCGATTGCATTTTTAATCTGATAAGTTCTACCTGATATATTTCTAATTATTTCTTCTAAAAATTTAAGCATAGTATCATAATATTTTATTTTCATATCAACCTTATTCATTTTATCATCAGCTTCAAGGTGTCTTTGTATTGCATCTTTTTCACGAACCTTATATGGAAATGGTTCTTCTGCATATACTTCTGCTGTTGCTTTTCCAGTAAAATAATTATATCTTTCTAATCTAACTTTTGCATATTGTTCTCTCGCTCTTTCACGCAATAAAGTAATAGTATTGTACAGAGTATAATACTTTGAGTGAAGTTGAGGTATTTTTAGTGATTCATCATGTAAATTATCAGGATCGATTTTGGAGTCTTTCTCCCACATCTCCTGAATTTGTTCAAGATTCATGTAGTGCTACTAACTATCTTATATACAGTATACTTGAAAGTTGCCTCTGCTGTAAAGTACTGAACATCAGTATTGGTAGCATCAAAATCGAGTGAAGTTAATGATGTTGGAAATAAATCATTAAATTGTACTTTTGCAACTTCTCGATAATTACTATTCAATATTCTTAATGTACCATCACAGAACGCTTCTTTTGGATCTCTCTGACCATCTACATCTGTAGTAATCTCTCTAAATTGCTGTGTAGTTTCTGGAAATCCAAGACCTCTCAACCATGTATAGATTGAAATATAGTTTTCCATATTCTCATCAACTAAAAAACGAAGAGTAAAATCTCCAAAAGTTAATCTTTCACCAGGTACATCAATATTTTTTAAGTATGATGCTTGTGTTGCAAGTTCAAGGCTTAACTCTGGTATTCTAGCAGAATTAGAGAAAAAGTCAACCTTCGGAAACTTTGCCAAATTAAATTTGAACGCTACTCCTGATAGAAAATTTCTATTTTGTATTTGTTTTCCGAATGCCGAACTAGTCATTATTTTTTAAATATTTAGAATAAATCATTCCAATTTGAACCATCATAACATTGCATTTTATTTGTTGTGGTATTAAATATCATTGAACCTGTTACAGTTGAAAGTCCTACTCTTTCATCTGTAGTATATTTTGGAGCAGTAATTTGCTTCTCATAATCAAATTCCATAGTTTTTTAATTATTTATTGTCTTTGAGTAAAATCAATTCCATTTAAATGATCGTACTCATGTTGAAATACTCTTGCTGCAAATCCATCTAATTTTATTTTATGGTCTTTTTTATCTTCATCTTCATATTTTACAACAATTCTATCTGGTCTTTGAATGTTTATAATCTCATCAGGAAAGGATAAACATCCCTCTTCACACCAAACTTCATCATCATATCTTTTAACAATACGAGGATTGAAACATACGATTATATCATTATACTCTATGTCCCTTATCATTGCAAATGCTCTTTCTTCAATACCTATTTGATTCGCAGATAGACCAACCCCATCGTAATGAAGCATATTTTCAATTAAAGTTTTTGCTAAAAAATGACGATCTAAATTAGCACCACAAGTTTTTACACTGCGATGCAATATTTTATCATCTGATTTAACTAATTCTCTTATCATCTTTCCTTGGATTATTTAGAAACCAAGAAGGACCTTCCATCATGAAATCTATATAAACAGTTTTTGCATAGTGAATTCCACGATAACACAGAAAGGCAAAGACCTCATCTCTGTCGTGCTTCTCATCATCCCATTCTGGTTGTATTCCTCTACCTAATAAATGTAACATTTGTCTTAACCTCCTGTAACATTATTTAGGTTTCAAAACATTAACAAAAAAAGAGAGGGTATAAACCTCTCTTATATAAACCTTGAACCAGTATCACCAAAAACAGTTGCATGTTTTTCAACTATTAGTGCTTTTACTAATTGGGAATAACCCATGTTATATTTTTTCATGAGTTGTTCTTCTTTTACGTTTATATGCCTCTGCAAACGAGAGTAACTAACATTTTTAGAAATTGGTTCATTCGTAAAATTGCTAGAATTAAAATAGGTCATAAGTATATTTGTTTAATAATAATATTATAATTCATATAAATTATATGTCAAGAGTATAGTCCATATGGGTTCGAGTCCCCTTAATAGTATTAACATTTTGTAATAAACATAAAAAAAGAGACCCCCGAAGGAGTCTCTGGATATCTCGAACGAGATATTTATATTACATAAGGTTAGAAACCTTAACTCTTCTATAGTAACGGTTCTTGTTACGTGTAAGAACACCTGATCCTTGAGTTGTTCCTTGTGAGAATGGGTTCTCGACCATACCATATCTGGTCTTGAATCCAATTTTTGGTTGGAATGTATCCTGACCAACCGCACGAACCATCTGTAGAGGAACGTATGGGCAGTAGAATAATCCAGCGTCATAAGGAGATGAACCTTTGTATCCGATAACGTAGTACTGAGTACTTGATACGTTAGCAGCAAATGGGTCAATGTACACTCTGTACTTACCTTGTAACACACCAGCGAAGGTATTACCTGTATCGTCAACGTTTAAGTTTGCATTAAGAGCAGGAGTGTAATCAAGTACACCAGCCATAGTTAATGCAGAAGCAACGTCAGCAGAGCACATAATCATGTTGCCCTTTCCACGACGAGTTCTTTGTGCGATTGCGTTAGCATCTCTTTCCATCTGGAAAATAAGACCCTTGAACTTCTCAACTGACCATCTTCCGTTGGAGTCTGTGTCTAAGTCGAATGTTCCTGCAGAAGCAACGTTAGCCTGAGCACCTGGTTCAGCGACGTTATAGATTGTTCTGATAACTTCTCTGTTGATTTCGGAAAGTATCTCAGTTGATAGAATATTTGCTAACTCAGCCTCAGCGTTCAATCCGTGGATTGCTTTGAGGTCTTGAGCTAATTCTAAACTGTACTCTGCCTTTAAAGCTCTAGACTTAGCAGTAACAGTTACTTTCTCGATGGAGAATGCCATCTCGTTGAAAGCGTCGCCTGTTGTACCTAGATCTTCAGCGGAGTCAGTTCTCATACCCTGACCAACGTTGTACTCAACAGCATCTGTAGGTGATGCAGCACCACTTAGAAGACCTGGGTTTGCATCGGTGTCTCCACCATCTCCAAGTTTCTTCTGTGCAGTTGTACCTAAACCAACGTTACCATTTACGAAACCTGTGGTTACGTCGAATCCTTCATTCTGACCTGAGAATGCTGAATCTGGTTCGTTGAATAGTGCTTCTGTTCCAGACTGGTTATTGAATCTGGATCTCATTGCGAAGATAAGTCCAGTTGGACCATTCATAGGTTGTACACCAGCAAGATCGTATGCCACCAAGTTAGGCATTGAACGACGAATCAAACTGATTAATACTGGGTCGAAACCAGCAACAGGACCAGTTGCAGTTGCGTCAGCAGAGAAACCTGCTGCACTACCACTTGACTGTGTATTTACTGTTGGCTGTTCTGATAGAAAAGATGCCTCTTCTCTTAATTCTTTTTCTTGGTTTTCAAGCAAGATAGCGGTTGTTGCTCTTCTATGAGCATCCTTGATTGGATCAACTCCGTTATAATCTAGGATTGGTCCCCACTTCTCCTGCAAGTGTTCTGTGTTATACATTTGCATTTGAGTTTTTACCTCTTACGGTTTGTTGTTTGAATAAATGTTAAATTCACTTCTTCGCAGCTCTGGATAAGATATCCAAATAGGCTTGCATTCTAGGAGTAACATCTTCAGATATTACTTCTTCTGTTGAAACCTCTTCTGATAAATTCTCAGAGGTGCTCTTTGGAGCACTAGTTTTTGATGGGAAATAAGATTCCTTCAATGTTACTAGTTTCTCACGATAGTCTGTCTCACTTTCAAACTCAACATTCTCGGCAAGAGTAGCAAGTTTTTCCTTCTGAGTGTCTGCAAGACCTTCAGCTACAGAGGCGAAAACACCGTCTGCATTGGATTCTGCCAATCTACGATTTAGAGCAACGTTGCGATCAATTTGCTCATTGAGTTTTGATTCCATTTCATCAAGTTTATCTACCATGCTATTAAGTACATCGTATTTGTCTTCAGGGATAGTTACATAATGTTCTTCAAATAGTGACTTCATACCTTCTAAGAAAGATTCAGTCATTTCTGTTTTGAGTCCTGCTTCCACTTGGAGCTGGTTCTCTTGCATCCACTCGTCAGCGACATACTCAAGGTATCCATCAACTCTTTCAGTTAATCCTTCCTTGATTTTGTCTAATTCCTCGACAAGTGCAGTTGCATAAGACTCTTGTAATTCTTCTTTGATTTCTGCAACCTTAGATCTGATTGCACCCTCAAAAATAGTCCTTGCTTTGCTTTGGAACTCTTCTGAAAGTTCTTCACCTTCAAGTAGAGCAGCAACATCTGCTTCGATGTCGATTTTCTCCTCTTCCTCTTCGATGACTTCTTCCTCAGAAGTTTCTTCTTCAGCAACTACTTCATCAGTAGTTTCTGATTCTTCTTCAGCGACTACTTCATCTGTAGTTGCCTCTTCCTCCTCGATAACTTCATCCTCTGTCTCTGCTTCCTCCATTTTAGGAGCCTCTGCTGCTTTTGCTTTAGAGTTGACAACATCTTTCACTTGTGCAAGTGTAGATGCGGGATCTTTCAGCTTCGCTGAATCGTCATCAGGTTTATAGTTTTCTGGTGTAGGACCACCAAGATCCTCTACTGGGATACCTGATGAAGGCATTGGATCAGCTTTGGCTGCACCTTTGGTGACTACATTTTCTTCGATGTTTTCCATTTAGTGTAAAAAGTTACCGTGGATTTATTTAAATTCGTAAGAATCTATACTTATTTATAGATCTTTTACATTTAGAGGTTATTTAGAAAATCTTGAAAGAGACTTAACTTCTTTTCCTCTAATCTTTTTTGTGTGACAAGTGTATTAATACGCTTCTCAGTTTTTTCTGCGAGTTGTTCTCGGAGTGAACCTCCTTCCCAAACCCATTCTTTTCCTTCCATGATACCATTCACAAAAGCGTCTGGTGCGGAAGGGTCTGCCACTATGTCGGCAGCAGTTGCTAATTGGAAGTCTTCGCCTACCATTTTACAACCATTACTACTCTCTCTAAGTGAACCAACACCACGAGAAGATACTCCAAGTTTAACTCCTTCATCTATTAAAGATGATGCAATTTTACCCATTGGAGTTGAAAGCAGTTGTGCTTTTCCTCTAAAATTATTTCCTTCTCTAACGAGCGAGGTAATTTTGTGGGATACACGATCTAAGTTAACTGTAGGACCTTCTGGATGACCAAGTTCTCCAAGTGCTCTACCTTGAGAAATAAAAGTCTTATTATATCTATTACATTCTTTCTCAAGAATATCAACAGGATACATTCTACCATTACGATTTTTGATTCCACCTTGAAGAAATACACCTTCGATATAGAGTCTTTTACCACTCCCCTTACCTTCAGTAATAAATTTTACTTTTGAGACTTCTTCTGTGATGAGTTTCATTATTCGTCCTCTTCAGTTGGTTGTTCATCTGACACTTCTCCTTCCTCTGCATCAAATACATTTGAAGCAACATCAGGTCTTAAAGCATCAATACGAGCAGCTGCTTTTGCCATTAATGCATCTTTTATTTTATCAGATACATCACTAGCACTAGCGTCTGTCGCAATCAAATCCACTAATTCTTCCATAAGATTAATTTATAGCAATATGTTTATTTATATCTCGGCTGTTTTAGTATCTTTTTGATACTCTGCATCAGTTACTTGTCCCTCTGCATCTAGATTTTCATCTTGAGGAACTTGACCGAGATCACCACCACCTTCTTGTGGTAATGGCTCTCCTGTAATTGGATCTACTTCTGCTGGATTTGGTAAAATACCTTTCTGTATTTCATCCTCAATTTGCATATCAATTTCTTCTATTTCTTGATCTGTTTGACGTAGTATCCTCTTTCTTACAAATTCAGTTGAATAAAATTTACCAATGTAAGGTTCGATTTGTGCAAGATTACCTAAACGACCTTGTATCATTTCAGTTTCTTTGAGTTCTGCAAACTGATTATCATATAAGAAGTCATATTGAATATGATCTTCCATTTTATCCCAGTCTTCTGGTGTTACAATATTCTTCAATATTAACTGAGTTTTGAGCATGTCATTGAACATACGAGCAAAACGCTTTCTTAAACGACCTACAAACTTAGCAAATTTTAATTCATCTCTTAATATTTCTGATGAACGTCCTAAATTAAATCCACCTTCAGCAGCGATTCTTGACTCAGGAATACCTAATGCACGATATAATTTTTTCTGGAAGTATTCAATATCAGCAAGTTCTCCAAGATTTTGTCCACCTGGTAGAGTTGTGATTTCGGTTCCCCGACCACCTTCTCTTCTAGGCAACCAAAAATCTTCCATCATACTCATAAATTTACGGTCATCACGAACTTCACCAGTTTGTGCGTTGTAAACTAACTTATTACGATAACGACTCATTACCTCTTTAAGGTATTGTTCCGCTTTTACTTTTGGTAGATTACCAACATCAATATAGAATATTCTTCTTTCTGGTGCTCTTGATAAACGATAGATAACCAAACTATCTTCAATCATTCTTAATTGATTCAAAGCTTTGATTGCTTTATGAAGATACGAGAGAACTCGGTTCTTATTACGATCTACTAAACCAGATGTACAATAAGTAATCGAGTCTTTTGCGATTTTAGTTGAACCTTTACCTGCCTGTGCAATCATCCCTGTTGGATAATTAGGTTTCATTGTGTAGATGTAATATTCATCAAAAGTAGGATTTGGTACATCCTCAGATTTACTATTAATTCTTACATATGGATCATTTCCACCTTTAGGTTTTTTTTCTTGACGTATGAATTTTAATTTCATTGGGTCAATATATCTCAAATCCTTGATTCCTTCTTGTGGATTCTTTTGATCTATGACCTTTAGATAATATAAACGACCATCAATATACCAATTACGGAAAATTTCGTGAGACTTTTTATCAAAGTCCATTAGTTCTTTAATATATCTGAACTCTTCTCTAATTTTTTTCTTTATACTTTCACTTGCATTTAAGTTTGAAAGTTCAACTTCAACTGGAGAGTCATATAGATCACTAACAATCGCTTCATTAACAACATCTTCGATAGCACCATCCGCTTCTGGATGTAATGCCATCTCTCGATATCTCTTAATTAATTCGTGTTCAGAACGATATGCACCTTCAATATCTACGTATTGACCATAAAAACCACTAGCAATATAATTATCAACCCCGTCCTCATTATTTTTGGGGACAGGGCTAATAATACTAGCGGAATTATCTTGTGTTTCCTCAATTGAAAAACCAAAAAGTTTTGCCATTATATTATGAACTTTGTATTATGTTTATTTAGCTGATGTTCTCACCGCCTGATACGGGACTATCTCCCTTTAGAATTTCGATGTACTGAACCTGAAGTTCAACAGTAAATTCCTGAATACCTTGAGCATCATAAGACAATTCGATAGGACCGACCTGAGTTGGGAATGTATCATAGAAACGATATTTTCTGATACTTTGACCATCACGATCAAGTTGGAATACAAATGCATCTGCTTGATAGTCAGCAGGATTAACGAGTCCAGTATTATCACTTAACTTGTTAATTGTATTCATCCAGTTCTCGAATGCAGACCTAATTGCGAAGTCTGTATCGTTAATAACTGTAACTGTCCATGAATCAAATGTTCTGTCACCTGCGATTTTAAGAACCCTTCCTCTGAAAGGAACTTCGATTTGTGCGATATTTGATGCAGGAAGTCGTGCCCCTTTAACTAAAAATCTTGATTTATCAAGAACATCCTGTGCTGGTTGAGCAGCATCTGGGAATGTGAGGACAACTTCAAACAGATTAGCACGAGCACCGCCACCTGTCAACTTACTCTTGAAGTCGGAAATCGTCCTTAGTGGTGGTGGATTGACCTGATTTCTACTAGCCATAGTTGATTAAACCTCTGTTAATTAAACGGAACCAATTACTTCTTCAAATGCAACACCAGTTCTGGTGGCAACGAAGGTAAGACCAATGAAGTTAATTGACCTCGCTGGTTTGATGAAGATGTCCGCAACAAATTCATTTGCATCAATGACTGCTGCAGTGTTGTTAGTTTCATCACAGATAACAACAAAATCAAATATTCCTCGATTTGCTTGAACATCTCTAAGGAATGGTTCGACAATATTTACAAAGTTAGTCCTTGTAAGTTCGTCGTTGAACTCGAATAACTGATCTTTCGCAGCAGCGGAGATAGCATCTTCAAGGAAGATGAACAATCTACGAACGTTGATACGATCAAATGCCGATGACTTACCAAATCCAGTTTTGTCTCCGAAGAGTACAATACCAGCACCAGGCGATAGAATAACTGGATTTATTCTATTTGAATATAGAATATCTCTTTGTTTCTTACCTGGATTGTAGATAAGTTTCACTGAATTAAGTATAGCACCTCTGGCTGTTCCTGCAGGGGAGAACCAAGGGAACTGTTCAATATCAGTTCTCGCACATGTTCCAGCAATGTCTCCATTTAGAGGAACATAGCGGAATGTGTTATTGAATCTGTCAAACATGTATTTGTAACCACTATCAAATACACCGTAAGTAGTTGATGTGATTGGTGCATAGAATCCAACAACGTTACTTGTCATTGTGTCTATGTTATTGACAGTTACAGAACCAACTGAACTATCATTCAAAAATGCTTGACGATAAGGCGAGATGAATGCAACTGCATCTTTTCTTGCTTCTGCAACTGCAATCGCTTTCTCCGCAACTGCTTGTGATTCTTCTTTAGAATGATGAGCAGCACCCATCAATATGAAGTCTACCTCTATCTCTTCGGTATTTTCAAATAAACCATAACCAGTAATTAGGTCATCTACACCTGAGTTTAATGCACCAGTAGTAGTATAGTCTGTTTTACCACCGTAGTTTGTTCCACCTGCGAGTGAATTTGTTACAACACCAGAACCTCCGAATGTAACATTTTCAGCATTTTGATCCCATCCACTATCAGCATCTAAAGTGTTATTAGATTCTGTACTATATCCTGTTGTTGTAATTCCAGCAGGAGCACTTCCTCCATAGATGTACTTAGAGTTTGTTGCAAGATATTTTCTCCAGTAAGAGGTTGAACCAACTGAATACTCACCGTCTTTTGCCTTAGATAGATTTAAATGTTTCTCAAGAATAGTTCCAGTATTACCTGTTATTAATCCTTTGTCATCAATTACAACAACATGAACTTCATCAAATCTACCACCTCTAGCAGCAGCGTAAGATGATGTGCCAGGTGCATCTGCAAGTTGATCCCATTCTAATTTAACAGGATTTCCTTGTGCGTCTGTACTTGTTAGTTCAATATTTTGTTGTTCAAACCAATCTTTTGATTGTGTATAAGTCTTATCAGCACCGTTAAATACAACTGCACTACCCGCAGTTGTTAATCCAACAGTTCCAGTTGGAGTAAAGTTGTAAACTCCACCATTCTGATAATTGACATTAGTTACTGTTCCAGCAGCAGAAACATGAGCAAGAATTTTAACTTCTAAACTTGTATCTGTGCTTTGAGTTACAATACCTTTGATGTAACCATCTAATGTTTTTGTACCAGTAGAAGTTGGAAGTATTCTACCGTACGCAGTTTGAGTGACCGCTGTTCCAACTGGAGTTGTATTACCAGAGGCAACAGTTAATACTTGGTCTGCTTTTGAGTCTATTATTGCAACTCGAATTCCATTTGCATAACTACCAGGTGTTTTTGCTGCTACAGTTACACCTGTAATAGTATTTTCATCGTAACCTAATTGGTTATAGTGTGTACCACTCTTAATTCTAATACTTGACGCAGTTCCTACAAAAGCATTCTTAAGACCAACACCAGTAGCAGTATTCAAATCATCTGCACGAATTACTTGTAATGTGCCACCATAAGCTAAGTATGATGATGCAACCATCCAATATTCGTAATGTTTATCAACTGAATAGGGTTGTCCGAAAGTTTGTAATAGATCTTCCTCACTCTCAATGAGTTGTGCTTCCTCCACAGGTCCTTTAGTAAATGGAGCGACTATTGCACCAATAGAGCCACTTGTTGGGTCTACTCTACCAATGGTGAGGTCAACTTCTCTAACTACTATACCAGGAGATGCTAAATTTAGAGGCATCTTGTTTTCTCCGATCTCAGGAAATTTTTTCTAAGATTATTTATTAAAAACACCATTTTCATCGGGGAAACGGTGCATGAACTACCAATCTGGATATTCCCACTTATTATTAATCTTCTTTTTTGATTTTTTTACTCTTGCTATTGTACAAGTTTTACACTCATATGAATATGATGATTGAATACTTTTATTTTTTCTTATCAGGTAAAATCCATCTATTAAATCTTTAGTTTTACCACAAACACGACACTTACGTTCTGTGAGAACAAAATGATCTAATTCAAGTTGTTCATCGAAATCCATTACAGAACTTGAATTACACCATTACAATCTGGAATATCTTGTAATATCTTATTTTCTATACCCTGTTTAAGAGTCATGGCACTCATCGCACAACTAGTACAAGCACCACCTAATCTAACTTTAACAAACTTCGTTTCTTCTTCTATTTCTACAAACTCTACAAATCCACCATCGGCTTCAATATAAGGAGCAATCTCAGACAAAGATTCAATTACATTACTAGCAGTTAATTCCATTACATATAATCCCACATATAAGAACGATCACCATATTCATCAGTATGCCATACCTCTCCGTCTTTGTCAACAAAAGAAGTATCATCCATTCCATCAGACATGAACCCGAAAGGTGCCATATCCTGCTCTATTTGATTCTTTTGTTCTTCGTATATTCTCTTTCTAACATCATTATCAGTCATCTCTTTGAAATAGTCTTGTGCAACTAACCATGCAAATATGACAAGACACATTGCTAAGTCATCATTACATCCCTCTTCTGCCTCAAATGAATTGTGCTTTTGTGAAAATGTAGTTAGTTCAGATATTATATCGTAATCTATAATTAATATCTTATCATCTTCTAGTAATGTTTTGAGATTTGAACAACCTAATTTTTTGACTGCTTGAGTTGTTCTTACACCTAACTGTGACCTTTTACCACTAAATCCAGCACCAACGACCTGACCTGCACGACCTCTTTGAGAGCACATTAGTAAATTATCATATTCTAAATCATAGTTTAGAATAGATGCTACTTGATCACCAATATCATTTACTTCACATAATATAAATGCTTTATTATATGCTTTTCCTATATCATCAATTATACTTGGAAATAACATAGGTTTAATTTCATTACTCCTATACTTTGCAACTGCTTTATATGGAAAATTAGTTATATCAAAAACAATAAATGCTGAATAATCATTACCTAAACCACGAGCAACATCAACTGTAATTAGATAATTATGATTTTTCATTGGTACTTCATACACATCTAACCCCGCATTCTTTTGAATTGGATTTTCATACACTAAGTTTTTTAACTTAGCTGGATTTATTAATGTATTAACAGAACCTAAAAATTCACATTCAAATTCAACTTTAAATTGTTGTTCTGAAGTATTTGCAATAGTTTGTTCTTTCCATGCCTCATCACGACCAGGTACCTCAGACCAGTGAACTTCAGTTGGCTTATATTCATTTTTCTTTCTTTCAGAATCATGCCACATTCGGTAAAAATGATTCATACCTCGTGGTGTTGATACAATTATAACTTTCGTTTTTTGACCAGATGAAATAGTCGGATAAACACTAGCAAAGAAATCGTCAGCAATATGATTCGGGATAAAGGCGAACTCATCAAGAAATATGACGTTGTAACTACCACCACGAACAGCAGATGACGAGGTAGAGTTTGCAGAAATTTTTGAACCATTTTCTAACTCTAATGAACCTTTATTCCATGATATAATACCTTGTTGCATCCATCTTGGTAAATTTTCATACGCAAGTTGCAATCTTCCTAGTAAATCTCTGGCTGTGGATGCCTTGTTTGCCAGTATAGCAATATTGATATTATCATTAAAAACTGCGTAATGTAAGAGATAAGATACAACTGTAGTGGATTTACCCGTCTGCCGAGGCATTTTACAGATGTTAAAACGGTTTTCATGGAAATTGTTTATTAGTTTTTTCTGAAAAGGATACATCTTAAAGGGAACTAATCCCTCATCAAGAGATACAATCTTTATGTGTTTATTTGCAAAATATACAGGATCTTCTTTACATTTTAAAAATTCAACAATATTCTCCTGTGTAAATTCAATAGGAGTATTTGCCTTTTTTAAATTGGGATTACCAAGATAAACTTCACTCATTATTTAAATTTATTTTAACTTATTGTATAACCTACTTTTGCACCTAAAATAGCAGCGTTCGCAGCAAAGATTGCTTCAGTTGGTTTTTTCTCTACAACTTCTACTGCGTTACCTGGTAACGTAAAAGTTCCAATTGTAGTAGATCCTCCAACCTCATCAATGATAGTGACTAATCTAGCAGTAGCACTATTATTAACGAGACGAACTGCTGTAGCACTACCAAAGGTGGATGCACCTGCAGCATTTGTGCCACACGCAGCTTCAGTACCTTTAATTAATGTGATCATTATTCTAAACTTTTATTGACTATTTATGTTGTTTGTATATTCTTATCATTTTTTCTCTTACCTAGCAACCCACCTGCCTTATAATTTACATTAAAAATTTTCTGTTCAATAGAACGTAAATCTAGAGGCATATCCATTATTTTCTTACCTGTAAGACTTCTTAAATATTTTGTTTTCGTTGGAACTATCTGTTCCATGAAGGTTTGAAAAGTTTTCATTATACTTTTGGTTTTGGTATGGGCAATAGTTTTGTTATCTTTGTTCTATCACCACGAAATCTGGTTGTAGTTCTGTAACCCTTGTCTCTAATGTCTATAATAACATTTTCAGCTTCTTTTAAAAAATCTTTAAAACTTTTCATCAGCAGTTCCACCTTCTCAATGCCTTGTTTATTCTTGAATCTGGATCTCTTCTTGTTTTTGCAGAGGTAAGTTTCTTCTTCATACCTTTCATTCTTCTACAGAATGATAGTCTTCTCTTTGCAGATTTAGATCCTTTCTTTAATTTAGATGGTTTGGTTGTTACAGCAGTCTTTAATTTAGAACCAGGATTTTCACGACGATATGCCTTAACTGCTTTTCTACTTAATCCATCAGTCTTATCTTTACGATTGACTTTTTGCCAATCTTCATCCAACTCTTCTCTCCAGTTAGATGGAGATGGTCTTAGTGGTTTTGGTTTGATAATATCTACTGTTTCTATTTCTGTAAATTTGATATCATCTTTATTCCAATCTTGAATTAACAATTCACTTTCAATCGCAGTCATCTCTTTTAAAGCTTTTGCCAATTTTTTAGACTGTCCTAAATGTGTCATAGAACCATCTTTTAGTGCTTTAATTAATTTTTTTATGAATGGTATATCTTTTTTATCTAATACTTCAGGTAAAAAAGCATCGCTTATCACTTTCTCAGGTAGTTTAGCGTGTTTAGTAGATGCATATTTTTCTGCATCTTTTTTACTCATATTTTTAGCTGCCTTTTTAACTTCATCTGACGCATTTGGCATCTCACCTTTTAAGTATGCATAAACCATACCCATAAATCTTTGTTGACTCTTAGACAATGCCTTTTCATTAATCATTTCACCTTCTAATTCATTTGACATATACAATTTTGTGTAATCAACAGGAGATTTAACACCTTGTGGCAATGCCATATTTTTAGGATTTTTAGGTGTTTTTGGTAGTATTACTTTTTCTTCAATTTTTTTTACTTTCTTACCTATCCTTTTGGGAGTTAAAACACCTAAAAGTTTATCCACTGCATTGTCAAATACATTATCTTTTTTAGCATTAGGATTATATTCTTTTTTTTCTTCTACAGAAGAAGTTTCTTTTACTTCTTCTTCTTGGACTTTTTTACGCAGTTTGGGTACCTCTTACCAAACATGGTTTTCATTCCTTTCTTTTCGTAACCAGCCCAACACTTCTCATCTAAAGTTGATCTCCAATCGTAATGATCTTTAATACCCTTGTTGTGTCCAAGAATTTTTCCTCTAGAATTTCTTTGATCAGTATTGTAATTTACTGAGAATGTACCTGATCCTGTATTAGTTGATCTTCTACTTAATTCTAGAGCATATTGATTCTGCTGATCTTGAGTGGTTCCACCTTTTTCTATTGTTTTTTTCAAATTTTTAAAATTTCTATCAGTCATAGATTTTTCATAATCATCGGCAGTCTTTTCCTTTTCACCCTGATCAGATTGAACATTGGATTGACCTTGTTCCTTTCTATCCATTTTTGCAGGTTCAGGTTTAGGTTTTATTTTAGTGGTTTGGGCTCTCATACTATCCTTACCACCCTGTTCTTCAGGAATATATTCTTCTGATTTATTACCCCAATTTGCAGCACCTACCTTACGACACTTAACTAATGCACCTGACGCATATGCACTTGGCCAGACTGAATATCTTGACTTTACTTTATGATAGCAAGCATCTTTAGTTCCACTACCCTTTCCTTTCTTATCTTTAACTTCTGTAAGATCTATTTCTGTTTCTTCTGTATCTTCTAAGATAATATCTCCTACCTCTATACTGTTTTCTGCAAACCAACCACGATTAACTTCAATTGCATATCTTATCTCACCATCAGGATATACAGGGATTGGATTCATTGGATCTAATTCTTTAATACTTTCAATTATACCTTCTTCGTTTATAAACGCAATATCAAGAGGTATGAAAGTATTCTTCATGTGGAAAGAATGTTGATCAGTATTTTCAAATATGAAGAGCATACCACGGTCTTGTTCTAAACTTTCACGGAACATCAGACCTAATCTAAATTCTCCATCGTTTTGTGGAACTTCAAGTTGAAGTGGTAGTGAAATAAATTCTTCTTTCATTTTCTTTTTTTTCTTTTTAGATTTTTTCTTGTCAGTTGAGACATAGGTAGGTTTTGCAGCACCTCTTTTAGATTGCTGGTTTGGATCTGCCTTTTTCTTTCTTCTCGCTGCAGATAATCTTTCTTTCTTAGTCATACTTGCTCTTTTTGCAGAAGAAACACATTTAGGTGTTCCCTCACCTGGTTCATCACTGGCACAAGTTCCACCTGTTACCACGTTGACCCATCCACCTTTACCGTCCTTAGATTTAGAACCCTTGAACCATTTATGTAATGATCCCTCATTCATTTGTTCAGTTTTCTTTTTCATTGAATTGATAAATTTTCTATAAACAGCTGCTTCAGCGGTTTTGCCCATCACTCTCGCTCTTTGCTCCATAGCAATTGCTGCTTGAATTTTATGAGCATGTGATCGACTTGATTTCCTAATTTTTGCCACGCTCGCTTTCGCTGTTGCGACATCCTTAAAACCAAGTCCATGAATAGTTCCTTTAGGATCTTCATCAGTGTATAAATCAGAATGTTTTTTTGACTTTGCTGGTTGCCCTTTTTTACGAGCAATGCGAGGATTTGATTCCTCAGTCATTTTCTTCTTTTTACCTGCACAATGTGCTTTCTGACTAAAACCTTTTGGGTTATTACAATCAATAGACTTTTTATACTTTGCAGACCATCCTTCCTTTACTAAGAAACCATCCTCACGGACAGCATACCCTTCAGGAATAGGTTTACACTTCTTATCAGTGTTACAATAGTATTGTCCCTTTTTACAGGAAGTCTTCGCCATTATACAGACTATTCAGAGCTATTATTATTTAGCATTCCGTCTTTTAACATCTTTTGCAATTCTGCGGTGCTTCCAACAAATAAAGCATTATTAGTAACTGTGCTTTGAGTTTTTGGATTATCTGCTTCTATATCTTTTACTTTTTTGTGTAAATCTGCTAACTTATCTGTAGTATCTGCAACACTTTTTATTAATTGACCTGCAACTTCATATGCTCTTGGACTTGCAGTTTCTCCTGCAACTTCCATAATACCGTTGATTGCTTCTTGACCTTTTTCTATAAGTGAATATAAATTACCTCTTGTATAATCATAATCTTTTTTAACTTCATCTACTTTGGTTGCTTCCTCTGCTTTTACAATAGCATCAACTTCAACACTACCATCAGTGTTGAAAGTATCATTTAAAGAATCGTAACCTTTTGCCATTAGATGTCTACCTTCCTTGTAGGACTAAATTCTTTGGCATCACCAAAGAAAGAACTTGTTTCTGTAAATCCAAAATCATCACCAGGTTCAATAAGTAAGTCATCTTGAGTATCTATAACTTCATCTTCGTTGTAATCTTTCTTTGCTTTAGGTACAACAGTATATCTTTGTACTCTTGATGCGGTTCTTGTATTTGTATCTGAATAGTAATCCAACTGAACTTTTTTGATAAGTCCCTCTGGAGTATCTGCAATATGATTGAAGAAAAATGTTTTTGCTGTAAATGATAAAGTGTATATCAGTGCTCTTCGTGTTGCAAAATCTCCTTCATAGTCATCTTGTTGTGATATATTTTGAAGCACCATTGGAATATCTCTTTTTTCTCCAATAGACCTAACTAAATCAATTGATATATTAAAACCTGGTTGAAAAAATGGTAATATCTGTTCTAATATTTGTAATCCATCATCTTGTAATTTTACAAGAATATTTAAATCAAATCCAAGATTATATGGAACAGGCATGAATACCTTTTTCATCTTATTATTATTAACGTCTTGTGCTTTGAATGTTTGTGTAATACCTGCTTTTCTTGTAGAGTCGTAAGATATGTTAGTAATTTCAAATGACATTCTAGGTAATGTAATTTGAGTTGCTTTATTTAATTCTGCTTGCTGTGTAATTCTGGCTAAAAACTTTTGTCTAGGACCATATGCAATGGGAACTTTAATTTCTGATATCATATTTCCTGCACCATCATCATGACGCACATGAATATCATTAAACAGTGTGCCAAATGCAATAACCGTTTTTCTTACAATTTCGTGATAAAAATAATTCCCTAACATTTTTTTATATGTATGATTCTGAACCACCTATCATGTTATGACTAACTCTTGATAACTGATACATCACTTCATGTATAGTTATTAGTTTTTCTTTTCTGGTAGGTCTTAATAGTGTCGATGGTTCTACTTTATCGTCAAACCAAGGATCATATTCTATATTATCTGGTGCTGGATAAGTCATTAAAAACTCCCGAATGGATTTGATTCTGAAAAGTCAATCAATAAGTCTGCCTCTGATTCAAATATGTCACCTTCATTGTATTTATCGGTGGTGTCATCCTTATTATATGAAGTAACACTGAATAGAGCACCAGAAGAGAGTCCTTTAATATCTTCACCTGGAAAGAATCCTGTCGTAGTAGTGCCAATTCCAACATTACTAATCTGTAGTATTTTGGTATCATAATCCCAACTTTTAACTCTTGCCTGTGTGCCTGAACGCATACCCTGAACAACTTCATTGAATTGATATGTTCCAATACCACTCATGGTTTCTGGGTTAGCAATCGTAACTGTTGGAACAGAAGTGTATCCTCTACCTGCATCCTCAATGAATATCGAGTTTACTTGTTTGAATGAACCTATATTACCTATGGATGCAATACCCACGGCTGTCGTGCCTGAACCAGGTTGAGCAATAGTGACTATAGGAACAGTGCCAAAACCAATACCATTATCAGTCATAACGAATCTAACAACACCATTAAAGGTTTTTTCAAGTAAACATGTAGCAGCTGCACCAGATCCACCTCCACCTGTGATTGTGATAGTTGGAGTTTCAGTATATCCAAAACCAGCGTTAGTTAACAATATTTTTTCAACAGATTGACTACCAGCTCTTACAGTTGTGATTGCGACAGCAGTAGCATTTGCAAGTGCATTTCCGTTTGGAGATGTGCTTATAGAAACTGTAGGTGTACTACTATAATTAAATCCATCATTATTCAAAAATATTTTCTGAATGTAACCTGAGGCTGTAAAAGCATTTGCTGTGGCAGTTCTACCTATGCCAGTTAGTTGTAAGGTTGTAATATATCCAACATCATCAACTTGACTATCAATTGTATCAATAGAAGTGTCGATAACCTCATCCTCATACTCAAATAATTCACATTTTAATTTGTAAACATAAGTGCTTCCTAATTGATAGAATGGATCTTCATGTTCTACAAATTTTATTTCAAAAAGTCTTTGTCCAAGAGGAAAATATACCAAATCACCTTCTCTAGGTCTTGATGCTAACTCAATATCTTCGTCAGAGTTCATAAATGGTGATATAAATTCTTCAAATCTTTCTTTTGATATTGTAAGAGTTACTTCATCTCTTAAACTCATTCCAAATTTAGTTAAAACGTCTCCAGCACCTTGATAACCATCATAAGTATCTACATATGCTTCAATTGCAAAATTATCATCAAACTTAGAGGCAGTAACTTCTTCTATGATTGATTCTCTATTGACAAATTTTCTAGGTATAAATGTTATTTCGACACCATAAATTTTTAGATGCTCATTAATTAGACTCTGTACTAATCTCTGTTCACCTCTAGAACCTTGTAAAAAGTATGGATTTAATGCCATTATTCATCACCCTATAAAATCAAGAGGAGGAAGTTCATAATCTCTTGCCATCCTCTGTTCTAAGGCTTCTATTTCTCTAACACCGTCATCATATATTTCTCTTCCATTTAATTCTATACCACCAGGTAATTTTGTTCCTCTAAACTTAATTAGATTCATTCCCCATTGTTTCTTTAGTAATGCAACAAAATATAGTTTTACAAATGGATCATTGTAAACTTGCTTGTATTCTTCTGGATCTAACGCACGGAGACAATCAATTACTATGAAGGTATCTACCGATTGTGCTCCCCAATCTATATCTAAGTATAATCTATCTTGTCTCTGATTAAATCTTATTTGTTTATCAGTTGTAAGTAAAAAATCTATATCTTCAAGATAAGTTTTTGTCATTGCATATTGCAATAATTCAACTGAATTAAAATAATATAAGTCATTTAAAAATAACTGATATTTAATACTAAACATTCCACCTGAAATGGAACTTGTATCAAATTTAAATATCTTGTTAACTCCTATCACATGATCGGGCATGGATAAGAAATTAGAAGTTTCGTAAAAATTATTAGTAACAGTAACATTTGAAGTTGATATACCTGTTGTAGTTACTATTCCAACTCCGTTTGTATCTTTTGCAGAACCTCTATCAATATCGTCTTGAGTTATTTTGTATTTTAAATACATTCTCTCAATACCATTATAATGACGTTCATTATATAATTGAATTGTGTCGTCTAGAGCATCATGAATTTGATCGGTATCAAGATTAATTTCCAAAACAGGATAACCCAGTTTACGTAAACCGAAATTTATTAATTGTCCTCTACTTTCTGGTTTCGCCATGACTATCCGTTAGATTTGCAATTTGCTCTAAAAGTTCATTTTTTTCTTTTTCATAATCATTTTTTAGAGTTTGGAGTTTTGCCTCCAAAAGAACATTTTGATTTAATGCTGTAGCTAGTTTTGTATGATATAAGTTCACTAATACATTAACATCGACTTCACTGTTTTGCTGCATACTAGAACGTTCCTCCATCAAGGGTCGAAGTAAAGCTTGGCTTGTTAACATATGTAGTCGCCACGCTAGATGGTGCTGCTAAGTTTGCAAGACCACCACTTTGACCTTCTCTAACTAAAGTATTTGAATTATTAAATGTACCACTAACACCAATTAAAGGAACTGTAGTTGCTCCACTTACAGCACTTTCTACCACACCAAAAGCATTTGTACTGTTTTGTTTGATTATATCTCCTTTTGTAAGAGTAACATTACCAGGCATAGTTAGCACTACTTTTGTAACTGCAGTAAGAATCTGAGTCGAAGTATCAATCGGAGATGCAGGAGCATTTGTGGACTGTTGTAAACCTTCACTATCAAACCAAACTACACCACCAGAACTAAAGTTTCCTGACTGATAGTAGATACCCTTTACATCTAAGAAACCTTTTGTACCAGCAACAACACTACCAGTAATCGTTGCATCAGGAACATAAGTCCATCTACGACTATTATCACCATGAGTTCCATGATTTCCCGTGCCAACGGTGCTAGATGCAATTGAACTATCATCAAGTCCGAAGAAACCTTCGTTTGTATTCGCAGTACCAACTCCAACATTATACTTGAAACTTAAACCACGGTCAGTATTAGTATCTGTTGCATGAGTAACTGTAAACTGAGTTCCTGTTCCAATACCCGCTGCTGATGTACCAGTAAAGGTAATCATTTTTGCACCAGTATTGATTGCAGTAACAGTTGTTAATCCGCTATTAGGTAAGTTTGTTCCTTGAACTAAGTCATTTACAGCGATTCCAGCAATATCATCTAAAATAGCAGTAGAAACACCAGAGGCGATTGCTGCCATGACAGTTCTAGTACTTGTAACTTCTCCAACTGTCATAATTGGATCGTTTACAGTTGACTGTGTTGAGTTAACTGTATGAGTTGTACCATCAACTTGTAAGTTACCTTTTATTATAACATTACCTTCATTACTTAATCCATCTGGATATGGGTCAATGAATATGGTATTATCTGCACCTGCGAGTGACGAAATGACGTTACTTGCAATTCTTATATTACCTAATCTTGCACTTCCACCATCAGAAATTAAATCTCCACCAACAAATACATTTTTTTCAACTCCAATACCACCTTCAAAAATTACACTACCAGTATCTTTTGTAGTTGCATCTGTAGTATTACTAAATCTTGTTCCAGAACCACCAATTTCTAATCTATCTACACCTGCCTCATCATATTTAATGAATGCATCAACAGCACCAGTTCCATTCGCTCCACCACCAAAACCTAATCTACTATCATCAGGTATAACAACATCACCAGTTCCATTTGGATGAATTACAAGATCACCATTATTATCTGTAGTTGAAATTAAATTTCCATTTAAAGTAATATTATCTACATTCCATTCATCTATTTTTCTATCACTATCAACTACAGCAACTATACCACCATCACTATTTCTTGTATTTGTTACACCTGTCAAATTACCTGGAGTATGCTCCATCATTGAGGTATAATAGTGTCCTCCTACAGGATTGACGTTACTACCATCGTCTCCTAAGAAAACTCTATCTTTATATTGATTGACTCCACCGTAACTGCCGATACCAGTTACATATGCCATTTCACCCCAATTCAAACTCGCTGGTTTTGCGGTACCAGATGATCGTTTGATTCTAATAATACTGGCCATTTAAAAATTTCCCCCATTGATGTCTAAGTTCTGTGCTGCACCTGGAGTCAACTCCAATGTTGCGTCAAATTTTTTTGTCACACCATTATATACTAGTACCATTCCATTTGATAAAGTGGAGGCATTTACGTCGCTTAATTCTGTAAGAGAGAGGGTGCCAGAACCCGCCAGTGATGAAATCACCTTTGTAGCATTCTGTTGTCCTACCCTGACTTTGATATCTGCCATCTAAGTTAGCAATTCAGATCTAAAAAGTATTTATATTTACTAAGACGTTATCTTTGAAGCAAGTTCATTTAACATTGATTTAAGAGTCTCAAGTTCCTTTTTCATCTCATCTATTTCTGCCTGTTTATCAGAATTTATTCTTTTATGAGACATATAATTAGAATATCCAGAATTATCCATATTAATTATGGCTCCTGTTTTTTCATCACGAAATAGATTCTTGTGTCCTTCTACAGGTATCATGCTAATGCAAGTGCTCTAAAGTCTTTTAATCTTACTGGGTAAGATTCGTTAGTGGATATCATGACTATTTTGATTACAAATCCACTAAATTGCTCTAAATTATCAACTGAGAATTGATACTCAGAGAATCTGTCAAACAAATTGGGTTTGACAAATTTATCAGGTCTACCATCATTTCTACTTAAATCTATTATTTGATCTCCAAACCCATCACCATCACCATCAACTAAATTTTTAAATCCTGGAAATGCTCTATATGTTTGAGAAACTTCGCTTGAGTCTGCACTAAACAATCTATAAAATACTCTGAAGTCAGACTCAGGTTGAACACTAGCAGCGACTAAAACCTTAAGTGAGGTTGCAGGTTGCTCTAAATCAACTCTCTCTGATACAAATATAGAACCATGTGGATCATTTTCAAGTTGATTAGTTCTATTGTCATCAGCATAATTTTCAAATCCAATAGGATTGTTAATTTTATTTCTACCCAATATGAAGGTAGCATTTTTAACATCTAAAACTGGTGATAAGTTTGGATCTTCAGATTCCATACTTAAATTTAAAGATAAAGATTTACCCTTTGGTAAACCAGATAATCTTGTAGTTTCATTTATTTTTGATGCTACTAATCTAGGTGTTGGTAAAAATACTGGTTGATTCAAACTAGCAGGTTCAAAACCTTGATCTATAAATGATACCTCATTGCCATCTGCACTAGTACCAGTTACAGTTCTTATTGTTGATGTTATACGAGATGTGTTGCCAGGTGTAATAACGTTAAATTGAGGAACTATTGTACTAAACTGATGATTTTGAGATATATTGACTGTATTTCCACCTATCGCCTTTTCATCAGCAAAACATAATAACATCTTATCAGTTCTAGTTGAAATTCCTGTAACATTTACATCTAAGTGATAACTATCAATTCCTCTTGCATTTTTAGCTGCAGTTGAAGTTGGTAGTGTATGAGTTGTATTAATACCCACCAAAGGCATACCAGATACTTCATATGTCTGTATTGTTGAACCTGTTGGATGAGAAGTAGCAGTTGTATTAAGAATTCCTCTTGTAAGGGTTAATTGACCTGTACCAAGAACATAAGAAACAATCTCTTCACCTATTAATGCCTCTCCTCTATCTACTGGAATACTTCCAAAAGTAGCAAATGGAGTTGTGTTTGCAACAGAAACAACTGTGCTCTCTGAAGTTAATGGTGAAGTTGTAGTAACCAATTCAGTATCTGGTTTGACTCCATTAATTTCAATAATATTACCTGCACCATGATGAGCGTGATTAAACTGTGTAACTTCAAACATAGATCCAGTATTCAATTCACCATTAAGAATTGAATCAGCGGCAACAGTTGTAGCTGGAGATACAAGTGCTCTTGTATCATTGTTTGCTCCGTAAGTTATTAAATTAGCACCATTACCAAATTTTTGACCTTGAACATCAGTTAGATATAAAGTATCAAGTACGTTGCTAATCGCAGTGACAACAACTTTAAATCCAGCACCTCGCTTTACATTTACATTTGTATTATCAATAGTTAATACATCACCAACTTGATAACTATTACCTGTTGCGTTGATACTTGCAGATGCAATCGATCCATCACTATTCAAAGTAAAGTTACCTGTAGCATTTTCTCCACTACCAGAAATAGGTATTAAAGGTATGTTATTAAGAGATGGTGATAAGGAATAACCAGAACCATTACTTACTATTTCACTTCCAGTAATCGCTGCACCTCTTCCTTCAATAATACCTGTTACACTTAATTCATCAGGATCAGAAGCAGCACCAGTGCTTACTTTTCTACCAATAGGCAATGCACTTTGATTAGCACCGCCACTTGAAATTCTAACTTTTTGTTTTCTTGGTAGTGGGTGGATAGGATTAGATGGAAGTTTTTGACAATTTAAATTACCTGGTTCTATTGGAGTATTATAGAATGTTGTAGTTCCAGATTTTACAAATGACGCTTTACGTAATTTGAATGTTAAATCTTGATATTGACTTGGAGTCCATATTGTACCATTTTGGGATTTAAATAAACTACCACCAATATACTGTTTTGTCACAACGACATTTTCAACATCAGGTAAATTTGTTGTGCCAACAGTTTTTTGTCCCATTGTTGCTACGAACATTTCATACTTATCTGAGGCAGGAGATAAGAATACCAATGCATATTCTCTTTCTGGTTCAAGATAAATTGGTGATGGGAATCTTAAAGTTGTAGGAACCGAAGCATCATCAGACAAATTAATATTATTTGGATTTACTGCTATTTGTGCATAATCCTGTACAAGATACTGTGTTGGAGTTCCTAGTTCAACATATCTCAATTCAACAAATAATTTTGCTCTCTCATCTTTAGATTTAAAGTATACATCAAATGAAGTTAAGAAAGCACCTGTTTCATCAACCGTAAATGATTGTGCTAATGGATCTCTATGAGGAGCTTTGAATTTCTCACCTAATCCTTCTTTATAAATTAAATTTGTTTTAGTTATTATTTCGTCAGGACGGGTTCCTGATGGTTCGGGTGGATTTCTTACAGAAACATTGACAGTATGAGCAGTCTGTATCGTGCCTGTTCCTGTAAATGTACCAGATGCATCACTAGCATGATCCGTGCTGCCAGGAACGGGTATAGTGCCCTCTGGTGCTGCTGTAACTCTAAATGTCTTTTTACCAGTTGCAAATAAATTTGGTGGTTTTGGTGTAGAATTCGCATCTCTGAAGAAAAATGCTCCTAATAAATCACCCCAGTTATCACTGAACAAATCAATATTACTTACAGTTGCAACTGCACCACTGGTTTCACCTGTAATAGTTGCACCTTTTACAACATAACCAGAATATTTTTCCAAATTAGCAAGAGATATTGTATCAATGTTTAATAATCTAGATGTTGCTGAATAACTATCGGATGGAGAAGGTCTAGATGAATCATATGGATCAACTGTATACTCTTCAACTACAACTGAAGGACTACCCAAACCTGCACCTACATCAGGTCTAGAGGAATCTCCAAATTTATGATTTGGTTTCTGTAATCTAACATAACCTATTCTTTCACCATCCACTTCTATTTTAGCATTTTCAAAAACATTAAAAGTACCAGAAGACATGTTTATTTCCACTAATTTAGGTACTATGTCGGGAATTCCATTATCAAGATAATGAAAATGTTTAGTTAATGGTCTCAAACCATTAGCATTGAAGAATACATTTCTAGAACGCATAAATGGATCTACATCACTCGATATTTTTACACTCTCAACATAATCAAATTCTTGACTTGGTCCTTGTAAAACATTCTGATATGACCTTCTAAATTCTTGATTTTGTGATGTTGCTTTCATCACAATACGTATTCTACTTCTATAATTAGGGGAATCTGGATCTCGTATATCTCTTCCTGTAGGTATATCTGGACCTCCACCTGGAGTCTCGAATATATGACCTATCGGTGTTTCAGTCATAACTTCTACCCACTTTGCTCCCGAAGATTCTTGTCTTTTCTCTTCTGTATAAATTGTTCTTACCCAATTATCTGATGGAGGATCTAATATTATTCCTCCCATGAATACAATGACGTTAAATGGGTTTACGTTTTCAACTTCAGTTGCTTGTGGTTGTGTTAACCAATCTACCTCTTCATAATCTAAAGTTATTAAATCTCCAGTTTTTTTACAATTTGTATCTAGTAATTGTAAATTAGAATTCAAATCAGCAGAATCAATATCTATACTTGGATTCAACGCTAACTCTGGGTTTAAAGACCAAAAATCAACTGCACTTATTAGTTCTTTACGATTTACATCTACATCACATATAGAACCAGTTTGAGTATCGAAGTCTATAAAATTCCTATTTGCAAAATCATTTACAACAAATCCACTCTTAAATCTGTTAAGACCATCGGCATCTCTTACTTCAAGTGATTGAGTATTAAGTTCAAGCATACTCAAAGAAGTTGTAACTTCTAAATTTTCAATTCTTTTTTCAAGTGCACCAATGTCTCTCATGGTGAATCTTTTATTATCTTTCAACTCAATAAAAGGTGATTTAACAGTATTAAACAAATATGGAGGGTAACTTATTTCAGCAATCTCCATCGAAGCTCCTACCTCAGTTGGAGGTGCTGGATCTTCAGCAGATTCTCCTTTTATTAATTTAACTTCTCTATATCGATCTATTACTAACTTATCAATCCTTCCTAAGTAATGACTATATCCTAGTATTGCACTTTCATTAGGAGATATTACAAAAGGATTTGTTGATTCAAAACTACGACTTGTAAATGAGAATGGAGACTTAGATGTTGAGTCAGGTGTAAATTCATTAACTCTAGGTCTAAAATCAATTAAGTCTGATACTCTCAATCTATTAATATATGGAATATCGTTAGAAAATCTATCTTTTGTATATGAGTTTACTGAGAAGAAATCACCTGTATTTCCACTTGCAACTTGATACTTATCAAATATAACAAGTAATTTTTTTGAAGGAATCGCTGATTTTGCCTTTCTTATAATTTTAGAATAATCACAGTATTGAAGTTTATGACCTTTATTTAAAGTATAATTATTTGTTCTATCTACAAAATTACCTGCCTCTGTTTGTTGTAAAATTGCCTCTATACCAGACTCTTTAAATGTAACTACTTCACCTATCGTAAATTTGTTAGAATTTAAGTAAACAAATGAAATATCAGTGGAGTTTGGTGCAGATACTATTTGACCAACAGCTCTACTATCTTCCCCAACAACTTTTTCACCTATAACAGCATTTAAATTTAAACTCAATCCCGAAACAAATTTAAGTTTATCAAGTGTTGGTTTTGCATTTGTTTTTGATTCATAAACTGCTATAATTTTTACTACATCTGGAACGTTTAGAGATATTTCTCTATCTTCAACTCTTAAACCATATCCTTTGTGTATTGTTAATCCATTTAAAGTTTTAACACCAGAAGTACGAGTAACCTCTAATTCTTGACTTCTAATATACTCTTTTGTTTTGCTAGAAGCACCTACTTTCTTTAATGTTACACCTACAGTTGCTTTATTAAGTGCTGTTTCTTTTAATCCAGTGAAAGTAATATCATTACCACCGTTAGAAATAGTTACTTGGTCTGATGTCAAAGTCTCAATTGTTCCATCATGATAAGTTATAGAGTATTTTTCTGAATCAAATGGTTCAAAGAAAGCACTTGTAAGACCTGCAGATACATCTAATCCTGCTTGTGAATTGATAGTCAATGAACCAATATTATTAGATATTGTTATGGATTGATTCGGTATTTGTCTGCTTATTATGAGATTAGAATTTGAAGTATTTACATTTGATATGACCTTTCTAGGAAGTTCTGCAAAAATTCCAGAGTTACTTAGATTTAAAACTTTAGGAACTTTAATTCTAAATGAAGAAGTAGTTGCTGAAATTGTGCCTGTATTAACACCTACAACGTTTTGAACTGATCCAAGAGTTAAAACTTTTCCATTTGCTGATATTGAATTTATTTTATTATAAACAACATCCTCATAATTACCCTTATTATATGCGATTATTGATCCTGTGTTAATTCCAACACCAGAAAAAATTCTATTTGATACACTAGCAGCAGTTCCAACTATATTTAATTCGTCTGTTAGTGAAAAATTTGGTAAAACTCTATCATATAAAACGGTGTCAGCATTAAAAGTAGCAATTCCAACGGATATTTTATCTTGATATACAGATTTAATATCATCAGTAGTGTATATTATGACTTCTTTTACTGAAACTTTTTCTTGTGTTGAACTTTCATTAAATATAATTTGCTCACCTTGTACAAAAACTCCTGTTGTTTGTGAAACTGTTAGTTCATTCGCACCTGTAGAATTTGCCTGAAACGCTAGATAACCAGTAGCATTACTAGCTAGACCTCTAACTCTTGTTCCTTTAACTAGAGTGGTAGGACTGGTTAGAGAAGTAACTCTTAAAGTAGTAAATGTTTGAACATCATATAAATTTAAATCCCACTCTGTATTAGCACCAACGTAAGAACTATCAGCAACTCCAAATGAATATATCCTTGCCTCTCCAATAGTAAGACCTGCTCCAACTGTGGTAGAAGCACCCTTTCTTTCATTTCTTAATTCAACAACATTAGTTTCATTACCACCAATATTGATAAAAGGAGCACCAGTAACATTATTGACTTTTATGGTGCTTCCCATATTAAATGGAATTGAAGCAGAATTTACAGTTTTTATATCTCTTGGTTTTTCTATATCAAGAACAGTTGTACCAGGAAGGTAAACATCAAATCCTCTTACATACGCTTTACCTGGTGATAACTTAACACACATTAAATCATCATTAGGATCATTCCCTTTATCTGTTTTTTGATTTTCTGTATATAATCCACCAGATCCTATTTCATCATTCAAAGAATCTTGTAAATTTACACGGAAAGGTTCTACAGAATAGTTACCAGATTCATCATAAGTTCTTTGTGCAAAATATTTTTTTAATTCTGAATATACACTTACATCTTGTAATTTCTTTGTTTCTCCATTAGTAGTTCTGAATAATTCAACAAAATTAGTGTCATCGTAATCTTGTAATCCTTTTTTAGTTAATTTAACACTAACTTTAAACCTATCTGCACCTGGAGCAGCAAAATTAGTAAATCCTTTGGCATTATCGTACAAAGAGGAATCGTCATTTGCGTTAACTACCTCTTCTAATACTTCAAAACCCACTCTATATGATGGTTGATTTGAGTATGGGTCAAGAATTAAAAGTGATGTTGGAACATCTACAAATAATCCACGCATGAAGTAAACACCTTTATTAACTCCAAAAGCAGATCCAGTTGCAGTTGCATTCTCAGATACAAGAGTTAATACAGTCTCCTCAATATTTAAAGTTGTATTACCGTAAGTTAAATTATCTTCAAGAATTAAAACTTCTCCATCAGGAAAAGCCTGACTTAAACCATCAGAACCTGATTGATTATATTTGATAAAAATTGTTATCTCATCAACACCTTCTTCAGGAGGTAATATAAAATTCTTTATAGTCGCTACTATCCCTGAATTTTGACCTCTTACTCTTGTTCCTTTGCCATCATTATTAGAGATAAGATTATTTAAATAAACAGTTACATCAATTCCTAAATGTGTTGAGTTTACTTTTGCAGAGAAGTAAGTTGGATCATACTCAATACCACCAGGTATGACCATCGAACCTTCTTTAAATATGTGCTTACCAAAACTCTCTACCTGATTTTGTAAAAGAGACTGTAAACCAGTTAACTCTCTTGCCTGTACAGGATATCCTGGTTTAAACAGTATTTTGTAAAAATTATCGTCCTTATTGAAATCATCATAATAAGGTGATATATTTAAGTTAGTCTTTTGTGGCATTTTAGAATTCTAGTATAATTTTAATGTCTTCTTTTTGACGAGAGTTTCTAACAATCACAGGTCTATTATCTAAGTAAACTATTTCTCCTGACCCTTTATTTATCTCAGAATCAGATAACCCTGAAACAAAGTTAGTACCCAAATTTATTAATTTATTACCATTCGGGTTCGTAGTTATACCAGAAAAGTTAATAGAGATAGCACCATTAAAAGATGAACTGGTTCCCTCTATGTTATTTGCATTCTGTCCTGTTTCAAATTCATAAATTCTTCCACTAGTAGATATACCTGTATAATCTGTGTGATCATATGTAGTTCTATTAAAATGAAGAGATCTATCTCTGAAATATTTCATTACTTTTGTTTCAACATCATATGACGCAATATATCCTTTAGCCACTTTTCCAATATTAGGAGATATCGCTAAAACTTGTTTGATTTCCTCTCCAACTTCAGGTGTACCAGAAACAGTTTCAAATTTTACTGCTGGAAGTGATGAGTAAGTATTGTCAGTATAAGTGACTGAAGTACCTACTTTTGTAGGGTTCTTAACAATTCCTACCTGTGAAAATTTAGTGTCGATTGGAAAATCTTTTGTAGAATCATCAAATCTAGCGTATACGATAACCCTATCAGTTCCTAATTCAGTATATACATCACTACCATGACCTAAACCAGGTGGAATTATTGGAATTAATTTTGCTTGATTTGCAGAAGTAACATTGCTATTCAAAGTTCCTAAATCAACTAATCCATAAGTATAACCTTTACCACCTGCACTAACAGTAACATCAGTAATAGAACCATTTACAACATCCACTCTTGCTTTTGCACCAGTTCCATCACCTATAATATCAACCTCTTGTCCAAGACCATTGGCATAATTATTACCTGCTTTTTCAATATATACATGTTTTATTTGATTTTCATTGACATTAGAATCTCCATTCTCCCTTACTGCTCTGATTTGAGAATCTGTGCTAGTTGACCAATTATTTGGGACAGTGATGAATTCAGTTGAATCAAATTTAATAATATCACTAGGCGAAACAGTGAAGAGATACTTCCAAACATATCCATCACCGCTATTTCCTGCTTTTGATGGTTCCAAGTCTGTAAATGTGGGTTCATCTTGGGACACATTTCCAAGAGGGTTAGTTCCTGTTGATCCATTATCAATACAAATGTAAACTTTAAAGTCGGAATTAAGTACGTAGTAGTTTGCATCGTATAATCTATTTGCTGCTGTTAATGGACTTTGATTTTGTGCACTATAATCATCTCTATAAATTTCATATCTATTACCAGTCACCCAATCAACTCTTCTTATAATTCTCCTTATATTTGCAGATGAAACCTTTTTACCAAACATCATAGTATCACTGCTGTGTGATCTATATGTAAAACTATCTATTGGTGATGGTGTATTTGAGTTCCAATTTGCTGATCTACCATAACCCACTAAACTTCCTGCCCCTGTTGGATTCGATAATCCTACAAAAACATAGTACGAATTATTTGTATTCTCTACTGATTCTACAAAATTATTTGCGTTCAGAATTCTAAATTGGTCAGTAACAATTGCCGACATCTTAAAATTTTACTTTTCTTTTTATTTATAGTGGTTATTTAATCAAAGTCCAAACACTCTGATTGCACCTGAAGATCTCAGACCTCTAAGTGATGCTTGTGAGTAACTCTTTCTTTGAATTGTTGGGAAGGTGGTCAATCCTGAATTGATTGTCAATCCTGTTACACCAATCGAAATTGGTTCATTTGATCTTGTTGCATTATATAATCTACCCCAACTTAATCGACCCAATGATATAGCAGTTCCAATCCCACCTAAAGCTTGAGACGAGAATTGATAATTTCCAGTCATACCGATACCAGGTATGCCTGTTGTTGTTCCATTTAGTATATTACATACTATTTCACCATTTTCACTACCACTCGCTACACGAGAATGAACTTTGTAAATATTATCTAAGAAAGTTGTGCCAATACCAACTATAGATGAATTATGAGTATCTACTGAAGTTATACCAGTCCCCACTGTTGTTCCAGTGATCATTATTGGATATCCAACTTGGAGATTGTCTGCAACATCACCAGTTCTCTCACACTTATAGAAGAATTTTATACCAAGTTGACCGCTAGTAGTTACTTCTTTAATACCAGTAATAATACCAGTAAATCCTTCAACATTATCAATAGAAGTTATTTTTTCAGTTTTAAATACAGGTTCTTCAATAATAACTTGAGGTGGATTACTTCTAGTGTATCCAAGACCAACTGCAGTTAAAGTCACTTCAGAAACTTCTCCGTTTGTAAGTGTTGCTGTAGCAAATGCAGTGGATCCTATTCCTGTAGTAGTTCCTGAACCTATTGGTGGTGTAATTTTAACAGATGGTACAAATGTATATCCTTTACCAGCACCTGTAATATCAATCTCAGTTATCGTACCTGCTGCCGAAACTATGGCAGTTGCAGCAGCACTTACATTAATAGTTCCTGATGTTATAAGTGCATCTATCTCATTAATAGTAATATTGTATCTCATACTTGTTATATCTTCAACATGAGTTTTAGCTTCAATATGATCTCCTTTTTCATAGAAGAAAGAATCTACATTATCAACAAATATACTATCACCTGAATTTGATCCAGTAGTTATCGATAAATCGCCAATTATTTTTGCAGTAGGATAAACTTGTGGTTCGAGTATTGGTCTTGATTTATCAATTATCTCACCATTAACAATCAAATCAACTTTTTGTTTTGTCCATCTAATAGGTCTTTCAATAACCTCCTCAACTCCAAGACCAGTGTAAATATTTGTTTCTAGTAAATCAGCACCCAATAATTCTTTTATAACTCTTTCATTTTCTTGTGCAGTAGAAATACCAACAGGAGATCTGAGAACTTTAATTTCATCACCCCTCTTAACAGTTTCCTGAACATCAACAACATCAACATCAACACCATCTTGCCCTTTGTAGAAGAATATATCAACTTTATCATGATCATTTGCACCAGGAGAGGATTCACCTGAAGGTGCTTCATTAAAGATAAATGTAGTTCCTCCTTGGAATTGATATGATTGACCAGGTTTTTGTAAAACACCATTAACAAATATGAGTAATACTGCATCTAAATCTATCAATGCTGATTGTGAGTTAGAAGCATCTTTTTCAAAACTTAATAACTGTCCATTAAAGAATAATGGGAATCTTGTTCTTGAACCATTCTGTAAATTTCTTATGTTATCAATAAAGTCCAATTCACCAAACTGCCATGCTGAGAATTGATCGTTGAATATATCTAACACTTCAAGTTCAAATTCATTGATTGGTTTTGATAAATGTGATGCTGTTACAAGTCCAACTGGTTTGAATTTATCACCAATTTTAAATGAGTGTCCTGGTCTTGCTATCTGGAAGTTTGATATTTCAAAAGTAGTTGAACCTATTCCGACAGTGGTTTTTGCTGAACTTACTTGAACATCTATCAATAAGTTTGAACCTGTTTCTGTAGTTGCACCTTGACCTAAACGTGATACTCCTACTATCGGTAAATTATCGTAATTTGGTTCAGGGATTATTATTTCTGGATTAACGTAACTTGTTCCTGCAGATACGATGTTAAACGCTAATGTTCCACCAACTCCGACAGTTGCAGTTACATTTGCACCAGTTCCTCCACCACCGCCTTGTCCAACAAAAAATGTTACTGTATCAATAGTAGTTGCACCAATACCAGTTGTCACACCTGCAAATGGATCTTTTCCACCAACTCCATCAGTGTGAGTTGCTCTTGTTTTAGATATTTCACGAGGATATGGATGATTAGAGAAGAAATCATCTTTAGAACATTTGAATACTAATCCACCAGTATCAATACCGATTGAATCACTTGTAGTAAATGTATGGTTAGGTATTGTAAGTATTAAGTTACCTGTATGTGATATGTAATTAGCATTAGTAGCAGTAAATCCTTCACCAGCAAAATTAGTCTTTTTAATTGACCCAATACCAGAACTTACAAATCTATGTTCGTATGCTTGATCAGTAACACCAATAGCAACAGATCCTCCACGATATCCTGAACCAAACGTTAAATCTTCAAAGAATTCATAAGCATGACCACCACCTTGATAAGTGTGTGGAATTGTGCTTGCACCTGCTTGAACTTCAAATGTTCTATCAGAAACGATACCAACAACAAATAGTGGTCTCTCGTGGTCTTGGAAAATTGTAGTTGTAACACCAACATATCCACCACCACCGATAGTCTTAACTGAGTCTGCTGCAGCAGAAACAAATGTATGAGTATATTGGTCACTTGGAGCAGATGCACCAACATTAACTCTAAAGGTATTTGTAGTAACGTTACTGACTGTTAGATATTGACCAGCAGCAGGGTCAGTTGCACGAGGATAGCAGTGAGTTGAATTATTACTATCTTTAGAACAAGTGAAGCAAATTGAACCAGTATCAAGAACAACAGCGTCACCATTTACAAGACCATGATTAGCAATTGTTAATACTAATACACCATTTGCTGGATTGTAAGTTGCATTCGTAGGTGTACCAACAACAGTCTTCGGACATCTAAACTCTAAACCTTTGAGTTTAACTGTATTAGGTCTTTCTAGTCCAAATCCGTGAACACTATTAGTAGTAACTGTAATGATACCAGACGCATTATCATATATCGCTGTTTGAATACCAAGACTAAATTTAGAAGAAGTACCAATACCTACTATACTTGTTAATCCACCAGCACTATTTTTAAGTGCTTTCACTTTTGCACCATGTAAAGGAGCATATCCAAGACCAGGTGTAGATCCTAGAGAAACAATAATTCCTCCTCTTGGAACTTGATTTTGATTTATATCAGAATCAGAAAGAATAAAGTCACCATTGGTAGAAGTAATTCCAGTAAATTCCACAGTTGATATACCTGCAGTTGTATCACTTATAAACTCATAATTATTTCCAACATTATTTTGTGTAAGAGGAGTTTGAAATACGCCATTAATGAATAATATACCATTTCCTACGCCTATGCCCGCAGCGGTATTAGCACCTCCAACTGTAAGATTATATGTCTTACCTATACCAGTGAACACATCTGATATATCATCAAACAGCATATTAGTAGTGTAATCACTTCTTAAAAATGTTCTACCACTGTAATCCGCCTTAACAAATGGTAGATTAGTATCATCTCTTCTAGATCTTGTATTTCCTTTTGGTGGATCTGTAAAGTATACTTTACTATCAACAATATTAAATGAACCTCTATGTACCCTTACAGTCGCTCCAGAGGATATACCTGCTGCTGCTATGCCTAATTGCCCTCTCCTTACTTTTACAGTTGGTAAAGTAGCAATACCTAGTGATACATCAAGAGCATCATTTATAGTTCCTGTTGTTGTACTTGTAAATCCAACTTCAGTAACAGTCATATACTCTTCACCAATTTTTAGAATATCAGAGGTAGTAATTGAACTTATACCACTTAGAACAAATTGAGTTACTCCTACACCAACACTAGCTTGATGTGTAAATCCATCAAATACACCAAATTCATGTGATATTGACGTAAATGTAACTGGTTGTTGCACAACACCATCTAATCCTATAATTGTTTTTGTCAATTGTTTTGTCATTGACAGTCTATGTGCATTACCCGAACCAGTTCCAGTAAAGGTTACTGCTGAACCTGTAGCAACATATTCAGGTTTAGTAAATAACTGGAATTGATTTTCATCTATAACTTTAGCAAATACAGTGCTAGGTAATATTGTAGTAACCACACCAGCCATATTAGTCGTAGAACCTATTGATACTGCTGTAGCTGCGATTCCTATGAATGTTGATTCTGGGGTATATTTTAGTTCTTCATTTGTATTAAAGAAATGGTTTGGTATATTAAACACACCAGTAGATTTTACAAGACCAACTCCATCAGTTATAGAATTGATACCTACAGGATTAAATGTCTTTGAATAAATTGGTGTTCCTTTATGTGTTAAATCAAACTCAATTTTATTAGCTCTTAATCCACTTAATCCATCGTAAGATGATAAAAATAGATTCTGTGTAACTGAACCATAATTTAAATCTGAGGGAGTGTTTGCAAAATCATTTGAAGTGTAAAGAACCTGATTATACGCTTGCACTTCAATAAGAGAACTAAAGGTGGAATCTGGATAAAATCTTAAATTAATATCATTGCCAACTATTTCACCTCCAAATGTTCCGATACCTGAAGTTGAACCAGCAGATACAAAAGGATATTGTACTGTTAAAATATCATCATCATCTCTAATAGAAATTACTTGATGTATAGCTGAAGTTTCTCCACAAGATACTCTTACTACAGATTTAACAGAACTATCAACAAGTTTACTTATTGTTCCATAGGTTATTGTGCTTGCAGTTCCAGTATTATAAGTTGATTCTAATCTAGCACTTCTTTCTAAACCTGCTGGTTGTCCACTAGCAGAAAATCTATGAGTTCCAATTCCAGCGGTGGTAGTTCCTAATCCAACAATATTACTTCTAATATCAAGTGTATTGACTCTATCATTTTCACATTGTAATTTTATTAAATCATTTTCAAATCTAGCTGTGATGACTCCTACAACTGAGTTACTCAGACCTGTTAAAGTATCAATGTAAGTTTGAGCAATAGTAGTATCTGTTCCATCAAAATCAATAACAACTTCATTATAATTAATTTCTTTTGTTATATTATCTTGTACAAAAATATTTGCAAACAATCCGTTGAAATCTGCTTTAGAAAATTCCGCTATTGAGGTAGTTGCACTAGAACCAGCACTTACATTAACTCCAGTTAAATCAATACTGCCTATTGAACTACCACCACTCTTTACTAAATCAGTATTAAAATCAATTTTTAAAATTTTTATATCATGATCTTTAGTAAATTTTTCAGTTGGAGTAAATAGTAAATTTTTTGTTCCTGTAGTTGTTATTTCAGTGGAGAAGTCACCTAATTTTAAAGTTGTAAAATCAGTAGTTTTTTCAAGTAAGTATGCACTATCAGTTGTAGTTAATACAACTAATTCAGATAGTTGAACATCCTGAGTATCAGGATCAATTATTTGAACAAGGTAGTTTGCAAAATCTTCATTAAGTTCTTCAATAATTACATTATTTTCTTGAAATCCTGTACTAGAAAAATTAGAACTAATATCATCATGTATAAGGACTCTATTGGTTTTACATCTTGAAAAATCAGTTAGTACTCGATTTGATAATTCTACAAATTTAGAACTATTACTTCTTGTATCATAATCTCTAACAAAATCAAAATTATTGATAGCATCAACTCTTTGCTTATCTTCTAAACCTAAAACATTGTTTACATCTAAAACTATTAAATCTTTTGTCAATGCAGTTGTACCTACTCCAACATTAACCTGACTCTCTATAGATGTATCAGAAAAATTCTTTAATCCAGCAGGATGAACTAAACGATTTACTGGATTTACAAATTTTTCCCATTCAATAGTGCTCTTTACTGTATATGATAAATTTTGATAATAATCATTATCAGGTATTACTTGATAATCTTCATTTAATTTACCAATATCATCTAACCATCCATATTCTTGTCTATTTGAAAAATTAGTATTGAATTTTGCTTTATTGTTTATAATACTCGTAATTTCTGCAGATACACCACTCGATCTTCCTGATATTCTATCTCCATTTTCAATTTCAAATTTACCATCTAATTTTATGAAATCATCTCTAATTTCTACAACTGTTAAATCAGTCAAGATACCATTAACTAATAATTTTTCATTTAGTTCAAATATACCTCTTGTTTGGACTGGTTCTAATATAGGGTAAGAATTCTGATTAACTATGGTTGCATATCCAGATTGGAATGTTTTTGCAATACCAGTGTTAGTTGTTAATCCTGCTAAATTAAATTTTAATATCGCTTGTGTACCAGCGATATAATCTTGAACAGTAAAGAATTGATAATTATAATTTTCTGAATTGAATCCATCTCCCTCCACTGTAGTATTTGTTGATATACCACCTTGAGTTGCACCCACACCAGTTTCACCTATTCTTTGTATACCTTCTACAAATATTTTATCTCCAGATGCAAAAGGTTGAGGATCTTGGAATCCATTCATAGGTGTTTCAAGGAAACAAGTAACCAATCCAGAGTTACTTGATTGTATTGAGTTAATTCCAATACCATTAGAGTTATTAATAGAAATTATTTCATGATTTACAGAATCTAAGCCAGTGACAGGAGCAAGAACTTTAACTTCAGAGATAGTTTGATTTGGAGCTATTGGACTCAAAGATAATCTATCCATAACTGTGTTTGTTACTGGATTGAATACCAACAAATTAGGAGCAGTTATATAATTTGAACCACCACTCACAATATTCACAGTTTCAATAACATCAAGATTATCAATATTAACTACAGGTGATATAAATGCTTCTGGACTGAGAGTTTTATCTGAGGAGTATTCATAACCGATGTCAACTATTCTTACATCTTTAATTCTACCAATCGAAGTTGATACAGCAACTATATTTGCATTCTTTCCATTAACACTATTAACTGTTTTAAACTTTGGAAGTTTTTTATAATTAAATCCACCAGAATTAATTTTGAATGCTTTGATTGCACCATGAACATTTGAAGATTTTGTAGAATATTCTAATTTATCACAATCACTACTTAAATATGTTAAAAACTCTGGTTCTAAAGGAGAAAAATCAAATTGATCGTTAGTTACATTTGATATTTCATATTCACCGTTGTAAACGCTGTCAATAAATCTTATTTCAGCATAATTTTGTACTTCAGTATCAGATGTGCTAATATATCCACCTTTAGATAATCCATAGTATAATTTTTCTGGTGTTGATTCTGAGAATTGTACTGTGAGTGCTGCACCTACAATTGGTCTATCGGGAGAAGTTCCGATTCCAATAGTTCCTACTCCAACTACGTTAAATGATGTTGAGTCTTTTGAACTTAGGAATTCATTAGTTAATTCTCTATCATAAAATAATTTAAAATCAAAATCAAATAAAGTTGTGCTTGATAATCCAAATGTCAATTTAGAATTTTTTACCACATCAATTTTAGGATTGATAAGAGATATTGACTGATTTGCTCCACCAGTATTAGCGGTGATTTGAACAACCTTAACTGGAGTTGTATTTAAATCACTTAAGGTTTCTGTTAGTTGAAAATATCTACTGTTTATTGTGTTGACAAAATAAGCACCAGTCGATAATCCTGTTGCACCTCCATCATATAAAACTTTATCACCTGTCTTTAGTCCATGCTTATCAATATCAATTCTATTTGTCTCTACATCACTAGCATTAAAAATAATTGGATTAATAGTTAATTTTTCAAATTCAGAATTATAATTTACTGATATAGGACTAGTTGTGCCAATACCAACTGATAAATTTGGTATGACATTTATTTTTATAATATCACCATCTAAAAGATTATGAGTTGTAGTTTCTGCTGCTGAGACATTAGTTATAACTGTTGTTGTAACTTTATCAACATCACCTTTTACTTGATCGTATTGTGATTGTAAGTAATATAATCCAGAACCAATACCACTTTGAGTTCCATTTGTATGGAAAAACAAACCATCAGTAACACTACCTATACCAATATTCGATGTTACTAAACCAACATAATCCTCACCTTTATTAATTATAAAGACATCTTGGGATTGACCAGTTTCAGGAATCTGAAAAGTTTGAACTGCACCTGTATCTGAAACTCCAAATCTAGATGCTCCACTTCTCTTATTAATACTTACCTTTTGTCCAGTCTTAAATGGATGATTTGGTATGCGAATTGTTCTAGTTGGTATTGATACATTTTTCTTAATTTCACCTACAATATACTCAGTTGTGTGAGCACTGCCAGGAGTAGTTCCTAAACCGACTGATTGAGGTCCATTAAAGTAAATAATATCATTTAATTTTGATTTAAATTTCTTTGTTTTTACTGGAATAGTAATTCTATTATTTAAAACATCTATCTGAGAACCTGCTGTATGAGCAATACCTATACTACCTGCTTCATTTCTCTGAACTCTTATAATTTTTCTAATATCATAAACGTTTAGAACTCTTAATAATTCTTGACCAACTCTTAATGAACCACCAACCGAAACTGTATTTGGAATATCAGTAACAAAAATATCCTCAATAATACCATTTGTACTACCAAGATTCATAGTTTTTGCCAAACCTATTGAATTAGTTGAAACTCCTACTGAAAATGAATTTGATAAATTTAATATTGTTGTACTTAAACCTGATACTGATACTGAATCTTTATTTTTTAACTCTATAAATGGTAAGAAATTAGCCACCACTTCATCACTGTTTTTCCATACAAACACAGAATCTTCAAATCTAGTTAAGTTTGTATCTATTCTTGAAATACCAATTCCTACTATCTCATCTACAACTGCGGTAAAACCTGATCCATCAGTGTTAGAATTATCAAATTCTACATTATCACCTACTTTATAACCAGAACCACCATCTAATATTGTAAGACTATCTACATCACCTCTAGTGACAGATTCTATAGTTGATAATTGCCTTATTGTTTCATTTGATTCAATTATAAAATCATTATCACCAAACTCTTCATCAACAACATAAGGAAGTGTGTTTCTCAATAAGTTAGAATTATTGAAATCAAAATCCTGTGTTAATGTTAAATTATCATTGATAAGTGGTGATCTATAACTTTTTCCTATGAAGTATGGATACTTACCTTCAATCTTATTAGTTTGAGTCCCAAGTCCAACTGAAGTAAAGTATGCATATATTCCTTTTGGAAATTCAGGAGTTTTACAGAATCTACCATTATGAATATCTAAATCACCCTGCCCATTAAATACGTAATCTTCTATGAAAAATCCCTCTTCAAAACCAGTAGGTCTATTTGTAAGATTACTTACATCAAGATTATATGAAGTATCAATAATTTTTAGAGGTGAATTTATGTTATTTGGATCAGTATATCCAAAAGGACCATAGATTGGATTTCCATCATAAGCCCAACCTATTATTGGAGAATGTTCTGTGATTTGATTGAACTCGCCATTTTGACTTTCTGAAAAAGTTTTCTCTAAGGAATTTGCAATTTCTTGTGAATATCCAAATACACCAAGGGTCAGTTTATCCTCTCTTGATGTTAAACTATGATTACCAAATCTTTTTGTATCATTTAACGTTAAACTTCTTACTCTTGCACTAAAAGCACCATTCATTCCTCTAGGAACAACGTCTATATCTGTCGTTAAACTACTATACCCTATACCTGTACTCACTACAATAGCATCAATGATACTACCATTTTCTATAACTGGTCTTATAACTGCTCCTGTTCCTGTTGTATCAGTTACAACTACTTCTGGTATAGAATTATACTCTTCACCCCTGTTAACCACTGCAACACTTTCTATCTTACCATTAACAACAATGGGTTTGAGTTCACCTTTCTTACCTGTTTGTAACTTAATTTCTGGTATTACTTGATGATTTAATATTGATGACCCATAATGAGTTCCTTCTTCATATAAGTAAGAATCAATAATTTCTCCAGTGACTATTGGTGTTAAATTAATTGTTCCTGTAACTGTGGAACCGTATGACACTTCTACATTGACTTTTATATCTGGATATTTAAATATTTGATATCCTGAACCAGTGGAGGTTAAATTAACAAATTTGCTCCTTTCATAATCTGATGTGCTTGTGCCACCTATTCCCGCATCAGCAAGTTTAAAAGTATCATCACTTATTTTACTCACAATATAAGAAGTAGTTGTGCTTAGACCTTGTATTGGAGATGATGCGGAATATTCTACAATTTCACCACTTAAAAATCCATGATTTTTAAAATTAATTGTATCATATGAGGTTGAAATACCTGTAGGTTTAACTCTTAATTTACGATGAGTGTATCCAGTTCCAGAGTTTAAAACTTTTACAGATCTAAGAGTAGTTTTTGTTTCAGTTCTAAATCTATGAATACCACTAGCAGAGGAATCTGTTGATAAACCTACAGTGTTAATACCTGCTGAACCTGCTAGAGCGTCACTTTTATTATTAAATATACGAACAGTGGTAGGATTGACAATCCTAACATAATAAGGATCTCCATCTGAAAGAGTTCCAGTAATCGTATTTGATGCATCATAAGCACTTCCTATTCCAATTGGGGAATTTCCATTACTTCCATAATAAATTAACTGACCATTTTCTAAATTATGTTGCTTTTTAAATGTGATAGTTTCATCTGTTATGTCTATACCACCATTGAAAAATATATTTCTACTATCAAATTCTATGAATCTGTTTCTAACACCCATAACAGGTTGTAAAACACATCCAGTTCCATTACCACCTGTTAGAGATATGCTGGTTACATCCTCAATATCAAAGTCTTGAGGATCAACTATAACTTCTTTAACAGTTCCTTTTAATATTGGTTCTATAAGTGCAGTTGTTCCTGAAGAATTTTCAACTTTGACCACAGGTGGATTAACAACATCATATTCTTTTCCACTGTTTATTACATCTATGGACTCAAGTGGTCCAAAATAAATTTTATTATCTGATATTGGTGATCTAATTTGAACACCATCTCTTAGTATGCCAATATCATTAACAGGGGTTTCATGTTTAGATGATACAAATAAATTTTGAGATAACGGTATTCTTCTAAGAATCTTATCACTTTGAAGTTTTCTATTTGCGTGTTTCTGTAAAATAAATGAATGATCAACCGTAGTTGTTGTACCTATACCTACTTGTATAGTGCTTGCTGAACCAATTTGATTCGCTGACTGATACAATGCAATTTTGGATATACTTTGATTTGCATTTGGTATTACAGGATCTACGTAATAAGTTCTACCTGATTCTAATCCAGATAACACCTCTGTTTTTGGTGCATATACAACTGCATCTCCTTGAATAAATTTTATATCTTTATTAGGTGGTGGTGAAAATTGTAAAAAACTATAAGTATTTGTTAGATTATTATATCCATCTAAATTTAATCCTGATGTTGTTTCCTCTATAACATCAACGTCAATATTATAATTTGGCAAAGAATTAGAAGCTACATATCCATCTTTATCTTCATCAGAATATACATTTAATACATCTGTGATTAATACATCATTACCCTGCTCAATTTCAACCCCAGTGCTACTTGCTGTTTCTATAATTCTTCTAATATCATATAATTGGTTTGTCACCGTTGTAAAACCAGCGACATTTTGAGTTGTAATTTGATTTAAATTTGTATCAATACTTTTGACATCAAAACTTCCAACAATAACTTGCTCACCTCTTTTTAAAATATTAAAAGAATCACCAACTTTTAAGTTTGATTTGTCAATTGGAGTCTTTAATGTAAATGTAGAGCCATCAACTTCTACTTGGAATCTAGAACTTGTGTTATACTTCCATGAATTAGCAAATATTTCTTTATAATTTAATCCTTGATTTTTTATTTTTTCACCTACATTTTTAACAAATATTTTTTCACCTTCATTAACCAACCTTATGTCGGATAAAGTGACTAACTCCGAAAGAACACCTGTTATTCTTAAATCTACTCTTTTTGATAAATCTCCATTTTCATATCCAAAAATAGTTTCATTTGAACGTATATCATCAGCAGTTTCAATATCAACACTAATTCCAGAACAACCAAAAAACTGATTTAGAGTTTTAGATGTGTAATCTATTGAATTTTGTCCACTTATAATTGTACCTGTAGTACCAAACCCAACTGTAGAGTCAACAGAGATGATAGAGGATCCAGATAAGGATGGTTTTAACACTTTTGTCTTACCAGGTATAGTAAATACACCCTCAATTAAATCACGATCACTAAATCCTACAAAAAGAGATATTTTATAGTATGTTTTCTGATCTCTTCTTAATATCTCTACCTCTGATACAGATGCATTAGTAGATAAGTCTGTGGATTTGAATATTGTTTGTCCTACTAAATTTTGAGGTTCTGCTGTAGATGTTATTAATTCTGCAACAATAACTTCTCTACGAATAAATTCAGCACCAGAGGGTTTAATCAAATTACCTTCAAGATCTAGAATTGTTGATTCTACACCGTATAATACCTTAAATAAAATTCTTACAGATTCTTCTATACCCTTAGATTGGTAAAAAGATCTAGCAAATTTGACAAAATTACCTACATCTACGTTTTCGGAAAAATCATTATTCTCTAAACCAGGTAAAAATGTTTTTTTAAGTTTTTTGTAAAATTCTTGTAAAAATAATACTGATAAATTTGTTATATTTTCACCAGAATTGTGAGATTCTGCAGTTGTTTTTTCAAAAACAAGACTCTCTCGATTTATCTCAAGTAACGAAGATGATATACCAACATTATATCCAGATATTCCACTAAAACCACGAATACATCCTGTAAATGAAGTTGATGTGATTCCTGTATATGAAATAATTTCATCATTAATTTTTAATAATCCATATTCAGATGGAAATCCCTTTGTGCTTGGTACTGATATTACAGTATCATCAGAATCAATATTAGATGATAAAGTTGTGCTTCCCGTAACTACTTCAGGAACTAAATTATCAGATTTAATATATTGATCAAGATTACTAATTAAATCAGAGGGACCTCCTTGAAATTCTTGTGATATGTAATATTGTTTAAAAAATTCAGTGGCATTAGGAAAATCAGACACCAAAAAATTTGGTAACTGACTTTCTATGATTGTATTGACTTTTATTCTTTTGTCAATTTGTGACATAAATTATTTCCTCTCTAAATCTCCATTAGAGTAACTAGAAGTATAATAATCTCTTGTGAATACCACACCTGATACATCTTCACCTGAAGCAATTACATCTTTGAACATATTTATTGTGCTTTTAGATACATCAAAATTTAAATATAAATCTTTTAAACCAACTACATCATTAGATTCTGGAAATGCTTGAACTTCTATAATATTATTTTGAGTGTTTGTAGAAGTTATGTTAATTGTATTCAAAATTACTTCACCTTTTTTATAATCAACTATTCCAGCCTCTTTTACCAAGACGACCTGTTCATTCTTTTCATTTTTAGTTACAACACTTAAAGTTCCTTTCATACTACCATCAAGATTACCAAATCCATCTTTATTAGGAACATCTGTCAAATATGAAGTTTGTGTAGAACCTTGTATTGTAAATCCAGTGCTCTTTATGTTAAATCCAGCTGGATTTATATAAAAACGATTACCAAAACAAAGTTCATATTGAGCAAATTGATTAAGTAAAGCTTTCATATCTCTTCTTATGATTACTTTTGTAATATTTGAAGTTATTCCATTATCAACACGATCAATTAAGGTATTAATTTTACTATATTTAAATCTTCCACCAAATTTGTTTATTTCAATATTATTAGCATATCGATTAAGTGATGCTACTATACTTGTTCTTAAATTATTTTCAGAAGCTATCTGTGCAGGGTTATAATAAATGGCAGAATTTAATTCTACATATAGTACCTTTAAATCAACAATTTCAGAATTTATACCAGCAATAGCGTAATTTTTTAATTTATTTTTAATTTGTGTTTTATCAAAATCAGACACATAAGTACCGTTTTTAGGCTTAATACTGATTTGTACTTGTCCAAATTTAGGTGGGTCTAATTCTTCTCCACCTACAACTGCAACTGACTCAGTTTGGGGAAAAATATTTTGAATTATTGCTTCATAATCTCTTGGTGTAACTGCTCTATATTGTGCTGAGTAAAGTCGAGGAGCAAAATACTTAATAGAAGACACGTCTTCAACTTCGGCACCATTAGAAGCGTTTGTGACAGTAGTAACAGTGATATTTTCTGATGGTGTAAAGAATGTTCCATCACTTTTATTAAAAGATCCTTGAAAACTAAAAACAGAAGCACCGTTACCTGTTTCTCCCTCAGTTACAATGTATTTTGATGTAACTACAGAACCATTATCTAACTTTCGACCAAATAATCCGTCACCAAATAATATTTCATATTTTTCATCTTGAACTTCTTGTGCAAGATATATTTCTGATGTTTTTGTAATGTTTAAAATATTATCAACCATCGAATATTTTCTACCAAGACCTACATCACTGGTTCCCCTTACATAAACTCTTAATGTTGAACTGTCTATATTAGGACTATCAATTATAAATCTCTGATCCTGTGAGTTATCAATTAAATATACTCTTTGAAGTAATGTTCCTTGATATACAGTGATAGGAGTCTCAAATTTAGCGAATGAAGTACCATTTACATCAACTACTCTTGATGATGTAATATCATCTGGTATTGAAAATCTATATGTTGTATTTTCAGAACTACCAACACATACAAGACCCGCACGTAAGGTCAAAAATCTTGGTGTAGAATCATTTGTAGGTCCTAAATTAATATCTGATAAGTTAATAGTTGCAGTTGCAGCAGTTTTGGAGCGAGGAACATATCCTATATTGCGAGCTAATGAAACTACATTTTCTCTAATGGTTGCAGAATCTAAAAATGACTCATTTGCAACTAAATTTGCATTAAAAGCATTAATATAGGTATTGTAAGCTAAAGTATCAATTAAAACGGAGAAATTAGAACCTTCAAAATCAAAATCAGTAAAAGTTGAGTTTGAACGAAGAAAATCTTTTATTTGTGCTTTGATATCTTCAAAGTCTAAATTTGTAAACTGAGTAAAGGGCATATTATCTCGTTGGTTCTAATATAAAAGTGAATGATTGAGTTGGAACTTGTAATCCTACAATATCAAAAATTACAGTTACCTCTAAAGAGTTGATATCTGGTTGAGAAGATACCTCAACACCAAGATTAGCGACTCTTGGTTCAAAATTAGAAACAGTTGAACGAATTTGGTCTTCAATAATCATAACTGTGTTCCTTGTATAGTTTTCAAACAAAGAACCTCTTATATCTGTACCTAAAAGTGATTCAAAAAACCTCTCAGTAGGTATGGTTTCAACTAAATTTCTTACTGATCTTACGATTGCTCGCTCATTCACAAGCACAGGAAGGTCTTTTGTCACTGGATGTGGTGTAAAAGACAAACTGATATCCTTAAATGCTCTTGATTTGCGTTGAATCGCCATTATTATGCTTTTAGTTTTATTTATACCCTATCTTGCATAATCATTCATCACATAATCATCAGTATCAAAGTATTCAAGTATCCAAAAGGCAACACATCGTGGATTTTTCGCTCCACATGTAAAAATATCGAACGCAACACAGTTTTTTTCTGGCCAAGTGTGACAAGAAAGGTGACTTTCTGCTAAACTTAGAGTCACAGACACTCCATAGGGGTCAAATTGGTGTGAAAAAGTGTTTAAAACCTTTATTCCTTCAATTTTACAGGCATCGATGCATACTTGTTCGATTTTATCCCTATCATTTAATTTTTCAAAGGGTACATTATACACCTCAACGAGTAAATGTGTACCCATATGAGCATTTTTTACGTGTTTCATCCTAATTTTGGGTCAAAAGGTTTTCTATCTTCCGTTTTTTTCCTCTCTTTTGCAGTTTTCCAGAAATAATTCTCCTCTGTACCCAATCCATCACGGTCATGACCATTCTCAACTTGATAATATGCAGTTGAAACCTTAAAATCTGGAGCTTTTGGAATTTCTGGAGTGATACTGTTGTCATAAATCCTCATTCTGTTATTAGGATAGAGGCAAAATTGTCCATTATCCAGTTCTAAGAGGTTATGAGACTTATGTTCAGCAGGTGATTCACTTGTAGAGTAATCAATTGTGTCAATATCTTCATGATAGTTGTCTAAAGTGCAAATATATGTGCCTGTTTGCGTTCCAAAGTCTCTAGTATACACTTCATAGTGCATTGACCCTATAAAATTCTTGCAAATTGCAGTTAATCCATAGTCCATACAGTTCCAAAACTGTAAATTATGCAGTGGCATATCGGGATCTGGAGTTTCTGGTGATGATAAAAACGCTGAAATAGGTAATTTATCGTAAATTGCAGCATATTCGGGTAAATATGTCTCAAAATAAAAGGCACGACCAGGAATACTCTTCGCAGATACCCAAACACCCTTTACAAATTCACCATGACCACTCTTATGGTCAGTTAAATACTCCTTTCTTACCCATAATTCAACAGCAGGTAAATTACAAATAAGTGAACTCATTAGCGACCTTGCCCTCTATATCTTTTACGAGCCGAGTTACGAGAGGTAGCGGAGTATTTCGAGTGTTTTCCTGTCCCCTGACGAGTTTTTTTGGGTCTTGTCTCAGAAATATAAGTACTGCCCATCATTCCAGATCTTTTTGCCATGTGTTTTTGTTTGTTGTTAATATTATAGCATAAATGCTAAATTGATCAATACTCAGTATGAAAGAAAAATACCTGAGTTAATCGACCTGTTTCATGGTCTTGACCAAAATAAGTAGTTGAGGAATGCCATTGATCACCACGAAACAATATAAGTCGATTATAAATGTTTTTCACCTCACTTGCAACTTCCCATTTTGTCATATCCTGTGAATACTGGTTTAGTTCATCATTATTATGATTATAAATTGAATTATTTAATTTTGAACGATAAAATGATGTTCCTGCTTCAAGCGGAGCATCTGGAGTCAAATATAAAACACCTCCCCAACGATTCTCCTCGATTACATAATTTTTATTTACGTTATCACTATGCACCCAACTTCGTTCTAATGCTGTTGTCATTTGGAATGCTCCTGTATATTCATCACTTTCAAACCAATCAGTAATTTTACCTCCATGAGGCTCTATTATTTTTTGTATTTTTTCTCTTGTGCTATCGTTAATAAGTGCTCCAGTTCTTACACCAGGATAGTTTCCTGTTGCATGAAAATTTTGACTCAGTGCATATTTCCTCACTTCGTCTACATTATTATAGAAATCATCAACAATAATTAAATTCGTTCTCATGGTTATGATAAAGCCTGAAGTTGAGCACAGCGTTCTTTATATGATAAATCTGTTTCTAATGATATGTATGTCGCAACTAAGATGACTCGACGACCATAAGTAGGAAACTGAGTTGCATGAGTTCCTGAGAATGTTATACACTCATCTTCTTCAGTAGGAGTGTATGGAACTCCCTCAATCATAGTAGCTCCATCAGTAGGAGTCATATAAAGAATAAAATTTTCATGCTTGAAATCATGATCACTATGATAATACCCAATACGACTTTCTGTTGATGTAACTGGATGAGTTGAGTTTACTGCCATCCGTAGAAACAAATAATTTGGTATTTGATTGTAATCAAATATTTCACTTATCGTATTTACAAAGAGTTCATGTTGTAAAACTGCTGAAAAATGATAGCGATTAATTTCTGGACGATTTAGAATACTATGACTATATGACCAGTTTCCAGAGTTTTGATTACCTTCAGAGGGTTCCTCAACTACACTTCCATTAAAATGCCAAGGAAAATCTTCACTCAGTACAAATTCTTTTAATTTAAAATAATTTTCAGTTTTCGGATTGATGAGTTTTTTCATCGAGGTGAATCGCTGGTTCGTAAGTAATATCAGTTGATTTTAAATCTTTATTATAATAAGTCTCAACAGCTAGGTCTTCCATAATATCAAATAATTCTCTCTCTGTCACATCCCAGAAAATAACCTTCCCTTTTCGGAGAACGTTATATCTGTCTATTTTTTCTTCTTTTTTCGATTGTCCCATTGATAGAATACGTAAAGTCCGAGTAGTGTCCAAAAGACGGTTGTAAATCCAAGATGATTCATTACCAAGGAGTTCCTCCAATATTCGTGTCAATATAACTATTCAATTCGTTTTGCATGTTGGTAATTTGAGTACTGCCGATTCCAGTTTGTATCCAACCGATTACCTGTGATTCGGTCAGGTCAGTGTAAGGAACGAGTGAATCAGGGCGTGAGAACGTACAAATACCAGTTGTACTATAAGTTTTAACTGATGCACCAGTAGTCGATACTCCAGTATAAGTGTAGTACGCAGTGTGTACGTACCCATCTGATTCACGTATTAAATTTCCGACTTTAAATGTGTAACTTGTGTTCATGTCTCTATGTATGAGGGTTATAATACTGTAACATCAGTATCAGAATGAATATAATCACAAGTATGGTAATTACTGCCATCATTAGATAATCCTCGTTTTTTCATGACCAACACGAACACGAGGGTCACACCAGATTTCAAATCCCGCTTCCTTTGCATCTAAGCAGAATGAAACATCTTCACCACACATATCCTGTACTTCACCTGATTCAAATACTTGCATCTTTGGAGCAAACCAAGGATATGGCATTCCTTCATGCTCAAATACACCATTCTTAATTAACAACCAACCAAAACCAGTATAGTCAACTGTAAATGGTTTTCTTCTTTTGCTAATACTATCTATCGTTTCGTGATTCATCACACCTCCGTTTGTGCGGAAATCATCTTCTTCTAACCAGTGTGCAACTGAAGTGGTTTTCCCATCCTCGGTGCAATACCATCCTGCTGCGATATCTTTATCCATGAGAAGTATCTGATAAAATTTCTCAACGTTAAAGACAATATCAGAGTCAATCCAAAGTTGATAATCATACTTCAATTTTCCATCCCAAGGCTTCTGCTCTGGACCTCGAAGAACATTCGCTCCTAAACATTTGCATCTTGCAAAGTTTACCATCGATGAGTAGTCTTGACTTATCTGAATACTTGCACCACTTTGAACTAAATCAAAACAGAGTGATACAAAACTTTTAAGAAACTGATATGACACTCCTCGACCAGGTAGACAGAATACAACTGTCTTTCCTTTTATCATTTCCTTTGCTTTCACATAATCAAACTCAGGTGGTTTCTCTGCTTTTTTCTTAACGGGGTTTTTTGCTTTTACCGTAAATCCTTTTGCCATAATGTATTGTAATTACAATTATATTCTAACTGAAATTATCTATAATGTCAATAGGAATGGTCTTGAGTTTGATATGTAGGGTTTTCACTCACTTCGGTATATGTCAACTCTTCTTTCCAATATGATGTATATAATTTATTCCATATAATATTAAATTCTTCTTCATTGACATTTTTAAACAAACACTTGTCTTCCAAGTAGATGTGATAAAATTTCATTCTTCCTCTTCGAGTATGTGGATTCCATCGATATCAATAAACCATTCAAGATTCAATCCCTCGTACCAACCATATTCGTTCATCATCCACTCAGGTATCGTTAACTTATACTCTCCTGTAATTGGGTCAATTGTGATTGGTTGGATTTGAGATTCTGAATCGTGTTTCATTCATGATATTCACTTCTTCCAGTATATAGTACCTTTGTATTTTTTGCAAGCGACCCCTGTGGGCATTTTTACACACGAAAAATTTTCTGTACCCCCTGTGTAAATGAAGTGCGTTTAATATAGAGAGGTCGCTTTGGGTCGTTTATAGATTAATGGTACCTAGCGGATTTAATATAAGGGGGGCGGGAAACCGCCCTAACTGCTCCCCACGAACGAATGAGTCTTAGAGTAGACTCGCTTCGTGGTTCATTCTGTAGTCCTCACAGTGCTGTAAGAACTCTTCCGCTTTCCACTCAGCGGACTGGCGAAGCAGTGCTTCACCATACATAGGATAGTCGCCTGTATCTTTTGCTTCGGCAACTACTTCGTCGTAACACATTTGGTATATACCTTCTGCGTTCATTTCGTAATCTGATTCGTCAACGTATAAGAAAAACATAATTAATAAGTGAATGATTTATATACCTATATTAGCATGAGGGTTACGGATATGTCAACCACGAAACCCCCTTGAAATGTTAAATTAATATAAAGTTATTTGTATGCGGTTAATGGGTGTGGTCGGTTCGGACAGTATTTAATTGAACTAATACACCACCCCGTTTTGTCTGTGATGTAGTCCACCAAGTCGGTTTCTTCTTCAACCCACCATAACC
>VTLG01000027.1_pt1 | contig 56905 bp, 71 predicted proteins | sample 4694571 | NCBI WGS metagenome assembly VTLG01 (sample SAMN12604809, study PRJNA352737) | marine metagenome | biome: ENVO:00000447; feature: ENVO:00000209|ENVO:00000569|ENVO:01000036; material: ENVO:00002151; isolation source: viral sequences binned using virsorter ... | reverse complement strand
ATCATCGGCGTCCAACGTTTTACCAGCGGCTGCAGTGTTACTGTCTTTTAAAGTAAAGTTCAACTCAGGTAGAGTATCACCTACTACTAGTTTAATTGTTGATGAATAAGCCATAATTTACCTCATTATATTACAAAAGAGTCCCAAAAACTGGCACATTTTGTTTAAATTCAAAATCAAAAATAAGATCTTCTATTCTTTCAAAAGTAGGACCAGCAGCGGGACCAAGAGGAAAGTCCCCATACTTACCAGCTTCATACATAGGAACTAACAAACCAAGTGGCCCTAAGATACCAGACCTATCTAGTATTTCAAAACCATACTCACCGAAGTCCATATTATTAGTTCTTAACTTCCTAGAATCTCCACCACCTAGTAGGTATTTTAATAGTTCTCTAATCTCTAAGCCCACCATTGTAAGCGGAGCTAATAAGACCGCCCCCATAATTAAAGGTCCAACACCTGCGGTCATATTTTCTTGTCCCGCTTTTGTTTTTGCAAGACGTCCAAGACCGCCCATGATGTTTTTACCATATGCGTAGTAGAAAGATTTAAGCTGCCAAACCATAGCGAAGTATGGATTGTTAGCCCAACCCGGTCTTTCTGCAGCATTTGGACGTACAATTGATTCATCTACAAACTGTGCAATAGCTTCTTTAACTCTTTGGTGTTTATTAGAAATTATTTTACCCTCAGCTACCCAAGCATCTATTTGTTCTGGAGTAACATTTAGCCCTCTAAGTTGTTCTGCTTTTACTCTATCTCCTTTCTTAGCTGCATCAGCTGCACGTACTAAGAACTGTCTAGCCATACCGGTAGCAAATACCCTACTGAACATAGTGAATCCTTCTAATCCTGTATACCTAAAGAAATAATCTGTGCCCTTTCTAAACATGGGTGTCATGTAATTTTGTTCTGCGGCGTTAATATAGTACATGCTTAAAGAGTCAGCGGACACTACACCTACATCAAAAGCAAAGCTTCTTAGTGCATCTTTACCACCTTCCTCTGTAAAGTATTGTTTCAAAACTTGTCTCATATCTTTGAAAGCGTCTTTATCAGAAGAAAACAACATAGGTCCTGCTAAATCTGGTAAAGAAGCTAACGGTGCTAAAGTTAATAAAGTGATTGAATTAAAGAATAGGAAAAAACTGTTAAGATTTCTAAAACCGGAAGACATATCTTGTCCAGCTTTACCTAACATACCTTTTAACAAGTGACGTACTTTTACTTCTAGTTGTGGGTTGGTTGCCTGTATCTCAGCTAACTCTGCTTCGATAGCTTTCCAACCAGTTATACCATCTTGCCTTTTTTCTTCATTAGTAAAAAATATTTTTTTATCTTCCAATATCTGTCTAGCAGAAGGAGAGATGTCTTCATATCTAGTAGTATAAGCTCTGTTGTATAGGTTTCTTTTTACCATCGCATTAAAGTACTCTCTAACCGCTTCAATCGGGTCTTTTAACACGGAAAATTCTCCTCCCCCTAACTCACGTAACTCTGAATTATCAATGTTTTTAAAGAATACAGAACGTTCTCTTTTACCACCAACCGCAATATCTGTGAGGTCTTCTCCTCGTTCACCATTAATAGCATCGTCGTCTATGTTATCTATAAGCGCATCATCTTCAATCAAAAGGTTAGCTACAAATTTATCCCAATCTATTTTAGCTTGCGGGTTCTTCTCTGCTAACAATGCAGCCAAAGCAGCTCTTTCGCCATTTTTATCTTGGCGTAAAGCAAACATATCTAATGACCTAGGGAAGAATTTTTTTAAGTGTTTGATTCCGTTATCTCGTAAATATCGTCTATAAAAAGCTTCTAAGAAGTTTCTAACTCTTACAGCTTTTGGATCTGCTGCTCTTAACAGATTAAGGTCAGGGTAATCTCTGTAGTTTTCAGCTTTTAGTAGAGTAGACATTACCATGTCTCTTTCATCTTGGTCTAGAAAAGTAGGGTCTTTTAAACCGAATATTTCAGTAAATGCGTTGTACACTTTTGCGTTAGCATTTGGGTGTAAGTTTAAGAAAGAAGTACCTACTGCTTCTCTTCTAGTTCTAGAACGAGTATAGGTGCTTTTTTGTAATTTTTTAATAGCCGCACGTTCTCTAGGAGTATTAGCTAACTTTTCAGCATAGTATGCCATTGTGTTATCAGCAGGATAAATTAAATATCTCCAACTCCAGTGGCTTCTGCTTGAACGTGGCGCTTTTAAATTATATTTAGTTTTTTGTGCTACATCTTTTGCCGATTGTACAATGGTATCCTGACTTTCTTGAACACCTTTAATAGCATCCCGTACAGCAAAAACTGTATTTGCTGGTATGACCCCATCGTTGCCTGACCTATTTTTTTCTCTATATTTATCTCGTACGACTTGCATGAAGTTATTGAACTCATAATTAAGTCCACTATCTTTAAATCTTTTTTGAAAAAGTCCTGAGATTTTTTTCATAAAGTTCTCTAATTTTATAGCTATGTTTCTAAAGTAAGCAGTAACTGGTCTTATATCTTTACCATCTCTTTGAACAGTTGAAGGGCGGCTACCTAGCGTACCACCACTTCTTTGTACTATGGCTTTAGTAAATTGGTCTGCAAACCATTCCTCAAACCCTCTTTCTCCTTCATAATAAGGTTCATCTAAGTTTTGCCTATCTCTCTCATATGCGGCCTGTAATTTATCTAACAATTTGTTTCTGCCAGTAGTATTGGTTCCGGGTCTCAATAACTGTTCTTGTTGTGTCCAAAGAAATATGTGACCCGCCTCATGGATCATGGCTAACATTCTAGAAAATACTTCTCTTTCGGTTCTCCTGTTCGGATCTAAGGATTTAACAATCACAACATTTTTATTACCAAATTTAATTACTTTTGCTGCTTCAGGGTTCGGGTTTTCACGAATTGAAGTTTGTACACCTCTTATGTAATTCATAGCTTGTGCTGTTCCCTCAATACTTGTAACGGTGTCATACATAGGAGTAAGGTCCCTAATTTGAGTTAGGGGGTCTTTTTGTTTTTCGCGTATTGCAGGGTTAAGAGTGTCTACTAATTCAGTAGTTTGATAATAATCACCTATTTTTAAACCCATAGCATCAGCAAAAACTTGTTCGGTTACTTGTTTAGTAACTGTTATTTCTCTTTTACCTTTAAAGAAAGGAGTACCATCTCGAGTTACTGCAGGTTCTGCTAAACCCTCAGAAACTTGAGTTTTTGGGTCTGCTGGTAAAGGAGGTTGAAAGTCAGGAAAATCTTTTCGTATTGTTTGTATTCTTCTTTTAAATTTTCTAGTGTATCTAAGTTGTTTTGATCGTCTAACAGGTACACCTGTAAATAATATTGGTTCTCTTGTTACAGTGGTTTCTCTAAGTTGTCTACCGTCTTTCATAACAGGTCTACCATCTTTATCGAAAACAGCTTTAGTTGTTGTTGTTCTATTAGAAGCTAAATCAGTTAAAACAAAATTTTCATCATTATCTGCGATAAAAATAGTATCTGCACCTAATAGATCAAGACCTAGACTATCTCTAAGTGCTTGTACAAACCCTCGCATAAAGGTTTCTCCACTGTCTTTGATACCAGCTGTATTAGAAGTAAAAATCTCAGAAACTTTTTTAGTAAACGATACACCACTTTTTACTGTGCCTATTGTCCTTGCTTGTACCTCTGCCTCGGCATCAGCTCTATTTATTGTATCAATACGTTCTTGCTTAGCTGCCCTCTGTCTTGGTGAGTCAGTATCCCTAGAGAATTGCTCTTGGTAATTTAAGTCTTCTTGAGATACGTCTAAAGTACCCATAGCTGGATTAAACGTGCCCCCTCTAGCTTCTTGGTTATACTGTTTGATTGCTTGTTCAAACATACCAGCAGGTACATCGCCACCTAACTCAACAGCTATTTGTGGGTCAACTGAATCAAAACCAGCTTGTTCACGATCTCCAATAATTTGTCCCTCAGGAGTATATTGAAGTCCACCGCTAGAAGTAACAGAAGTATCAACAAACTCATCAGTTGCGAGAGCAAGTTCTTCTTGTGCTTTTACAGTAAAGTCTTCTATGCCGTTAAGCATTCGTTTAAATCTTTGACGTATATCTTGTGAGCCAAAACCCGGAAGGTCTAACTGGTCAAAATCTTTTTGGCTAAGAGTAGGGTAGTTCTCAAATCTATACTCACCCACAGGAGCATTGAAAGAAAGTTCTATCTCTAAAGCACTAGCATACTTACGAGGTAAAGATTCTTTTCCATCTTTTAAAAGGCTACGAATATAACCTATTCTTTTTTTAATCTCATCTTCTACAATGTCACGGAATTCTTGTTTGTTTTCTTCAGGAATAGGTAAAATAACTTCATCTATGGAATATCCTCTATTAGGGCTATTAGCTCTTTTTATTAAGTCTTCTTCAAAAGTGTCTACAATTTTATCTATAGCTGCTTCTCGTGGTGAGGGTTCATTACCAACTTTAGTATTAGATAAAGTATTCGCATAAGCAGCAGAAATTGTTAAGGCTAATAGCTCTTTTCCTGTAGGCACAACACCTAGAAAAGTAAGAGGTGTTATTCTTGCAGTTTCTTTGGGACGAGGTATCTCTTTGTCTCTGTCAAAATACTCAACAATTGGTACTTCAAGCCTATTGACTACTATATTATTTTGATCATCTTGGGCTTGGCCCAAGTCGGGGCTTCTTACAAAAGCTATGTCCCGTTTAAAAACCTCGGCTATCCTTTCTACATTAATGTCCTCCCCTCCAAGTCTTTTTCTAATCTTCATTAAAAGTTTAGGGAACGTTTCACTCCACATATCCCTACTTTGATAATGAGTAAGAAGACTTCCTCCAGTAGCTAATAAATCCTGTTTAGCTTCTGCATTTTGATCAAAAGAAGCAAACATTAACTCTTCCATAAGCGCTACATTATTAGGAACTCCTTGTGCATTTAACTCCGTATTTGGTAATGCAGGATCTTTTAAAGGTAGTGGGTATTTCCCTCCAAATTGCCAGCCTTCATTTTGGTAAATAGCTTTGTTAAATTTACCAGTTTTTAAAGTTTGATAGGCGTGTTCTACGCTAAAATATCGCCTAGTATCAAAAGTAAAAGGTCTTGGTGCAAGGTTACTTAATTGACCTGCTTCATCATTAGCCGCCCAGATATTTATAGATGGAATAGATATAGTTGGTTCTCTCTGTTTACGTGGGGCCCCTTCTTCATCAGCTACTCGTTTTGCCGCTCCACCTATAAGCCTATTAAAAGCATTACCAAGACCTTGAAAAGGTTCTTTAAGGTCGTCTGGAAGCGCTGCAACTATGTCTTCGTAGAGACCAAACCTTCGGTCTTGAACCCCACCAGTGATTACTTCAGCATCTTCACGACTACGTTTAGGTGTAAGAACTGTTTGAGCTGGTGCGCTGGTGTCTGGTTTATTTAAACTCTCGCCCCCGTAAAAACTTATACTTATATCATTTTCAGTATCCTCAACAGTTGATTCTACTACTTCAATCTTTTTTACATCAAAGGCATTATTTACTCTCTGGGTATCTGGAATCGAAACATAATAAACTTTAAGAGGGTTAAATCTAAATTCTTTTTCTTTAGGAGGGAATATGGACTTCCTTATCATCTGTTGAGTACCACCAGATTTACCATCCCAAAAAACCACTACTGCCCCCGCAGATTCTTTAGGGGGTTTGAATTGTCTATTTAGTACTTTTTTAAAGTCTCTTTCGTTTACGTAGCCACTGCCCGCTTCTTGTATCATCTGAATATTACGATCATAACCAGCCGAAGGGCCTCTACCTTTAAAGTCTGCTTTTCTAAGTGCTACAGGTAATTTCTTTTCCTCTGCATATCTACCCCCTAACCTATCTGCGCCTATTGCACCTCCGTGCATAATAGTAATGTCTTTTCTATCCCCGATAAGTAAATCTAAAGTATCTTTTACTACTTCATAATTATTAAAAGGTGAGCCTTGTATTCTTCTAGAACCCGCAACTACAATTGTCGTTACCTCTTTTGGTAATTTAAATTCTTCTTCTGTATAAGAAGTAACTTTTAAAACTTCTTTTCTACCTGTTAAATTACCTACGTTTCTTAAACTTGGTACATCATATGTAACCTCTTGAGGGAGAATATTACCTTGCTTATCCCTTGGGGCCGGTTCTCGCTCTCTTTGACGTTGTCTGTCCAATAAATCCAAACCCTCAGGTTTTTCGTTTCTTAACGGGTCGCCATTAAATAATCTTCTTCTTAAGTTCCTAATACCAGACATAACAGTTTTAACTGGTGCAAATAAGTTTTCAATTGTCCCCAACTGTTTTGATTTATTATTGTTAGGTCTGTAGTTAGCTAACTCATTTATACTTTGATAGCCAACTTTTTTATCTACTCCGTTTTCGTCTGTAGTTACACTGTTATTCCAAAAAATAGGTTGGTCATATAACTCTTGAACATCTTCTGGATTAGTTAGATCAAACTCTCTATCATTGGTTGTAAGGATAAATTGTTTCTTAGTGCTAACATCTGTTACTTTGTTACTGTCTCTTTTAGTAAAAAATCCATCGGCTGGGTTGTTACCTAAAGCTTGATTTTCATCAGTAAGAACATCTACTAAGGCATAAAAACCCAAAGCTATCTGTGTTAGATAAGGAGTATCAAGAGACACATTTTGGTCTTCTTCTTGTAGATAAACATCTCTACCTGCGAAAAGCAATCTATTCATATTGATTGGTTTATCTCGAGTTTTTTTGTTTGGACTTCTTGATACCCACTTAAATGGAGCACCTTTATATTCCCCTTCAGTTCTTGTCTCTGATTTTCTTATCGACCCATCTCTAGCTTTATAATCTTGAGCATCTTTTTCGGCTTCTACAATAGCTTGTAAAACAGTGCCTCGAGGAGAGAGTATTGTTTTACCTGTTTTAACATCAGCAGTAGCTCTACCACCAACTTTAGTGATACCTAGTCTATTAGAACCACGGTTAACAATTGTGTATTGACCATCAGGATCTTCCGCTTGTACATCAAAAAACTTATCAATAATTTGATATGGTAGTGAATTAATTAATTCTTCTTGAGACGGTCTTAAGACAAACTCACCATCATTAGTCAGTTCTTGAGTATACCTTTCTCTAGCGTCTATAAAAGTTTGTTTTGTGCTTTCAGCGAAGGGCTCTCCTTGTTTGTTTCTAGCAGTTTCTATATTAACAGGTGTTTCAGCAACTTTTGATAACGGTACAAAACTAGTACCTCCACGCACTCCTTGAGCAGTTAATCCTTCTACTTCTTCTCTACCACCAAGACGTGAGGCGTTCATAAAACCTGTGTTTTCAATATTTTCATCAATAACATTTACAACTTCTTGGTCATACTCAGCTGGATCATAAGTTTCTTCAAGATTAGCTACCTCTACAACTCCGCCTTGAGCATTAGGATCTGTAGCATCAGTAAGAGCTTGCAATTGCTCTGGATCATCCATATCAATATCATCAATACTGCCTCTGGTTTGAAAATCAAAACTTTGTTGCCCTTTTTTAGCCTTCTCTATTTTTGCAGCGTTCTGTCTGTCTTGTAATACATCTGCAGGGTCTTCTACAGAAACGGTGTAACCTTTTTCTTCTCTATTAAGAATATAAGTTTGTTCTGCTTTTCTAATCGCAAGGTCTACCATTGAACTATCAGTGGTTTCCTCACTAACTACATTACCTAAGCTATCTCTTACTACTACCACTCGATCATGTTCATCTCTTTTAGCACCGCTATAGCCTAAAAACTCAGCGATATACCTATCACTGTTAAGTAACATTAAGTCTTCTTTGTTTTGGAATACATTATCTATCTTAGCTTTATTAGTAGAAAGGTATGTCCCTACTCCGGGAACTACCGCTTGAAACACCTCAGGTGTTGAACCAGATACAAGATTATCTACAAACTCTCTAGTGGCTGTGTTTTCTGGTACAAACATAGAAGGTTTATCACCCTGTTGCATACTTCTGAATTGTGCACGTAATTGTGCTTCTGGTTCTGGAACTGTAACGGGTTGTCCTTTTGGTGGTATAACTTGATCTTCTGTTACTGCCCCTGTAAGTTGTCCTATGTTGGCTGCTAATCTTTGATTATCCTCTATATCAATAGCTTCTTCTGTAAATTCTCTTCTTGTGTCCCTTACCGATCTTAACTCATTACCTAAGTCTGTAAACTCTCTAGCTTGTCTAAATACCGAAGTAACTGGACTTGTTATAGCAGCACGACCACCCCCTGCAACAAAACCACCAAAAGCAGCTTCCATACGCCTTAGACCTTTTTCTTGTTCACTATAGTTTGGATCTACTGCAGTTCTTTGGTCTATGAACATCTCTTCTTGTAAAAATTCAGTAGCACCTTCAGTACCACCAGAAATACCTGTAGCTATCGCTATGTCTTTCATAAGTTTTTGGAGAGATGGAGTAGTACCTATTGCTGCTTGATAAATCCTTCTTTCTTCTGGAGTTAAGACAGACAAGGCATCAGGATTACGTACATCTTTAGTACGTACTTTATCTGCTATTCTTTTTAGTTCTTTCTCTTGGTCATTTAATTTTAACTTAGACTCTTGTCCAGTTAATTTAGCGTCCATTTCAATCTTTGCCTCTTTCTCCCTAAGTCGACCAATCGCGGATCTTTTAAATGCTAACTTATATAAACTAGTAGCAAACAAAGCATCAGAAGTAGCCCCCATTAGACCTTGTGGAATACCCATAAGAACAGCAGAATTAAATTCTTCTCTAGTTAATTTAATGCCTGCATCTTCAAATTCAGATAGAGATTGACTTGCACCAACTAAATATTCTTGAGCAAAACTTCCTGAAAGACCTCCAGTAGTAGCAACTTTTCCTACACCTTGAGCAGCATTTAAAACTAATCTTTCAGCATCATCTAATGCTTCACCACGTAATACTTTCTTACGTAAAGTACCTGAAATCACTTCTCCTAAAGCCGCTCTACCTGCATTACTTATACTGTACCTGCCAAGTAAAGATGCTGCAGCACCAGTGAATCCACTCGCTATAGAAGTAAGCGCCATAGGCGTAAATTGTCCTAAAGCTTTTCCTGTTGCATTTACTAGGTTAGAAATAGTGGGGCCATTAACTACGTTACTAAAAGGTTCTAAGTCTTTCCCTATAGCCTCTATAGATTGGTCTATGATACGAGCGTTTTCTAAACGTTGTTGGGTAGCTTCTTCATCCCCAAGATAGAAATTAACAATTGCCCCAAATCTCTCAACATCTCCAGATAGCTGTTGGGAACCTATAGCAAGCCCCCCTAAGAAATTATCAATAAAACCTTCTTTAGGTGTAGTAGGTATCTCAGTAGGCGCAACGGCTTGTGCCTGTTGTCTAAATTGTTGTTCTCTGAGAGCCCTACGTCTAAGATTAGCTGAATCAGTACCTCTTGCACGAGCGTTTTGTTCAGACATCTCTACCGACCTAGGTACAGCTTGATCGCCTAAGAGTCTTCTTATGGAGTCAACCATTTATTCTCCTGCTTCTTTAGCTATTCTGTCTTGTGTAAGTTTATCAGCGTATAGTTTTGTACGGCTGTCTCCAGAATTGTTTTTGTTTGCTCCATCCCCTAATAAAATTAGGGCGTGTTTTTTATCTAAATCATTCATGTTAGCTGCAAGCACTCTTTTTCCAGCTGGTTGACCATCATCACCAATAAATTGATAACTATGAAATTTGGCTCCGTTTGTCATATAAAGCATAGCTTCAGTGAAAGTACCGGGATTGTAAACTCTACCTTGAAAATTAAGTTGAACTGATAAAGTAGGTCTAAGACCCTCTGCCTGTGTTTGTACAAATTGGTTACTCTCGATGTCTCTGTCTCCAAACTCAACCCCAAGAAACTTAAAATCCACTCCTACATCCGCTAGCCCTACTAATCTTTGTGTATCTAAAGCATCAATGACTCTATTTAATTGTAAAGTTGCAGCTTGGTCTAAGAAATTTTCTTCCATATATGATAACAAAGCTCTACGGTCAGTTAAGTTTTGTCTACCTCTCTCACTATCGGGGTCAGAAAGATATTTAGCCCTGTCTGAATCAAAAATATTATTAACTGTAGCATTTACAAAATTGTTTCCAGCCCCATATTGAGATGGAGTGCCTTTGTTAAACCTCTCAATAATTGCTTCAATATGATCAGGGAATTTGTTTGGTTGCGCGCCAGCTGGGACTAGTTCTTTAGAAGCGGGATCAGTAGCACTAGCTAATTTCAGAGCGCCCGAACTAGCAAAAGCTATATCAAGAGGTTCTCCTGCCATAAAAGCGGCTGCAGCTTTACCAAAACTATCTTGGGTTACTAAAGCGCTACCTGAATGATAAAGACCACTTAGAATTGAAAAACGTTCTTTCTGACTTAGAAAGTTCATTTGTGCTCTTTCAGTATTTGGATCAGTGTGCGTTATCAAAATGTCTGCTATATCATTTGCAGCAAGAGTTGTAATATTTTTAATTTTAGCTTGTGTTTCTCTAATTTGTTCTTTGGTTGGAAAGTTCTTTTTAAAACCTTCATCGTTCTGATATTTTTCAGCAAATGCTTTTGGACCTATAGAACTAAATTCTCTTGAGTACTCTGGATTACTAGCAAAAAATTCTGTAAGTCTAGTGCTTTTACCATATCTTTTTACAGACTTTCCAGTACCTACAGAAGTCCTAGTTGCTTCCGTAAGGTTGTCATAAAAACTTTGATTCTGTGGGGTGTAAGTATTTTGAGCCGAAGTTATAGCATTATCTAGTCTTTGTTTATTAGCAACACTCACTGCTTTAGATTTCATGTTGAGTTGATCTTTTTGCCTATCGTTTAAAGATTCCCATTGTTCTTTACCCATTCCAAGAGGTATTTTAGTATTGTCGTGGAAATAATTACTGTATCTACTTCGTTTAACTACAATAGCATCTTCACCAAATATCCTCTCTGCTGCTTCTTGTTCTCTTCCGCCAACTACTCCTACCGTACCTTGTCTGGTTCCTAATATTGAGGCTGTTGTACGAACCCCTCCGTCTTCAATATCCGAATAATCGGCAGGGGTAAGGCCCTCGGTAAGCGTACCAGAGGTCGCTCCTCTTTGGACACTGAGATCCCTTTCTCTACCATCTGAATAAGTTACGCCAGTAAAAGAACCCATTATTTCATTAAATAAATCATCACCAAACAATGGGAAGCCATCAGGATCAGAATAAGAAACACGTGGTATTGGAGTAGCAGTAAGAGTATTACCTTTGTACTCTGTTTCATAGCCCCCACCCGGTTTTGATTTACCTGTAGTTAATGCTCTATAGTTATCTTCATTTAACAGTCTTGCGGAAGCTATTTGGTCATCAGTTAAGGTAACATCAGGACTTTCCATTTGTACCATAGCTTTTAATAATTCTGTTCTAGTCTGAGGGTTTCTTAAATTAATTCTGTCATCTGCACCTATACCTAATTCTTTTGCAACAAAATCTACATAACCATCAGTATCATTTTCATTTGGCGGAGCAAACCTATTAATTACTTCTCGTACTGAGTTGATTCCATATTCGCTATAGTTTTCTAAAACTTTGTCTGCAGCTCTAACTCCATGTGCAGTTGAAATAAAAGTTTCAAACCCTTCTGGAGTTCCTTCTTTACGGTCTCTTCCAAACCAATCATTACTTGCGTTATATCGAATATTAAGAGGGTTTTTATTTCTTTTACCAGCAGTGGCATTAGGCCCACCGGATTCTTCAAACTCTCTCCAAGCTTTTTCTATAATTTTTCTATTTGCTCCAGAATAAAGCCCTTCATCTGCCATAGAGGAAACATCACCTAAATCATCAATACTTTTTATTGATTGCCCTTCGGTTATTGCTCTAAAGTAGGGGTCGTTTACAATAGCTGCTAACTCATCTGGAGTCATGTCTTTTAAGCTTCTTTCCTCATTAATTACTTTTGAAAGTAGAGGCCCGGGTGTTAGATCTGCTGGAGTATTACCGCTATCAGTATTTGTTAAATCCCCTATATTGGTACGCCCTGTCCTAGCCGCATCAAACTGTCTAAGGTCTTGCATAGTAGTAAATCTTTTACCATCTGCATCAAAAGTAGTTTCACCTAACTTTCTTAAATAACTACCAAGAAAATACCCCATAGAGTCTGGAGAAACTTCTAAAGCTATACCACCAAATTGGAAAGGTTTTGCGTCTTCAGTAATAGGAGCTATAACTTGACTTTCTCCATCTACACCCCCTTGCATGTTTAGTAGAACGGGAGAGTAATTACCATTTTTATTCTTTTTTAATTCAACACCTCTATTGCCCGCACTACCAGTAGCAGCTTGAGTAAAACCAACATAGTCAGAGAATTGGGCAAAGTCCATCCCAATTAAATCTTCTCTAGCTACTTTTTCAAAAAAATCCATATTGAGATTTCTACTGAAACCCATGTTTTTAAACTCATCAAATTGTTCTTGGAACCCAGCGTCCCCTGCATAAGCATCTCTAATTTTGTTTTCATTTAAAATTAACTCGTTTTGAAATAATGCTAGGTTTCTTCCAGAAGACTGGTGTCTAACTAAAGCATTCCTGTATTCTTCTTGTTTACGAATAATCTCATTCTTAGCTAATATGTCATCTCTTGTTTTAAGAAAGTTAAGAAAAGCGCTTGCGTTCATTACAGTGCTCCTATGAAGGAACCAATAATTCCATATTTGTTTGATTTGTGTTGAGATTTAGCCGCTTTATATGAGTTTTCCATATTAGTGGTTTGAAGCGCCGCAGAAGAACCCATCTGAGTTATCTGTTTATTGATCGTATTAGATATGTTTGAAAGTTCATTTAACAACGCAGTGTTCTGTTCATCCTGAGATATTCTGGCGTTATTTAAAGCATCAGAAGCAATATTAACTCTTCCTCTATCGATTGCTCTACGCTGTTCTAAATTAAAAGCGCCTGTGGTAGCTATACCATATCTAGATCTAGAACGATCTACTATACCTTGTGCTAAATTCTGTTGTACTGCAATATCATCTAATGCAGTATCTATTAAAGCTTGGTCTTTTGTTTTTTTGACTAAATCCTTTTCAAATTCTCTTGTTAGTCCTACTTCTAATTCATAATCTTTTTTGGCTTCTTCTGCAAAAAGTTTATCTGGATCTGCTACCTCTGGTAACCTATCAGCGTCAAAATTGGTTTTTTTAAAGTCTATTGTCCCTATTTGTTTTGCAGTTTCTTCTGCTTGTTTTATTTGTTCGTTAGTTCTAGCTAACCCTTGGCCCGGACCAATACCAGAGTCAACAACAGCGGGAGATACAGTAGTGCCAGCAAGACCTGATAGATCTATATCAAGCCCTGCAAAACCAGCAGTAAGATCTATTTGCGGAAGACCACCACCATAGAGATTACCAAGTGTTCTACTTATGTCTCCCCATGCACTACCTGTATAAAACATCTATACCTCTATGGATTGTACGCGCTATTGTTTTGGTTAAAATATTGGTTATTTCCAAAACCGGGCTGATTCATGAAAGCCGGCAGTGACCCTATGTTAAAGTTATCTTGTTTTGGTAACATAGAGTGCATAATAAATCCACCCGCAACACTACCCGCAGCTTTTGCAACTGAGGCAGTTATACCTGAACGTGCTGTGTTTACCTTCATATCTGCAGTATTTTGTGCACTAATTGCAGAGTCATCGAATCTAGAAGCTGCAGCTAGAGCACTTCCTCCAATAGCGGAAAAACCTTTTGCAGTTTTTAACGCATCAGTTTGTGCTTTATTACCTAACGCTAACACTCTTCTATTCGCTTCTTGTAAATTTTTTACTGAGCCGATGGCTAAATCTGCAGCAGCACTTACATTTGTTGCAAGCCCATAGGGTGACATGCCGGATTTTTGAAAAGCATTCATAACGGATTTAGCAGCTCTGCCTCTAACTACAGAGGCTACGTTTTTTTCTGCGGCTTGACGTAATCTGTCCTCCATTATAGGACTCCAGACCTGTCTCCACGTTTGTTTTTGGTCCTTATACAAGGAAGCCAAAGTTTTAGTAGAGTCACTTACCTCATAATTTTCTTGTTTTGGTCCTTTAGACATTTAAACCTCTTTTCTATATGTCGTTGTTATAGCTCTATATCCTTGCTGTTTTGCCACTCTCATCCAACCAGAGCGACTTGAATCAAATTCTATCGCGACTAAATTTGAATTTTTAGCTACTCTATCTAAAAAATCAAACGTCTCTTCTGCTACATTATACTCGGGATTCGCATATGCTACCCAAACAAATAGCTTCTTTTCGCCACCAAACTCATTCAGTATAGACAAAACTAAAAACCCAGCATACTGTTCATCTTTATACGCAACGACCAATTGAGATGTTCCGTTACGTAATGCCGAATACACATCTGCTGGTATCCAGTCTGAGTATGATCTACTTATTACTTTCTGTAGATCTTTCTCTATTATATTATAAGCAGCTCTTATTTGTTGTGGTGGAATAGCATCAAATACTATCCCCCTAATAGTCGAGCTCCTTTCCATATCGTCCATACCTTTTCCTTGGTGACAAACCGGCGCTTTTATATTTGACTGTTCTTTTAACACCAATATTACCGCCTCTTCCTCTTAATTCTGCATCAGATACTTCAGCCTGAAACAAATTAAAATAGTCTGCGGCAGCCATTGGATCAGTCCATTCTTTGCCCGGTATTCTTAATAATCTATAAATCGTGCCATATAAAATACCGTCACGATAAGTATTACTAAATTCTGTGTCTATACTGTTAGTAGTTCTAGTTGGTTTAAGAGCCACATTTAACAATAGCCCATTTACAGTTTTTGCATTCGGTACTGGTACTAACCAAAAAGTATCAGCTGTTTTTTGTAGATATACTGTTGGTATGCCAGACTTATCTCTCCAGTCGGGGTAGTTTAACTCTAGACTTCTTGGGCTTATGGGATCTAAATCATTACCATCATAAGTAGCCCACTGTATTTGGTGTACGTCTGTACCACTTGGTTGGTCAAACTCATACTCATAAACTCCTGATATGGTAGTTATCGGGTCTAGGTCATAAGTATAAGCTCTGCTTTTTTCACAAAGTTCTATAGTTGCAGAACGTAGGTTAGTTTCTATTAAAGATTCAGAACATCCCGGTACGTAAGGAGCAACGTCTCTTACTAATGATTCAAAACTAGCCAAGTACGGCCTCCTGTTGTGGTGCTTCGTTTAAAGTTGTAGCTTTCGAGAAGTTTAAACTTTGAAAAAATAGTTGGTAGTGAGTTCCAGAACGTTGTTGATTACCTGCAAACTCAGCATCTTTTAAATATGCTCTATACAAAACAAAATTTATAAGCGCGTTTGCAAAAATATCATCTACTTGTATCAAATCAGTAGCTGCACCAATACTAACAGGATTTTTAGAATATATAACTTCTACATAGGCATTACCAGCAACTCCGGGATACACGGAAAACTTACGTGGATCTCTGTCATCAAACATGTAATGTTTAACTACAGTACCATGCGCAGCCTTACCTGTAACAGTAGGATCATGCCAACTCGGTTCTTCGCTATTTATTACATCTAAGTTTACTTTTGAAATTGCCCTAGCGCCAGTAGCACTTGTAGCCGTACCTGACATGTTTCTAGCTACATTAATTAATCTTAAACCATCAGCGGGTATAGTTTGTTCTGTACCAGTAGCTAATTGTACATTTGCATGCGTAGCAGTAGCATCAGGTCTAAAGTTAGCAATTTCTCTTTGTCCATCGCTTAAATAGTCAAACATCTCGCCATCTGTCCAACGCACACCAGTATTGTCCTGTAGTATGTTACGTACTCTGGATAAGATATGTTGTGCTTGTAACGTTCCTGCCATTTATTTTTTCTTAGTTTTAGGTTTTGTTTTTACTGCTACTGTAGTTTCTTCTATAACAGCTTCCATTGTTTTAGCTTTGGGCTCTTCTCTTACTTCTTTAGCCCCAGCTTGTATACAAGCATATCCAATATACTCTGGGAATTCTCTTGCTTCTCCTGCGTATAAACGAACAGCATCACCAGTTTTTAGCGATACATATAAATCTGTTGCTGAGATAACTTTCATAGTCTTTTTTTCCATTTAAAACTCCTGTTTAGTAGAAAGAGGTGGTCCGAAGACCACCCCTATCTTAATTAAAATGCGCAATCTACTCTGATTACACCAAAGTCTTCATTCTGACCAGAAATGTCAGAATTGTAGACTGGTTTTTTAAGACCCATGATCTTACCGATAGAAATACCGTTTTGGTTTCCATAGTCGAAAGTGTCTTCAACTATTTCAGGCAAACCGATATCTGCCATAGCAAGAGCTTGAGCTCCACAGAATAGGTTAGCAGCGAAGTCAACATCACTACCAGACCCACCTTTCTGAGTACCTGAAGTACCTTGAGATGTGTTTGGTACGTGTCTGAATTCGTGAACCATAACGCCGTCAACCATTAAGCTAGAAGATCCAGCAAATAGTTCGTTGTTTGGTCCTCTGATACCAGCGCTTCTTACGTTAGCTAAGAAGTCAGAATCTAGTTTCAGATCAGCCATTACTTGTGGAGTAACAAAAAGATGATACATCTCTTCATTACCTGCGCCTCTCATACCTCTAATGTATTGGTCTTTAGCGTATGCTTTTAATTCAACAATAGTCTTGTAAGACATTGTGTCAGCAGCAGCTAAAGCAGAAGTGTCACCAGCAACTAAACCATTAGTTGCGTCTACTCTTCTGTGTCTGTTAGAAGTAGGAGCAGTTACATCACCATTAAAGGCAAGGTCAGACAAGTTAGCACCTGAACCTAGTACTGGTCTAGTCGCAGCAGAACCACCGATGTTGTTGTTCTTTCTGTTGTAGTCAATACCAGCCAAAGTCAAGAATGCAATTTGGTCTAGTCTGTCCGCCATTGCGTATGCAAGTGCGTCTCTTGAGTGCTCACGGAAGTTGACAACAGATTTTTGATCCGCTAAACGACCAGATAGTCTGTTCGCAAATCTTAATTGATCTAATTGTACAACGATGTCGAATGCTCTTAGTGCTTCTTCATTACCTTCGAGAGTGTTGTCACCAACGATACCATCACCAGTCATGTCAGCTAAAAGTGTTAATACAGCTCTAGCTCCTTTTTCTGATTGAGTAAGTTCATTTATTCTCTGAACCATGGCGTTGGGTCCACTACCCGCGAATTGGTTAATGAAGGACATGTTACGAGCGACTCGCCAAAAATCACGAGACCAGATAGTAAGCTGTTCACTGGTCAACGCGCTGAAATTTGTATTAGCCATTAGGCCCTCCAAATAAAAATTAATAAAATAACCAATCGCTATTTGGGGCGATATCCCGTATACCCTTTATCGTTGGGATACGATACCGTTAGTTTTACGAGCACGACCTCGAACAGTTAACGTCGTTGTAGACGAAATAAACGATTTTTATACTGAACGACCAGTTGTTGGATATCGTTCCAACCGACGAATTCTGTAATAGTATACTACTCTTTAATCAAAGTCACCACGCATTCTGCGTAAAGTTTCTTCTGGTAATGCACCAAATTCATCATCAGACAGTACATTTATATCTACTATTTTTTTATTTTGAGTAGATTCACCTTTCATTTGAGGTGGTTGTGACTGCGAAGCAGCTACTTTTTTTGATACATTTGCCTGTTTTTTCTTTTCTTGTACAACTTTATTTAAAGTAGGTGCTGCATCTGTTGTTCCAGCAGTCTCTACCTCTAAAAGTTCTGGTTTTGACCTAATTAAAGTAATTTCGGTGGCTTTCGCAAGTGAATCTGCAGCACCATACCCTTGAAATATAAAAGCATCGCGTAATTCCATAACCTCATTAGCAAGCCTTTCGTCAAATTGCTTACTTTTTTGGTCAAAAACAGGAAAAACTTCCATTATTTCGTTAGCTTTCTTATTTAACTCATGTGCTTCTCTGTCTTGTTGTACAGTTTGACCCATTTTACTTTGCATTTCGGACATCATCTGCTCTCTTTCAGCGCTTCTGATCTCTTCTCTTAATTGTGCAGCTCTATCAGTCTCACCATCAAGCACTAACTCTTGATATTCCTTCTCTCGAGCTACAAAATCGTATTTAGGAGTAGTATCTTCTTCTTTTGTCTCACTTTCTAAAGTCTGTAAACGCTTTTGCATCTCTTTATTCTTAGCAAGAACTTCATCCAAACGTGATTTTGGTACCATAGGTGCTTTTGGTTCTTCTACTTCTGGTTCTTCCGCCACTGTTTCCACAGGTTGTCCATCATCTGTCGGAACGCTCTCTTGTTCTGCTTCTTCTGACTGACTTTCTGTTTCTTGTGCAACAGGTTCTTCGACTTGCTCTTCTGCAACTTCTTCTGTTGTCTCTTCTGTAGCAGGTTCTTCTTCTGTGGTTTCTTCTTCTTCAACTTCTTCAACTTTTTCCTCCGTGTCTTCAAAGTTCATGTCTACTTCAAATGGTTTTACATCTTCTTCTGTTTTTGCATCAGCACCCGGCATTCCGTCGAATACTAATTCTTCTGTATTTTTATCTTCAGCCATTATCTACCTCCTGATGGTTTCATAGCTGCGGTAGCAACTTTTGCTGCCGCTTGGGTTTCAGTTTGTCCTTTCCTCATGTCGTTTGTTAACTCAGATAACTGTCGACGTAAGGCAAGTTCTTGTTGCTTTATTGCCATTTGAGCCTCTATCTCAGCTGCTTTGAGTTGAGGATCTGCCATAGTTTCTTGTGCTTTGGCACTATGTAAAGTGGCTTGTGCTTGTAAATTCGCTACTTCTGCTTCCATCTTAGCAATCTCAAGTTGTATTTTTTGTATTTGAGCTTCTGCTTGGAAAGCAGCAATTTGGGCTTCTTCTTCTGTCATTGGTTCCATACCTTGCATTTGACGGATACGCTGTGCAACTTCACCTTTTTTAGCTAGGTGTGAGTAATCTACAATTAAGTCATCTGGTATTGGTACACCAACCTGCCTTAAAGAGATTGCTTCTGCAAATTGTACTTCGTCGTAATTATCTCTAGTTGGCATTGTACCAATAACCACAGAATATTCACCTAAAGTTAAATCATTTATTATTTGCCCTTCTGGGGTTACAACATTTAATCGTAAAGGAACTTGTTGTTTCATTGGATCTGATTCATCTGTTATTTGAATCAAACGCTCTTCTGTGTAGTACTGCTGTACTAGACGTAGAATATGTTCTGCTAAATACTGCCTAGTTTTTTGTAAATTATCCAATGGCACTTGAATCATAAGTGCCCCTCTATTTTGTTTAGCTTGAATAGCTACACCTGATACCTCAGGGCTATCCGTACCTAACATCGCATCACTAATACCACTAATCTGTTTAATATTAGCCGCAGCTTTTTGACTTATTCTATCTAGGCCGGTGGGAATCTGATTTGGTGGTATCTTCGCGGGGGGAGATGAGCCACGATTATACTCTAGTACTAAACCAGTTTCCGCACCGTGTTCTTCTAAATCGTCAGCAGTCATTCCTTGGAGCGACCCTGTTTCTACAATCCAACCACTGTTGGCTGTAGTATTTACGATATGTAATTCTTGTGAACTAATTTTATTTAGTTGTTCCTGTGGAGATATTAAGTTTCTTACCATGCCAAATGGTCTACCTCTTCTCCAATAAGGGAAGTATGGGACAATTGTAAAACATTCATATGGAGACCAGTCATCAAACAGTACACACTTGTCTGCAGTTACTGTCCAACGCACTTTACGATCCTGTCGTGTAAGTATATCCAAACCATAATCATCAGCAAACTTTTGCATTTTACGTTTACCCCAGTTTCCGGGAACTTGTCGCATGTCCCCTGTAACTCTATCTACATAGTAAGTACATTCTTTGAGTTGGTAGTATTGTCTTTCAATAACACGAATTGCACGTACTTGTCTGTTTTCTTCTGGGTTAGCAGTAGCTGATTGGTTATACTCTACACCGGTGTATGTGTCACCGTAACGTGTTTCTTCATACTCTACAGAGTCTTGCCCCATAGTATTACCATACTCTGCAGCTACTCTTAATTTGTCGGCTCTCTCTTGACCATATTGTTCTTCAATCTCATCTAAGCTCATCCACTTAGTTTCAAATATCTCATTCCATGTTTTAGGATCATACTCCTTGGCGTCAGGGTCAATTAGAATATCTAACGGATCCTTGGTACTTATACGCACTTCTCCTTGGATATGATCCGTGAAATCTATTCTTACATCAAAATAACCCCGATCTTGAATAAGACCATCAGCAAAAACAGTTCCTTCTAACCAATCTAATTTATTATTATCGGCTATTTGTAAATATAATTTATTAAGTACATTAGCAACTTCTTGGGTGCCATTACCTACTGGTTTGAAATTAACATCTGCTCTTCGAGTACTTTGTTCGCCTAACACAGTGTTAACCGTAGGAAGTATTGTATTAATTGTAAGAGCAGGACGCCCTTCATCATCTAGTGTTGCTACGTCAGCTGGATCCCATTGATTACCACGATAAAAAGCATCACATTTTTTAGCAGTTTCGATATAGTCGAGATGGCCATTGTCGCGCGCACGTTCGTAACGCTCAAACTGATTGGTTGCTATAAAATGCTCTTCTTCTGTACTTAACTTTTTCTTCTTCTTGTTATAATTCATTAAGAACTCATAGCTGATTTACGTTTATCACTCTTAGCTAAATATTTAAGCTTATCTCGCCAAGACGGTTCATGTTCTATCTTCTCTACAAAAGTAGCGAATTCTGTCATCATTAATCCTATCCATGCTAACGCATCCACTTGGTCATCATGTACCCCGTTTGGAAAACGCAAAAGTTCCGCAATCAGCGGACCAACCCATATTGGATCTTGCGGAAAGTATACCATGCCTTGTTGCATTCTACCCTGTATTGCTCTAGCTCTCGCTTCTTTGTCTCGTCTACCTACTTTTAAATCTTTAAAGTAAGCCTCGTTAAGTCCACGTTCTCGAACACGTTTTTGTAGAAACGGACCTAATGCCATTTCTATGTGACCTTTCTCAATACCCACAACATGGGGTCGCCAAGTCTCATACAAATCTAGGATCTGCTCAACAAGTTCAAAACCGTCGTACTTCCCTCTTACACAATCTACCACGTATAAATTATCGTATTCATCAACACCAACGACTACCCCTACAGAGTAGTCATTACGTTCTCGTTGACCAATCGCCAAATCCCATGCGCAATAGAAGCGTAATCTGTCAAAGTCTACTTCATTTTCGTCGTAATACCTAATCATTTCTCGATTAAAGTACTCACCTTCGTCCGATACTGGGTTCTGTTGATACAACGCGGACCAGTCTCGTGGACCTACCGCTCTTTGAATCTGGGTTAGAGCTTCCGCACTGTACCGCTCTGGGTGAAGCGCGTCGCCCTTTTCTCGAAACTCTTCGTCCTTCTCGGCGAGGGCTGGATACTTGACAACTTCCCACTGATCCGCGCCCGCGGCTGCCGCTTGTAATAACCTACCTGCTAAATCGTCATCGTGCCATCGTGTAAGAATTACAAGTACACCACCTCCGGGGGCCAGTCTTGTATACGCAGTAGATGTATACCAGTCCCAGACTGCATCCCGATTGTACTCGGATTCTGCGTCCTCTCTGTTTTTGACTGGGTCATCGATGACGAGTACGTGCGCTCCTTTACCGGTAATACCACCACCAACACCCGCGGCTACATAACCACCGCCCTTGGTTGTATTCCATGACTCTACGGACTGCGAACTAGGGTCGAGCGATACACCAGAAAAAGCATTTTTAAAATTAGGTTCTCTCAGTTGTTGACGAACCTTACGACTAAAGTTCATGGCCAACGATCCAGAGTATGAACAGCTAATAAATTCTTGTTCAGGGTTCTTGCCCAAATGCCAAGCTGGAAACGCAACAGAAGCTAAAGTAGATTTACCGTGTCGTGGTGGCATAAACAACATAAGTCTAGGTGACTTTTGATTATTTACATCCTCACTAAACTTCTCCAACCGTAGACATATGTCCTTGTGTACCCAACCTGCTACATAGTCTGGATTAAAACGTTCCACGAACGGTAATAAGTGCTTACGTGATAATGCGCGCAACGCAAGTTCTTTTTGGGCTTTTAGTTGTGCAGTTTCTTCTGGTGTCGGCTTTTGTACAATTTCTTCAACCTGAGGCTCTTCAAGACGTTCTGCTTCGTCAGCTTTACAGTACACGCAGATCTGATCATCACTGGGGTACAGTGTATCTGGATGCAACGCTTTACACGTTATACATTCAATCTTTTTTATTTCCATTCTTTTTAGGCATAAGATATTGGTTATCAGTTCCCGCTATCTTAAGTAATTCTGAATCTGGTAGTTTTTCTAATTGTTCTACAGTTCTATCCAGATTAATGTTGATTTGTGTAGCATGCTCTGGAGCAAATAGACCGTGGAGCTTGCATAATGAATCGGTGATAACTTTCTCTTCTGTCGCTGTTACAGATTTACGGTGCGCTTCCAAGTACATGCTTGTCGCTGTTTGTTTATCAAACTTAATGTCCTCTTTGAATTCTTCGCGCATCTTAGCAACCATCTTTTGTACCGCTGGTTTCTTAAATACTTTGTAAACGTGCTCATTATCACTATATCCAGCTGCGCGTCCGGCTGCAGCTTTTGACATGCCACGGAGATGAAAAAGTATTAAGCGCTCTTCTTGAACACTTAATTCATTAAGCTTGACGTCGACATAGGGATAATGAGACTGAAGCTCGGCCCTTTCTTGTTCAAAATTTTGGTCTTTATCAGTCATTTTCTTTGGATTCTACTATATTTTTAGCCCACCAATAAAGCTCATCTTCTTTTAGTACGTGTTTCATAGCATTGGCTCGGGCACAAACTAGTTGGATATTATGTGCTAAATAATCAACATCTGGGTCTATTCGATCGATAGAAGCATTCAAATCTCTCCTACCACTACCATCTTTATGGTATGTCATGAACAAACCAGTCAATGCGCATTTACCTTCTTGTTGATCCCACAGATCCAAAACATGTTCTAATTCAATCTCCCATTTAATTTTTGATTTTTCTTTTTTAGTTCTCGCATGTTTAAGTTGACCAAATAAACGAGTCAAATAATTCTGTGGTGTTGCGCTAGCATTCTTTTGTCTTAGTGCATAAGTGCAAGGTTTACACTTTCTAGAATGAACTGTACCGCGGTCATTTTTAGCCACAAATTCTTCTAAAGGCAACTCCTTTTTGCAAGAAGTACATTTCCTCGTACTCATGCTTGCCCACTGTAGCATAAATTTTTGCTAGAAAATTTTTTTAGTAAAATTTTTTTCAGTAAAAATTTTTATTTTATTGCTCACGCAATGCCTTAACTATCATCATTAGCACGCCCGTCACACGGTTTTCACTATGGAACCTTGTTTCAGATTATCGCATGCTGGAACCTTGTATCGATTTACCCCCTAGCCAAATCGTAGCCCCTCGCTCGTAGCAAGACATCTTAAAGAGCTTCGCTCTGGCAAAATTTGCAGGGCAAATTTTCCCTCTATAAATAAAAAGTAAGAGAAGGGGATTGGCTCCTTCTCAGTAACCAATAAATATAAAGGTGAATAAATTGATTAGACAATTAGTTGACTTTATGTTCAAGGCTGAAGTTAAGACAGCGAAAAAGGCTGACGGTACTGAGTCTACATATCACGAGATTCAATCTCGTAAGGTGTCCAAAAGGATTAACAATCCTGACGGAAGTTATAGATACGAAGAAGTTGTTCTTCCCATGCGTACTTATGTATCCAAGGATAAGAACGGCAATGCAATACTGAGAGATGTTTATCAAAACAAGCATCAGATTGCTTTTCATATCTCTGTTCTTGAAGAAATGAAAGAGAACTTTGGTTCTTACACCATTTCTCAACATGGTTTCACTCCAGCACAGGCTGACGGTGAAGTTCCTTCTAACCCTGAACAAGAAGAGCTTAGTCAGAATGGCTAAGCTTAACTTGGCGAAAGTTGTTGAGACTGGCAAGATTGCTGGTCTCACAACGCTAGACGCAATTATAGACGGGCTAGGTGTTACAGGCGAAACTATTGAAAAAGTTGGTCATTACATTTCAGAGAAATGGAAAGACAACCAGACAAGAGTTGTAGTACTTAGAGAAATGAATGAACATGTTAAAGAATGGAATGACTTCCGAGAGCTAAAGGAGAGAAAACAAGCTCTGAAAGATATTCCAGTCGAGCCCAAGGATTACAGTCCTGAAGAACAGGCTCGAGTCAATGAGACATATATCCGAACATACATGGATAGAATGTCTTAATCCCAACGAAGGTCGTATCTTCCCCCTAGGTACGACCTTCTTCTATTTAAAAACCTCGGGAAGATGAGTGCCACTACTATCATCATTAAGATGATTACTATCATCAGGTATGATGATGATGTCTGCTGGTACGCGGTTGGTTGCAGTTGTGCTGTATGAGTGCAACCAAGGTGTACCGGGTGTACCACCAGTGTACCAGCTATTTATAAGACAAGCGGTACACCGCAAAACCATATGCTAATTGGGATTGTGGCCGTTTGCCGTTAGGTGTACCGAATGTACCACAGGTTTGGCGTTAGCTTTAGTAATGGACCGTGGACCGTAGTTATAGAATCTTGGTTAGATTCGTTAATTAACCGGTACAAATGGTACACCTACCACGAAACGTAGCTAACGCGGGGCTTTCAGGTGTACCAGCTAGTTTTCGCTGATGGTACACCCTATTACGAAAGCTCAATAAAATCAGTACGTTAGGGTGTACCGGGGTGTACCAAATGTAGGCAAAAAATCGGAGATTTTTCGCCCTCTATAAATAAAAAGTAAATATATAGGAGTTATTATGAAAATATACGGTAAATGTGAATGCTGTGGACAGGTAGGTGATCTAACTGAGACATGGTATTACGTGGGAACAATTGGAACAGAAGAGGCTACAGCTTTCGTTTGTGACGATTGTGTTGATAATGAAGAAGCGTTAAGAGAAATGCGTGATGAACTGTGGGATACACCATATCCTCGTTCATCTCAACCTCTTGATGATGAAGAACAAGAAGCTCTTTCTGTAAAAATGGATGTACCAGAATCCTTTGTTATGAAAGTGGCTCGAATACTAATAGGGAGTAAATCATGAGTAATTTTGTATTAGTTAATCTTCGTCTTGAAGATAAAAGGGATGTTCGTGTTTGTGATGAGTGTGGAGAACAGTTTCGTTCGACACGCAAAAACGTTAAATATTGCTCAAAAAGGTGTTCAAACCAACAGCAATATAGGTTTAACAAAAACCCATTCAGTAAGAGAAAGGTCACGGATAAAGTTGATCATTTGGCTACTCCAATAGACCCTGATTCTTACGGTCATGGTTGTGTTGGCGTTGCTGAGTCACACAATCCGTTTGATGTTTATGATTTGTCTGACGGTATGCCGAAAGAAGATATGTTCTATGTTAATAGGCAAATCTGGCTTGCGACAGAAGATCTTGCAAAGCGTAAAAGGAGAGGTTCATGAACAAACAAGTGAAAGAGCAATTAAATGCGTTAAAAACCAATAAAACCTACAAAAAGTACATAAGTACGATAAAGAACTTTGAATGTACTAGGAGTAATTATGACTATTGGAGATGATGTAAAAGTTAAAGGACAATGTATCTATGGCACGATTGTTAAAGTCATAGATGACATGTTCTTAGTTTATGAACCAGAGCTGTTCGGTAAAGTAGTAAGTCCTTATAGGAAGTATTCACCCGAGCAGTTAGAAAGAATTCAAGTTGACTCAAACATATGAGCCAGCTGAATAGGTGCATTTATGTATGTAAATGCGTTCGATTAATCACTTAGTATACTAGGAGTGAAAATATGAGTGATATTTTTGACCCGAGTGAGCAAGAAACTAAAGAGTTATTGCCCACAAATGAGACACCTGAGAGTGCGTATGTTCCTGACACGAACGGCGACCCCGAAGGTGTGGAAGCTCGTTCTGTCAAAGCGAGCATTGTAATGCCTGATTGGTGGCACCGTAAATTTCGTCTTACAGACGATGGCAAACCTACTTTCAACCCTACGGTTGTAGCAGGTGTCATGGCTGTATTCAAAGAGAAATTCGGTACTGCACCATTTTTCGCAGAGATTGATCTCGGAAATGGTAAGACGAAAACTGTTGAAGAACAGCAAGTCGATTGGGATATGTTGGTAAATCGTATCGTTGAAGGTGTTCAAGTCCTGTTGGGCGTTGACCCTCAATCGACCGGTTTGAATGTACTACAACTCGCTACCAGAACATGGTCAGAGTTTTGTAGTGTGTCCTATGAATATCAAGAGTCAATGTCGGCTATGAAAGACGACGAGATACCAGACTGGTTGCTCGAGCGTGAACAGAAGATGCTTGACCTTGGTCGTAAGGCAAGAATGCTTACCCAAGCAATCGAAGCCTTGGATAACAGCTTTGGACTAAAAGATACAAAGATACATGACTATCGTGTCCAAACTGCTGTTGAGCAAAGAATGCAAAGACTTGCTGAATGGAATTTCAAACAGCAAGCTGACGCAAGTGGAAAAGTTGAGCGTGAACTTAACGCACAAACTACTTCTCACATGCGTGACATTCTAAACAACGCGTAAGCGTTACAAAGTCCTAGCTAGTCTTATCATTGTCTGAACGATACGTCCTAGCTAGGCACAGAATTCGGCTCTAAGTTATAAGCAAGTCGAGTCCTGAAGAGTGAGCCGAACGGTTCTGTTCCATGAACTGCCTAAAATACTCTTCAGGACTCGCATTAACTATAAATATAAGGAGAATCCTATGGGTTTAGATATGACGGCTGGTTGGACGGAACCTCAACCAAAAAGAGAAGATAATGTAGTACCTATCAAAGAAGAGTATAAAAAACTTAAAGATGAGTTCTACTGGCGTAAACATTCAAGATTACACAATCTTTTGCAGACTATGTGGTTTTGTAAGAAACATGAAGGATCAACTATACCTTCTGGAGAAGAGTTAGCTAAAATGGTTTGTAAGGGCGATACTCTTAATATTCCAGAAGATAAAGATGAGCGTTCTAATTTGTACACTGGTCTTACTGAATCTCTTAAAGCAGTAGTGCCTGACTTTAATTGTACAGAACTGCAATTAGATAAAACAGATGTAGAAGTGCTTCGTGATCTTGTAAAAAACGATAATTTACCTTTTTGTGCCGATGGTTTCTTTTGGGGACACCAGTTCCAAGAAGATGCTATGCAACATTACAAAGATCAAGATCTAGAGTTTTGTGACAAAGCTTTGAAATGGTTAGAAGAAGGTAAAGAAGTTTATTATCGACCTTCGTGGTAGGTTTTCATATATTTCCCTACCCGGCTAGGGCTGACTCTCTCCCCTTTGTTTACTATAGTCAGCCCTAGTTTTTTTTATTTTTTAAAACTTATTCGGTGTGTGCTCGTACAAACTAAATCTTTCCGATGCCCCGCCGAACACTGCGTGTTCGTCTACATCGAAAAGACGCCTCCGGGCCACCTTTGGGCACCGCACTTCGTGCGTGCCGTCGGCACGCCCTACGGCGGTTTGTACCTTCGCACATACATATGGAGTTAGTTATGGATAAAATAGACTTAGCCTCGTACGCCCTAACGGCAGGGCGTACCTTCGGCTCACCCGAGTCAGTTCAGCTCGCACGCGGGCGGGAACCGCGTGCCTTCGCTTGTCCGATAGGTATAAATGCCGGAATGCAGTTTATAACCAAATCAGTAAGTCGCTCGGTACAAATCTTAGATTTGTACCCTCGCCTTGTCAGTATAACCCTTATAGACTTCGACAAAAAATCGGAGATTTTTTGTCCTCTATAAATAACAATTATGCAAATGAAAAATATTAGAATATTTCGCGCTACTTTCGTAGATAACTTTTCGCAGAATACTATTGTAGTGGAGTTTGATGCTCCATTTCCGGTAGATACTGAGAATGTTGACTACGAAAAGTTAGCCACCCAAAGGTTGGGCGAGATGATACGAAATGGAGAAATCAAAATTCGTGACATCGAACCCGTTGAACTATAACTATTTGATAAGAGGAGTACTATGTCAGATACAACAACTATGCAGACCGTTACAGCAACGGATCTCAAACAGGAGATACGCGATAACATGCGTATTGGACTTAACACTATGATATGGGGCGGGCCCGGTATCGGTAAATCTGAGATTCCTCAGCAAGTCGCTGATGAACTTAACATACCGTTGCTAGATTTTCGTGCCAATCTATTCGACCCTGTCGATGTTCGTGGTATACCACGAGTCATTGACAATGAAACATACGGTGCCATGACTTCATGGGCTCCACCAGATATTTTTCCTACCGAAGAAACGCACGGCCCTCGTGGTTTGTTCATGATTGACGAACTACCGACAGCACCACCTGCTACACAAAATGCGTTTCTACAACTTTTACTGACTCGTCAGGTTGGTAATTACAAAATGCCTGATGGTTGGTCATGTCTTGCCGCTGGTAATCGTCTAACAGACGGTGCCTCGGTATACCAAATGCCCTCACCTGTAAGAAACAGGTTGATGCATTACGAACTCGAACCTAGCTTGGATGCTTGGTGCGAGTGGGCGCTAAAGAATGAAGTCAATACTACTTTGGTTTCTTTTATGCGTTACCGTCCTAACCTTTTGTACAGTTTCAAAGCTGATGAGTATGCTTTTCCTACTCCTCGAAGCTGGTCATTTGTCGACAAGCGTTTGAGACTAACGAAAAACATGGACGATTCAAGATTGTTCTTTGGTATTGCTGGTGCTGTTGGCACAGGCCCTGCTGGAGAATTTCTTGCGTTTGCAAAAATTGCAGACAAGTTGCCAGATATTGACAACTTGATTGCTAATCCTAGTTCATACATGCCATCGGAAGACCCGGCGGTATTGTATGCACTTACAGGTGCAGTGGCTTCTAGAGCGGAACCATCCAAACTAGAAAACATTATGAAACTTGGTAAAAAGATACCTACCGAGTTTCAGGTCGTTTTGGTCAAGAGCATTCTTGCAATTGACAAAGCGTTATTCAATCAACCTACAATACAAAGCTGGATTTCAGATAATTCAGATGTTGTATTGTAATAACGGAGAAAATTATGGCTACAGTTCGTATGTCAAACAAACTCACTGCTGATCTCTGCAAAGAGTATGAGAAAAGCTATGAGAACACTAAACCAAAACCAGACTACCCTGCATCTCTTGGCGATGCTATCTATGACACTCATGTCAAACCTGTTGTTGACAGAATCAGAGAAGCGTCAAAGTTTGATGATGTAGATTTCTTTGATCTTGATCAAGATAGCGAAGAATCATTCTTTATCAAAGACAATGAGTTACATGTATCATTTGAAACAAAATGTTACGACTCAAAAGAGATGGCAGATTCTGAAAAAGAATTACCTTGGGAGTTGCAAAACTGGGTTAAGGAGTGGGAATGCAATACTGAAACACCAGAACTTCATACTGCAAATATACCACTTTCAGTGGAGCAACCAATGCTAAAAGGTAATTCTTATCGAAGTCAAATACCATTCAATCTTTACAAAGCACCTCAAGATGACGCAGTCGTAAAGACTCTTGAGATATCTAAGGAAAGACACATGTACGACATCAACAAACAAAATGAAATTGCTAAGTTTGCTAAGATGTTGCTTCGTTTTCAAACGCTTAATCAAGCACTGAAAGCGTGGCCCGGTGGTGCTTTGGCATCTATGGTGCAAAAAGTTGACCCAGATAAAATGGTAACTATTCACAAGAAAGCAGAGCGTAGAGCAAAAGCACAACAGAACAAAGGTTATGTTGAGCAACATGCTGGCGACTTCAACGCTGTGATTCTTGGTTCAACATTACTAGGAGACAATGACTAATGGAAGATATTAAAACAGCTTTTACTCGAGCTCGTTCCACGTTGTTGATAATGCAACCGTTCTTCGGTACGCTCTGCCTTCGATTGGGGGCAGAGTTTACCGAAGACATTGAGACAGCCGCTACAAACGGCGAAAAATTGCTAATCAATCCAAAGTTTTTTCTCAAACAAAGTCCTGAGCAAAGAGTTGGTTTGCTTGCTCACGAAGTTATGCATTGCGTTTACATGCATGTGCTTCGTCTTAAAGAGCGTGATCCATATCTTTGGAATGTCGCTGGCGACTATGTAATTAATCTAGTTGTCACCGATGCTGGCATGATATTGCCTGAAGGCGGACTACTTGATGAAAAGTATCGTGACATGACTGCTGATGAAATTTACACCACTCTACAAAAGAACGGTGGTGCAGAAGCGTTACCTGACAATATGTCTGAGTTTGATGGTACTTGCGTTCAACCTAATCCATCTTTGACAGACAGTGGCTCACAAAGTAAACACGAAGCGGATATGCGTGTTGCAGTACAACAAGCCGCTGAATCTGCTAAAGCACAAGGTAAACTACCCGGTAGTTTGTCTAAGCTTGTTGATGAGATTGTGTCACCAAAAGTTAATTGGAAACAAAAGCTTGCACGATTCTTGAAAAGCAACAACAAATCAGATTACAGCTGGCAAAAACCTAATCGTAGGTTTGTTGCTGGTGGTTTGTATCTACCTAGTTTGTATTCACCATGTATTGAAGAGATTGGTGTCATTGTTGACACCTCTGGTTCTCGTACTGATGAAGAGCTTAATCAAGATCTAGGCGAGATATCATCTATGTTAGTCGATGCTAATGTAGAAAATGTTCGCTTTATGCAAGCAGATACAGATGTGACTGATGAGCAAACATTCACTCGTGAATCAATGCCTTTGAAAGTCACAATGCAGGGCCGTGGTGGTACAGCCTTTGGGCCAGCTATTGCGGAAATGGCAGAGAAATATCCAAGTGTCTCTTGCCTTATTTATCTTACAGACTTGGAGGCAAACGACTTTGGAACTGAACCACACTTTCCAGTTGTTTGGATAACTAACTCAGCTACGGAGGCTCCTTATGGAGAAATCATTGAAGTCAATTAAACATACAATTAAAAAGTATGGACTTAAGGCAGTTGTAGCGACTATGGGCTTACTTGCACTAGCTCTAATCATGCAACATCTAATAACATTTGTGCTACTGGCTCCACTGCTTGGTAGCATGCTATATATCATATGGAGGTATGATTATGTCTAGTGTAATCTCAAGTATCACAACAGCGTTGTGGATACTTATCGAACTAATTCAATTTGGCTACATGGCTTATCTAATGTGGAGGGACAGAAACAATGCTCACAATAGGAATATTCAGCGCGCTAGGTCTGCTTTTGCTAGCGCTTAAGGCAGGTGGTCGTAAGACCATCGGCCACGATGTTTTTGTTGACATCCTTATCACTCTTACCCTAATGGTTGCTTTTTATGGTACATTCAGCGGTATGGCGAGTGCCATGGTTGGTGGTTTGATTGCATCTATCGTTCTCTTTGTAATGAAGAAAACGATGGTGCATGAAAAGCTACGAGTGCTGAAAAATACTAAACGTATATTTGGCCGAAATGTAGTTGTGCCGAGATTGAAATGGGAAACAAAACAACCAGACTGGCGTAAGCACAATCAGTATTCAGACGATCAAGGTTTGTAATGCTAAGCAATAACGTTAGTCACAAGCAAAAAGTAAAGCAGAAAAAAATGAGTAAATTAATTCGTAAAGCAGAGGAATGGGGAGAGTGGCACGGCACTTGGCTAGAAGCCACTCTTAATCAGTTCTTTGATAAGTATTCTGTTAAAGCTATAAAGTCAGAAATACTTCGATATATCCTTGAAGATGATGCAGATAAAGAAGATGTTGTACATCTTATGTTTTATGAAACAGTTAAAGATTTTTTAAAAGATAAGGCAAAGCCCGGAATGTATGATGATCCCGATGCTGTACCTACACCTGCAACTATTGATACAATGTTTGATTTAGAAATACCAATAGTTGGAGAGATGTATGAAACGTTTTGCGAACACTACGGAATATAAAGAATTTGCTCTTCGTATGTATAAGAAGAATTGCTCTGAACGACGTGCCTATGGCATGGAAGTTCATCCTACTTTTCAAGCGTACGAAGAGTCCAATCGGAATTTCTTGAAAAAGAAATATCGTAACAGTTAGTTGATACAACCACCTGTGGAACCCAGTGCTGCTAGAGGTCCGAAAGCGTATACGACTTCCTAAGAATCGATGCAAGATAAGCGTTGATGTACTCAACGAAACTTTAAGTTTATACTTATGATTTTAAGCGGGTCAGAGACCAAGCTAGCTGTTACGAACCAATTAAGGAGTAATTATGGATAATGTAAATCAACCCCCACATTACAACACTGGAGATATTGAGTGCATACAAGCTATTCAAGCTTCTATGACCACTCGACAATTCCAAGGCTACTTGAAAGGTAACATCATAAAATACATATGGCGTTATGAATACAAGAACCAAAAAGAAGACTTGCAAAAAGCCCAATGGTATTTAGCAAGATTATTAGAAACTTATGACTATGAAGGAGAAAATCATGAGCAAAAATTATCACCGATACAACAATGAAACTTCAAGATGGTGTGATGCAAACAATGTGCCGTATCAAAGAAACGGTTTTTTGTTTGGTCCTAACACTGTTGAAGACCAAGTAACAGGTAATACTTTTCACATTCTTAAAAGTGGTTATTTACAACTACCTGAAGGTGTAAAAGCAGAACAAATATTCAATGAAGGCGATTGGTTAGTCGCTGAATACCAACAAGGTTACATTCGTTGTAAAGTTACTGGCTTTTCACCGCGTGCTGGTAATCTTATTGTTGATCGTTATTATAACGATGCATGGAAACAGATAATACCTGACAAAGCTTGTCATGTTTTTGAACGAAACATTCAATATATGCGAAACAACGGTAACTCTTGGGGCTTCGGCACAGGACGTTGGCTAAGCCATTCTACAAAACCTGTAGTTGATGCCCAAGCTTCAGGACATACTGTAAGATCATGGGCTTGGTTTGCCGTACCAAAAGAATCTATATTTAAACTTAACTTATTGGGAGTACAACTATGAATATATTTGCTGTAAATGACGATCCAAGAATGGCTGCACTAGAGTTGCCAGATAAACTCATACCAAAAATGATTGTTGAATCTGCACAAATGTTATCAACTGCACATCGTGTGCTTGATGGCGACGCAGGAGCAGACGCTAAAGGTCTATACAAAAAAGCATATGAAAATCATCCTTCAACTATATGGGTTCGACAAGATGCTATGAACTATTGGTGGTTGTGGATGCATGCCTTAACACTTTGTGCAGAATACAAATGGCGATTTACAGATGAAGAAGAATATATTACTGGTATTGCTGTTCACAAAACAGAAACTGTAATACGTGCTTTACAAGAGTTACCACTTAATATTCCAGCTAACAAAGATACTAGTTACGAAGTACTAGCTGACTTACCTTTATGTATGCCTGACCAATACAAAGAATCTGGTAACAGTAATCTTCATAATCATCAATGGTATGCTATAGAGTCTTATCAAAAGTTTGTTACACAAGACAAGCCTTACATGGAGGATGTATTCAAGGCTTACACTCGTGCAATACAAAAGAAAGAACACTACAAAGATCACCACAGTAATTCATCTGCAATAGATTACCCACCACAATGGGTAGCTCGGAATGCTACAGCCGAGCAAATGAAACATATTACTTTACACAAGTTAATGAATCCGGAGATTGCAGTATGAGTGAAACAATAACATCTATATCAGAAGCGGTAAAAATTGTAGAAACATTTATACAAGATATGGCTGACGATAAACTAGATACTGGTGATAAAGAAAAGTTAGCAAAAGCTGAAAAGCAGTTTGCCAAATTAGAACACGCTATGCGTATAATCAAGAACCGACTATGAAGACCAATATATCAATTGAACTAACGAACGACGAACGAATAAACCTTGGACAAAAGTTCTATAACAAAAAGCGCATGATAACTCGTGCCGACCTTAACCATATAGTTAAGAAGTTTATAGGCGATGTCTTAGAAGCAACACCCCCCACCCCCAAACAGATTACCGAAGACCCTTTGCTCAACAAAGATTGGTCTAGTCTGACACAATTAAAAAACTATTTAGAAAAAGAAACTCAAGTAGAAATATTAGAGTTTAATGGTTTTGAACTTATTGTGCAGGACAGTGAGTATACACACGTATACACACTGGGTGATCGTTTGTACAAAAAGAAAAAGGGCCTACAAAAGTAAGCCCTTTTTACACTTTATTGATACTAGGAGAAAATCAACTCCTAATAGTCTAAGTTATGTTTTTGCTATTGTCTAGCTAAAATAACCTATAACTGTAACTGTACCAGCAGCACCTGTACCGGGGCCGACTTGTACATGAATATCAATAGTATCGTCTGCAGTAAACTCGATTGGCTCAATTGCGTCATCATCTGCACTTAGTGCACTGAAGAGCTCGATACCACCACCTTGAGCAATAGTTGAACCGTCTTTAATTGCAGTAGAGTTAGCACCAGTAGCAGTTGTGCTGTTACCGTAACCAATATCTAATACAATTGCAGGAGACCCAGCTGTGTCAAGGTCAGTAGATACTACTCTTAACGCATGTAGAGTTTCCCCCGCATACACGTTTAGAGCTTGTATTACATCATTTACTGCTAAGACAGGAGTAGAAATAGTAGCTTTCCTTGTGAACATTTGTCCTTCAGGAAAACCTTTAAAAGCTGAATTGCTTTCTACATTTCCACTTTTTCTTAACGTTGCTATGCTTGGCATATCATCACCTTTAATATTAAAAGTTATATTTACGTATCACTTGCAAGTGTGATACCCTTAATTCACAAACATAAAGCATTTAGGATAAATGTCAACAGTCTAGGAGGACTAATATGTCAACATATGTATTGGTAAAGCGGAACACTAAAAGTCCGTACATTTACCCGGATGAACATACCCCGTATATCCAATTTAAAAAAGTACGTTTAGCTACTGCCTTTAACATGGTGAACTCTCGCATAGGCTGGGAGCGTGCCAAGAAAGGTGATTATGAACGCTGGCAAAAATTAATGATACAACAAAGGAGATCTAAATGAATGTAATTACACTCGACTTCGAGACCTATTACGACACAGAACACTCGCTAGCACATCTTAGTGCTGTGCAGTACGTGCACTCACCCCTGTTTAAAGTGTGGGGAGTTGGTATAAAAATGAATGATGAGCCTACCGAATGGTTTGGAGCTGAAGAATGTGCTGACGCTATCGCACAAATACAATGGGCTGAAGCTGCAGTTGTGTGTCACAACACCCTGTTTGACGCGTACATACTTACCCAGTATTACAAGGTATACCCTAAATATTACTACGACACAGCAGCCATGGCCCGTGGACTTGCACCTAATGAAAGTTCATCACTCAAGAATACCTGCGAGCGTATGTTTCCTAACGACAAAACAATGCGTAAGGGCGACGAACTTGTAAACGCCAAGGGTATATTTGATTTACCACCTGATGTAGAAGACCAAATAGCTGGCTACTGTATACAAGACGTTGACTTAACTTATGCATTGTACAACGTTATGCAGCCTAATTACCCACAGTCAGAGCTTGACCTTATAGATCTAACTTGTCGTATGTATGTAGAGCCAAAAGTATTTCTTAACCGTACATTACTACAGGCCCACAAAGATGACATTGTTACAAATACTGCACAACTCATACAGGACTCCGGGCTTACGCGTGCACAACTAGCGTCTCAAAAACAATTTGCAGAACATTTGGAGTCACTCAATATCACAGTGCCAACCAAGAAATCCCAACGAACTGGAAAGATGATTCCTGCGTTTAGTAAGACAGATAAAGCTTACACTCAAATGTGTAACATGTACCCACAGTACAAACACATCTGGGATGCAAGAGAAGCTGTAAAGTCACGTATTGAAGAAACACGTGCACAAAGGCTGCTAGACGGATGTAATCCAGACGGAACTCTTTCCGTGCCATTACGATACTATGCAGCACACACTGGTAGATTCGGTGGTACAGAAAAGATAAACCTACAAAACTTACCTCGCGGTTCCAAACTTCGTAATGCAATACAAGCTGGACCAGAAGAGATGTTGTATATTGCAGATTTATCAAACATCGAAGCACGTATGCTTGCTTGGCTTGCAAAAGAACAAGATTTACTTGACTCATTTACAGCAGGAGAAGACGTGTACAGTAACTTCGCGTCACAAATTTATAACCGACCCATTACAAAAGACGACAAACTAGAAAGGTATGTTGGTAAGACAGCAATACTTGGGCTGGGCTATGGTATGGGAGCTAACAAGTATCAAGCAATACTTGCACAAGGTTCACCGGCGATTGATGTTACACAACAAACGGCCTTAACAATTGTATCGCAATACCGAGCAATGTATCCAAACATTCCACAGCTCTGGAGTATAGGTAAGCAACTATTGTTTTACATGTTAGACAGGACTGAGTCAACGTATTCATATGGACCGTTGACCGTGGCTAGTAATGCACTCAAGTTGCCTAATGGTATGTATTTACAGTATCCACACCTGCGATACAACAATGGTGAGTTTTTGTATGACTCAGGACGCAATGGTATTACACGTACGCATGGCCCGCGACTTGTAGAGAATATCGTACAAGCTCTGGCCCGAATTGTAATAACCGACCAAATGCTTGCTATACAAAACATTCCCAAAGTCTCAGTTGTACTAACCGTACATGATGAGATTATTGCTCTCGGTTCAGATGAAAACGCTGATGAGACATTAGCAACAATAATGGCTATAATGAAACAACCACCAGCTTGGTGTACAGAACTTCCACTAGATGCTGAAGGGGCGTACAGCAAGATATACAACAAGTGAGGTAACTATGGAAACACTTTTATGGATAATATTTATAACAGTAATTAGCAAAGCTTTATTAAAAGCTATACGTCCTGATTTAAATCAGGCTTTAAATAAAAACATTAAAAATGTTGGTAAAGCCATACAGGCATATTACAGATACTGTAAACAGTTTTGGTAAGATGAGTAATCTAGTCCTTAGCAGGCGTAAAAAAGAAAGTATTGTTATACATATCCCGGAGCTCGGGGAAGTAATCTGTACGTTCACTGTTACAAATCTAGGGCCCAAACAAGTAAAGCTTGCATTCGATGCAGAATCATATGTTAAGATAGACAGAAAAGAAATTTTTGATAAACAGGAGTAAAAATCATGGAGATAATCTTTCTCAAAGCTAAACAAAAGCTTGTCAAAGAAATAACAACTGAAGAAACAAAACCCTACCCACTGGTAAAAAACTTTACCTCTGAGCATTACAATATAGAACCCAACCAAGAAGGCTTTGATAAGTTCTATGAGTTATTACAAACGCATGCAGCTGCAGGTCATGCATTACACAAAGGCGATCTGAAGAAAAAGTTAAAAAACGAATCGCGTGCACTAATGACGGATCGTGCTGCAAGTACACAGTTATTAGTATTAGATTTAGACGGTATTACATTCCCCGGTGCTAAAAGTAAGTACAACACCTATGATATTCAAAATATTGCTGAAGCTTTTGTGCAATATCTCCCATCTAATTTCAGTAATGTAAGTTATATTGCACAAGCATCCGCATCTCTCGGTATGAAAAGTAACAAAATATCAATGCATCTGTTCTTTTTGCTTAACCATACTGTACAACCAAGAGCTCTGAAGGAATGGTTTCGTACACTTAATTATGAAGTAGATATTCTTGCTGACCAGCTCGTATTGTCTGCTAACGGTCAAAGTATTTCTTACCCACTTGACGTGAGCTTAGCTGATAACTCTAAACTTATTTATATTGCACCACCTAAATTTACAGGTGTACAAGATCCAGTGACTGGGGATAGATTTGTAAAAATAGATCGTGGTTCACCAACTTTAGACATAAGTGACTTAATACGAGATGTAAACCCTGAGAAAGTCCACAGCTTGTCCACACAAGTAAAAGACGGATTACGTAAGAAAGCAGGGCTTGTTAAGAAAAGTGAAAAGATATCCACAGTAAATGTAAATGGAGTGTCTGAACAAGTGCTTCAGAACCCTGACCGTATGAGTATAGAAATATGTCGTATATCAGAACCTTACGTCAACTGTAACATTAACGGAGGCGACAGCGGAGCGTATTACTTTATTCTCACTAACCCACACTATATGTATAATTTCAAAGGTGAACCTATATTTGAAATTGAAAAAGCTGACCCAGAGTTTTATCAAACTATTTTCGATAAATACGCTGATAAAATTGATGGAACTAAAAACGTCAAACCCATTGTTCTTCGTGATTTTTATACTGACACTTATTTTAATGGAGTTTTCGATAACACTAAGTCTCAGTTTACTGATGATTACCCACTAACGCCTACACAAAAAACATCTCTAGAAGGTTTTATGCGTACGCACAACCGACCAATGCCCGATTTTATACCAGATGCACAAGTGGTATTTGACCCGTCATCAGAAAAAGGTATACAAATGGAAACAGCACCCTACCATGTCAACCTATACAGAAAATCTGGTTACATGCTTGGTGCTTCAACTGAAGTACCTGAACTTACATACGGCACAGGGGCCACTATGTACAAGTACATACCAAATATTACAAAACTTATGCAGCACATACTTGGTGGAGGTAAAACTGAATTTGAACATTTTGTTAATTGGCTTGCTTATATTTATCAAAACAAACGTAAAACAATGACTGCGTGGATATTTACAGGTGTCCCGGGCACTGGTAAAGGTTTGTTTATACACAAGGTTCTAAAGCCTTTGTTTGGTGAACAACAAGTACCAATGCGTTCTTTAGAAAACATAGAAGAACAATTTAATTTATACATGCGTACAGCCCTGTTTCTTGTAGTAGATGAATTTCGTATGGGTGACTCAGGTAACACAGGTAGAATGGCTGACAAGCTTAAACACCAAGTCACGGAACCTACATTAACAATACGTGCAATGCGTACTAACCAAATAGAATTACCTAGTTTTTGTAACTTTATCTTTCTTACTAACCGAGCTGACGCAGTTAAGATAGAAGAAGGCGACAGACGTTACAATGTAGCACCCAGACAGGAAAGTAAGTTAGAAGAGGCATACCCTGACTTTATAAATATGCTGGTAGATGTACAAGCAGAGTTGTTTAGTTTTGCAGGATTATTACAAAAATTTCAAGTAGATGAACGTATGGCTCACACTGCATTAGAAAACGATGCTAAGAAAGAAATGAAACAAGTATCTATGTCTGTACTAGAAGAATTTGCAACTGCAATCAAACAGAACAACTTAGAATACTTTGTAGAGATATTAGATATACCACTTACAAACACTTTCGACGCCGGTGGTATAAGTACAGCACAACGTTATATCAAAGACTGGATTAGTAAGTCAAGCACCGAAATTATTATACCTATGCAACACTTTAAACTAGTGTATGATGTCCTTACAGATAATAGAAAAGCACTAGCTATACGAGATTTTACAAAAGCAATGAGTCGACTAAATGTCACTACCACACGTAAACGTGTCGGCACTGGGAAAAATAGTTCAGCTCCTCGAGGAGTTGCAGTAACTTGGGTAATTGATGACCAAGTAAAAGAAAACTTAATACAAGAACACTTTGACGATAAAGATACTACATTATTAGGAGATAAATCTGTAATGAACTAATAACTCCTAACATGTATGCCAAAACTTACGTCTGATAGACGTCCTGACATTCATAATGTCGTTGAGATGTCTAAATCTAGCGAGCTAGGTCTTATACCAGCTTGGTCTCATTCAACCCTTAAAACGTACGAAACTTGCCCATATCGGATATATATCTCTAAAGTAAAAAGAATATCTGAAGACTATGGACCAGCTGCAAAACGTGGTAGTGAAATACACGAACAAGCAGAACATTACGTACAGGGGACTTTAAGTGATATGCCTGACACATTAAGTAAATTTACAACACAGTTTAAAGATCTGAAGTCTTTGTATGACGATGGTAAAGTAGAACTTGAAGGAGAGTGGGGCTTTACAGTCGAATGGGAAGCATGTCATTGGATGGCTCCCGACGTCTGGGCTCGTATCAAGTTAGATGCAATCGTACATGAAGACGACACTAGCGCACGTGTAATAGATTATAAAACTGGTAGACAGTTTGGTAATGAAATTGCACATGGACAACAGGCTTTAACATATGCAATTGGTTCGTTTTTACGTTTCCCAAAGTTGCAACATGTTCAAACAGAACTGTGGTATTTAGACCACGGTACTACAACTGAGCAATCTTACACAAGAGATCAAGCTCTTTTATTTTTACCAAAACTCCATGAGCGAGCTATGGTTATGACATCAGCAGAATCTTTTCCACCGAACCCCAGCAAATCCAATTGTAAGTGGTGTTCATACAAGAAAGGAGAAGATCCAGCTTGTCATTGGGGTGTAGAGTAGGTATAATCCTCTCGCACAAAATACTAAATACTAAATACAAATACAGATATGATGGAGAAAACAATAAGTGCTTATGCACATCAGGAAGAAACAACTAACTTTCTAACTAACAACCCGCGTTGTTTAGTTACTTCCGATCCCGGAACAGGAAAAACAAGGTCCGTATTAGACGCACACGTACAATGGGGGGGCCGAACTCTTGTTTTAGCACCGTTATCCATTCTGGAAGCAGCTTGGGTTGATGACATTAAGAAATTTCAACCTGATATTAAATACGGTGTTGCCTACGCTAAGAATAGACAAAAAGTATTTGAAGATACGTCGCTTGATATGGTTATCACTAACTTTGAAGCGGTCAATTTCTTAGTTAAAAATCAACAGTTATTAACAAACTTTAAAAACTTAGTAATTGATGAATTTACTGCTTTCAAAAATAAAGACGCTAAACGTTCCAAGAACATTAAAAAGCTATCAGAAATATTCGAGCGAAGGGTCGGTATGTCTGGAACTCCTAATACTAATAGCATTCTTGATCTTTGGCATCCAGTCCATCTAATAGATGACGGACAACATTTAGGTTCACGATTCTATTCGTATCGTCATCAAGTCTGTACGCCACAGTTTAATGGCTTTGCTAACGTATGGACAGACAAGCCCGGTATTGAAGAAGTAGTCGCTAACCAACTAAAAGACATTACAATTCGACATGCACTAGAAGATTGTATTGATTTACCTGACAATATAGTTCGAACTGTGTATACAACACTTTCCCCACAGGTAGCTAAAATGTACAAAACACTCGCTGAAGAGTCAGTATTGTATACAAAACAAGGGACTATCAATGCAGTCAATGCAGGTGCTCGAGTCAAAAAACTATTACAACTTGTTAGTGGTGGTGTATATGATGAAAACGGTCTTACTCAATATTTCCATCAAGATAGGTATGAACTTGTTATGGATCTAGTCGATGTGCGTAAACACTCTCTTGTAGCATTTAACTGGAAACATGAACGCGATGCACTTGTAGAACTTGCAGAAAAACGTGGTTATACATACGAAGTGATCGACGGTTCTGTACCTGCACAAAGACGGCCTGAAATTGTACAACGCTTTCAAGCCGGTCAAATTAAAGTATTATTTGCACACCCGCAGTCAGCAGGTCATGGTCTTACACTTACTAAAGCTAATACAATTATTTGGTGCTCACCTACATACAATGCTGAACATTTTCAACAATTCAACAGACGTATACATCGTTCTGGTCAAACTCAAAAGACTGAAACTATACTTATTTCAGCTAGAGGTACATGGGAATCAGAGGTATACAACAAACTAAATGGTAAACTAAATCGTATGGAAAGTTTACTTTCGGTACTTACTGAATTACATAAGGTATAATATGAAAATGTCAGAAGCAAAAAAAGTATTACAATTAGGTAGGCTTCCCCAAAAAGAATTAAAAGAATTAACTAATACAGACAACACTGTATTAGCTACAGCTTTAATTTATTCAATATCTGAACTTATTGTTTCTAGTTATCTAGACCAAGACATAGAACCAGATATTAGAGAGATTGTAAAAGAAGCAGCACAGTTTGCTGTTGAACTTACAGCAGGAGTCAATATCGTATATGATGACTTACGTATTGACTTGACAGAAAACCAAGTCATCCACTAGGAGTTGTTATGGAAAATCAACAAGTTAATCTTGATGACAAAATGAACATGCTTGCAGACACACGTGCAAAGCTTAAGGTCTTACTCGAACAAGAGAAAGAATTAAAGCAAGTACAGAATGCTTTGGAAGCAGAAATCGCTGCCGATATGGAAAGACAAGGTCTTACTCAGACCGGTAACGATGCATGTACTATTTCTCTTAAAACAGAAGTAGTACCAACTGTAGAAGACTGGGACGCTTTGCACCAGCATATAACTGACACAGGTCGGTTTGAGCTGTTGCAAAAACGTATGTCAGCTACAGCTTATAGGGAACTTATCGCTATGGAACCTTCGGTTCCGGGCGTACGTTCCACGGAGCTTACTAAGGTTAATTACCGTAGTAAGTAAATTTAAACACGAAAAACGAAAGGTGAACAATGAGCGAAAATGCTATATCACTAGTTTCTAAAAACATGCCTGCGCATGTAAAAGAAGCAACAGGGCTTGGTAACGAAAATGTCGGTACTGAGCATTTACAAACCCCCAGAGTAAAGTTACTCCAACAAATGAACAGCGAAGTGGATCCTAATTCACCAGCTTACATTGAAGGTTCTAAACCCGGAGACTTTATAGATAGTGTTACTAATGAAAACTATGGCACAGAGCTATACGTTATCAACGTACACTTTAAAGAAGACTTTGTACTGTGGAAAAAAAGAGAAGCTGGAGGCGGACTTGTAGGTACTTTTAGTACTAGACAAGAAGCTCTAGACTATCTTGCAAACGACGGACTGAAAGAAGAAGATCATGAGATCATTCAAACTCAGTCTCATCTATTACTCCGTAAAGACCCTGAGACAGGAGAGTTGATTAAAACTCCTTTTCTTATGGACTTTGCATCTTCAAAGTTGAGAGTTTCTAGAGAATGGAATACTCAAATCAACCAGCTAGGAGGCGATAGATTCAGTGCTTTATGGAAATTGAGTTCCATACAAACACAAAATAGGGCTTCGCAAAAGTTTTACAACTTAACTGCGGAGAACCAAGGTTGGGTAACAGAAGAAGACTACGAGTATGCCAAAGAAGGCTACGAGAAGCTTAATCTAGGTCCAACTAGCTCCTAAAAGTGATGTACATGCGGCGACAGTTTCTGTCGTCGTATGTGCTACAATACATTACATGCGGCCAAGATCCGGTGTAATGTATGCAAGAACGTCACTTTATAAATAAAGTACACAAAAAACTCCCTTCCTCTATCTACAAATGGAAAATCAATGACGCCTACCACGGCGGAGTTCCAGATTGTTTCTACTCAGGCAATGGCGGCCTTTGTTTTGTAGAGTATAAATACAAAAAAGAATTACCTAAAAGAGACGGAACATCTATTTGTTTCAATCTAACACCTCAACAATGTGCTTGGCTTAAGGCACGTAAAGAAGAAGGTGTGCCGTGCTTTGCAGTACTAGGTGTAGGTAATTTACTTGTATGCACTCAAGATTTTGATAATGTAAATAGTATTACTAAATCGCAGTTCATGAGAGATGCCATTAATATCTCAGAATTTGTAGCCAAATTAGAGAATTTGTGTGTAAAATAGCACCCATGAGTGGTAAAAACCTCTCTAGTTTAACAGGAGAGTGTAATAGCTTAGCTGACTCACCTTGTATTGGGTGGTGTACAGTACGCCAGTTTGGGGATAAAAGGTGTAAAGGTTGTGGACGATATGACTTTGAAGCCGATTCAACCTTCTGGTTCAATGCGCCAGAACTGATAAGAAAACTTATCAATCTGCGTAATGCTGCTGCGGGTTACTCAATAAAACAACTACGCGGTAACGCCCGACCTGTGCCTAAAGCTGTTGCAAACAGACCTTCAAAAGAAGATCCCTCAACACAATACTAATGCCTAGAAATTACAAACAAGAATATGCACGATATCAGGGTACTCCTGAACAAAAGAAAAGGCGTGCTGGACGTAATAAAGCTAGGCGTGCCGCGCTACGTAGCGGTAAAGTAACAAAGGGTAGCCCTTTTGATGTACATCATAGGGATGGTAACCCGAATAATAATAATCCAAGTAATTTATATGTGGCTCACAGGAGCCAAAATAGGTCTTTTAAAAGAGATAAAAACGCAAAAAAAGTATAGTTACTTTCTTTTTCTTCCGTATCCTTTCATTTTCATAGGCTTGGCTTTTTTAGTCATGCCCTTTTTCTTACCTTTTTTATGGTACATATCAATACTCCGTTTTAGTATTTTTAAATTTACGATGTGATTTGGTGTCAACAAATATAGATTGTTTTTCACCGGGTACAGAACCGTCGTGATCCGGAACTGTAGAATACTTCTTAGTGCACAAGTCTTTGTATGTGTGCGGTTCTTTATGATTTAAGGGTTTGTTTATCATATCTTTATTTTACACAAATACACGATCTGGATCCATGTGTTTGTAATACATTAACATTTCCAACGTCTACGTGCTTGTCTTAACCTAGAGTTAGGATTTTTTGCAGCTTTTGGAAACTTCTTCATTTGTCCTGCAGAACGTGCGCAAAATGATTTACGCCTTTTTGCAGCCTTACTACCTTTCTTTACTTTACCAGTAACAGCAGTTTTTAACTTAGATCCGGGATTCATACGTCTGTAGGCTTTTACACCTGCACGAGTCATACCTGCACCAGACTTCGTAGAACGGAAGTTCTTCTTGTTTCTAGCAGGCATTTTACTTCTTTTTCTTTGTGCCACGTCTTTTCCTTTTTACTATAGTTTTTACATTTGTAGGTTTACCACCCGGGTTACCTGCTCTACGTTTACGTGCTACCGCACTACGTCTTTGAGCAGCTGTCATACTACGGGCCTTAGACCGTGGTACGCATTTTGGGTATGCACGTTTGCTTTTCTTAGCCGATTTACGACCGCAAGCTTGATACCTACCTTTTTTCTTAGGTGCACCAATGTCCACCCAATCACCTTTTTTACCTTTACCAAACCAAGCTGTTAAGCCCCCTTTGGGTTTTGTGTTAGCCATTATCTAGGTCCGTTCCCTCTATTATTACCAGAATCATATTCTGTTAGTGCTTTTGTATATTCTCTAGTTTTTATTGCTACTTTATACCAAAAAATATTCATACCTCTAGGATTAGAGTGTTCTCCAATCATAGCGACGATACAACATAACACAAATGGAAACCAAAGAAACTCCATTAACGATAGCCACCACCACGTTTCTTATACGTACGAACTAACCAACCGTTAGCATACGCAGAAGGGTAAACTTTAAATTTACGTTTAGCTTCAGCCTTAACTCTAGCATATAAAGCTGGATTAGTTGGCTTAGCTCCACTCTTCTTTTTAGTTGTTTTTCTTTTCTTTGCTGGCATTATGTACCTACCTGTTTTTGCGCCTTCTTGTGCGCTTGTCTAAATGTATCACCCATAAGCATTCTACGTTTCATATATTTCATATGTTTTGTAGTGTGATGCTTAGAATGACGCTTCATTGCTGTTTCCTGACGTTTAGTCAGTGCTTTCTTTTTAACCTTCATAGAAGGTTTTTTTCTGGTTCTAGGCATTATTTAATTACGCCTCTACCTTTTAAAATATCAGCCATAGTAATTTTACCGTCACCAGTTAAATCTGGAAAGTCATTAGCACTATTACCGCTACCTCTAGGTTCAAGTCTTTTTTCTTGGGTTTTCATTTTCCCAATCTTACCTTCACCTTTATCTGTCATTTTTCTAGTTGCACTCATATTATACCTCTCTAATATTTTAGCAATTTAATCGTCTTCCTTCAAAAAAGACCTTAATTTTTGTGCCTTCTCCTCAGCTGTGTCAGCATGTAGCTCAGAGTCTACAATCTTTTCTAGCTTCAATGTATCAATTTTTTGGTTTGATATATAACGCCACGTGTAACCGTCATCGTTGTATACACCAAATACTGTTTGAGCAAACCCTACTTTTATAATAAGTGCGGTATTACCATCTAAAATTACTTTATCACCTTCTTTGAATGACGATGTTAAACGGAAAGTAGCGCCTTTTACAAAGCCTACTGCCCAATCTTTTACAGCTAAACCAACCAGTAGGGTTAGTACAAATCCTAGGAATTCAACATAAAAATCATTTAACGTAAGTTCAAACATAGTCATATCATACATAATCTAATGTAGTATTCTCCATAAGAAACTCAAAAAATTTTCTAAAATCTTCTTTTTTAAGAAAAGGTACATCTTTTCTCATGTGCAGTTTTCGATACTCAGTATACGCTATTTCCAATTGTTCTTCTGTGTATAAAATCATTCTGGTTTTGGTTGTTTATAGCCATCTGGTCCTTCTGGCCACACTATCTTAGAAGCTTCATCGGCATCAGTGTAATTAACAGGTAAGTCTCTTAAAGCTTGTCTGTAAGCAGCCCATTCTGCTTTTTCTGCATCAGATAATTGACAGTCAGGCAGTTGTGTCCAATCACAATTTTGTAATAAAATTTTTCTTCTAGTTCTAATTGAAAGTAAAGCGTACTCGATTGGTTCTGGTATAGGCTCCCAATCAGTGCCATTCCATCTATGTTGTAATGAGGGTGCAGCTTCTTCTTTATATGCATGAGTTTCTGCAGGAATATTCTCTATTATTGCAGCTTTGTCTGTTTCAGTTATCCATTGTTTAATACCAGTAACTGAACCAGTTTCTTTTTCATATACTGTAATTATGCCTCCCATATCTAAATGTGCTGTTTGTATACACCTAATAAAGTTGAGCCAAACATATGTTGCCCTGCAGAATTTGGGCCAGCAAGACTTACTCCTCCCCAAACATTAAGATGATAAGTTGTACCTGTACTAGTACCACTTAAAAAACTGCTTTCAAAAGACATTCTCATTTGTGCTCCCGAAGAGCCCATATTATGAAAATCTACCCAAGACGATCCTTTATCAAACTGAGTTGAAGTAGTTGTTCCTGTGGCTCCAGAACCATTTGTTTCACTTGCAACATAAGTAGACTGAGTTGTACCTGTAGTACCAAAAGATGCAGTTAAAAATAACCTTTCATCTCCAGTATATACAGCAAAAAAAGTAGTTTGTATTTGACCGGTATAAACGCCTTGAGTGTCATCAAGAACTGTAAAAGAAAGACTTCCAAGTCTTTTTAAATGAATATTGTAATAGACACCATTATGTAGTTTGTTGTAAGCAAAATAAGGTACGCTTGCTCCAAAAGTAGTCCCAAATCGTTGATTGTCTTCTACTACACATCTGTATCCATAACATACATGAACACCCCCATTATTATTAAGGATAGTGCCATCTCTATCTATATCTGAAATTATAGCATTACCTGCTGATTCTACTTTTATTGTAGAAAAAGAATGAGCAGTTCCTTTTTTTACCCCATTTACTGAGTTTGCTGTTATTCTGTCTGCATTTAAAAAACCCGCATTAATTTTAGCAGCACTTAAATCATTTACTTTTGCATTAGTTATAGCAGCATCATCTATTTGAGCAGTACCTATCGCTGCATCAGCAATGACACCAGAAGCTGCAGTTATAGCATCAGCAACAAAAAAGTCAGTAACATTTGAGCTAGAAACCTTAGAAGTAGTTACATTTATACCATTGGTAAATTGCCCTTCTATATTAGAAGTAGATACATGTCTGACCCAATAATAAAAGTTTGAGTCTAAATCTACGGTATCTGCGTATATTGAAGCTCTAGTAGTATCAATACGAGTAGCACTACCTATGTCATTACTTGTATGACGCCATACTTCAGTAAAAGCAAAATTACCAAACTGTATTGGATCCCAAGAAAGAATAATTTTTTGAAATGCACCTGTACCAGAAAACCCAGTAACATCTGGTGGTATTGTGACATCAACTCTTTGCGTAGGTATAAAAGTATTATCTGGTGTGCCCGCATTTGGGTCAAACGGGTTTTCTTTAAAATTTTCTGCTAACCCAGTATCAATAAGTTCTCGTACAGTTACCGCCCTATCTTTAGGATCTCCAAGTGTACCCAATCTTACTTTTGTTACTTCCTCGATAGCGCTTAGATAAGTTTTTAACTGTGGATCAACATTAGACGGAATGGGTGGTATTGAGGGTAATTTAGTTTCATTAGTAGCCATTAGATAGCCCTCAACTCATCTATAGATTCTCCAATGCAAACTTCATTTATAGTATGCGCACCTGATACTTCTACTTCATATACTTTATGTACACCAGTAGGTAGTCTTAAAATTGGTTCCATAATTGTTGTTGCACTAAAAGAAGTAGGCGCAGAACCTGTTGCACTAAACACGGATCCAGAGGCTGTAATTGTAGCGTCAAATATTTCTGTACCATCACCAAATACTTTTACCGTAATACCAGAACCAGAGTATGCTTCGGCTTCTACTTTTACAAAGTTCATGCTAGTAGGTCTAGGTAAAACAAATTGTGATGTTTTAAATGTTTGTGTGGTGTTTGTAGCACTGCCCTGAAAAAGTTCTACTTGAGCATTGCCACCACCTGAATCGTAGTCAATAAGGTACAGCTCATTATCATCAGGATCAGTAAAACCACCCTGTGCATGTCCTGTCGCTAAAGAACTAATAGTCGTAAAAGAATTTTTACCACCACGATAATCAAACATAAAGGCACCGTAAGCAGAGCCAGTATAATATTGTCCTATGTATTTACCTTGCCATAAAAAACCCTTAATTGTAGAGGGGTAGAACTGTGCTTGCCATTGTTTAGGTGTAATTAATCCTGCTGTCAACACTGTAATTTCACTACCCGAAGCACCTACTAAACCATCAGGTGAAGCATAAATAGCTAGGTCACCCATATCTACAAGTGACTCTTTATTTAAACATGCTTGGGCTGCTTCCATACGTATGACACTCATAGACTGAGGGTCTGTACCTGCGGCTATATAAGGTGTACCTTTTGTAGCAATAAATAACACTTGTCCCGCCATAGCTATACTTACAATTTCTTCTTCAAGTGTTATACGGTATGCTACAGGCCAAGCGTGTGGTAAAAAAGGTTCTGAAAAACAAATTCTTTTACCACTAAATCCAGCAAAGATACCATTAGCCATAGCAGTTAAACCTAACATCTGTCCATTAGGATAAGTGCTAGTGTCATCGTCTGGTGGTGCAATCCAATAAGTAGAGGGTATTATCTCAGCCAAAGCATCATTGTTTAGATTATCAGTTGTGCTTGCTGTAGCTAAAGATACCTCTTTTACAAACTGAAAGTTAGTAGTATTAGAACCAGTATTAGAACGATAAATACGTTTGTTAGCTAAATTAGTATTACTTTTAGAAGTAGCAGTATCCATGCCAGAAATAGTTACAGTTTGCCCATCTACTTTTGTTAATACTGTAGACGCCGGCGATGGTGGACCTTCTTCCCCAAATGCAGATACAAAAGTATATACATAGGATGTGCTGTATTGTGTCTGTGTACCATCATCTGTACCAGAAGTTATACTTGTACTTGCAGCGCTAGTTGGTGCAGGTATACCTAATCTAAAAAAACTTCTTGGATATGCACCGGAACCAGAAGCAAGTAGTTGTGTGGAACTACCCATTTGTGGGAACCCAGCACCTGTCCAATACAAACGGTCAAAAGCATCATCTGCTACAGGGCCCGGTTGTACATTTACAGCATTAGTAAACTCTAGGTTATAAACTTGCCCACCAAAGTCATACCTATACAAACCAGCTCTGGCTTGTGCATTTAATGTGGCTATTGTGCTATTACTAGTAATTGGTGTTAATACACCACGATCTAAGTCTGTATTGTTTGCAGTCTGACCTAAACCTTCACCTAATAATCTAGGTGAAACTTGAGGTGCAATACCGTTAAAACTTCTTAGCTTAAAGTAAGCCATATATTAGTCATCTCCTCTGGCTACTTTCTTTTGTTTTTCAAAAGTTCTAAGTCCAGCCATTCCGAGCATAGCCATAAGTATTGTAGATAGTTGAGTAAAATCAAACTCTGGCATATCTACTTTTACACCAGACAATGCAGCAATCCATTCCCCTACAGGTAGTACAATAAAATGTACAATCATTGCAACTGAGCAACCCCAGCCTACAGACGGGCGCCAGCCCGCTACAAACCAGTTCTTACTAGCTGCTTCTACTTTATTAACCTCTATTTGAGCAAGATTAGCTGTTTGTAATTGTGTCTTGAGCTCATGCTCAAGTTGCATTTTTAAATTTTTGTCTGCAACAAATTTATTTAAAACGTTGCCAGCTATACCTACTACCGACTTTGTTATTGGATCCGCCATAAATACCTCCTATGTGCGTAAAAAATATACTAATAATCCTATTCCTGCGGCTACAACAATCCACATAAATCTTTCTATAAATCGTCCTGTATTAGAATTGACATCGGATTGTGCTTCTACGTCGTCTAAACGTTGTTCTATCTTATCCATTCTAATAAAAAACCTGTCATTTTGCCTAAGAACAGTAGCTACTCGTTCTTCAATACGAGCGATAGAGACAACTGCATCTGCTAGTCTGTCTAATTTTTCTTCTATCTTTTCTAGTCGTTGTTCTTGTGAATCAGCCATAACTCCAAACCCAAGGTCTTGGTCTGGTACTAGTGGCTTCTAAAGTATCTAGATGTATAAATCTAGAGTCGCCATGTTGCTTCACACCAAGCCCGGTTATACCGTGTTTTAACGCTACTTCTATACACTTAAAGGCATCCGAACCTCGTACAAGTATATCTACAGCCTTGCCACTTGCGTGGGCTCCTGGTTGTGATTTTTTTGCTTCTATAGGATGCGTTGGATCTCTATAGGCACTTGTTATTATAAACGGAATTCCTACTTCTTCACGTATTTTTTCAAGAGTTTCCATAAACTCTGGGTCCATTTTGCATATCCCAGTATGTTTGCACTTAAGTTCGTCTTCAGTAAAATATTTCCACATAACTAATTATAAAATTTTTTTCTAAACTCTTTCCTTAATTTTTCTTCTTCTTTTACTTTTTTGTAGAATTTTTTATCTATCTCTTTTGTATTTAATTTTATATCAACCAAGGTGTAACCTCTTGTGCTTTCTTAATATATCCTTTTACTTGTTTTATTTTAAGGGTCTTTTTATCGTAAACTAAACCATAAGTCCAAATATACTCGTCTTCTTTGTCTTCTGGAAACGGGAAACTTAACTCATTTTCTTCACAATATGCTTTCATAATTTTAGGCGTGGTTGAAAAAAATACATCGTATTCATCTGCTTCGGTACCGTCGGGGTTATAAATTTTTGCAAAGTAAGGTTCATTACAATGTGGTAACTGCGGTCTTGGAATAAAAGAATCTGGATTAGCTTGGTAGTTACTTGTGGTGTCATTGTTCTCTATAACCAATTTAAGATATCTCTTTTTTGAATCTAAATCATATTTAAAACCAAACCAAAAATAATATTTGTAACCCTGTTCTGGAACTTTATATTCTTTTAATAATTCTTGAAACCAATCTTTTTTGTAGTACATATGATAAACAGTAATTGTATTGTTTGATTTATAAGGTGGTCTTATTGAATGGTTATCTAAGTACATGCCAATAATATTATTTTTATTATTTTTAAAACCAGAGTCGTTAGGAAATTTTTCTTTAACTAAAGATATTAAGTCGTTAAGTTTATTTAGAAGCGTGCCTTTACAACCAACGCTATAATCGATCTTTACAATTTCTTTATCAACATAAACTTCATCCCACATAGCTGTATCTTTTGGTACTATTTGTACTTCGTCCCACCATTCCTCTGGAATATCAACAGCTTCTTCCCCCGGTTTCCATGCGAGACTTAAGGCTTCTACGTACTCAGCAACACAGTGACCATCTATAAGATAATTTACGTTGTCTTCTTCAACGTACAATCCGTCTTCTTTTTCTATAAGTAAGTTTTTACTATCCTCTTTATTTAGTTGGTAGTATATTTCTTCTTTTGTTATCGGATGTTTGAGACTAAAACTTAGTCTAGTAAAAGCAGAATTATTCTCGTCTACATCTGGATAAGTGCCAATGACCTTACTATATATGGGTTCTTCTTTTATTTTTATTTCACTCATTAGGTAAATACAACGTTTATAGAGGTTCCTAAGCCAGGAAAGGGAGGAAAAGAAGCGCTGTGTGTTAAAGCTATAGGTCCTACACCAGAGACAGACGCAGAATCCCACTCCCAGTTAGAACCAAGGTTTGATGTTCCTGCAAAAGTAGCAGCACTTCTTTGAAATGCATTTCCATCAACGGTCATCGTGGTAAAGCCACCATTACTAGTGATGTTGCCTGTCACTCGCAGTTGTAACCGTGGTGTAAAAGTTTGCGGGTTAGCACCTCTAACATCACAACCGTGTATTTCAGCCCCAAACAAAAAGCCATTAATAGCCTTGGTACCTAATCCAGAACTAGTTGCAGCTCCACCAGAGACAGATCCATACCCTGTAATAACATTTGAATCAAAGCCCCTTCTCGTGCTTGTTGAGGAAGGACCATATTGACTAGTAGTTGTAGTGATTTTGGAACCAACTACCATACCCATAGTAAATGACGAAACTGAAGATGCACCATAAAAATCTCCAAAGTCTATATTACTTCCTAAGGTACTATTAATAGTTTTACCGGCAGCAGCAGTTAAACCTCTAATATCAGAATCATTTAAAGAGGCAGTAGTGCCAGAAGTACCACCAGCTTCAACGTGTATCGCATTTAAAGATAAAGCACCTGAAGTTGGTAAAGCCATTATTTACCCTCTAATTCTTTTACTCTAGCTTCTAATTCTTTGATAGCTTCTACTAATAAACCTACTGTATTGCCATAACGAACAGCTAAGTGTTTATCCTCACCGTCGTCTACATCAGAAGTTACATAAACTGCATCAGGTAAAACTTTTTCTAAGTCTTGTGCTATAAGTCCTGTACTTTTATTCCCATCTTTTTTGTAATTAAAAGTGACTCCTCTTAGTTGTTTTACTTTATCAAGGGCATCAGGAATAACTTCAATATTTTCTTTCAACCTTATATCAGAAGGACTACCAAAAGCTGTGACATTTCCTCCAACAACTAAATTACCGCTAATATCAAGACTCATTCTTGCAGTCATAGATTGCACATTAGGTGCAGCAACTGCTGCTGCGGTATACCATGTATGTTGCCCATTATATTGACCATACAAAGTACCTCCAAGCGTACCTGTCATAGCAACTCTTTGATCAGAATTATTTAAGTGTGAATTATTTTGTAAATCTGTAGTCAAACCTGTATCAGAAAAAAGCATAGCTGCTCTTCCTACCTGTAATCCTTTCTCTGTTGCATGAATATCATTTCTTAAAGTTGTAACTGGAGGAGAGCCGATACCAACATTACCATTAGAATCTATTCTCATTCTTTCTACTGCAACTGCTGATTGAGGTCTAGTTATAAAAACCAAATCTGCACCGTAATCACTATTTGTTCCATTCTTCACACAAGCTATACCTGAACCTGCATTGACATGATAACCATTAGCACTTGTAAAAAAACATAGTCCAGAAGCGTTACTTGCAGCTCCTGTGTCATTTTTTATTACTTGAGTATGCCAAGAAGAATTAGATGCACTAAACGTAGTGCCATCGGCAGTAGCTATATGTAATTTTGCATTTGGACTTGTTCCAATCCCAACATCTCCATTTGCCAACATATTTACAACAGAATTACCATTATTAGTAAAAAGCTGTAAATAACCTGATGTTGAAGAATTACCAAGAAAAGAATTGTGTCCTGCTTGATTAAATAATAAATTTGCATCTGAGGTTTTTATATCATGTGTTGCATTAGTCGCATGAAAAACTGTTAATTGTCTGCTTGGCGAACTTGTGCCAATACCAACATTTTCACTGCTATCAATAGTAATAGCAGTAGCATTACTGTTATCTACAATTCCGGGAGTGCTTGATAACTCAATAGGTACTTTAGTATTAGCCATCTTGTTTTTCCTCTGTTAATGATGTTTTTAATGTATCTATAAATACTTTATTAGCAGCATTTGCTACATCAATATCTTTTTTAGACTGATTAATTTTTATTTGCTGCTCCTGTATTAAAGATACAAGATATTTTTGTTCATCAGACATTTGATCTAAATCATAGTCTTTACCATCAAGGTTAATTTTATTCTCCACTTTCTAACTCCGTTATTTTAGCTTTTAGTTGTGCTTCTGTAGTCATAGCATCAACATCCTTTGTAATATCTCTAAGTCTTTGTTTTTCAGCTACTATATCTGTAGTATCAGCACCAGTTTCTAAAGCTCTTTGAAATAAAACATCTTGTGCTTCTAATAAAGGCTTTCGATCTAGCCTTAATTTTTCTTTTACAATTTCTTTAGCTTTTTCAATATCTATAGTTATCATTTTTATTCTTCTTTGTAGTCTGGGTGTTGTGGGTCATCTAAAAACATATTTATGTCATCACCAACCCCATCTGTTAATAGTTTTTCATCGACTGTCCAAGCTTCAAAAAATGTAAGGTCGGTTGGAAGGTCATCAGAATCTATAATTTTATAAGCTTTACCTGTAGGGACATCTTTTTTAGCTAAAGCATCTATACCATATTTATCGACTGCTGTTTGATTAGGATAGATTACTGCTACACTTCCATTATCCTGTTTATAGATAATAACTTTCATCGAACCACCATTATTATTATATTATCTGGATTAGCAAATGTTGAACCACTTCCATTACTACACTCTATTTTGATCGCAGTAGTAGATGATGTTAAATCATCGTTTCCTCTTGTTAAACAAGACTGACTTGCAAATCCAGTTATAGCATAATTAGTATCAGGCAGTGCAGTTGACATATTTATTGTAAACCTACCTGTTGCAGTTCTAGTAAAACTAGATACATTTCCTCCAGTTGGAGTTCCTGATGCATTATTCCCATCAAATGTTGCCCACGCTCTAACGGCATAGGCCTTTCCAAAGCTACCATACCCTGCATTAATTTCCCAGTCGCCATTTCCTCTTATTCGTATACCTGCTATCGTGTTGTCATAATTTAAAGTTTGGAACTGGAGATACGAGCTACCATGACCTGCGCTTAGCATAAATCCTTGGCCATTAGCATGGCTGTTTTTAAACTCCATTAAATAATCATATTGGGTGCTTTTTTCTATATAGAGAGAATTTGTAAATGTGTTCGCACCGGCAGCATTACCAATAGTAACTCTACCTATAGAACCTTGTAATTGTATTTCGTCAGTTCCAGAGCCAATAGTAATATCTTCACTGCTATCAATAGTCATAGCTGTAGCATTAGAATTGTCTACAATTCCTGTATTTAATAATCCTCTTGATACTTTTGTAATTGCCATTATTCTATTTTACCTCAATAATTAAATTATACCTGTTGCCAACTTGACCAAGAAGTACCATTGTTAGAACTATACCTCGTGTGTATTGTGCCTGTAATGCTTGTAGCTACTTGAGTTATGTAATTATTTGCAGATGAACCACTTGTTGCTACTGTTCTAGAAACTAAATGAAAAAAGTTTCCAAAACCAGAAGGACCATTACTAGCTTGAAAAGTTCCTGTGCCTTCAAATATACCTAAAGGAGTATCTATATATGCTTCATCAAAATCTGAAAATTGTATTGCTTTTCTAGTTACTGCGCCATTGACGGCAATAAGAGAATCGTCTGCGTTTGATCCACCGCTAAAATGCGATGAACCGCCAATAAATAGTGTTCCGTTAGAGTTAAAGATAAGTTCGTCTGAACCTGCGCCGTTAAAGTTTAGTCGAAAAGTATCATCGGTATAGGTATATATATGCCAACCGTTCGTGCTGTTAGTTGCTTGGGTTTCAATTGTGCCTTTGACCATAAGTTTTTGGTCAGGGTTTGTAACTCCAATTCCAACATTACCAGAACCGTCAATCCTCATTCTTTCTGTATCTGCAGTATGGAACTCCATGTGTGTTCCTGAATCTTCACAATGTAGTTTGAATGAGCCGTCTATTGTAATCATGGCAAGAGCAGAGGTTGATAGACCTCTAAAACGCATACTTCTTGCAGAACCTCCACTACCGTCTAATCTGAGAAGTTCTCCGTCACCATTTATTTCTAGTTTTGTTGAGCTTGAAGGAGATGTTGTTCCAATTCCAACATTGCCTGCAGCATCTATAATCATACGTTCAGTACCGCCAGTATCAAAACGTATTTTGTCTTCGTCAGAACTTTCTTCTACCTGAACTTTTGTATCAGCATCGGTATCACTTAAGATAGAAGATGTGTTAATTGCAAGTTTAGTAAAAACAAGGGCTTCAACTGCTACCCCGGTTGGCGGGGCTACACCAAAAGTTAAAGTCGTACCTGAAATACTAAAACTGTCTTTATTCTGATAAACACCGTCAAAAAATACTTGCACACTATTTTCATTTATAGGTTCAACGGGTAAAGTCAAAGTAGTATCACTATTGTCACCAGTCATAGTAGCAAGAGCTACATTACTAGCACTACGTGATCCTTTTATAGAATATACAGTAACTACTCTTCCCGAAGCAGGAGCAGTAGCTAAAGTTAAAGTAGTACCAGAAACTGAAAAAGTATTATGCGCTTGAAAAACACCATCAATAAAAACTACTAAATCATTTTCATTAGCTACTTCATCACTTAAGGTAAAGTCTGTAGTAGAGTTGTTAGCAGTAGTAAAAATGTTTGTGTGAACAGTATTGTCACTC
>VTLG01010965.1_pt1 | contig 56943 bp, 76 predicted proteins | sample 4694571 | NCBI WGS metagenome assembly VTLG01 (sample SAMN12604809, study PRJNA352737) | marine metagenome | biome: ENVO:00000447; feature: ENVO:00000209|ENVO:00000569|ENVO:01000036; material: ENVO:00002151; isolation source: viral sequences binned using virsorter ... | reverse complement strand
GCCGGGATGAGCCCGGCACTACTCAATCGGGAGATCCGATATGAAGAACCTCAGAAAAGTGACAGACTGGATGGTGGCCTCGGCTAACCAGACCGGTCTAGCTAATGAGGCGAAGGCGACAGGGGCCGGGATCATGGTTCACTGTCTATGGCAAGCAGTGAAGGGCAAGCAGAACATGACCGAGCTTTACGGCTCAATCTGCATTGACCCTCTCATGACCAAGAGCGGCCTGAACTACATCAGCCAGAGCGTGAAGAAGACCTTCGAGCTTTGCATCATGTTCGGGGATGACCCGCGATTCATTCACACCCTGCAGACCGAGGGTAAAAAGATCCGGCGCTCCACGAAGAAAGACCATGAGCGCCAGATCGAGGCCCTAGCTGAAGAGGCCGGGATCGAGGGTATCCCTGAAGAGAACATCAACGCCTGGATCGATGCGAGAGTGTCGGACTGGACTCTGGTCCCGAACGCTAAGGGCCGGACCGCGAACCCTAACCTCTCGAAGGTGAATAAGAGAGGCGCGGATCTGCTGAACCATGATGACAACCTCACCGGCATCATTCGGGCTGATGATGTCCCCGAGGCCTTCGCAGATTATCAGGGCCTCATCGAGGACCTGAGCCTACTGGACGGGGAGCCCGAGGTTACCACAGTGGCCTTCGTGAGGAACATTGGGACGGCACTCGAATCAGTGACCGGGCAGCAGACGGACCTTCGGGCTCTGAAGCATAGCATCACGGCCCCGAGCGCTGACAACGCTTTCAGTGTGTTCGAGGCCATCAGCCTACCTAACCCTACTGAGGTTAGGGTCCGTCACTTTGATGGTGGTGACGACGACGAATAGACTCCCTGCAATGGGTTGAGTCGGGGAGTCGGGCCTTCGGGCCCGGCTCCCTTTTTCGTGTACGTTATCCGAGAAACAAACAGTTGACCTGGGCACGACCTGGAAGGTGGCGCTTCGGTTTTTGTTCGGGCCCCGTCGAGCCCGGTTCTCGATTCGAGCCGGGGCCCTGACGTGCGCGACACTCCCCCCACGATAGCGCTGTTGTAAGGCTCTAGAATGCGATCTAAGAGGCCTCGGGAGGGTGAGAGGTATCACTATGACCCTAGCATATCGAAGGCCCTTAGAGGCGATCCTCGGAGCCCGATCCCCCAGTGGGGGCCGGGTAGGAAAAGGCGCGAAGCGTCATTAGCTGTTATAAAGTAAAGTTATGCACAGTTTATCAAGTTCCTGTACCTTCCTTAACCATCCTTTTTGTTTTTTAAAACGCTTGATCTTTTTCGTGAAAAAAATTACACCAAAAAAATTGAAACTCTTAACCTTGGTTGGTTCAATCTGTGCTTTATCGGCTAGTTATTATCTAACTAGATATTATCTAGATAAAAAATAACTAGCTAAGTAATATCTAGGGTATTATCTATTTTGTTTTTTTAGTTAATAACTAGTTAATACTAAGTATTATCTATTATATATATACTATATAGAGGGGTGCCCATGAAACGTGCGGTTTTGTTTGTGGTGCTTTTGGTTCTGTCGGGCTGCGTTATTTCAAATACGGGGTGTTGGTCAGGGCTTGATGACGTATATTGCAATGACTCGGAAAACTTGAATGAGGAACGGCGGTGGAATATCCCCCGAACACCCCCCTCTGGATTGAATGCGACATGTGTGAAGAGTGGTGGTGTACCTTCCATGACCGCCATGCCTTTGATTGTTCGTGTCCCGGCATTGAAGATTTTATTGAGTTAGGTGTAGATCCGTACAACACACCCGCTAACGACCCTAAAATTCTCATGGCTATTGCCCGTGAAAGTAGGTAGTCTTTTTTCTGGAATAGGTGGATTTGATCTTGGTTTAGAACGTGCTGGCTTTAAACTAAGCTGGATGTGCGAAAAAGATCAGTTTGCCAAGGAAGTGCTTTCGAGGCACTGGCCTGACACCCATATACACAGGGATGTGCACGATGTTAGAGAATCGTCAGTTGACATTATTTGTGGGGGATTCCCGTGCCAAGATTACAGCGTTGCAGGAGGCCGCGAAGGATTGGCTGGAGACCGTGGCGCTCTCTGGTGGGAAATGCATCGCGTCATTGCTGAGTGCCGCCCCGAGTGGGTTGTCGCAGAAAATGTATTTGGGCTCCTTACCAACAATGGAGGACGAGACTTTTTGGAAATCGTCCGCTCGCTTGTTGAACTCGGGTATGGCATCTCGTGGTCTGTTATTGACAGTAAATACCACGGAGTTCCACAACAGCGCAGGCGCCTGTTTATTATCGGACATTCTGGAGGAATCCCCAGACCAGAAATACTTGCTATCTCCGAAGGCATGTTCGGGAATACTAAACCGTATCAAAGACAGGAGTGTTTCTCTGGAGGTTCGGAATCATCTTTTGGAGAAGAGCAAAGAAGAGGCTGGACCTGCATGTCATCAGGACAATCAAAGGCTGAAATAAAAACTGATTTGGCGCCCACGTTAAATTTAAACAAAGATGGCGCTCCAATTGTTTTTCATCCTGAGTCCTCGGGACCAAGGCGGATGACCCCTATAGAGTGTGAAAGGCTTCAGGGGTTTCCTGACGATTGGACAAAGCTTAGGGAGGACGGAGTACAAATAGGAGACCATGCTCGCTACAGGCTTCTTGGCAATGCGGTAACTGTAAATGTGGCTGAGTGGATTGGCAGAAGAATTACGAATGCTTAAGTCAAAAAAAGAAAAACAAAAAGAACGCAGAGAACGGCAGTTCGGACCCAAGGCTGACTGGATACGAACTTTGCCGTGTGCAGCTTGTGGGCGTGATGGACCCAGCGATCCTGCACACATGAGATCGCGTGGCGCCGGTGGCACCAGTGACCACCTAGTACCGCTTTGCAGAATGTGCCATACCGAACAACACGCGAAAGGAATTAAGACATTCTTTTCAAAACATGGTATAATTGACACATTAGATTTAGCTGATCAGTATCACCAAAGGTGGATCAATGCTAAACGATCAGGATTTACAGAATACTGGCAAAGCAGAGAAGACGACATCCTGTACTGAAGAGTACGACTTTACCTACTTAAGCCTTGGCGCAGGAGTGCAAAGCTCGGCGCTCCTTGTGTTAAGTTGCACGGACGACCGTGTGCCTAAGCCTGATGTTGCAATTTTTGCAGACACAGGCGATGAGCCACCATGGGTGTACGAGTACCTTGATGCTCTTACAGACTGGGCAAAACCCCATGGAGTTGAGGTTGTAAAGGCTCAGAAGGGAATCCTGAGCGAGTCGTTTATTAAGAACCGCGATGAAGGCAAGCGCTTTGTAAGTGTTCCCGTGTTTACAGCAAAGCCTGACGGTAGCAGGCGCGGGATGCTCAGAAGGCAATGCACAAACGAATTCAAGATTCAACCAATTACGCAAGAAGTTCGTAAGATCTTGGGTTATGGGTACCGACGAAGAGTAAAAGAAAAAGTTCGTGCAATGCTTGGAATCACCACTGATGAAGTCCAACGGATGAAGCCGTCTCTGTTTAAGTGGTGCACTAACGTTTACCCCCTTGTTGATCTTGATTTTCACCGTAATGATTGCTACGAGGTTTTAGAAAAAGCAGGATTGCCGGAACCTCAGAAGTCAGCATGCGTGTATTGCCCTTACCACTCCGATGATTACTGGCACTGGTTGAAAACAACTCATCCTGACCAGTTTCAACGTGCTGTTGATTTTGATTACTCAGTTAGGGACATGTCAAAAGGCGGGGGCCAACTTCCTGCATATGTTCATTCAAGTTGTATTCCACTTGATCAAGTTAATTTTAAACAATCTGATAACACACAACTTGATATGTGGGCTGAGTGCGAAGGCATGTGTGGCGTTTAGTCGTGAGCAATGAAAGTGAAATTAAACCAATTAAGATAAAAGAAGTTGTTCCTGTTATAGAAGAAGCAGTGGAAGCTTACCGCTGTGCAACAGCTTCAATGCGCGGTACGCGATCAAAAGCCATGCTTCATATGAGTGACTATGCTTCACACGGCAATGGAAAGGTGCGATACACCGGAAAATCTGCATCAGATGTTTTAGAAGATTACCTTACGGGGTTAGGCTTTAAAAGAGAAAGTCAAATGTTCTATGACTTGGGAAGAATTGTCATGGACTATGCAGAACTAGGTGTTTTTTCCGAACTAGAAATTATATATTGGTGCAAACTTAGTGATGTAAGCTATGAGCTATGAAGACTAATCATGAAACTTGATCTTCAATCAATACGATCTGGGCTGCATAAATTGCCCGATTCCGAAAAAATGGAGATTATGCAGTTACTCGACGAGCTTGAGGCTGCAAAAACAAAAGAAATTTCTCACGAAGACTTTTTAGGATTCGTGAAACATGTGTGGCCAGCGTTTATTGAGGGGGACCACCACCGTGTAATGGCCGATGCGTTCAATCGAATTGCAAAAGGCGAGCTAAAGCGCCTGATTGTGAACATGCCACCCCGCCACACCAAGTCAGAATTTGCTTCTCACCTGTTTCCTGCATGGTACTTGGGCAAATTTCCTGATCGCAAGGTTATTCAAACAGCGCACACCGCTGAATTAGCGGTTGGTTTTGGTAGAAAAGTTAGAAACTTGGTTGGATCTGACGATTATCAGGGCATATTCGAAGACGTATCACTTGCGTCCGACTCCAAGGCCGCAGGTCGCTGGAGTACGAATAGAAATGGAGAGTATTTCGCTATTGGTGTTGGTGGTGCCGTAACGGGTAAGGGTGCCGATATCTTAATTATTGACGATCCGCACTCTGAGCAAGAGGCAGCACTTAACGATCCGTCGATTTATGACAAAACCTATGAATGGTACACCTCGGGACCACGACAAAGGTTGCAACCGGGCGGCAGTATTTGCGTTGTAATGACCAGATGGTCTAAAAAAGACCTAACCGGCCAAATTTTAAAATCATCTATTCAACGTGGCGGTGCAGACGAGTGGGAAGTTATTGAGCTTCCTGCAATATTGCCTAGCGGAAACCCGCTGTGGCCCGGATTTTGGCCACTTGAGCAACTAGAAGCGCTAAAGTCGGAACTTCCAGTGTCGAAGTGGTCGGCGCAGTACCAACAAGACCCTACTTCAGAAGAAGGTGCATTAATTAAGCGCGAATGGTGGAAAGAATGGGATAAAAAATCTCCACCTGCGTGTGAATTTGTAATTCAATCATGGGATACTGCATTTCTTGCGAAAGAAACATCAGATTATAGCGCTTGTACAACATGGGGTGTGTTTTATGACGAAGATGGAAACTCAAATATTATTTTATTAGATGCATTGCAAGAACGACTAGAGTTTCCAGATTTAAAGATTCGTGCTTATGATATGTACAAAGAGTTTGAGCCTGATGCATTTATTGTAGAAGCAAAAGCGTCTGGCTCACCTTTAATTTTTGAGCTTCGAAGAATGGGTATTCCCGTAAGTGAGTACACGCCAAGCAGGGGCAGAGATAAAGTTGCTCGCGTAAATGCAGTTTCTGATCTATTTTCATCAGGACTTGTCTGGGCGCCTAAGACAAGGTGGGCCGACGAAGTGGTGGAACAGTTTGCATCTTTTCCTGCTGGAGACCACGATGATCTTGTGGACTCTGGTACGCAAGCGCTCCTTCGGTTCCGTCAAGGTGGATTTATTACTATTAACAGTGACGAAAAAGAAGAAGAATTCTACCGGCACCGAAGAGCAGACTATTACTAATGGATATTGATAACGTTTTAGAGGCAATTGGCGGCATCGTTAATGGTGCCGACGAACCGGAAGGTGGGTTGGTTGAGGTTGGCCTAGAAACTGAGCGAATGATTGATCCGTTTTCAATGGCAACTGATGAAGAAATACTTGTTATTGAAGACGATGACGGTGGTCTCACGATTGACTTTGGTGGCGCACAAAATCTTCTTGGTATGCAAGAAGTTTCTTTTGATGCCAACCTTGCTGAATTCATCGAAGAAGATGATTTAACGCACTGTGCGTCAAAACTTGTTTCTATGTATCAAGAAGACAAGTCGAGTCGCAAACAGTGGGAAGAGTCGTATAAAGAAGGTCTCGATTTGCTTGGATTAGAAATGGAAGACAGGACCACCCCATGGGCAGGCGCTTGTGGCGTGTTTCACCCACTTCTATCTGAATCTGTTGTGCGTTTTCAGGCCCAGACCATTCAAGAAATATTTCCAGCTAGGGGCCCAGTTAAGGCCCACATCTGGGGCGTAACTACGCCGGATACGATTGCTCAGGCAGAGCGCATCAAGGAGTACATGAACTACCAACTCCTTGAGGTAATGACAGAATATCGCGCCGAAACAGAAAAACTTTTGTTTAGTTTGCCTCTTTCGGGTGCCGCATTCAGAAAAATTTACTATGACCCAACAATGGGTCGTCCCTGCTCTATGTTTGTGCCAGCAGAAGACTTTGTTATTTCATATGACGAAAGCTCTTTAGACAATGCGGAGCGCTACACACATGTAATGACCCGAAGCACAAATCATATTCGTAAGCTTCAGGTCAGCGGTTTTTACCGAGATGTTGAACTCGGGTCTCCAGAAAGCTCGGTAGACGTAATAAAAGACAAGTACGATGAAATATCTGGTGTGTCATTTTCCGGGCAGGACGATGATCGCCACCAACTCCTTGAAATGCATGTTGATTACGATTTACCCGGCTTTGAGTCCCCGGACGGGATTGCGCTGCCGTATGTGATTACAATTGATAAATCCACAAATACTATTCTTTCTATATACCGCAACTGGGACGAAAGCGACCCTATGCGGAAAAAGATTCATCACTTTGTTGATTATGGATATGTGCCCGGAATTGGGTTTTATAACCTTGGGTTAATTCATATGATCGGTGGACTGGCAAAGTCAGCTACCAGTCTCCTTCGTCAGCTTGTAGATGCGGGTACACTGTCAAACCTTCCGGGTGGATTAAAGACTCGGGGTCTACGAATCAAGGGCGACGATACTCCAATTATGCCCGGTGAGTTTAGGGACGTAGATGTGCCCGGTGGCGTAATTCGTGACAATATTACGTTCCTTCCATACAAAGAACCTTCGGGTGTTTTGTATCAATTGCTCGGAAACATTGTAGAAGAAGGTCGCAGGTTCGCGTCAATGGCTGATGTAAAGATTGACGACATGCGACAGGATGCGCCTGTAGGCACTACGCTCGCTATTCTTGAACGTGCAATGAAAGTGCAGTCTGCTATTCAGGCACGAATTCATGCAAGCCTGAAAAAAGAATTTAAAATTCTTACAAGAATTATCCGCGATCATACATCTCCTTCTTATCCATATGAAACAGAAGAAGGCGAAGGAATTAAGGCAGAAGATTTTAACGACCGTGTAGATGTTATTCCGGTATCAGATCCAAACGCTTCTACTTTGTCGCAAAGAATTATGCAATACCAAGCAGCGCTACAGTTAGCTGCACAGGCGCCAGATTTGTACGACATGCCGGTACTTCATAGGCAGATGATGGAACTTATTGGTATTCCTAATGCCGATGAAATTGTACCAAACCCAGAAGACATTAAATCTGAAGATCCCATTACAGAGAATCAAAACATGTTGATGCTCAAACCAATTAAAGCGTTTGAGTATCAAGATCATGCGGCCCACATTCGTGTCCACATGGTATTGCGTAATGATCCACAGATTGCCCAAGACACACAAAACTCTCCAATGGGTGGCGCTGTTATGGCCTCCATTGATGCACACATCAGGGAGCATCTTGGGTTCCAACTAAGGGATCAAATTGAACAAGAGCTTGGGGTGCCGTTGCCACCGATGGGCGAACCGTTGCCCGCAGACGTTGAAAAACGCCTTAGCATCCTTATTGCTGATGCGGCAGACCAGCTACTCGGCAAGAAGCAACAGCAAGCACAGGCAGAACAACAGGCTCAGCAGCAACAAGATCCAATTGTCCAGCAGCGCGAACGTGAGATTGCAATCCGCGAACAAGACGTACAGCGGAAAGCGCAGGCCGATGCTGCTAAGATTGGCCTTGAGCAACAGAAACTTGCTGCTAAACAACAGAAAGATGCTGTAGATGCCCAGCTTGCAATGGAAAAAATCCAAACCGATAAGATGATTGACATGGCAGAGCTTTCTTTAGAGCAGGCAGAGCTGGAAGCCAAAACGGGCATTGAGCAAGAAAAGTTAGAAGCAGAAGGTTATAAATACGCAATGGATCAATTAAAAGGAGAGTAGTCAATGGCCGACAGCGTGCTCGGTGTGCTAAGAAAAAAAATTAGACATGAGATGAATGAGCTTGCTGATGCAATGTCTGTAGGCTCGTGTGCGAACATTGAGCAGTACCGCCAGATGGTAGGAAAAATTGAAGGCCTTGCGTGGCTTGAACGTGAAATTATTGATCTTGAAGAAAAAATAAACGACCCAAATGCGAGCTGGGACTAATGGCTGTTAAAAAAAAGCGTAAAACAAAGTCAAGGGTTAATGAGGCTGGTAATTACACTAAGCCTACAATGAGGAAGCGCCTTTTTAATAAAATTAAAGCTGGCACAAAGGGCGGAAAGGCCGGTCAGTGGTCTGCCCGAAAAGCGCAAATGCTTGCCAAGGAATACAAAGCCAAGGGCGGGGGCTACAGAAATTAAATGGCTAAGAAAAAAAGCCAAACAAGCTTAGACCGCTGGACTAGCCAAAAATGGCGGACCAAAAGCGGTAAGCCTAGCGCAAAAACTGGAGAGCGTTATTTGCCCGAAGGCGCTATTATGGCGTTGTCCGCTGAAGAGTACAACAGAACAACGGCCAAAAAGCGCGAAGACACAAAAAAAGGAAAACAGTTTTCAAAACAACCAAAAAGCATTGCCAAAAAAACCAAGAGGCACAGATAAAAAATGGCTAAAGGCGTAAATCATTATACAAAAAATGGCGACCTGTGGAATGGAAATACGCACACGATGGCAAACGGCCACTTGCATACAAACAAGACCCACACAAAAACAAGCCAACGCTTGTTTCACTTTCGTGAGTTGAGTGACAAGGCAAAGGTTAAAGCTAGGTCTTCGAGGAAAAAAAATACTTAGCTATTGATTTTATTTTTTTTCAATATTTATTTGTTGTTGCAGGACGCACCGCTAGTTCGTAGCGCACTTACAATACGGAGGTCTTAATGACCACGCTTCAGGCCGAAGAGGCCACAGACACCGAGAGTGTCGAAGCTGAAGACGCACCCGAAAGGAAAGCGTCACAGCTACCTGAGCCGAAAGGCTACAAGATGCTTATTGCTCTTCCAGAGGTAGATGAAAAAACGGAAGGCGGCATTATTAAGTCAGTCAAATATCAACACGAAGAAACTATTGCAACTGTTGTAGGCTGGGTTATGAGCATGGGGCCGGACGCTTACTCTGACCCAAATCGTTTTCCTAACGGACCATATTGCCAAGTGGGTGACTGGGTAGTATTTCGCGCCTTTAGTGGCACACGCTTAAAAATTCACGGCAAAGAATTCCGCATTATTAATGACGACACAGTGGAAGCTGTTGTTGAAGATCCGCGTGGAATTGAAAGGGCTTAACCATGACCACAAAAGAAGAAGCATTTTTTGGTGTAAAAAATACAGTTGAAGACCCGTCTGCATTGGTTGAAGAACAAGATGATGTCAGCATTGAAGTTGTAGATGATACACCTGAAGAAGATCAACCATATGTAAACAAAAATTCTGAAGAAGAAGCAGGCGACGACACTGCATCTGCGGAAGAACCAGAAATTGCAAAAGTCGGTAAACGCGCTCAGGACCGGATAAAAAAATTAAAGTGGGAATACCATGAAGAACGTCGGGCCAAGGAACAAGCCGAGCGCATGTCCGATGAAGCCATTCGCGCTACCCAGCAGCTTCATACAGAAAATCAAAGACTCTTAGAGTTAGTAAAAAGATCTCAGTCAGCGCTTACAACCCAAGCCGAAGGAAGGGCAAACGCTGCGGTCGCTATGGCAGAAAACATGTTAGTGCGAGCGAACGAAACAGGCGATGCCGAAGCAATATCTACCGCACAAAAACATTTGATTGAAGCAAAAATGATTCAATCAAACCCTGAGAAACTATCTGCTGCTGTTGTAAATGATTGGAAAAACGCTGTAGCTCAACAGCAACGCCAGATGCAAGAGCAAAGTGCTCAGTATTACGAACAAGTGGCACAGCAAGATGTTGCTCCAGAGCCAGATCCCAAGGCCATAGAATGGCAACAAAACAATCCTTGGTTTGGGTCTGACTATGAAATGACAAGTTTTGCTTATGGTGTTCATGATAGAATTGTCAATGAAGGTATTGACCCAGACACCGATGAATACTATCAATTAATTGATTCGAGGGTTCGAGAGGTTTTTCCTTCGCATTTCGATGGCGGCAACAACACAGACGGTGAAGTTGTTGACATCGCACAACCACAAAGAACAAAATCCGTTGTTGCTCCTGCCAAGAGAGGTTCGGGTGGGGGATCACCACGCACCATAAAGTTGACACAGACTCAGGTAAGAATCGCGAGACGCCTAGGTCTCAGCCCGCAACAGTATGCGGCACAACTCGTTAAGGATAGATCCTAAATGACTACTGATCGCGCACCAAAACAGAAGAGTGGCGCCGACACTCGTGAAACAAACGAGCGCATTAAAAATTGGGAACCAGCATCAATCCTTCCAGATCCAGATCCGCAAGACGGATGGATCTTTCGTTGGGTTAGAACTTCCATGGTTGGAACGCCTGACAATACCAACGCATCTAAAAGATTTCGGGAAGGATGGGAGCCGGTAAGGGCAGAAGATCATCCTGAGTTACAAATTATGAGTGACCATGGTTCAGAGTGGGCTGATAAGGGCGCCATCGAAGTTGGTGGACTGCTCCTTTGTAAAGCGCCTCAAGAGCTTGTCAGTCAGCGTCAGGACTATTACGCAAAACGTGCTCAAGATCAAATGTCCGCAGTAGATAACAACTTTATGCGTGAAAACGATCCTCGGATGCCAGTTTTTGCGCCCGAACGTAAAACCAGTGTAACCATGGGGGGCGGCAACTCTTAAGGTTGTACCCTGATTGGTTGCGAACAACTTAGGTAATAATTCAAATGGCAACTTCAGCGACACCTTATGGTGCGCGGCCAATCGGTACCCTTAGCGCCTCCGGCTCGTTTACGGCCAAGGTTCGGCAACTGCCGATTGCTAGTGGGTACGGTACCGCCATCTTTAATGGTGATTTCGTAAAGATTGTTGCGGACGGTGACATTGAAAAAGACACCGGAACCACCGCGTTAACAACTTGCGGAATCTTTGTGGGTTGCTCGTACACGCCAAGCACAACAAATCAGAAGACTTTTAATACGCAGTGGCCTGCGTCTACGGTCGCCTCTGATGCGATGGCTTACGTTATCGACGATCCGTTTGTTGTATTTCAAATGCAGGCTGATGAAGCACTGAACACCACAGATCGCGGTCTTAATGCGTCTGTCGTTCAAACCGCTGGTAGCACGGCAATCGGCAAGTCCAAGAATGCTTTGGACGGCGACACGCCCGCAACCACGAACACGCTCCCTCTTCGGATCCTTGACTTTGTTGACGGACCCGACAGCCTTGCTCCTGTTGGCACAACTGCAAGTGATGCCTACCCCGACGTTATTGTGAAGTTTAACGCAGCGTCGAGTGGGTCAGCCTCCAATCACCAGTACCTCAACGCCACTGGCTTGTAAGGAGATTGATCAATGGCTATTTCACGCGCACAACTTCTCAAGGAACTTTTACCCGGACTTAACGCTCTGTTTGGGCTTGAGTATGCTCGTTATGATGACGAACACTCAGCTTGCTATGATGCAGAGGCTTCGGATCGTTCTTTCGAGGAGGAAGTAAAGCTTTCCGGCTTTGCTGCTGCTCCGGTTAAGCCGGAGGGCAGTGGTATCTCTTATGATGCCGCACAAGAATCGTTCACGGCGCGGTACAACCATGAAACGATTGCCATGGGCTTCTCGATTACCGAGGAAGCAATGGAAGACAACCTTTACGACTCTCTGTCTGCTCGTTACACCAAGGCGCTTGCACGCGCAATGGCCCACACGAAGCAGGTTAAAGCAATGGTTCCGTTTAACAACGGGTTTACCAACGCTTATCAGAGTGGCGATGGCGTCAACCTTTTCACTGCTGATGGCGATGGCGTCACCGGCGGCGACGGGCACCCGCTTGTTAGCGGTGGTAAAAACTCCAACCGTCCGGCAACGGCGGTTGACCTTAACGAAACTTCACTCGAAGCGGCTGTTATTCAGATTGCTAAGTGGACGGATGAGCGTGGTCTATTGATCGCTGCTCGCCCCCGCAAGCTGATTATCCCGCCCGATCTCCAGTTTGTCGCAAAGCGCGTACTGGGCAGTGAGCTTCGTCCGGGTACGGCGGATAACGACATTAACGCAGTTCGTGTAATGGGAGTTGTCCCCGAAGGTCATGCTGTAAACCACTACCTGACCGATGTTGATGCGTGGTTCCTCATGACTGATGTGCCTAACGGCATGAAGCATTTCACTCGCGTTGCCATGGAAACGAGCATGGACGGTGACTTTGACACCGGAAACGTTCGCTACAAGGCGCGGGAGCGTTACAGCTTCGGCGTGTCGGATCCGCTTGGCGTTTGGGGTTCCCCCGGAGCATAAGCGGTGGTGTAGTGATATGGGGTGGGAGTGGCGCAGTTGCCGCGCCCACCCCATTTTCATTGTAAGAATAATTTTCCGGGTTTATTAAAGTTTTGGGTGACTGCCCCGGCAGACACTTACGGAGACCCCAAAACAAATCCTTTCGTAAGAGGGTATTATTGTGGCTGACACAACCTTTAGTGGAAATGTGCGGGCCGAAGGTGGACTTGAGCAGGTAACAAAAAGCACAAGCACTGGCGCTTTCACAACCAACTTTGACGTAGACACAAGCGGTAATGTTTCGGGCACCGGCACGCTAAAGCTTACCGGCGCTGCAAACATTGTTAGTGACTACGAATCAATTACTGCGGCAACCAAGACGCTAACTGCTGCCGACTCTGGCACCGTGTACGGATTCAACCGTGCCGCAGGAATCGTGGTTACGCTTCCAACCCCGGCGGCGGGAATTACTTATACGTTCCTAGTCGAAACTACGTTTACCGGCGCTGGTCAGATTAAGACTGCGACTACAGATGGTACTGATGGTTTCTTGGGAACTGCGTTTTTGTTTGACACAGGAGAAATTGGCGAAACTGACAATTTCCACCCAGCGTCCTCCAACGATATTATTGACCTAGGTCAGGTTGAGCAGGGTTGGTTGACTGGTGGTTTTATCAGACTAACTGGTGTCAACACAACGACATGGTTTGTGGAAGCCTTCCTGATGGGTGACGGAACCTTAGCTACTCCGTTTGTAGACAGCTAAGATTAATTAACGGATGGGGTCACCCACCTTGAGTGGGTGGCCCTGTCTTCTCACCGGGAAAATAACATGGCTGATGCAGTAACATCACAAACTCTCTCTGACGGCCCTAGAATTGCCGTTATGAAGTTTACGAATATTTCTGATGGCTCGGGCGAGTCTGCGGTTACAAAGGTAGACGTTTCAGCGCTTAGCGCAGAACCGGGAACCGGTAGAGCGTGTTCTGAAGTAAAAATTCAACAAATATTTTATGCTTTAGAAGGCATGTCTGTTGACATTCTTTGGAATGCAAGCTCTAACGTGCTTTGCTTTACTGTGTCCGACTCTAGCTCTGGTCACTACGACTTTAGTAAGATGCAGGCGCTAACAAATAATGCTGGTGGCGGCAAGAACGGTGACGTTCTGTTTACTACGGTTGGTCACAGCAGTGGCGATAGGTACACAATTATTCTCGTCTTGGAAAAAAATTACGGTTAACCCAAGGGAGGATAGATGGCTACCTCAGGCACAAGCACTTTTAATCTTGATATTACAGAAATTGCAGAAGAAGCATTTGAAAGATGCGGACTTCAGCTTCGTACTGGCTATGATTTAAGAACTGCTACTCGTTCATTAAATCTGTTGACGATTGAATGGGCTAATCGTGGTATAAATTTTTGGACAGTTGAAAAAATATCAACATCGTTGACGGCAGATACGGCTACACTGACACTGCCGACTGATACAATTGATATTATTGAACATTGGATTAGGACTGGCTCGGGCGAAACGCAAAACGACTTGCAACTAGATCGTTTTAGTGTGTCGCAATACTCAAGTGTTCCTAACAAAAATACAACTGGAAGGCCTGTAAATATTTATATTGATAAACAGCGGGCTGCGCCGGTCGCTTATTTTTGGCCTACGCCCGACAAGGCTTACACATTTGTGTACCAAAAACTTCGCAGGATTGAGGATGTCGGCCACGACGGCGAATATACAATGGACGCGCCGTTTAGGTTTTTGCCTTGTATGGTTGCCGGTCTTGCCTACCAGCTTTCAATGAAATACCCGCAGGCAACGCCACGCATGGCCGACCTAAAGGCAGAATACGAGTTTCAGTGGGACTTGGCTCAATCAGAAGACCGCGACAGATCTTCTGTTAGGTTTGTTCCCGGCGGCTACGGATCTGTCTAATGGCACACTTTACCAATGGAAAGCACGCTTTTGGGTTTTGCGACAGAACCGGATTCAGATACAAACTATCTGACCTAAAACCTGAGTTTCGTGCTGGTATAAAAACTGGGCTTATGGTCGGCAAAGATGTGTGGGACGCAGACCAACCACAAAATTTTTTAGGAAAGCTGGGTAATTATACAGACCCACAATCTCTTAGAAATCCAAGGCCTGACGCATCGCTAACTGAAAGTCGTGGCATGTTTGCCTTCGATCCAGTTGGCAGCGGAAATGCAAACATTGATGCCGACCTGACCACACAGTCTAGTGTCGGTACCGTAACTATTGCTATTTCATGAATTATACAGAACTGGTTGCCGCGATAAAGGCTTATTGCCAAAACACGGAAAGCACCTTTGTAACAAATATTCCTACCTTTGTTAAACAAGCTGAAGACCGCATTTATCGTTCTGTAAACCTTCCAGTTAGCAGAAAAATAGTTGACGGAAACCTGTCAACTTCGACCAAACTCTTAACGTTCCCGTCAGATCTTTTGGCGCCGCTTTCGCTTGCGGTTACCAACTCAACGAGCGATCAAGTTTTTTTAATTTACAAAGATCACAACTTTATGTCTCAGGCCTACCCTGACGACTCCGTAAAAGGCTTTCCTAAACACTATGCAATTTATGACAGCACAAACTTTGTACTTGGTCCGTCGCCAAGCGCAACTTCTGCATACAGATTAAATTATTTTTATAAGCCTGCGAGCATTGTTACAGCATCAACCACATGGTTGGGAACAAACGCTGATAGCGTTTTGCTTTATGGCGCTTTGATTGAAGCGTACACTTACATGAAAGGTGACGCAGACATAATGAACCTGTACACAGAAAGGTACCAAGAAGCACTTGGGCTGCTTAAGGCTCAAGCAGAAGGGCGCATGACAATAGACGAATACAGAGACGGCACTATACGGGGGCCTAGGATATAGACATGGCCATTACCCAATCTGTATGCAATTCTTTTAAAAGCGAAGTTTTAAAAGGTTTGCACAATCTCTCTGCTTCTGGTGGAAACACCTTTAAGATTGCCCTTTATACAAGTGATGCAACTTTAGATTCATCAACAACTGTGTACTCAACAACAAATGAAGTCAGTTCATCGGGAACAAATTATACTGCCGGTGGCAACACATTAACCAATGTAGACCCAACAACTTCTGGTGGCGTAGGGTTTGCGGACTTTTCAGACAGTTCTTGGGCAAGCGCCTCGTTCACAGCAAGGGGCGCATTAATTTATAACAGTACAAACGGAAACCGTGCTGTAGCTGTGCTTGACTTTGGAATCGACAGAGAAGTTTCTAGCGGAACTTTTACAATAGAGTTTCCAACTGCTGACTCAGAAAATGCAATTGTAAGGGTTAAATAATGGCAACATACGTTAACAATCTTCGTTTAAAGGAAATTGCTACTGGCGACGAAGAAGGCACATGGGGAGCGTCAACCAACACTAACCTTGAGTTGATTGCAGATGCGTTTGGTTCTGGTACAGAAGCAATTACCACCAACTCTAATACTCATACTACGACGATAGCAGATGGCGCCGCCGATGAAGGCCGCGCAATGTTTCTTAAGTATACGGGCGACCTAGACTCTGATTGCACAATTACGATTGCCCCGAACACAGTTAATAAACTGTGGTTTATTGAGAATGCTACTGGCGACTCAGGGTCTTCCGGGCCATACAACATTATTATTAGCCAAGGCTCTGGTGCCAACATCACCATTGGTAACGGAAAGGTTGCGGCAGTTTTTACTGATGGTGCAGGATCAGGTGCTGCGGTACTAGATGCGTTTGCTGACCTAGAGTTAATGACAAGCTTGACGGTCGGAACTGATGCAATTGTTGGCGACGACCTCACTCTTAAGTCAGACGGTGCCGTTCTTGGCTTTGGTGCAGACACCGACGTAACACTAACCCACGTTGCTGACACCGGCCTTTTGCTAAACAGCACGCGCCAGTTGCAGTTTTTTGACTCGTCGCAACGCATAGCCGCTTCATCGGCAACGGTTATGACTATTGGGGCAACAGATGAAATTGATCTGGCGGCAACCTTACTAGATCTTAACGGCAACGTAGATGTGTCAGGAACGTTGACCGCAGCCGGGAACGCTGATCTTAACGGGGATCTAGATGTAGATGGAACTACCAACTTAGACGCAGTAGACATTGACGGCGCAGTGCAAATTGACTCGACCGTTACAGTTGGTGTAGATGACACCGGGTATGACGTAAAGTTTTTTGGAGACACCGCTAGTGCGTACATGCTTTGGGATACGTCTACTGACGATCTAGTTTTAGCAGGCGCTGCGGGCATTGACCTAGCAGGCGACTTAGATGTAGACGGAACCACAAATCTTGATGTCGTAGACATTGACGGCGCAGTTGATATGGCGTCTACGCTAACCCTAGCTGGTAATGCAGATTTTAATGGTGACCTAGACGTAGATGGTACAACCAACCTAGATGTAGTAGATATTGATGGTGCCGTTGATATGGCATCTACGTTGCAGGTCGATGGTGCAATAACAGGCTCTAGCACCATTCAAGGCACGACGATTACAGCAACTACAGCGTTTGTACCAGACGCTTCGGACGGCGCTGCGCTAGGTACAAGCTCTCTTGAGTTTAGTGACTTGTTTCTGGCAGACGGTGCCCAGATAGCGTTTGGTGACGACCAAGAGGTAACTCTTACCCATGTAGCAGATACAGGACTGTTGCTTAGTGACGATTCTGGCATAGGTACGACACAGCTACAGTTTGGAGACTCTGGAACATACATCCATCAGTCCGCAGACGGCGTTCTTGACTTGGTAGCCGATACTGAAATTGAAATTAACGCCACTACTATAGACATGAATGGTGCGGTAGATCTTTCGAGCACTATTACTGTAGCTGGCAATGCCGACCTTAACGGCGACCTAGATGTAGAGGGGGCCACCAACCTAGACAATACAGATGTAGATGGAACCTTAGTTGTAGACGGCTCCAATATTTCACTGGACTCTACATCTACACTGAACATAGATAATTCCAACACTTCAAACGGAATTACCATAGGAACCGCTACGTCAGGCGTTCCAATCTCAATAGGTCATACCACATCAGAAGTAACAGTTAATGACAATCTGACGGTAACAGGGACGCTTACGCTAGGTTCAGGCGCAGAGTTAACAGAAGCCGAGCTAGAAATGCTTGACGGCATAACCGCTGGAACTGTAGCAGCTTCCAAAGCGGTTGTAGTAGATAGTAATAAAGATATAGGTACGTTTAGAAATTTAACAATTGACGGTGTTTTTACAGACGGAAACTATACCTTTGATACAAGCGGCAATGTAACTGGACTGGGAACGGTTGCATCAGGTGCAATTACTTCGTCAGGAGTTGTTACAGGAACAGGGTTTACTATCGGCAGTGCTGTTATTAACGAAGCAGAACTTGAAACAATAGACGGAGTTACTGCCGGTACTGTAGCGGCCTCTAAGGCGGTTGTGGTAGATAGCAACAAGGACATTGCAAGCTTTAGAAATATTACGCTTACAGGCGAACTAGATGCAGCTACCTTAGATGTGTCAGGTGCCATAGACGTTGCAGGCACAGCAAACTTAGACGTTGTAGATATCGACGGCGCTGTAGACATGGCGTCTACGCTACAAGTAGACGGTGCAATTACAGGGTCTAGCACCATTCAGGGAACAACGATCACGGCTACCACAGCGTTTGTGCCCGATGCGTCAGATGGCGCTGCTTTGGGTACAACGTCACTAGAGTTTAGTGACCTGTATTTAGCAGACGGTGCTGTTGCAGCGTTTGGTGATGATCAAGATGTAACCTTGACTCATGTTGCAGACACGGGCTTGTTGCTTAATAGCACAATGGCCTTGCAGTTTAACGATGCGTCTCAGTACATCAATGCACCTTCGAATACCGTTCTGGATATTAACGCTACTGATGAAATTGAGCTTAACGCGACAGCCGTTGACCTGAACGGCACATTGGATGTGTCAGGAGCAACAACTCTTGGTGCTGATCTTAGTGTTCCAGCAACAAGTAAGATTTTTTTAGACGGAGGTAGCAACACCTACATCCATGAGTCTAGTGGCGACACTATGCGGTTCTTCTGCGGTGGGACGAGTCGTTTTCAGATACAAGCTGATGGTGTAATGATTCCGTCAGGCAACAACCTGTTTCTTGATAACGGCGGCGATACATACATTGTTGAAGGCTCTGCTAACGTCATGCGGTTTTTTGCTGGCGGTTCTAAGCAGTTTGAGGTTTCAGGCACTAATATGAGTGTCGTTGGTGCCCTGTCTAAGGGTTCTGGTTCGTTTAAAATCGACCATCCTCTAGACTCAATGAAGGACACGCACGATCTGGTTCACTCATTTATTGAGGGACCAAGAGCCGATCTGATGTATCGCGGCTCCGTGCAACTGTCAGGAGGCACAGCTACAGTAGACTTGGACGCAGCCGCAACCATGACCGATGGCACATGGGAGCTACTTTGCCGTGATCCGCAGGTGTGGGTCCAGAACGAAGATGGATGGACTCAGGTCCGTGGCTCTGTTTCAGGTTCGACGCTAACGATTACTGCACAAGACAACGACTGCACTGACACGGTATCGTGGCTTGTTGTGGCAGAGCGTCAAGACGAGCACATGATGGATACTAATTGGACGGATAACAACGGTCGCGTAATTGTTGAGCCAGAAAAACCGGCAGAAGACGAGGACGATGGAGAGTGATGTGACTACTTTAATGTCTTTACTTGCTATACCAGCCGCAGCAGGGGCCGCTTATGGCGGGGTAAAGGCAGGTTTGAACGGCGCAAAACAATCTCTTGCTCAAATTGAACGCACCGTAAACCGTATCGGAACAAAAGTAGATACGCATGGCGAGCGCCTTGCATCGGTTGAAGCAGAAACAGCAAACATCAAAGAAAGACTCGCAAGGAGAACGGATCACTGATGGCTATCACATATCGCGGCGAAAGGTTTAGCGGGTACAACAAACCCAAGCGCACTCCCGGTAAGAAAAAAAAATTTGCTGTTTTAGCTAAAAAGGGTGACAAGGTAAAACTTGTGCGGTTTGGGGACCCCAAGATGACCATTAAAAAAAGCAACCCAAAGCGCAGAAAGTCTTTTCGTGCTAGACACAAGTGCGATACCTCAAAGCCTGACAAACTTAGTGCGCGGTATTGGAGTTGCAAAAAGTGGTAGACCCATGCCTCTTCTGAAGATTGCGCCTCGCCCCGGAGTTTTTACTGACGGAACAAGGTATTCCGCAGAAGGAACTTGGTTCGACTCTGATAAAGTCAGGTTTCGTAAAGGCTTTGTAGAGAAGATAGGCGGCTGGATTAATTATACGTCAGGAAAAATATTTGGCGTTGGGCGCAAAATCTTCAATTGGGCTACCGGAACCGGCGAGATCTATATTGGTGTTGGGACCAACAACAAGCTGTACGTCAACAACACCATTGGTTACTACGACATTACGCCAACAAGATCGACGGCTTCTATAAGTAGTAACCAAATAACAACGACAGACGGAAGCGGTCTTGTTGTTGTTTCGCACACCAACCACGGGGCAAAGCGTGGCGACTTTGTAACCTTTTCTAGTATTAGTGGCGCCGTAAACGGTATACCTGCTGCAACGCTAAATACCGAACATTACATTGCGTACCTAGGCGACTTGGCAGGTACAGACGAAAACAATAAATACGTTGTCTTGGTAGACGATTTTGCTACCAGCACAGGTGCTGCGGGCTCATCGTTTACCGCTACTTATGAAATAAACTCTGGCCCGATTGACGCCGCGTCTCTGACAGCATGGGGCACCGGAACGTGGGGCAGTGGACCTTGGGGCTCAACGCTATCTACTCCTGAAGAAAAGATTCGCTTGTGGTCTATGGATTCTTTCGGAGATGACCTTCTTGCAAACAACCGTGCCAACAAGGTTTACTACTGGGATGAAAGTGCAGGAACTAGCACAGCCGCTGTTCCTCTTGCTGATCTAACAAGGGCTTCAGTTACGCTTGGTACGGACCCAATTACAACAACGTCAGGGTCTCCGACCGTTGAAATTTACGACGATGCGGGACACGGACTTGCTGTTGGCGACAGCGTGACTATTGCAGGCGCCCCTTCTGTTGGTGGGATTAGCATTGATGGCACTTATGATGTTGCTTCAATTGTAACGTTTTCTGTTTTTACAATTACGTTTGGCTCAAACGCTTCGTCAACAGCAACCGGCGGCGGCACCGGAATTACTGCAACATACAAGGCTGGTACGCATTACCCGCCAACAAAATGCTTGCAGGTAATGACAAGCGAAATTGCTAAGCATGTTATTTGTTTTGGATGCAATCCAATTGGGTCTAGCACAATTGATTTAAATCTTGTGCGGTGGTCTAGTTCTGAAGACGCTACAGACTGGCAACCCCTGTCTACAAATAGCGCTGGTGGTCAAGAACTATCTCTTGGTTCCACCATTATTGGTGCCTTAAAAGCGCGTGGCGAAATTTTAATATGGACTGATGCTGGCCTCGTTAGTATGCGTTACACAGGAGATCCGTTTTACTTTGCCTTTAGCACCGTAGGGGTGGGAATGTCGATGATTTCCCCCAACGCTGCCGCAAGCGCTAACGGTGTAACGTTCTTTATGGATCGTGGCGCCTTTTACCGCTACACGGGAACAGTGCAAAGACTTACATGCCCTGTCCTTAGCACAGTCTTTGATGACTTTAACTTCGATCAAGACTACAAAGTGGTTGCAGGTACAAATGTAGACCTTTCCGAAGTGTTCTGGTTCTACCCTTCTACTTCATCTTCTGGAAGAAACGACCGCTACGTTGTTTATAACTACGACGAAGATGTGTGGTATTTCGGAACCATGGCTAGGGGTGATTGGGACAACGCTTTCTTAATTAACAACCCCTTGGCGACATCAATTAACACCAAGTCTCTTGGCGCTAATCCATTTGCTACATCAAGTGGCTCTTCGTCTGTTACCGTAACAGACACTGCACACGGACTGTCTACGAACGATAAAGTTATTTTTAAAGCATTTTCAGAATTTGGCGGATTCCACGAAAAAGGTATTAACAATATGCACCCTGTAACTGTTACAGGAGTTAACACTTATACGCTAGAAATGGGTTCAAATGCTACGTCAACGGAGTCTGCTGCTGGCGGATCGGGCACAGTTATTTATCCTAATGTATTGTATAGACAGGAATCTGGATGGAATGACGTAGACTCTGCGTTTACCTCATACATTGAAACAGGAGACATAGATCTGGGTGAAGGCGACCAGTTTATGCTTCTCAATAGAATTATTCCAGATATAAAATTTTTAAATGCTTCTTCAGATGACGAGGTTACCGTGACAATTAACGGACACGACTACCCTCAAGAAGCACAGGCAGAACTTGCGGCGTCTTCGTTTACGCCAACAGCATCACAGTCAGAGATTCGCGGACGATCAAGACAAGCCTCAGTAAAAGTATCTAGCGCGGGCGCAGGTTACGGGTGGCGTGTTGGCTACATACGAGTTGACGCAAGAACGGATGGTCGCAGATGAGTGATACCGGGAATAAGTATTTAAACATTGAGGTTCCGCCACAGGAGTATGATCCCGTGGAGGCTCAGTCGTTTCGATACACAGTTCAACAAAATTTTAGAACAACTGGATCAGAAGTAAAAAAAGCAATGGATCACACGGAATCGACTTCATCACTGTCGCTCCGTAAGTATCAGTTTATGACAATGGGTGGTGCCAGTGTCTGATGCGTTAAAGGTCTTGGGACAGCTAAACAATACAAACACTAGCGTTCCTGCAAACTTATTTACGCTTTACACGGTTCCCGGTGGGTCACAAACAACTATTAGCTCGTTGGTAATTTGCAACACTGGCAGCGGGGCAAAAACATATGATGTCGCTATACGGATTAAAGGGGCGCCGTTAGCAACACAGCAGTATATTTGTAAGGGTCGTAGCATAGATGCAAATGCTACAGCAGCATTGGTGATCGGCATTACGCTTAGTGATGGCGATATCGTGTCAGTAACAGCAAGTCACGATCAGGTAGCATTTAATTTATTTGGCGTAGAAACTTCATAGGTGTTTAGATGGATAAGTTACTAAGCGGCATACGCGCTTTGTTTGGTCAGCCTTCACGGCCCGCCGGGACTGCTCGCATTAATCCAAAATTAATAGCCGAAAAAGCGCCGGAGTTGGTACGCCGTCTTATGCAGCGTGGCTCCATAGGAAGCGATGAACTTGTCAGGTTGACACAGAATCTTACGCCTGCACAAAAAAGAGCAGTTGCGGGTAACCTTGACGCTTTTCGTTCTTATTTCCGTCAAGCAAGACGGGCACAGCTTGCTGGAACGGCAGGACGCCTTGCGGGACGCGGAGGTGGAATACTGACAGGGTTAGGGATAGGTGCCGCGCTACAAGATGCAGTGTATCCAAGAGTGCGCGGGATGTTGCCGGGCATAGATGAAGAATCAGAAGACATTCAAAGAAGGTTGGAAGGAGAGGCCGCTTTACTCGAAGCTGCAAAACGTTTTAATCGAAATCGAGGACGCCCGGCTCCAGAGCAACAAGGTTCATACAGAGAGTCTGCTGAGCAGGGTCTAGACGCAATGCGGGCAGTAATGGGCAGTGTGCCTCAGGCAAGAGAAGAAGACTTTCGACGCAGCGTTCGGGCCACACAGGGGGCAATCCAACCTGTGGCTCCATCTCGTCTTCAGACAGACACTAGGAGCCTAAGTGATGCAGCGCTTCCGGGGGTTTCTGGTGTGCCAGACAGTGTTGCAGCAGTTGATTCACTTAGAGTAATGGACCCTTCAATTTCTGAAATGAGAGTAAGCAATGCATTTGACGCGCTTGCTGATGCTGACAGTATTCGAGGCGCTAGGCGCGACAGGCGCCGCCAAGAAGCGGCCTCTCAACGGCGCACGGAAGGCATTCCATTTATGTCAGCCGCAAGCTCGGGACCAAGCGCAACACAAAATCTTATTGCTAGTGCAATAGAAAGTCTTGACGAAGATGTTTTACCGCTATCTATGCGGCGCACAGGTGAAATGGGGCGCATAACTCTTGATGCCATAAGAGCAGCAGCGCAAGAGCGAGGCGAGCGTCCAGATGTTAGCATAAGTCTTAGGGCTGAAGCAGAGGATCCCCCATCTCTTTTGTCACCCGAACTAGATATGTCGATTGATAGCGGCTTGCCGTTTGGGCTACCTGACGATTTGTCTGACCTTGTAGAAATAATAGCAGAAGAAACAGAAAGCCCTGCCGACCAACTTAAAAAAATTATTTCTACATTAGAACTTTCTGGTCCAGCTTTGCGCCAACCTTCTTTTGTACCTACGGATACAATTAGGGTGCCCAAGATTACGCCACAGCGTCAATCATCTGCAATGAGGGCGGACAGAGCTAAGCCTCGTCGGAGGCTGCAACCAACTGCACCGGGAATATTTGGTGAGTTGCTTGACGAGTCGATTACAGACTTCCAAGGCGCTCCGATGATGTCAGAACGTGAAATCCTACGAATGATTCGCGGCGAATAATTATGATGAGTCGAGCAAATTTTCCTGAGCAAATGGGTTATGCTGGCGGCGGTATCTACACAATGCCACACCTCGCGCAAATGGCTGGTGGTGGTATTTACACCATTCCCATGGCGGGTGGTGGAATGTATGTACCCGGATATGGATGGGGTGGATTTTTTCGTGGGTTAAATAAAGTTGCTACCGTAGCTTCTTATATTCCGGGTCCCCACCAGCCATATGCAGCAGGAACAGCAATAGTTTCTGGCGAACTAGGCAAGAGATTAAATGGGGATGACGATAAGGAAGAGTCAGGCGCTGCCACGAAAACGGGTATGTACGATAACTTTGATTGGCTGGAACCAGATCAGGTTTCATCATTGAACAAGCTTTCATCATTGAGGGGCGCCATGTCGAGCCGTGCTACCAGTCCTTCAGGTGCAGAAGAAGAGGAGCCGAAGGCGCAAGGATACGCTAAAATAGAAAGCTTTAATGGCGGTGGCTTTGCAAGACTTGAGCAGGCAATTCGAGATGGTAGCCTTAAGGATACGTTAAGTAATATTTCAGGAGAATCAGGTGACGAAAACCTGAGCACCTTAGATAAAATTTTAAAGTATGCAAACCACCCTGCTATGATGGCAATTGGTTACCCACTGTTGGGTGAGCTATTAGGTAGTGTAGGTAGGGACAGTTTAGGTAGGATGGGTCCGGCAAGAAGTACAACAGGTGAGCCCATCCGGCGTGTTATGCCCAGTTATGTTACTGATCGTCGAGCACAGCAATACGCCGAGATTCCTAGCAGAAGACACGGTGGTGTAATGGACGAAGAGTACGAAATGGGTGTGCCTGACTTTATGCCACAGCCCGTTAGGCCCAGACGCCCAATACCTGAGTATACTACTCCCGTCATAGAGCGTCGGCCTGACCTAAACATAGATCGTCCTACGGGACCAGAAGAAGAACTCCCATCGGAAGAACAGCGCGAAGAAACATCTGCGGTTGAAGATCGCTTTGAAGAATTTGAAAGAGAGGTGACTTCGCGTGAAGGTCGCAGAGAGCGAGGCTCAAGCGAGGGCGGCGGTGATCTTTCTGGAACAGAGGAGCGGACAACAGGGGACGGAGAGCAGGAAGGAAGGGGCACTTCTTACGAAGAGGGTCGTTACCGTTACGGTGACCGCATGACCGAAGAACAAAAAAGAATGGCAGAAAGGTTTGAAACTCAAGATGAGTTTGGGGACGCAGACGAATCGGCTGAAATAGAGAACATACGAGCTATTGCAAAGGGCACCCCCTCAGACGACATAGTTAGTATTGACGGCACAATGATTGAAGGAGAAAGCCCCTATGACGATAGTCCAACCTCTATGCCGGGGGGAAGGGCGCCGGTTGTTGTTGGTCCACCTACGGGACAGTTCAGGCCTCAGGCGCATGAAATAACGGATATTCCAGAATGGTATCGTGCCGGGTTAATGTCTGAACAAGCGCTAGAAAGAGGGCAGCCAGAGACCTTCTTAGGCCAAGACCCATTCTCTGTGTTTGTTGGACAACAACAAGATCCAATTTCTATGTTCCGTGGACCTGCGGCGCCACAGGCTCCGCTACAGGTTCCGAACATGCCTTTCTTGCAGCAAGGTCCACCGCAGATGGGACCACCCCCTCCAATTGTTGACCCCGGAGATAAGTTTTCTCGACCAAGGATAGAAGCGCCACGGCGAATGGTTTCCGCCGACCGGCAAATGCCACAGCCAGTTATGGGAGGACCTGACTTTATGCCGCAGCCCATGCAGGAAATGCCAGTTGGTCGCATGCTGCCTCCGCCGCAACAACGCAGGTCAGATGATGTTGCTCCAGTCAGCAAAAGAAAAGCTTCCGAAAAATCAAAAGGAGGCCTAGGGGGGTTAAAAAGTCGTAGGGGCCCTAGGTCTACAAAAGCTTTAAAGGGTCGCGCTGATGGCGGCATGACTCCGCAAGACATTCCGTTTGAGGGTTTTATTGAACCTTTTGAAGACGGCACCATGGAAAGCAGCGGAGCTGTTGATGACCGCGTAGCTATAATGAAGCCAGAAATATCAGAGGTGTCCTCAGAAAGCATGCAGATGCTTGACGCTTTAAAGCAGGCGATTCGCAATCCAAACAGTGCAGTGTCGCAAGATATTATTGCACTAGCAGAAAGTATTTTTGGTAAAGAATTTATTATGGATCTGGAAGCAGAGCTTAGGTCTTCTGAGGGCAATACTGCCTTAGAACAACAAGATGATATGGATCGTCTTGTAGAGATGGAGTTTCGTCAAAACCTAGCTAAGGGTGGGCCTGTTCGCGTTGGCGCTGCAATTGCACCAAACGAATACGTCTTAACTGCTAGTCAGGTACGGAACGTTGGCGGCGGCAGCACAGAAGAAGGCGCTAGGCGAATAAAAAAACTTGCAAGAAGTATTGATATTGCTGGGTCAAGAACAGACGGGCCCTTGAACGTTGAGATTGCTTAAAATGACACGAGACGAATCGCTTGATAAGCTATTGAAAATGCCACCGGGAGTGCAAGGCACAGTCTCCCGTCCTAGGGATCGGATGGATGTTCCTGCGCCACCCAAAAGAGGTCTTAGGGCTATTCTAGCTTACTTGAATACAATCATGGACCCAAACTACATGAGTCGTGGCGACCGTAAGGTGCTTGAGTCTGCTCAAGAGCGCAGGGCGAGAGATGAGGCCCTTCGCGCTATTTCTTTGATGAACCGTCCTAGGCGTCCACTGCCTCCGTTGTACACAGCAGAGACGGCGCCAATGCTTACCGAAGAAGAAATAGCTGAGTTTGGTATTGAGCGCGGATATGCCGGTGGCGGCAAGCTTCCCGGCTACCAAGAGGGCGGCGAGATCGACGAGGCCACGCAACAGGTAACAGAAAGTTTTGTGTCACCTGAAGTTGCTCCAGCGTATGCACAACTCACAGATCGCATTGTCAATGAAAGCATGCGGCCTTATCAAGGATATGGGGGGCAGCGACTTGCAGGGTTTAGCCGACCTGAAACATCGGCTATGCGCGGCATTTACCAGTACGGCATGAGTGGTGGCCCCGCAGAGATGGGCGCGGCGCAACAGGCAATGATGGGCGCCATGGGTGGCTACGGCGGCGTTGGCTACCAAAGTCAGCCCGGATCTTTAGATCCTTATATGTCTAGTTACATGTCTGGTGTGGTTGATCCCCAAGCAAGAGAGGTTAGGCGCGAAGCACAAAGGCAAATGCAACGTCTTGGTAGTGATGCCGGAAGAGCAGGCGCTTTTGGCAGCATGCGTCACGGTCTTGGCGAGCAAGCGATCCGCATGGGTACTAGTCAACAGATTGGTGACATCTATGGCATGGGCCAACAAAGAGCGTTTGAAAACGCACAACAAGCGTTTGCTGCTGACCAAGCTCGTCGCATGGCTGCATCTCAGGGCTTATACAATGTTGGGGGCGGTTTGGCTTCGCTTGGCGGACAGCAACAGCAAATGGCGTTTGGTCGCTTTGGTCAGATGATGGACGCAGGACAGCGTGCCCGTCAGATGCAACAGCAGTCGCTTGACATTGGGTACCAAGATTTCCAGAACCGCATGAACCAAGAACGTCAGAACATTGGCTTTGCGTTAGGCGCTATGGGGCAGCTTCCGTACCAATCTACTACTGTGCAACAAAGAAACACGGCAACTGCGGGGCCGTCAGCCGGACAAAGGTACCTTAGCACAGCAGTCGCAGGCATGAACTTATACAATCAAAATAGAAACAAGAAAACATAATGCCTAATATTTTACAGTTAGCAAAAGAATTAGAAGGCGTTTCTGACGATAGGTTAATGCAAGAGGCCAATGCTCCTAATGTATTTCCCCCTCATTTGACTTTAGCTGAAATACTAAGACGCGAAAAAGAACGCGCAGATTACCAAAGCCGACGAAATCAAATGCCGCAAGGCACCGTTAAGGATCAAGTTATTAGCAGGGCCTTGCAAGGCATTGGCAGTATTTCACAACCGCAACAGACACAGCCCATGCCTGCCGCCATGGCTATGGCACAAGGCGGTCCACCAATGGACCCATCAATGATGCAAGGCCCTCCAATGATGCAGGGCGGTATGCCCCCACAAGGTGGTATGCCTATGCAGATGCCCATGGGTGCCATGGCAGAAGGCGGTATCGTCGGCTATTCAAACGGTGGACAGGCACAAGGATACAGTGACGACCCCGATGATCTTGAAAGAGAGATGAGAAGAAGGATGGGGCTTGAAGAATCTTACACCTTTAATCCAGTAAGCTCTCCCTTTATTGAGTCTCTTATAGATTACCAAGAAAGAAGGAGAGCCACAGGCCCCTCTCCAGAAGAAAGTGTTTATCTTTCTGACTTTTTAGACGCTCCTTCGCAAGGTTCAATTAGAAGGCACGGCAGGAGTGGCGCAATTGTTGTTACTGAGCCAAGGGGAGATATAGTTTTAGGATCGGCTCCGTTTAGTGCTGACATTCAGGAAGCAGGGCTAGAACTTGACCCACAAGATGTATTGTTAGCTGAACTAAAAGCCTACGGAAGAATGGGCATGCTTCCGGGGATGGATGGAAGTCCTGCTTTTAGTAACCTGACATCGCAAGACGTTTTTCGTGGCAGATCGGACCTCACTGATGCCTACTCACGCGAGCCAGAAGAGCAGTCTTTAGACGAGCTAGGTGAATTAGAAAGACGCCTTATGCGTCAGATTGCGGAGCAAATTGAAGAAGGCCCCGGACTTACTTCTGATCAAGAAGCATATTATGCAAAGCAACTTGAACAGGCTACAAACGCACGGGAACGAGCGCGAATTATCGAGCAGAGGGATCGCGAAAGGCTTAGAAACCTTGGTACAGATCGTACTGAGCTTGAAGCAGCCATGCTGGCCCAAGAACAACGCTTAGCAAATCTTTATGATCCAGAACAAGACGCTCAGGATCAAGCTAATGATCTTGCGGCTATTGTAGCTGGCGCTATCGCAAGCGGTAGGTTCCAAGAAGGTGGGATTGGTGGCGCCTTAGCGCGAGGCATTACCCGTCAAAGAGAACTACGAGAAGCTCAAGAAGAAAGGCGTGAAAGAATCTTAACCCGTGCAGGCGATCTTGAGATTGGTAGACTAAGCCGCATTGCAGGCATGCGAGAAATTGAAAGAGACCTTCTAAGGTCTGTTGAAGCCGGTGTCATTACAGCAGACGAAGCACTTGAAGCTGCGAATCTTGCAAAGCTTAAGGCTCAAGCCGATGCTTCTGTAGCTTCCGAAATCACTTCTGCACAAGCAATGTCAATTCTTTCAGACATTCAACGAATAAGAGCCTTGCAAGATGCACAAATTACGGGCAGGGCCCCAACCCCAGCTACGGGCAGTGCAATTTTAGGTCATAAAGAATCTATTTTAGAAACCGCGCTAACAATAGCAAGGGATCGGGCGCGGGTGGGTAATGATGAAGCCCGACTAATGGCTGCTTATACTGCAATAGATAACGCTGCGTCAGTCTTTAGCAGCGAGGAAATGCAGAAGATGAAGGACCTAATCCGAGCAACAGTTCTAATGGATATGGACGAACCAGAGGCCGAAGCCGCTCTCCAAGAAATGATACAGGAAAGCGGAGTTGATCTTTTTGAGTCAAGAGCAGAGGGTGGCCTTATTATGAGCCCCGGATCACGAACGCGCACAATGATGGCGCAGCCGTAAAATAAATGGATGAGATAGAAATTTATCTTGCTTGGCGAAACCAAGGCCTGTCGCATCAAGAAGCTTTGTCGCGAGCAGAACGGGGCCAGCGTCCGTCTGTGCAGACAACTGCGCCTACGCCAGAGCCCGAAGAGGAAGAAGAGGGCGAAGGTTTTCTAGGTGCTACTGGCGAGTTTGCGGAAGGGTTAGGGCTCGGCGCAACAAGGGCCGTTACAAGCCTTGGGGAGGGGACAGGATGGCTTCTCCAACGTGGAGACCTGCCCGGCATAAGCAGTCTTGGTAGAGGCTTGGAAGATGTTTCCGAACGCGCAGAAGATATTGCAGAAAATCTTTTTACTCCAGAAGGAAAAGCTGGTAAAGCAGGAGAAGTCATTGGTCGTATAGGTGGTGAAGTTGGTACGACAATTGGAACCCTTGGATTAGGTAGAGCGGTTTTACCTGCACGAGCACTGGCAAGTATTGGCCGTGCAACCCAAGGTTCTAAGCTGCGTAGCGCCGCAGGCGTCGTAGCCGCAGAGTCTCCGCTTTCGTTTGCGCGAGCCGCTTCGTGGTCACAAGACAGAGGCACAGGTTTTGGCCAAGAGCTTGCCTTAGAATTAGCAGGATCTGCCCTTGGTGGTGCATTTCTGGGTTCGGGTGTCAGAAGAGCGCCAAAGATGGATATAGACGAAGGCGCTTTTAAGGGCGTCAACTCTTACAAGCCGGGAGAGGTAAGGGACGGGTCAACCACACTTGGTCGCTTAAGGTCTTCTATTATGGGCTTTATTGGATCAGGCGACGGAAAAACATTATTAAATCCCCGGCAAAGATTTTACGCAGGTCTTTTTGATGAGTACTCGCCGCTTAGTCGGCTGGGGTACAGGGTTGGCCGTCGCGCCGGTCAGGATATTGACGAGCAAGTTGCTAAAATGCTTGGCTCCCAAAAAGCCGCAGAGTTAGATCTGGCTCAAAACATGAGACCTTGGCTGCTTAGGAACAGAAACAACCTAGATGAGATTAGTGATGCGGCTCTTATTCGCAGAGATTGGGTGTTGCGACAGAATAGTCTTGGCAAAACATCTCGACTAGCCAAAAACAAAAAAACTGGGACAGGATATGATGACGCTGAATTGCAAATAAAATATGATGAAATTATGGCCAACCCTGAGTTGGTTCGGGCCACAAATGAGTTGCGAGATTTTGCAAGAAAAAATCTTGAGCGACGATATCAAGCTGGAATTATTTCTAAAGAAGAATATAAATATATTAAAGATTCTTCAAAGGTTATTCCGTCGCGGGGTGCAGACCCAATTGAAGATTTTTATGTTCCTATGTTGAGTGAGCAGTCAATAGAAGAGAGCATTGCTAAATCCAAAGGAATTGTTACTAAGCTCAGGCCTCAAAAAGGCGTTGACGAACTACAAGAAGGTGTCAGAAGAAGCGACAAAGTAGAGTCGCCCGTCAGCGCTATCGCCTTCCAGACTTACAGAACATACGATGACGTAGCTCGTCAAAGGCTTGGCAAAACCTTGAGCGATGTCATGGAGGCAGGCGACGAACTAGGACTTCTTGACGGTATTGCCAGAGAATTGAAGACTGCATCCGGTCAGCCCATGGCTCAAACAACCATAGACAATGCTTTGTCTGCGGGCAGATTAGTAGACAGTAAGGGCAGAAAAGTAACCAGAGACCGCATTTATTCGTTTATCCATGAAGGCAAAACAAAAAACTTTCTTATTGAAGACACAGATTTATTTAATGTCTTGAAGGGTCAAACCCAAGAAGCTCAAGGCATAACCATGGAAATCCTTACAAAAACCGCCAATCTAAAAAGAAATTTGATTACCATGGTGCCGGACTTTGCGGTGCTGTCGATTCTTCGGGACTGGCCCATGTTTGCTATTCAAAGGGTGGGGCAACGAGGTGCTCGTGGTGCAATAGAGCCTGTTGTTGGTGGCGCAACTGGTGCGGCTTATGGCGCTACCACGGCTGATACGCCAGAGGAGCGACTGGAGCGAGCGTTACAATTTGGAGCAGCCGGATTAGGAATAGGAACGCTTGCAAGACCGGGCGCTGAAATAGTTCAAGGCCTTGGGATTGCGGCTCGCGGAGAGCTGTCATCAGAAGGGGATAATTTTGTTCGTCGGGTGTCAGCGCCTGTAGCCAACGTGCTTGGTGGCCTTGGTGACATGCTAGGCATGGACAAAAATCTTTGGAACGAGTTTGTAAAAGAAGGCGGCGTTACGGCAGGAGTTGCGTTTGGGAGCAGAAGTGCTAGTGATGCCGGTAAAATAATCCAACGTCTTATGCGCGGCACGGATCCGGGCATTATAAGACCAGCCAAGGCCGGAAACGCTCTTACCAATACACTTCGGCTTATTGGGATGTCAGCAGAAAACGCTCCTCGCGTAGCACAATACAGAGCCCTTACACGAGGCGCTCAAAGCAAACTGCCGGGTTACGATCTTGCGAACACCCCAATATGGGCTTCTCAGGATGTAACATTGCCATTTGGTCGAAGGGGTGGATGGAAGGGAGTAAAAAACTTTGCTAAGGCTACACCGTTTTTAAACGCTCAATTACAGGGCTGGGCTAAGCTCGGAAGATTGTTTAGGGGTGACCCAACAAAATCCAAAGCAATAGCTGTGCCGGGCTCCCTTACAACCATGGGTGCCGCAATCACTGCACCTACCGTTGCTTTGTGGATGACGAACAAGGATAACCCAGAATATTGGGACAGGCCTCTGTGGGAAAGAAATCTTTTTTGGTTAATTCCAAAGCCAGACGGTGGGTTCCATCGTATTCCTAAACCGTTTGAGTTGGGTTACGTCTTTGCGTCTTTGCCCGAAAGAGTGCTCGACGCAATGGCAATGAGGGTTAGCACTTCTCCAGATACTGTACCTGAGTCTGTTAGATCGCTTGCATCTTCTGCGGCGCCTCGCGGCATGGGCGTTGATGGTCAGATAGCACAGACTATTATGGACTTTGGGAAAGCAAATATTACAGGAACTGTACCCATTCCGGCTGCTGCTCAACCATTTCTTGAGCAAGCAGTAAACAAAGATTTATTTAGATGGAAACCAATTGTTCCAGAGTACCTTCAAGAAAGACCAAGTGAGCGCCAGACCACAAGAACAACTCCTGTTCTTGCTGAAAGCATTGGTCAAACCATAAAAGATATAACTGGTGTTGGAATATCTCCGCTTAGAGTCGAATCGTTTATTCAAAGCCTTGGCGGGACCACTGGTCGCAGGGCTATGCAATTAGTAGACGCGGTTGGAGCAAGTGCAGATGGCCGAACCCCGTTGTCTCGAATGGAGCCCGATGAACGCTTTTCTCAAATAATAGGAACTGCGCGGTTTAATACCCAACAGTATGATATTGGAGGCATTGAGTACACCTCTTATAACATATTACGACAAGCCAAAGAAAAAGCTGACGAGTTAAGACGCATGGAAAGGGCTGGTGTAAGTCGCGAAGATCTTGACAATTACAGGGAAGACTACGCTGACGAAATCCTAGTTGCTCGGTACACAAAAACTCTTATTGCAGACATGAACGAGTTAAGACAGGAAAGAAACAGGTTGCTTGAAAGCGAAACCATTTCTCAGGAACGCCTCAGGTATGAACTTGATAGAATTACAGAGCGTGGACGCAGGCTTGGTGTTAATGCGTTTCGTGCAATCGACAACATCTTAGACTGATGGCTGTAAACGCGCCGGTATGGCATCTACGCAGAGAGATAGAAAAGGGTGACGCAGTGTGGGGAAGGCTATACAACGACAGTGACGGTGTAAGCTTTTGGAGTATCGAAAATTCACAGACACTAATTCCCGAAGGGCTGCACCCTTGCCAGAAAGACTACTATCACCGTGGCGACTACCCGACTTTTGAAATCATTGTGGAGGGTCGAGACAGACTGTTGTTTCATGCTGCCAACTACGCCAATGAGCTTGAGGGGTGCATAGCTCCCGGCAAAGACAGGGGTGAAACAGAGGATGGCAGACTTGCTGTGTGGAGCAGCAAGAAGGCATTCAACGAGTTTTGGGATCTTGTACAAGACGAAGAAAAATTTTTACTTTTAATTGAAGACGCAACCGAGGACAACAACAATGAGTAGATTCCTTAGTGTTTTTAAAGACAACAACGACTGGAATGAGAAGACTATCATTGGCGCAATCTCTTTTGCGATGATGGTTGTAACTGCTGTTGTGGATGTGACGACTGGCGTGTGGGGCATGCAGCTTGAGGTGCAAGAATTTATTTACAATTCTTTTTTAATCATCACGCTGGGTTGCTTCTCCATTAGCGGCATAGAGAAGTGGGCGCCCAAACGAGATGACTAATGCCTGCTCGGCTGAATGACAATACCGAACTTACCATGCCCCTTCGCAACCTTCTGTCCATTGTGGCAGGGGTTGCCTTGGGTGTATGGGCATACTTCGGCATAGTTGAGCGCCTTAACACCATCGAAACCTCTCAAATGATGATGGAAAACGAGGTTGAGTCAAACTCTGACTTTAGGGTGCGTTGGCCTAGAGGCGAGCTAGGGTCATTACCCGCAGACGCCGAACAATTTATGTTATTAGGTCACCTAGAAACTCAACTTGACAAGTTGATTGAAGAAGTAGAGTCAGGCAGTGCTCCGTTTGATCAACAACAAGAGCTTACACTTCAGTGGTATGCACAGCGAATATCTGAGCTTGAGTCGCAGGTTGAAGAGATAAGAGCAAGGCGCTAAGTCTAAATCACACCATGATTGACGACACAACATTTTCTAAGTCCACAGGGGTTAAGCTTACCATTGGTGCCGTTATCGGACTAATGGCTTTCTCTGTTTTTATTGATCGCCGCTTTGGCTCCCTTGAGGCTGACAGTGCGAGCCAAGCAAGTAGCGTAGAGACTATAAGCAGGCGCCAGAACACTTATATCGACCGACGCAACAATCAGCACCAAGACTTTGCTGATGATCTGCGTCAGATGAACGACAGGCTGGATCGCTTATGCGAGGCACTAGCGTCCCGAGAGTCAGAAGTAATATGCAATGACTAGCTGTCAAAGATGCGCTACACCAAACCCTGACCAAGAAAGATTTTGTTGGATGTGCCGGTGGGACAGCACCAAGGAATTTGTTGAATGCCCTAACTGCGGAGACGCAGTACAAGATGACGGGCGATGCTCCATGTGTGGCATAGCTCCCGTTGACCCTGAAGAGGATGGAAACTCCAATGAATACCCGCAAACCAAACGATAGACACTTAGTAGTATTTTTGGGTGATACCCATTGCGGATCTACGGTAGGGCTTTGCCCAGAAGAGGGGCTTGAGCTAGATGACGGGGGTTGGTATCAACCCAACAAGGCACAGCATTGGCTGTGGTCAAATTGGCTAGACGCTTGGGATCGTGTTGCAAAGATAAAAAAAATTGTTCCGGGTACAAATTTGCACATCGTCATGAATGGGGACGCTGTTGACGGCGACCATCACAAGACATCGCAGATTGCTAGTAGGCTAACAGGCATCCATGTCAGATGTTTTATGGAATCAATGCTGACCCCCCTTTCCCTAGGCCCAGACTCTATCCACATTATTCGTGGCACAGCGGCGCATGTTGGGGAGTCCGGCAACGTAGAAGAGGGCATTGCAAGGGCGCTGTCTGCGGCTGGGTGGCCTGTTGTTGCGGATCCTGACACTGGTCAAAAATCTTCGTACTGGCGCAAGCTCACGATTGGTGACGTTAAGATTGATGTCAAGCACCATGGCCGCATGGGCAGAAGGGCGCATACCAAGGGTCCGTACATGAGGTGGTACGCTCAAGACATTTTCTTTAACTACGCCATGGACGGAGAAGATCCCCCTGACTTAGCAGTGCGAAGCCACTTCCATCAGTTCGCTGACAGTGGGCAGATTCACAAGATTAAAACTAGAGCAGTAGCGCTACCTGCTTGGCAGTTAGCGACAGAGTATGTCCATCGTGTTGCCGAGAGCATGGCTGACATTGGGCTAGTGTGCGCCGTCATTGAAGACGGGCACTATACCATAGAACCAATCCTGTTTCGTCCAGAAAGACCAACGGAGGTCGTAGTTAAGTGAGCAAGATAATTACTGAAGCCGAGATTATTGAGCAGATCAAAGAGTCTTTTAGAGCAAGGAACTCTGAAACGTCTGACGGTGATGTTATGACCATGAACGAGTTGTCTGAAGCGCTTAATATGAGAGACAAAGCTGCAAGGAAGCTCGTAAAAGGTATGATTGAAGACGGAGAGGTTGAGGTAGTGTGGATCAGAAAAAGAAATATGGTAGGGGTGGTAAGCAAGGTTCCTGCATACAGGTACATCGGCAACTAAAAATGAATATTAAAAATATTTTTTTGGCCCTGATAGGACTTCTTGTCACTTCTTTTTTATTAACAAATTATTTTTTTGGTGGCAGCGATGCAGCCGTGAAAGAGGCGATGGTTGCCGTGGCCAAAGCAGACAGTCTGCGAGAAGAAGCTGAAGCCCGATTGGGTTTGGCTTCTGTTGAGTATGATCGCGTAGTGGACAGCTTGTCCTTGGTGCAGGACAGCATATCAGATGTGGTTGTAGTCGCGCAAAGCGATGCTAGGCGAGCGTCTGCGAGGCTTAACGAAGAGGCCCAGACGCTACAGGACAGCCTAGCTGTTATTGATTCGGGCCTAGCTCAAGAGCTTGATCGAATAATGGAGTCGCATGAGGAGGTCGTAACGGCCATGCAGACTGAGATTGATGCGCTCAACCATGACAGAGAGTTGCTGTGGCGCCGCATCGAAGTGTCGGACTCTTTGCTTGCTGTACAGGTAGAGGTGAACGATGCGCTCAGAGGCTCTATAATCGCCCTAGAAGGCGAAAGAGACGCTTGGAGGGCGAAGGCTTCTCCCTCACTCCCCAAGCGCCTCCTAGGCCACACTACGGCTGTTCTAACGGGTGCGGTATTAATCGCTACCTTGCGTTAGGACAGGCCGACACCCAACTCGTTAATGACATCGACAGAGAAGTATGGACGCGACTTGCGGATTTGTCTTCGGTACTCGGGGACAGTGTAATCTTTAGTTGCTGCCTCCCCTCGTAACGAGGCCGCCGCTTCATCTTTTTCGGCGTCAAGTATTGCAATAAAATCCGTAATGGATCCGTCGTTTTTTTCCCGATACTGTGCAAAAGGGTCTTCTTCTATCAACCTTTGGGAAAGTTGCCGCAAGCTGATAGCTATGTCGGCCAGCAAGAAGCCGTACAGCTCTTCGTTTGATACGTCAGGCTTTCCAAACTCATCTGGTGCGGATCCCACTGTCCTGATAGAACTTTCAAACTGTTTGTAGATCCCCAGTAAGGCGCCGTTCTGCATATCTTGTTCTGTTGTTGGCATTTTTTACCTTTGTTTTTTTGTTAAGAATAAAATTACGTTAGCATGTCGATGTTCGCGGCGTAACCCGCTATGTCCACAAGGCTGTCCTTGTGCCCCGGTGTATTTGCAAGCCGGGATAGCTTTTGGCAGATGTTAAACACGCATACATCTTGGGCGTCTAGGCTTACGACAGGATCATCACCTGTGTACACACCGTATCGACGCTCTAGGTAGCCGTTAAACATGTCTGCTGTAGCGCCGTGGTTCAGCGTAGGGGTTCCGTAGTCATCCCTCCTGTCGCCACTAACCAGTTCACTGGCCTTGTCTAAGATCTCACTCATCTTCCGTTTTCCTTGGGGTGCGTAGCCCTTTAAGCCAGTCTCGCATGATCGCCCTACCCGCAAAGCTTGCGTTGAAGAGCGGACTTTTCATTGCTTTCCGACACCAGTCGTAAATCTTATCGAGTCCAAATAAAATAATTCTTGCGATCACTGCGACCGTAAGAGAGACCACGAACAGGTTCCACAAGATCTTTAAGGCAGTCATTCTAAACATGCCTCCACATCGTCACGGGACGAGTAAATACGCATCCATATCATTACGGGACGTGCATGGCACTCGGGGCGCCTGCTCTTGGTGTAACTACCAGTAGAGGCCACTATGCCCTCCTTCTTTGCCCTCGTCATCACGGCTCCCATGGCGCGTGGTTCATTGGGCGTGGTTTCAACTTGCTCCCACAAGTAGTCCGTGGTAAACGTCTGGAAAGCTGGAATTGATAAAATTATTTTTATCACCGAATCTATCCAGCCGTCGTAAGCTAAGTCGAGATTTGCGACTGCTTCGTCCCGAGCGGACTCCCCCGCAAACAATGACGTTTGAAGGGGATCGCTCTGGGCCTCTGCAAGCCAAGCAGGGGCAAGACTCATTTTGTCACCATCCTTTTTTGAAGTCATTGGTACTGTTTAAACCATTGTAGGGTAAGCAGAGCTAATGTTATTGGGCTGTAAATCAAACGTGCGGCGCCCTGTTCTCTTGGCGTTCCATGCTCTTATTACAAGCTCGCCGACAAACTCAGCGCGGATAGACCCGGAAGATCTCAGCAGGTGATCTCTGAGCTTCTTTACTATAGACCGAGGCCCCAAGTTGGCGCCTGTCGCAAGAGATACGAAAAACTCTTCGGCCAACTCAACATCAAGACCCTTAGCTATGAAATGCATCGCGGCCACTGTACCCGGTGCTGACAACTTTTGCTTTTGACACCTCTTGTAGTGACACACTGAGTCCTGCACGGACTCTGGGCCTAGCGCCAAGTAATAGTCATAAGCCTCTGTTGGGGTCCTAAGCATGGGTGCCTTCTCTGCCGTAACCGGATGTGGTAATCCAGTCTTTTGATTGTACTTCCAAACCTTGCGAGCAATCGTTGCGGCGTTCTTTGCGTTCTTTACACCCCTAATAGAAAAAATATCACTTGGGGTGCGCTTTCTTCCGATGTCGTAAAAAGCAAAATTGTCTTCTGGCTGACCAAAGAAGCACCACGCAGGAATAGACACACCGCTTTCGACGACTGCATGCAATCGGTGCTGTCCGTTCTGTGTACGCCCTTTCACATCGAATGAGATTGGATCGGGAACAAGTGGCCACGCCTCTTCTCTCATCCTGCGAGCGTACTCTTTTACTGTGTTGGGCGTGAGGGGGCGCTGAAAGTTTTCATCGTTATGTATAAGCGCCTCGTAAGCCAACTCAGGCGTTATGAGCAAAAGCTTTGGATCCTTGGGGGCCGTTAAAAGCCACCTCTTCAGTTGTCCGGTTGTCACACTCTTTGCTGTAGTGTTCATCTTTTTTTACCGTCCTTACGGTTAGGGTTATTTCCACCATATATCTCTGGTGGGCTGACGGTTTTTTTCTATGTGCTCCAGATACAAAGTGACCGCCTCCACGATGATCTGGTTCCTGCTCATATCTAAGCGCTTCGCATGCTCATCCACCCCCCGCTTTACAGCAGGGGGCAGACGAACAAGGATGCTCTTCCTGTCTACCACGGCATATCGTCGCCGCTGTCATCCTCTTCAGGCTCCTCGGGAATAACAGGGCTGTCCTCTTGTGGCATAGCGACCTCAAGTCGCAGGAACTGGTATGCGACACCTTTCTTTGATGTGCGATTCCATGCAGCGGCTTTCAGTGTCGGCATGACGCCGGTCTTGGCTTGTTCAACCATAGCCTTAAGGAACTCGCGCTCAATTTCAATAGTGCCAACTTCGGACGGGTGTCGATCAGTCTTTGCGTACTTGTTTTTGAACAACGCAAAGTCCTGTCGTGGTCCGGTTTTGTACTCTGGTGCCATTACTGGATTTCTCCTTGTAGTTGTAGTGCGGGATTGCCTACTGCTTCCATGTCGTGCAATACTGCCTTCAATTCATCTACGTCAGCGGCCTGCACTGCGTCCTTGACGCGCTTCTTGAAGTCGGCGTCAGGCTCCCACCCCGCCTTGTTTAGGCGGTTTGCAAGAGACTTCACGGTGCGAAGCATCTCTTGGGCATAAACCTCATCGCCGTTTTCCTGCGTTGGCTCAGCTAGCTCTGGCTCTGCCTTAGCCTTTGGCTTTGCTTTTGGCTTTGGCTTTGCGGCGGACTTGCGAGCTTTCGCGGGTGCAGAATTATTTTTTTCTGCCTTTTTGTTTTCACCGGGCGGCAAATCTTCACCGGCGTAGATGTAGTGGCCAAGACCAAAAAGCGCAAAGCACTTAACCATGCATCTCATCTTGGCGTCACTAATCGACCGGGCATCGGGATTGGCGATTGCCTTGTGCCGGTAGTCCATTACCGGAAGCCACATGTGCTGACTCACCGAGCCAATAGACACGGTGCAAGACACAGCGGCTGTGCCGCCGGGGTACACAATGTGGTCAAGGTGATCGCCGTCACCGTGCCAAGTGACCTTCATAGTGGGGTAGTTGTCCATCATGATTCCCCATGCCCAAGCCCATGACAAGTACGACAGACCGTTGCGGTCCTCCGTATGCTCGTCCACGTTCAGCTTAGACAGCGTTTGCCAGATCTCTCCGGCTGTTGCTTCCTTGCTCACAAAATCTCCTTTTGGTATTGAGGACAAAAATCTGACACCGAACAATATGTTTCACACCGAATGTACGTTGGCCCCCGCCTCCACCTTTCTTCGTCAGTACATGGTGGCACTGACTCGCTTGCGTGAAGGTCTATGCGCTCGCGTACAAACCGCTCTGCGACATCGGGAAGCCATAACGGAATATCAATCGGTACAATCGGTGACTCTGGATACACCCTATAAGACTTACTAGGGTGCTTGTTTCTTTTGGTTGCTGACCAATCTCTACAAATCGCACAGATTGTCAAGGACTCAATAGGCATGTCGTTCTGGCGCAACAGCCAAGCATAAATGTTTAGCTGTTGTTCCCACTCAGGCTTCCCTACCATAGTTGCGTAGGTTCCCGTCACCTTGTAATCGGTAACATGGCCTTCGTGGTACAAGTCAATGGCGCCCGAAACTACATAACCATCCATTTCAGCGAACCAACGCTCTTCTACTAAAGCGCTTTCCGGCGCGTGTCCCTCAAGTACCGCATGGACACCTGTCCCTAGCAAAGCAAACAACCTGTCTGCTACATCCGTAGATAGTTTGTCTTCGTGTTCAGCTTCGAGTCGGCTGATTTGTGGGGGGCGAAGTAAGCCTGTAGCGCTAAAGTCTGCCTCCCCCTTTGAGTAGCCGTCGTTCTGAATTGCTCTAACAAACTGCTCCGGGGCGCCGTACTGGTTAGTGACGTTCACTTGACGCGCCACACCCCAAGTGTGTTTTCATCGTAACGGGCAACACGAAACCTGCGCGTGTCACCAGAGTCACGAAGACGCCGATGCTGACGAGAAACAAACGAGCGAAGTGAGTTGCCCGACGTAACTCCGTCATCGGTCCCAACCTGAGCGCCTACAAAAAAACAATCTCCTACTTCTAAATCCATGAGCGGATAGGCACTCAATCCTCGCCCCGGAGTTGGTATGTTTTTGTGAATTTCAATAGTCATTAGGACACCCTCCAGATGCCAATGCCAATGTTATTTCTTTTGACAGAAAACTTTTTATTAGACTTTTGGGACAACCTCCAGACATAACTGCTTAAAGCTGATATTGATTGATTTGATTGATCTTCACTCATAGGAAGCTCAATCATGTCACCAATAGCAATCTCATCTAGTGGTAAATGTCCCCACCTCTTCTTTCTCCCTGAGGTTTGGGGTGGTGCCCCGACGTTCTGAAGCACACGAAATCGTGGCTCTTCTGACACAAATCCTCCTGTTGTTGTTGATTAGACAAATCGGCCTTATACTGCTAGGCCGAAGGGGGTGCAAATGATAAACATAATGAAAAAGAAACGCAATGCCCTTGACGAAACCCCGTGTATCATTACCGTTCGCGGCGAGCCAGCGTCAAAAGCTAATTCACGAAGACTCGTAATGATGGGTGGTAAACCTAGGTTTATTAAAAGCAAAAAAGCATTAGGATATTCCTCTGGTTTTAATACTCAAGTTGGTTGTAGAAAAGAACTTATAGAAGATGATGTATGTATTGCTATAAAGATTTTCTATAAAAGCAGAAGACCAGACTTAGATGAAAGTTTGATTCTGGACCTACTGGAAGACAAAGTATACAAGAACGATAGACAAGTAAAACTAAAACATATCGAGTGGGGCCTCGACAAAGAGGATCCTCGTGCTATAATCGTTGTCGGTCCACAGGACCAAAAAGATTTAGTGATAGACACCCTGCATCAAGTCCTAAAGGAGGAACCTTGAGTGACATGGTACCACAGCAGATCAGAGATGTTTGCTCAAACCTAGGAATAGGCCAGAAGAAAATTCGGTGCCCGGTGTGCCAAGGCACCAGACGCAAGAACAACTCTGACAAGCCGCTCTCTGTGAAGGTGGATAGTGTTGGAGTCCAGTACACTTGCCACCACTGCGGAGAGAATGGTGGATGGGCACACAACGAGACACAGTACACCCAACGTCCAGTAAAAAGGGAGAGAGTTAGTATGCCAAAAACAAATGGGAAGAGGCACAACAAGGCCGCAAAAGAGTACATGCTTGCTAGGGGGATATCCGAAGACATCTTGGATTCACACGCAATTCTAGACGAATACAGTTTCTCGGGTTCACGGTTACCGGCTGTCGGGTTTCCGTACCGGAACAGGTCTGGTGATGTCACCTCAATCAAGTGGAGAAGTGCAGACAAGACGAAGCGCTTCAGCCAACAAAATGTTTGTGAAGATTTTTTTAATATCGAACAGTACACGAAGGGCAACGACTTGTTAATCTGTGAGGGAGAAGTAGATGCTCTTTCGTGGATGAGCGCAGATATACCCGATGGCGTTACGGTGGTATCCATACCTAATGGGGCGCCACCGAAGGTCAAGGATGGCAGGATTGACCCCGCTGATGACAACAAGTTTCGGTACATATGGCGAGCGAAGGATAAGTTAGATTCAGCAAGTCGTATCATTATTAACACCGACCTCGACGGACCCGGAGACGCTCTAAAGGAAGAGATGCTCCGCAGGATTGGGCGCTCAAAGGTGTGGACCGTAACACTAGGTGAGCACAAGGATGCGTCCGAAGCCTTGATGGCAGAGGGCGTGGACTTTTTAACAGCCGCCTTTGAGGATGCGGCGCCGCTACCCGCTGTCGGCCTACACAACGCTCAAGTCTATGACCAGTCCTATACTGACCTATACGAGAAGGGCCAAGCGCGTGGCGCTTCAACAGGAATTCCGAGCCTAGACAAGTTGATACAGGTGCCCACGGGGATGCTAACCGTGGTGACAGGCTTTCCAAGCTCCGGTAAGTCAGATTTGGTTGACCAGATCTGCCTGAATCTTGCCAAGAGCAATGAGTGGAAGACGGTGTACTGTTCATTTGAAAAACCTCCCGAGCTTCACATGGCCCAGCTCGCACAAAAAATAATTGGGAAACCATTTTTTGACGGGCCGACTGCGAAGATGGATACAGAGGAAAGGGACTTTGCATTTCAATGGATTAAGGAACACTTCCTATTTATGGACTATCGCAAGGATGGTCCGACTAACATCGAAGGCATCCTTGATGTTGCGAGTGCCGCTGTGATGCGAATGGGTTGTCGCATATTGGTTATCGATCCGTACAACTACATCGACGTAGGTCGCAATCTCCGTGAGACTGATGCCATTAGTCAGATGCTTACTCAAGTGCAACTATGGGCAAAGGAGCACGATGCCCACGTTTTCTTCATAGCTCACCCCACTAAGATCTCCCCCGACCGGAGATCAGAGCGCAAGACTATCGTTACCGGACATGACATTGCCGGTTCTGCCGCTTGGTTTGCCAAGGCAGATATCGGAATGTCTGCATGGCGCCACCAGAGGGATGAAGAGCCCCCGGAGGCGCACATATGGAAGGTTCGTTGGTCGTGGCTAGGCAGGAACGGTAGCTGTCCACTGTCCTTCGAGAAGGCTACTGGAAGGTGGACCGATTACAACTACGAAGACGACTACGATTGGGACTTTTAAACACTTGCGTTAGGGCAAGTAAGTTGTTTACTTAACCAAGCGCCGGGGGTTTTCCCTCCTTTCTCCCCCGTCGCGGGGTGTAAGCGTCATCTACTGCTCATGGTAGGTGGCGCTTTTCCTTTGCACCATCTTAGCGCCCTAAGCAAAAGCATAATTACAAGCGCCCCAAGGGCCGCAAGAACAAAAGTGGAAACCAACCAAAGCAAAATTAAACGCACAAAAAACTCTACAATCACCTGTCCTCCTTGAACCACGTGCCGCCCGCCGCCCCTAGGTCCATGTTTGTGGAGCGAGTTAACGACTGGGGTCCAAAATCGAAAAAAATTATTTTTTTGATTTACTTTTTAAAACCAGGAAATCAACCTTGACGTTTGCTTTTGGTAATTCGCAAAGCCGTGAGATGACCTTGAGCTTTTCGCACCGTTGTGTGATTAGCGAGCTTCTTCCACTTCCCGCCTTTCTTAACGTATACGGTTTTGCCTTCGCGTTTATAAGGCATCGCTTTGCTCCTCGTTGGTTAATAGAATGCGCCACCTAACGACAGCGCTACGGATAAACAGCCAGTAGCCTGCACAGATGCGTTCTAAGCGCGTTCGCGTAGCGCCCCTGCACCGAGTGCGGGACATCGGGCCGTTGACCACGGCAGGGTTGTCCCAACAGTCCATGACCACATCACAGTTCTTGCACACCCACAACTCCATTGCCCCTGAGCGAGTCAGCCTAAGTGGCTCATGACCTGCGAGAGTAGCGGTAACTAAGGCGTTGTCTCTAGCACGCCTAGCACTATGTGTCCTCATGCTTTTTCCTTAGTCGAATTGGTCAGGTGTAGGTAACAACAAACGCTCAAGCTGGCTGACGCAAAAGTCTACCAGTTGAACACGGCCTTCGTAAGCTGAATTTTTTCTGGCGTCAGCCTCGCACCACGCCTTGACGACAACTAGAATGTCGTGAACTGAAGCTAAAATTATTTCTTCGGTTTCAATTGTTTCTTCGTCGTCAGTCAGGTTTTCCATCTTGGTGCCCCGGCTATTCATTGACTTCCCTACATAAACATAGTGGGGTCTCAGGGTCTCTTGGCCTAGTCCATAACGATATTGAATTCAAATGAATCAAAGCTGATCGTATTAAGGCCCGGTCTGCGGGGTGCATTCGGTACCATGCCTCCTTGTCTTGAAACTTTATAAGGGCCTCTGTCAGCGACGACACCGCCTCCTGTGCGTGAGGCGCCCATTGATCCAAGAAGTTTACGGCATCAACCGCTTCCCCTGCGTGGTTGTCGAGCGCGGTCCAATCAACCTCTGCCATACCTTGATTAAGAATCGTAGATGCATGGTCTGCCAAGTCTTCAAGCGCATCACTGATTCGCTCCAGCAACGGCTGACCGGTGTCGAAATTATTTTTAGTCATGTTTTAATTTACCACTCTTTTCCGTTGATGGTTTGTGGGATCATGATGCAACCGCGATTGTCCACAATAAACTTTTCACAAAACTCAGGCGCCTCTGGGTCTATCTTTTCAACATCGTCTACATAGACCACTTGGGTACCATGCCCGTCTGCCGCCTCTTCTAGGTACTCAACCATCTTACGAAAACTTTCATCTTGATCCATAATGCCCATAAAAAACGCCTCGTACTGTTCGGCTAAGAACTTTTGAATTTTATAGAGTGTTCTTTGGAGACCTAAGCCTTGATCCATGATGCTCATGTGCTGTCCTCCCCATACGGCTCAGCGTGTTGATAGTCAACGTCAGCGTTTTCGTAGAATTCTTCTAATTGCATTTGCAGTTCGTGGTCGCCCCTGCTCCGAAGGCTTTCGTCAAGCGCTCCGGCAACTACCGCTCGCCTGACTGTATGAATGGCCTTTATCGCTATCTCTGCCTCCCTATGAGTCAGGGCAATGAACGGACCCTGAACAACGCGCTTAGCAATTTCGTAAACTGGCACAGCCATGATCATTCTCCTTTGTTGAGTACGTCGTGAATTCTATCTAGGCATTCTTCTAACTTCTTGATGCGAGATAAAAGTTTTTCTATTCGAGCTACCGCATCGTCGGCGGCATTCTTACGGCTCATCTTTTTTCCTTTTTAGTTTTAGATTAAAAATTCTTACATGTAAACAATCTCGCCCCACTGGCCTTGGTTCCAGAACGTCGGGGGCACAGCGTTCGTAACCCATAACACAGGATACTCTGGGCGCTCAAACTCAACGTTCCCGTATCCGTCTGTCATGTAAACCAATCCTGACACCCGCTCTTGGTGTTCTTTGATGTACTCAAAGATGGGATCAAACGATGTCGCGCCCCCGCCAAACACATCAAGCTCAATGTTGTCAGCGCCCACCAACGAGACATCAATGTCGAACCACGGTTCATCGGTCTCGGGGTTTAGGTGTACCACGCTATCGACGTAAGCTGTGCGAATCTTTGAGATTCCTAACTCTTTGCACCAAACGATTAGTTGGTTTCTAAACTCTTGAAGCTCGCGCAAGCTCACCGAACCACTCGAATCAATGACATTAATTAATTCGCAATTATTTTTTGTGCGTCCCGGCAGGTGCATGCCGTGCATAAGCCACCGCCTGTTCGGTCGATTCATGGACATCTTGCGAGAACTAGCCTTTACAAGAAATGGTTTCACAACGCTTGCAGGGATAACATTTGCTCCGACATCGCTGTTGCTGATCTTGCTGTAGACCCCGCCGCTACCGCCCTTGCCATCACTAACCGACTTCTCCAGTACTGCCGCATTTGCAATGCGCTCGGTCATGTCGGCCACAATTTGTTGGACTTCTTCGGCTGTGGCGCCCTCGCCTCCGGGGTGCGGAATAATGTCACCACACCCAGAGCCTGTAGAAATTTCTTCTCCGTGTTCACCTTTTTCTTTACCGCCCGACCCCCCTTCTTGGTCGCCGTCTTGATCTTCGGCGCTGTCTTCATCCGAAGCAGGACCCTCGCCCTCAAGGTCACCTTCATCATCGTCCGTAGGTGAACCGGGGTAGCCGTCGTCTACACGTTCGCCCTCGCCGGGAGGTGGAGGTGGAGGTGGAGGTGGGTTTTGGGCTTCGTCTTTCATCATGTCCGCACACACGGCTTCGAGCGACCATGAGTCATCGGCTGAGTACACCGGATGAAACATTGCGTCACTTGGAAGCACGAAATGTATGCCGTACCCGTTCATGCGTCTGATTTTGCCATTGATGATGTAGTCAGCGGCTACGTTTACTATGTGTCTTGGGTACCTACTAAGCGGTCGCAACGTCAACCGAAGCGGATGCAGTAAAGAGCAATGAAGCTCTTCGTGCAGGAGCACTCCGCGAATTTCCAAGTCAGTCATCGCCGCAGTAAACTTTGTACTGATATAAATTTTTACGCCATCAGTACACCACGTCGGCTGAGCGTTGCTGACAAGAACTTCAAGCGCTCCAAGTATTGCGGCTGAAGCAAAGGTGATGCCGTACAACTTTTCCTTCTGTTTGTTTACCCTTGCTAACTGTTTTTTGTCCTCATAATCCAAGGACGCTCTTGATGCAACTTGCATAATGTACCTCCTTTTTTGTATACATATGCATGCTTAACAATCAGGGTTAGAAAAAAATAATTTTTAAGACATAAAGTCTTCGAGAGCGGACGCCGCCGTCCTGCCAATGTTGTCCAACTTGCCCTTCAAGTCCTTTCGTATATAGTCGCCCTCTTGGCTCAGGATCTTGTGGGTCTTGCGGAAGTCTCCGTCACTAATCTCCTTAACGTGTGACACAAGCTGACGAATCTGTTGGGCGGCATCCATCAATGGATTGTTTTCGTCGCCCGTAACCACGGGTGCCCACGACTCAATCTCATCCGCGAGTCCGGGTAATGTCTTTTCCCATGTCGGCGCCTTGGGCATGGAGTTATCTGCGCTCTTGTCACCGTGGGTGAACCCCGACATCCGGCTAGACTGCTCACTAACTACATCGGTAACCTTATCAACCATTGATTGTACGACGTGTACAATCTTTTGGTTTTGGCTTGCAAGGGCAGACTGCATTCTTTTCTCAATAAAGTCGCTTGACTCCTTTAGTCTGCAATCGTTTTGAATATCCCTTACGTCCCAAAGCGGTTCAATGCTTAGATCCCATCTAAACTTTGACCTCACAACGTCTAACGACGGATAGAATATAGGAACCTCTTCCTCTGTTAGCCTTAGCCTTGAGACGCCCGTAGCAACTATGTCATCCCAAGCATCTATGACATCCTCTTTGATGGCCTGCTCGAACAACATGCGTTGTGCAGAAATTTCTTTTTCAAAGTCATAAACATTTTTTGCTAGGATTAGCCAGTCACCGTCCTTTTCTACGCCGCCGTTTCGGTTGTTTACTTTGGCATTCCAAGGCTTTCCAAACTTATGAAAAACAAAAGAGGCGTCACGCTTGGCCTTCGTGACTCTCTTGAAGCGTGCGCTATCGAACAAATCAATAGAGACGTTCAGAGACTTTTGATCCATATCCTTAATGGCCGCAAGTTGTCGAGCCAAATCGCGCCGACTCTTTGTCCTTCCAAACATGCTGACTTGGAGGCTTGCCAGAACCCCCGCCTCAAAAAGTTTGGTGTTCTCAGGATTAGACACAACGTTCTCCTTTGGGGATCTCCCCTGAAAAAATAATTTTTTAGAAATTATACTCTTTGTTGTCGGTAATAACCTTGGCTACTCCGGGCCGACGCCTGACTTCGTTGTTCTGTGACACCGCCGTAACCACGAAGCTTCTTTTTATTTCCTCATCTCCGAAGACCGAGATTAGATCCATGCATTGTTCAAAGTTGTCCACATCCTGTTTGCACTTCTTTGACAGGAACAAGAGGAACGCAACCTTGACATGAGCATCATTCTTTGAGTTGAGGTAAAATTCTCTGATCTCTTCGCGATTGCCTTGAGGGTCTCCGTACCACCGCTCAATGTGTACGAGCTTGTCACCCGCTGACATCACACCCGCAAGGGTGTTCGTTGCTTGTGCGCCCATAGTGCCCCGAATCATCTGTCTCCACACTGGATTGCTCCAATCAAACTCAGAATGATTCATCATTCGAGACGCCGCCGTTATGCAACGGGTACGATTGAAGGATGTGTTGGGGTCAGCGCCGTTCGGCGGGTTGGTAGAGAAGAACATGTGATCAGCAAACATGTTGCAACACAGCGCGAGCGTAGGATTAATTGGCCCGTACTCCTGCCACACTGTGTTGATCTCTGGATCAAGAAACTCCTCTACAGTCGGCACGATATCCAAGATCGTAGCCGCCGTGATAAAGTCTCTCGTTAGTGGAAACGAGGAGGCTCTGTCCTCGACTCTGTTTCCGGTGCCCACAAAGCTTACTCCATTGGGCACGATGTAGTTACCAATCTTACGCTCGTTAATCATTTGACGAACATTCTTAAGCATCTCAGGATTCGATGTCACTTCGTCAAAAATAATTATTCCAAACAATTCTTCCGGTGCAGGCCAACTGCTATCTGCTCCCGGCAAGTCGGTGATGGGCAGTTGAGCGTACACACCATCTTGAATGTTGGGAACGAGCATGTCATATGGCTCTTTGTCCGAAAGAGTAATGACGATGTAAAAGAACTCGCCCGGATTTGGGCGGCGCAGGGTTGCGTTTACCGCCTCGTCTTGATTGAAAAACTTTTGTGCTGTCAGGTGGGCGCCGCGTATTACAGCAAAGGTCTTCGCGCTACCCACATCACCAAGGCCAACGAGTGGCCGTCTCATTTCGTAATGCCAAGGAACGTGTTCGGCAAACTCCGAAGGCGTTGCTCTTGGTGAAATGAAATCTTGCTCCTTCTTTCCCACGGCACTGCTCCTCTTTTTGCGATACTCGATATGAAAAAAATTATTTTTTCGAGACGGGTATCTGGTTTTGGTGCAACTGCACCTGTTTCATTCTACATATAAATATAATACAAAACAATACTTTTGTCAAGTCGGTGCAATACTACGACCTTAGGTTGATTTCTGCAACAATGCTTGTATGGTCCTGCATAATGGTGGACCTGAGCTTGTGCATCCTTTTGATAAGCGCCTCTGTAGAACGGTGGATCTTTGCTTCATCTTCGTAGATCCAACTCATTCTGTTGCAACAATTGCACAGTTGCGAGGCATCATCGAAACGCCTTTCAACTCTTCGCAACTCATCGACAGCGACCCTTAGGGAGTCAACTGCTTGATTCCGGTCACCCAAGCGCTCAGACAATTCCTTAAGTGAAAGATTTTTGTACGGCCTAGCTGTTTCTGTAGACATTCCATGTGTTCCACTAGCTCCCACGATTACCTCCGCTCTTTGTTAGTAGTAAAACTTCATCAATAATGTTGTCTCGGTGTCGCTGTACCTCGTTCCTCCATTGTTGTTGTTGAGCCCCTGTCGAGTGCTCGTGATTGATTACAGCATTTTCAAGACCGTCAACGCAATTGCAAATATGATTAACGGTTCGATACGCTTCATCGTCAGACATCGAATCTCCTTTTCGGTTGCCGTTTGATTTTAAATTAAATAAAACAAAAAAATTATTTTTATTCGCTGCCCCCTGGGAAGAAACGATGCGGTGACACGTGACACCGTGTCACACGTCATCTAAAAATTGCTCTGATCTTGCAACAACCTTGTTGTGATAGCTTCGGCATCCGGCGCTCCGGCATCCGTTGTATCCAAGCAAGGCATCACGTTCGTTCCCATGCCTTCGCATCATGTCCGCTAGTACAGCGGCACCCCTGCACACAGAGCCGGACACACTCTGCATGGTGCCTTCGCAATCCCACTCGTTCTCATGAAGTGGCATTACTTGGTACAGGCCAATGGCTCCGGCGTAACTCACCGCCGTTGTATCAAGCCAAGGGTTCTCCACCATCAGCACACCGACAAGCAATGGCACAGATAGGTCATGCTTTTCGCTTGCAGACCATATGCTGTTTGCTATCCTGTCGATTGTCCTGCTACCTGCACACCCGTCACCTGAGCATGGCCAACGAGCTTCGCTCAGAAACAAAGCGATAGGGTCAGGCTCCACATAAATTGGCGCCATCTCCACGACAGGAATGTCGGGATCAACACAAGACGAGGCGGAGCTTAAAATTAAATAATTTAAAAAAATTATTTTTAAGAGGGACATCTGTCCTCCTTGCTGTCCCCCTTTCAAGGATTTACCCCGTTAGCCTTAAGGTACTCAGACAGCTCCCAAAGACGCTCACGCTTGGCCCATAACAGCGTGTCGATTGCTAACTCAGCTTCCTTGATGCCTAAGTAGGTCATGCACTCCGACGTATTGACCCGCCAATAGTTGTCATCCGTCCGGTGTATCCGGTAGCGTGTCACGCCATCGCCGTAGTTGTGTGCCGAGAGCTTCACACCTGCGTGTCTTGCGCGGGACTCTAGGATCTCTTTTCTAGTCATCATGACTCCTCCTCTTTGTTCTACAGAACTTCTTAGAGCGCTCCTTCTTTTTGTTCGGAATGACCTTCGGGCGCGGAGCGTTTATCGCCAGAAGGTGGGCGCCATAACGGGACGCCTCTTCCGATAAAGATTTTTGTTGCTTTTTCTTTTTGCGCTTCATGCTTAGTTAAGTCCGTTGGTAGACAAGCCCTTTAGCCACTCAGGCTCATACCCTTCGCCTGTCTGCGCCATGACGTATATACGCACTGCTAGTATAAAGTCTATGTCTGCTTCTTGGTCGCAGGCCCTAGCTAGTTCAAGTAATCTTTCTAGCTCCTCAAGCAAAGGCGCCGACTCGCCTTCGTTCAGCGTGTCTGTTAGTAACAGAATGCTCGTAACTGCATCGGCTATCCTCCAAAGCTGATGCTCGCCAATCGTCTTTGGTAGACGAGCAACATGGTTACCTGCATCCGCTTCACCCTTGGGGTTGCTCATTTTTCTTTGCCTCCTGCGCTTTCTGCGCCTCTAGAGCTTCCTTGGCCTTCCGCGCTTCTTTTGCTTCCCTGTCTAGCCGTTGAAGGCCGGTGCAGTCAGGGCACGACTGCGGAACCTCGCCCTTGTGGAAGTGATTGACTGACTGACAACGCTTGTCTGTGCATATGTAAACGTGTATTCCCCTAAGGCGCTTACCCCTGCCCCTGAAGCGTGGCAGGGTTGCGCTACCCAGATACGTCCTAGCTTTCTTTGCGTCATCAATCTTTATCAATGAACTCATGTTTAGCTCTCGCTTTTGAAATGATACTTCAGGAAAAAATTATTTTTTACTACCCGCAGGCACTGATCTACTTTCTTTGCCATCGTTATGGTACGGCCACGCCCGTGCTTCAAACCTTGCTTGCTCCTCTACCTCTTCGGCCACTGCATCCAGAAACGCACGGGCCTCATCGTAGCTACTGATCTCTACCATGTGACCATACTCGGAACTAATCTCCACCTAACATATCCCTTCCCTACCATGCTAATCTCCTTCTCTGGTGACGTAGAACTCTACGCCCTGCGTCATCGTGGTCACAGGCCACGATGTCTCAACTCGGGTTTCAACGATGTCCACGGTATCACGGTCAACGATAGTTTCGACACGAAGGTGTGTCTCTCCGTCGTAGTCCCTTGTGGACAACCGAATCACATGATGGCGCGAATCGGCTACGCTACCATCTGGTAGCGGCTCCTCCCACACCAACTCAATAGCACCAACGCCTTTCATACCAACCTCCTTGCTTTCGAAATGATACTTCAGGAAAAAATTATTTTTTACTACCCGCAGGTGCGGTGTTCCAAATTCTCTATGTGTTCCCCATCCTCTGGAAACAACAACTCCACCTTAGCGTAAACAAACTGAACGTCGGTGTAGTTTAGGTCCGGCTTGTTCCTCCAGTGCATGCGGTGGTTCCACTCCCCCTTCATCCAATCCGCAAAGGCAATCGAGGCATCGTCGGGCGTTTTAAAGAGCACGACATTGACAGGGGGTGAGCCACCGTCACCCTGTTGTACCATATACTTCCCCCAATCCCTCGACAGACTCGGCACTAGGTACCAAGTCTCGACTTCCCCGTCCCGATTCTTGTCTCTGTGGTGGGAGAGCACAACCGTGAAATATCCATCAACAGATAGAAAGGAACCGTCTGTATGTTGCATGGTTCTACCTTTTTTGTGGTTAGAAAAAATTATTTTTTTACTACCCGTTCCAACGATTTCGTTGGACTTGCTTCTTGAGCAACGCTTGGCCCCGCTTGTCCTCACCCGCTATTAACTGCAAGGTCAGTCCACACTTCCCGTTGCTCGGCACCATCACACCAAGAGTTTTCATCTCTGTAGTGCAGGACACACACACCGTAGTATCTGGCAGGACCGCCAAACGTCCGGGCTGTATCGCGCCCCCACACACCAGACACTCAACCATCCGTCCGGCCACACACCCAAGGCAACTGATCCAAGCGTGTCGTAACACGAAAGATGTTGATATCGCAATAGTCTAGTTTGGGGCCCTCTCTCCAATGGGAACGCTCTTTCCAAGGACCTGACACCCAACTCCAGAAAGCTTCCTTGGCGCTATAAAGCGTAGGAAAGAGCGCAATGCCGGGGTTGGCAACAAGTAAGTCGTCCTCAGGCCCGGCACGCTGTACCATCCAGTCTTCATTCTCGTTTACACTTTTAACTAAGTACCAAACTATGGGTACTTCGTCCGAGGACCCGACTCCTACATGAGAACTAAAAGCAACTACATACTGATGCATAACTCTGTCCCTTCTTGGGTGGATAAGTAATACTTCTGGAAAAAATTATTTTTTTGGCTCAGCCCTCCAGATCTTTGGTTGGGGTAGCATTGAACGCCAAGCCAACAAAGTCCCTGCTTGGTAGTCCAATTGTTGGACCGTTACGCCGTGGACGGCGCCGGGTCTTGGGCCTGTGTGCGCCGGGGCTGAATCGCTCAACCGCTCCGGTCGCTATCGGCTCACGATCATCGAAGTGTTCCGGGTTGGATCCGTTCTGCGTGTACTGTCCCGTCGCACTAAGGAACTTGTGTTGGTCACTGCTACGAACAAAAGGTTCGGCAATAACCTTGTTGGGGAACGCACGTGTGAGTATACGGTGTGCGGACTGTATGCTCCGGGCCCGTCTCGCCTTCAGCCACACAGCGAAGTCCTCACGCTTTATGTCACCGTAGAGGGAGACGTATTGGCCAACATCTTTGCGGTAGGCCATCAGTCGAACCGTGCGTCGTGCCAGACATCTCTACGGATGTCGTAACCGATGTAGTAGTACCACTCGCGATGGCCATCCTTGTTAAGGATTGGCGATGCGAGGTCGGCCAAGACCTTAAAGGTGTAATGGAAAACAACTGGAGTGCTTGAGGAAAAAATTATTTTTCTCAACTCCCAGACTTTACGTCTCCAATATATCCGAACATCTTGGCGAGCCCAAAGCAGAATCGACAGCCACGAATGGTCGTGGTAGCCTCGCGCCTTGGAAACAAGAGCAAAGACGAGCGGCCATCGTGAACCCTCAGTAAATCCGGGGACGTAGGCCTTGTATCGTCGGACCATGAGGTCACTGCGAAGCCACTGGTCAACTGGACGGGAGTACGCAATCCGTCTTGCGATTACTTCGTTAAAGAAGTTTTTCAAGCTTCCTCCTCTGAGGAAAAAAATTATTTTTTTCGAGGGGGGTCCCCCCCGGTCAAGGTAACTTTTAAAGTTACCTATAAATATAACACATTTTACAACATTTGTCAAGTCCCTAGCAACATCTTGACAGTGAATTCTGAACCCTTACTTTGGGGTATGTCTAAACCTGCAAGGTTAACTCCCAAGCAAAGCGCGTTTGCCGGATTCGTGGCCAAAGGTTTGTCCTACACGGACGCCTACAAAAAAGCCTACGACACGAACACAACCGACAAGGCTGTGAACACGCTCGCCTCCCGGCTCATGAAGAATGAGAAGGTACAGAAGGCAGTCAACGACCTCAAGGCTGACAAGAGAGAGGCCAAGCGATCCCACAAAGAGCTAGGCGCTAAGTGGGTTATCGAACGCTTGCAGTCCGAAGCCATGAACGAAAGCAACCCACCGTCCACACGGGTACGGGCACTCGAACTCCTAGGAAAGAGCGAAGGAGTATTCGAAGAATCCTCAAGGGTAGTAGTAGAACACAGGAACCCAGAGGACATAGAAAAGGAATTGCAAGACAGGCTCGCAGGGCTATTCGCAGATGCGTGATATAGGTTGAGCAGAGTAGGGAAGAGGTAGCGCAGAGGCCCTCTCGAAGTCTTTTCTACGAGATTCTAAACCCCCCACCCGAAAAAAATTATTTTTTTCACACCCCTATTGACCCGATCCCTCAACTCGTTCACCAATACGACTCGATCCCCCAACTCGCTAACCAACTCGAATCGAAAAAATTATTTTTTTTCACCATGGGTGCATAATTATTCACGGATATTGTTACACAATTGTTACAGTATACCCCTATTGACGGACCTAGCACCTATATAGATTGAACGCACGTTCCAACAATGGAACGAAACCTCATCCTCAGGAGAGGATAGATGAACGAGCAGGAATTGATGATCGCGCAGACAGCGGCAGACGCGATCTATGGAGCGGGACAGGCTCGCCGAGGCGAGAAGTCCGGGGCCGGGGCTCTTGTGTGGAGCCTGAACGAGGCCGTGAACCTCGGAATGGACATCGAGGAGATGTACCTATACACAGCGGCCCAGTTCCTGGCCAACAACAACGAGAGCGCGACGGAATACATGGCGAGCACCGCGATGTACACCTTCCAGTATGTAGCGTCTCTCGCACATGATGCCGAGTTCATGAAGGTTCTAAGGTCCGAGGCGGCACACCTAGTCTGGAAAGACTCCGAGCCTCATCCGGTAGCCGTTGGAGATGAGAAGCGCCCACGGTGGCCCAAGCTCGCCGCCGTGAACAAGGCAGGAAAGGCACGGATCGAGCACCCAGACAACATCGGAGGCACGATTGAGCCCGGTGACCTAGCCGACTGGGACGAGATTGTCGACGAGTTCGAGCTTTTCGAGGATGGAGAGTTGGCCGTTGACGTTCTTGCTAGAGCCGAGCAAGCCCAGATGAGAGTTGAGGCCAAGAAGGCTTCGCTCGCATCGGTTCAACGGTGGGTTCAGGAGCACCGCAACAGCTTTGAAGCGGTAGCACTTGAGTCACCTAGAAAGGTGAGGTACAACCCGGAGACGATGCACGCTATCGACCCGGACGAGATCGACGAGTAACCCAAGCAGTATCGGGCACGGAGGGTCACCGCTTCGGCGGTGGCCCTCTTTTTTTGTCGATCCCCCAACTCGTTTACCATGGATCCCTCAACTCGAACCACCATCGATATCGAGCGACATCGAGCGACATCGAGCAGCACTCCTGGCAATAATTATTATTTCCGCATGGGGTCCGTGACCCAGACCGCCGATCACTTTAACTCCGAGCACTTCGATTCCCCGACTCGAACCACCATCGATCCCGCGACTCGAACCACCTTCGATTCCTCGACTCGAACCACCCTCGATTCCTCCACTCGCTGACCAATGTCGCACCTGGGCAGCATCGGTCTGGCCTTCGGGATGGCCCCAGTCGTTAACTCGGGGCGGGTCGGTTTTCGGGTCGGGTCAGTTAACTGGGTCGGCAGAGAATTTTGGCCTCAGCAGTTAACGATTGAGGCGTAAAAACTAGGTGGCTATCGCTGGCCCACAGAATTTCCCCTGGGACCCATTTGATTTTTGGTTTTGTGGGGTGGCTGTCGGGAAAAATGATTATTTCCGGTAGGGTGTTGAAACGTATTGATGCCTATTGATGGTACGGCTCGATCAGCTACCTTTACTGCATGCCGGGATGAGCCCGGCGCTACTCAATCGGGAGAATCCGATAATGAAGAACCTCCGAAAAGTGACAGACTGGATGGTGGCCTCGGCTAACCAGACCGGTCTAGCTAATGAGGCGAAGGCGACAGGGGCCGGGATCATGGTCCACTGTCTATGGCAAGCAGTGAAGGGCAAGCAGAACATGACCGAGCTGTACGGCTCAATCTGCATTGACCCTCTTATGACCAAGTCCGGCCTGAACTACATCAGCCAGAGCGTAAAGAAGACGTTCGAGCTGTGCATCATGTTTGGGGATGACCCGCGATTCATCCACACCCTTCAGACCGAGGGTAAAAAGATCCGGCGCTCCACGAAGAAAGACCATGAGCGCCAGATCGAGGCCC
>VTLG01007507.1_pt1 | contig 56968 bp, 62 predicted proteins | sample 4694571 | NCBI WGS metagenome assembly VTLG01 (sample SAMN12604809, study PRJNA352737) | marine metagenome | biome: ENVO:00000447; feature: ENVO:00000209|ENVO:00000569|ENVO:01000036; material: ENVO:00002151; isolation source: viral sequences binned using virsorter ... | reverse complement strand
CCCTCTGGATTGTCGTGCATCCAGATTTCTTTGCCAGCCTCACGGTCATACTTGAGAAGACGTTTTGTCATGTTTGCCCCAATAAAAAAGGGCGACCGAAGCCGCCCTCTTTCTGGTTGTGTGGTTAGGTGTTAGCTGCCGTTCAATCCAAACACGACAGCGTGTGCCTTCGGTGCTTTGACCTTGAGCGCCCACTCAATGATGATCTGCGTTTTGTCTGCGTCACCGCTGGAACCAATCTCGTTCTCCGAGAAGTTGCGTCCAGTGAGTGTCGAGAGGCACACAAAGTTAGGATCAATGAGGAAGATGCGGTCATTGCCCATGAAGCGTGTCGGCGTGATGTCGAGCGTACCAAAGTCGTTGAGGTACACCGCAGTAGAACCAACAAATGTCGGTGCCTTGCCTTCGGTCATGTTGACCTGATTGGTGACAAGATTGGTGCCGCTCTGCGTCAGATCAGAGATGTTCGCCCTGTTCGTGGCAGAACATACAAGCAACGAAGGGTTGCCGCCGTCGGTCCATGCTGCCTGCATGGCTGTGTCAATGCGTGCAAGTGTCAGCGCATGTGCAGTGCCCGTGGTGTCGGCAGTGTCAGTACCATCACCAGTTGCAAAGCCCATGTCAGACGGCTTGTCACCGTTTGTCATCCACGTCAGAAGCGATGCAGACTTACGCGGCTCAGAGGCAGAACGTGCGACGTTGGTGTTGGTAATCATACCTTCTACGTCACGACGAAGCTCAAGTCCTTTAAGCACGCGCTGGTATGCTACTTCACGATCACGCCCGGCTTTATCTACTGCATCCAGCGTTTTGGATACGATGAAGCCTTTCTGTGAGATCTGGTGATAGTTACCAAGACGTGCAGTAGCAGTGACGCCAGTGTCACTCATGTCAGCACCCTCGTTGACGTGATTGCTTTCATTCACGCTTGCGAGTTCTTGTGTCTGCCATTCGGTGAAAATGCCTGTAGAGGTTTCTTTTTCTACAGAAGAAAATACTGGGGTTTCATCAGAGTCCACTTTGTAGATGATGTCTGCAAGGGTCTCTCTTTCACCCACAGCGGTAGCGGTGGTGGCGGTTGCCATGATGGCCTCCTTTTAGTTGCCAGATTGAATGAGATAATCGACTGCGTTCTTGAAGCTTGGTGCTTTGTCGAACGCTGCACGACGCTTGCGCCGCGCACTTGCTTGGACTTCTTTCTTCGTGCGGGGAGTGCCAGCCTTTGGTGTTTTTGGTGCTGCACGAACCTTCTTCTTAGCTGTCTTCGCTTGATCGCTGATCTTGCTCAACTGCCATGAATCGTACAGCGCCTTGATGGCACGATGGTCTGACGCCTGATTGATTTCCTCTTGAGTATATCCATACTCTTTCACAGCAAAATCAATGAGTTCAGCGCGTTCTGTCTGGCGAACACCTTCGTCTCGCCATTGAGGTATCTTGTCGAGCATCAGTTCCGATTGCTGGCCCAGATGTGTCTTCCACAACTCGACTTGCTCGGCTTGCTGCTCTCGACCAATACGCTCGTTCTCTGCGCTGATCTGCTTCTTGCGTTCTTGCAAACGCTGATTGTCAGTCCATCTCCTGGCGTATTCATCCGCCGGAAGCGTTTCTCGCAATTCGTCCCAATTTGGTTCAGCACTTGTCTGTTCCAAGTATTGGAGGACTTGCTGTAGTCCTTGCTGGTATGCGTCACGCTCTTGCGCGGTCTGCGCCCGCTCTGCCTCTAGGGCTTTGCGCTCTTCAGCGTTCTTCTGCATACCTTTTGTAAAAGCCGATTGACGTTGATAGCCTTTGGCAGCTTCCTCTAGCGTCACCTCAAATGTCTCTCCATCTACAGTGACGGAGACCATTTCCGGTTGCTGTTGGTCCTCACCTTCAGCGTCTTCCTCGTCTTCGACATCACCTTCCTCGGCGTCGTCTTCCTCAAACTCAGCTTCGGCTTCTGCCTCTACCTCGTCCTCGGTCGTCTCTTCCTCGGTAGGCTCTGGAGCATCATCTTCGATCAACTCCTGTGGGGCTTCCTCACTCACCGTTTCCGCTTCTGGCGGGGGTGTCATGAGTAGTCCCTGCGCTTCCGCAAACGAAAGCTGCGTGCTGGTTCCTTGCGGATTGTCAGCCATAATTTCTAACCTCTTTGTTGGTTGTCCAGATTGACCTGTGCAATCTTCCCGCTCTCAACCACGGTCTTGAAATGACCGCGCAGTGCGTTCAGTGCTTGCAACAGATGAAAGATCCGCTCGCGGTTCTCTGTGTCCGCGACGGCTGTGTTCTTCCACGCATCTATGAAATCGGCCTCTAGCTTCTCGAAAGCCTCGACCACTAACGGCTCACGCAAAAACGCTTCGGTTTTTGCTGCCCGATCTATCTCGTCCCGCCAGTTTGCACCCGACATTAGAGAAGCGTGTAACCTGTCAGATTAGGGGGGCGCTGGAAAAAGGACGGGCGCACCGCAAAGCTCTGGGTGAACGCACGATTTGCAGCATCAAAGTCAAAGCCACTCGGAAGGTTTGCAGGCGCATCGTCAAGCGATGTGCGGCGAAAGAACATGTCGCCAGCGGGTCGGGAGGAATCCCCACCAGTGCCATTGTCCGCCTGCAACTCTCGCTTTGTCTTGCGACGGCACGCCTGCAAATCTTCGTCAAACACATAACCATCTGGACACTGGCTGCGGCCCGTCAGCGGGTTTGTAACAGGCGGGACGGTGTCCTCGTCGTCGTCACTGCCGCCGCCTACGCTTTGATTGATAGGATCTGTGCCCGTGAGACGACCAAACTGGTCACGATAACCAGTGAGGCGTCCCGCAGCGTTGTAGACCGGAGAAAACAGGTTTGGGTCGCTTATAAATAAATCATAAGCCTCGCTCCCACGATCACCGATTCTGGTGTTCATACCATCTATGAACCGTTGATTCATAAACCTAGTAGCGCCACCAAGAAGACCAGAAGCGTTGTTAATATTGTTTTGCGCCGCACCTACCGCGTCATTTAGCATGGCTTGATAGGCGTCAAAGCCTGCCTGCCTCTGGTCTAGGCCCATAGCACGGTCAGATTCTTGCTGTCGAAAACGCTCTACCGCCGTAGTGCCAAGCACCGGCCCATCAGCTAAATCTCCAAAGTAAGACGCATCGTCAGAGATTATGTCACCAGAATTTGTGTCAAACACCTCTCCACCAACGCCAGTTATCGATGAAGGGGCACCAGAGGTTGCAACGGTGCCTAGATTCACTGGCTGTGGAGGAAACGCCACATTGGATATGGCTTGCTGCACAGGCCGCGTACCCGCAAGCATGGCGGTTTCAGTATCAATATACTGCTGCATCTGACCCTGCGGGGCGGCAGAGGCTACATCCAAAATGTTCTGGGTCGCTTGTATCAGCGTGTCATTATCATCATCATTCTGATTGAAGCTCGGCGCATAGGAATAATTTCCAATATTACCGCCTGACTGCTGGATCGCCGCCGCTGCAATATCCTGTTGCAGATCTTCGTCCAAATCCTCATCGCTAACATCGTCTGCACCACTGCCAAAGCAATACAGGCGCGACTGTATGCGCCGCTCCATGTCAAATCGGTCAAGAAACTTTTGCTCTAACATGCCCTGCTCTACCTCGTTCTCGCCGGTAGTAATGCCCGCGAACACCCTTGCCTAACTCGTCACCAAACTTGGCGCGTAGCTGCAACGCCATCCACGGCGTGTCACCGTATGGCGCTATGAAATCTGCAAAGAAGATGTTCTCACCTGATTTCCACTCGCTCGGAGCTACAGCACGCTCACCGCGCAACAACTCAAGCAGAATGTCATCACCAACAAATGCCCAGGTAGCAAACCCCACCATGCGGCCATCTCTCTGAAACGCCATTGCCTGCTTCAAGCTCATGGGCTTGATAAACTGACGCTTGAGACGCGCCATCGTCCAATCTTCGTAGGTGTTGGACGTGGCTAAAAACTGGCAAAGATCGCCAAACGAAATCATGCGCGCGGTAAGTTCGTGCTGATAGATGAACCGGCGGCTGCGGCCCGCACTCTAAGCTCTGCCTCTGCGGCCAACTCTTGGCGACGTAGCTCTAGCTCTGCGGCCATCTTCTCACGCTTGAGAGCGATTTCTTGCTCTGCCTCAAACCGCTTTAGCTCAAACTCTTGCTGGATACGCATCATCTCTGGATCGTTAGACTGTTGCTGGGCTTGCTGCGCCTGTGCAGCTTGTGCCTGACTGACAGCCTGCGGCGTGCCAAAGAACCGCGCTGTGTCTTTGAACCCACCAATCTCAACGATTTCCTGCAACATGGCAGCGTATTGCGACAGGCTGCACAACGGATTGTCCGGCCCTAGCTGGCTGATGATCGTCTTGCCCTCGGCCATCATCGCTTGGATGAAAGCAATCTTCTGTTCATCGTCTGCCGTGCCAAGCCCGACATTGACGATCACGTCAAACTCGCTGTCAAACTCACGCGGGTCCACAGGAACGTAAGTGTTCCGCAAGCGCACAATCCGCTCTTGCTGTTGAAAGTCAGCGACAAGCTTCAATATGCCACGAAAGAGATCCTTAACGCCTGTCTCGGCAAAGCTTCTCGCATAAGCCTCAAGCTTGGCCTGTGCCCCACGCACCGTAGCTGCCACAGCACTTGCCGTGGTCGATTGCAGCGCGTTTGCATCCAAGCCCTGTGAGGCTTTGGACATGCCCGTGCGGCTTTCCTTCACCTCGTCCAGATAGCGCATCAACGGCTGAACCTCGCCGCCTACTCCTTGGCCTGACAGGGTTTGCACCGCCCCCGGCTGGCGTACCCGCACAATGCCGCCCGCAGTGCTGTCGAGCAAATCATCGAAGTTCACCATGCCTTCAACAGCGATGGTGCGCGGATTGACGGTCAGATAAGTCGAATCCAGATATTGCCGCATCAATGTGGACTTGATGACTTGCAAATCCTCAGTCAGATCAAAAATCGACCGGCCAACAAGCCTGTGTGGCATCATAATGGGTGAGATGACAGCAAACGGGATGTTGTCAGTCACCTCATTCTCAAGGATGTAACTGCCACTATCGCCTATCGACAGGATGCGACGACGCTCTGCCACCCCATCTTCATCGAAATCCACCAGCATAACCGTGTCATACACGGCCACCTCTCGCTGTGAGGGATCTGATGGCGCTGTTTCCGTGCCACTCTCAATGTCGCCAAAGCGCACCTGACGCTCTTGCTCCACCTCAAGCTGCGGATAACCAGCATATGTCTCGATTTCATCCTGATCGTAACCCATCGACACAAGGTCACTGACCGTCATCATCGTGCGATGGCAAACAAACCGTGCATCTTCCAAGGATTTGGCGCGCCGGTTGAACATAAACTCTTCCGGAGGCACATTCTCAATCCTGATGCGCCCGCTTGTTTTCTTGATCCTCAGTTTGAGGTTGTAGCTTTCAACCACCTCGACATCTTCACCATCATCGCCGATGATCGTGGTCATGTTCTCGCGCTGGCTAATTAACTCCACATCAGGGTTTGCCAGTAGCAGCGTAATCTCCCCCTCGGTCAGGTTTTCGTACTCTGCTTCCTCAACCGTGGTGGTGTCGTCATAGTAGTATTTCACCACACCCAGGCCGTACATCAGGCTGTCGCGGAACCAGTGCGAGAAGATGCGAAAACCGGGGTTGTCGTGATTGATGATGTAATTCACATAGTCGCTTGCTTGGTCTGCGCGTGGCTCGTCCTCGGCAGTGCGCGCCGCAAATCGCACATACTTATCACTCGCTGTGAATATACGCATAAGCGAGGGTATAATCGTCTCTACAGTGTCGGCAAAGTCCTGCGAGATGACCTGACTTTTGCCATCAACCTCGTTGCCTAAAGGCTCACCAAGATAGAAATCGAGCGCCTTTATGCGTTTGGCGGAAAACTCTTGATCGTAGTGGTTCAGCGCATCAGTGATCTCACCCGAGACGATGCTGCCAAGTGCTTCGTTATCCATCAGCTTTTCCGCGTCCTCGCTAAGATGTCTTTATCAGCCTTACGCGCACCACCCTTGCCACTGATGAAAGAATTTACCCTGCCCATTGCCCAAGCTGACATTGGCACGTTACGGGAACCCCCGCTCAAATACGCGCCCTGACCGCGACGATAGACCTGTGCCAACTGCCCGTAAGAGAAGCGTGACTTTTCAGCCTTCTTACGCAGAGCGGCCTTTGTTCTTTCGCTTAGTGGTTTTGCTTTTGGCATTTTGTGCTGCCCTCGACCTACTGACTGCCGCCACGTTGATGTTGCGACCTTCCTTGTACGCCTTTCTGGTGCGCTTCATTTCGGCGGCTTTTGCGCTTGGGTTTCGTGACCCCCGAACGTATTTCAAAGGTTCGCCCGTCTTCTTGTCGCGCTGAACCCTGCGGAACACTCGCTTGCCCATCAATCTGCCTCTTGGGGCGGCGTAAAACGCGGTGATACATCAGCCATTCGTCGCATATTTGCCATTGACGATGTTCATGCCTTTGCCAGTGCGAACAGCGGCTTTCTCAGCGGCGTAGTTCTTCTTTTTGGCCTTTTTCTTTCCGCCTTCTTTCATGCCTTTAGCCATAGCTGTGCCGTACATCCTTTTTCTTTCTCCTCTTGCGAAGCTTCTTCAAATCAGCAGCCGTGATCTTGTCACGCGGCGGGGCAACCCGCGCCAAACGCTTCTGTCTGGGGCTGTACTTGCCTTTAGGCATCGCTTCACTCAAATGTTGCGTATTTGCCGTTTTGAATACGCACGCCGTTGTTCTTCATTCGAACAGCGTCTTGATTTGTAACGACGCCCTTGGGCCTAGATAGGCGACTTGCAGGGCGCATAGCGTCTTGCTGGGTTATAACACCCTTATTTCTAGGTCTTTTTTTTGACTTGGAACCGTAATCCATTTGCCTAGCCTCTCTTTCTATAATTTGCCGCCTGCTTTCTAAGCTTTGGACTTTTTCTTGGCCTTGCTTGGGGCTTTTTTCTTCCGTGGTTCATTCTTTACCTCGTCAGAATCATTGGTTTTGCCGACCCCCTTCGTTGTCACCACAGACATCGCGGGGGGCTGGCTTGCCTCAAAAGAAACGCCGGGAATCCGGCCAGAAATACACTTTGAACGCGCCGCACACTTTGACGGGTACGGGCAAGGGTCACACGTCACCATGCTTTGCAACTCCAATATCTTGCTGTGAATTTGTCCTTCGCCGTATCGCAGTTATGCCGCGCACGAAAGTTCGCCCGCCGCCCCGGCTGATCCCGCTTGTTAGACATATTCGGATCACCAAAGCGGACCAGCTTCACCTGATCGCCCTTCTTGGCTAATACCGCGCTTTTCTTGCTTTTACCGGGTGTGCGCTTCGGCTTGTTGTAGCCGCTGAATAGTTCACCCCGATATCTCAACTTACCCGACGGCGTGCGCGTCACATTACTGGTCGTCGCCATCTTGAACCCTCACAGAGTGAAACAACTCTTCTGCCTCTTCCGGCGTCATCCCGCCCTTCTGTGCCGCCCACGCAACCGCAGCAAGCCCGGCAGACACAATCTCAGGCCACTCGGCCTCACACAGATCCACAGCGCCAGCCATCTGCACCATGATCTGATGCGCGATTAAATCGCTCGTAATAGAGGACGGAAAGCGAACACCAACCTCGTCTTCATCAGCACCGGGAAAATCCACAACATTGGTCATACAATCCAACTCGTATTTGCTCGTAAGGGGGTGCGGCTCGACCACCGGCTCATAGCGCCAGATGCCATCGCGCCCTCACCCGCAAAGGTCAAAACAAACGCATCAGCAACGTCAGGAGAACGCTGCCCACGGCGCTTCATCTCGTCCTTTGACTCAATCTTCAACTTGCCATTGGAAAGATATTTGTACCGTATCCCGGTGATCTCCTGGATCAGCGCGTCATCCTGTGGTAGCACCACATCGCGACCCTCAAACCACTCACGCGCCCGCCAGAAAAGCTCGTCACGCAACCGGCCAAACTTATCCCGCAAAGCAGGACTTTCCGATACAGATACCGCCACAGCGGGTAAATCCAACTCCGCCAGACGATCCGCCAAACCCGCACCAATGCCAATCGCATCAATGAATATCTCCGTGGGCCTGTCCATGTACCGACACGCCTCATACTCGGTCAGCACGATACCCGCCAACTCCATGAGATCCTTGCCGCGCCACGTCTTTACCGGCTCAATCAACTCCTGACCGCGCCTCTTGGCCAAAGCAGACCTGTCAGAGCCAAAACGGGCACAATCCAAGCCCCACACCGTCGGCGTGGTAGGCGATGCCTCAATATCGCGGCCAATCGCACTCTCAATCAAATGCAACGGAAGCAAAACATCGTCAGATTGGCTCGGAAACTCGCCAAGCACACGAACAGCAAACACACTGCTCTCACGCCCATACTGCGCTTCCATGCTGCTAATAAAGTCAGCATCAACAGTGTCAGCATCCTCACAACTGACCGTCATGCAATGCCACTGCTCACGATTGCTGTGAAACGCCTCGTAGAAAAACCCATCGGAACGGGTGGGGTTGCCAGTAAGAACAGTCTTGGCATTGGGGGTACTCATGGCACCCTCGCCAACTTGGAACACCACATCAGGCACGCCAGACGCCTCGTCTACCAAGATCAGCATATTATCGCTGTGAAAGCCCTGCAACGCCTCGGGCGACTCTCTCCTGCTTGTGCGGGCGACGGCAAAACTGTCGTTAGCACCCTCTAAACTGATCTTGTCTGCCTTGAAGGACAAACGATCCTTGAAGCCGGGGTGCATACCACGCGCCCAACGATCAATCTCTGTCCACAACACATCACTAAGCTGGTGAGCAGTGTTGGCCGTACACACAACCTTGGTCGGATAACGCGTCAACAACCACCACAACACAAGCCACGACAAAAACGCTGTCTTGCCTACACCGTGGCCCGACTTGATAGCGACCTTGCTGTTATCGCGAACCGCACGCAAAGCATCAGCCTGCCAAGACTGCGGCGTGGCATGAAGAACATGCCTGACGAACATCTCAGGATCGTCGTGCAATTCACGCAGAATCTTCTGAATGTCGTCCAAAGCAAACCTGTTGGATACGGGTTAAAAATAGTGGTGGCTGGCCAGTGTAACGACCAATTCAATCCCGCCTAAGCCTAGGAACCAGCGAGAACCACCGATCTGACGGCTACAGGTGCACGATCACCGTCAGAAGAGAGGGGTATATATAAATAATATCTGCCCCCGCTGTTTTTTGCCGGGGGGGTGTCGGCTCCGATCTGCCGGTTTTCTGCCGCCGATGGCCTAGCCGACGGGATTCCAATCAAATGAAATCAGCAAGTTAGCCGCTGGCACCGATGACAGCCCGCCAATCAATGCACCGATGCCTTGCCTTTTGCTGTCTCTTGTTTGTCGGTTCGCGCGCGTAGCTCTTGCATACCGTCTTGTGTGTTTATTGCCTTCAATGCCTCAATGAAGCTGCCCTGCCCTTCATGCTCTATCGTGACCTTGTCGGTCCAGCCATCCTTGCCTGCCATTCTTGCAGCTGACCATTTCAGCAAATCACCCGCGCCGCGTTTTGCAGCGACCATCTCATGCGTTTGCTTATCGGCATTATGCCAAAGGTCCAGCCCGATTTCCCCGACCAGATAACCATAATGACAGCCGCGCTCAAATTTCGCATCGGCAAGATCTGCGGCAAACTCTTTATCCTGTTTGGCCCACCGATAGATTGTTGACCAGTCCGGCATATGCGGGTCATCCGTAATTGCAGTGTGTGACTCACCCGCTGTTATCCGCTGCAGAAATTCAAGCTTGATTTTCTCTTTGTCTAGCTTGCGTCGGCCCATGCTTCACCCACAAAAAAAGCCCCGTTCGGGGCGCGTTTCTCCATTCGTACCGTATTAAATGCCTATATCGGCGCGCATTGCAATAAGTTTTGATACGTTTTACTGTTGCTTTAACCAATAGTTTATGCTTATATGATAGGCATAGCTACTATCGGAAAGGGAACAGACATGGCTATTCAATCGTTCAAAGACATGGCGCAACGCGCCGACAACGCTGTCGCTCAATGGCGTGACATGCTGGCAGATCATGGTTTTACCGCCGACCAGGCGGATGCCATCTTGCGCCTGTATCAAAAGGGAAACCTTGTAAAGCTTGATTGGGGCATTGGCCGCTATTCCGTCAAGCACGGCGCTTTCCTAGATGCTGACGTTCTCAATCGTGCATTGGAGGCAGCATCATGAAGCCCCGCCTCTTCATCAAGCAACAGTCGCACGTCACAACCTTCAAGGTCCGTGGCAATCCGTTCCGCTATGTGGTCATGCGCAATTCCGACATAGCCCGACACGGCGCGGCCAACGCTATCCGCCAACGTGCAGCGCGTGCCCTTCAAATGGGTTTCCACCATACCGCGCGGCACCAGAACGCAATCGCAGACATTCTTGACGGGGTGACGTCATGATCAACACAACCATGAACATGAACGCGCAGGCTTATGCGCTGATGCATTTCCTATCGACCCAAGAGCCGCACACCGCACGATATCAGGACGGCAAATATCAGATTGATATCCGCTGCAAGCCTTACATGAACGCAAGAGAGCGCGGCTTTGTGCTGGAAATCCGGCAAGGCATTGGACACGACCCGGTTTGCCTAGCGTTTTTTGAGCATCGCAATTCAGATGTATTGTGCTGCATCAGGTGGACCCCAACCTTTCCACGTTGGTCTTACAGCGCAGAAGATATCCCCGAAAGCGTATATCCCGACAAGTGGTCTGTCACAAAGTCATGGGACTACATGGATTTGACCGGCGCTTACAAGTATGTGCTGGACGTCATCCAAGAGGTGTCTGCAACCGACGAGGTGGCGGCATGATTAAGCAAACCGTTTCATGGTGGGAATTTCGCGACGCATTGCGGGGCGACCAATATTGCAATTGGTCAATGGAAGCGATTGAAGCTCTGTTTGATTATCTGGAACAGCTTTCCGATGACATAGGCGAGGACATTGAACTGGATGTTGTCGCCATCCGTTGCGATTGGTCTGAAATCCACATTCAAGAATTGTGGGACGAATATTCGCATGTCTTCGAGAATGAAGGCTTAACCGTTGAGAACGATTCCGACGATTACGACGAACAGCTTCGCATCCTGCAAGAACACACCACGGTTTTAGACATTCGGCGCGACACGCACATGGGCAACGTCGTTTTGCAGGAGTTTTAGCCATGCGTGATTGGATCGAACAGATATGCGCCACGGTCCTCTTTTGGTGCTTCATCATCCTCGCGTATGTGGTGGCAGTCATCGCCACCAATGCGGACCCAAAATATTGGTGATGCCATGCGACGGTTTGAAATTCACATTCAAAACGCCTGCGAGGATTGGACCGATTACAACCTTTATCGGCACGCCTTGCATGACATAACTCTCACCCATTACCGGGCATCGGATACATGGGACGGAATGATTCGACTTGCCAAAACAGCGCAAGCGGATTTCGGGGAAGAACGCCAGCTTTCCCCTTCAATGATTCACAAGTTGGCAACCTTAATCAGTCAAAAGGGAGACTAGACTAATGGCAAAATTCAAAATCATCGACGCGGTTGAAAAGCCAAAAACGCAACGGGCTGGCTTGCAGCTTTACCCGTGGCAGGATGTGGATGTGGGGAAGGGCTTTTTTGTGCCCGACGAAAAGGACAAGAAGCCCATGCGCGGGAACCAGCTTGGCCAGACGGGCAACCAGTGGGCCAAACGCCAAGGCGTTGCGGCGCGCTTTCAATCATTTCGTTACACCATTGACGGGTCAGACGGCGTTTTCGTCCAGCGGGTGGCGTGATGCGGCACCTGATCAAACAGCAAGAAAAGTATCTTGCTGAGATTGACGCGGCGCACCGCTTTGCGTGTCCCGCCTGTCATTCAGAGACAACCAAAGCACAATCACAAGAGTCATGCGCCCATTGTGGCGCTGGCTTGCGTCATGTTGTGCCGCTTGTTGGTCCGCTGTTTATCACAACGCTTGCCGATAACGAGGTGACGACATGACAGAACAAGCAATCATCGAAAGCTTGTCGCCTGATCTGGCGACTATCAGGCTCACAAGGACAATGCTGGAAAAGCACATAATCGACGCCAACGAAAGCGTCCGCAGATTAGCTTTGCTTTGTGGCATTGACTATCAAAACATTGGTGCGGGTGAGAAAATCACCCGTGCTGCAACGCTTCCCGACGGCACCGAAACCGCAATCAACTTTTACAAGACCAAACGCGGCGACAAGCGGGTAAGCATCTCCAAGCTGAAACACCACGCAAGGCCCGACGATCTAGTCGGCATCACCTACCAGACGGCGGGTGGCGACGTGTTTCTGATCATCAATATCACAGCGACGGCAGAACGTCGGAATGAGGTGGCGTAATGACTGATGAAACCAAAAAATTGTGGGTTTTCGACTCTTGGAATTATGTTGAAATTTACGCAACAGATTTGGCCGACGCTGAACGGCAGGCAGACGAGTTTGCGGCAGAAACTGGCGTGGATTTAAGGCTGGTCGATAACTGGGAAGATTATCAACAAGAGGATGCCGAAAGAAACGAGGCAACAACATGACAAAGAAAATAAAACAAAACGGCCCAACAATGGTTAAGGGCATTTTTGCCGTTGGTGGCGTTTCTGCAATCCTTGGCAAGCCAATGTCTGGCGCGACATTTGATTTGGAAATGTTCCGATGGGTGAATGAATCTGGCGATGACGTGGCGCTGGTAATCCAGAATGACGACGATGACGATTTCGAATCTGAGGAAGGTTGGACAATTGTTTGCGATGTGGACAAAGTGTCAGAAGATCAATTGTTGAAAATTGCAGGCTTTTGCAAGATTCGGGGATATGGCTTCATCACGTCTGACTTGTCCGATGCAGTCTGCGACGATTGCAGGGAGAGCGCGCATTAATGAATTCTGCAAGGGAGACAGGAATGAAGTACGTTAACATTCACGGCTTTGACTTTTCAATCGATACAAACGATTGGACACATAGCGATGATGCGGAGAGGGTTTCGGATGACATTTTGGAACAAATGCTGTTGTGGACGCCCGAACAGGCGGCGGAATATCACTTGTTGATGACCAAGGCTAACGAAGGCGAAATTGACTTTGACGATCCAAGACTGCGACCGGTTGACCAAATGTGTGCGGAGTGTGCCAGTAAGGTTCTGGATACATATCTGAACACGTCAGTTATGACGGGTCACAACTACAGCATCCACGCTGTTGAGGGGTGATGGCATGACTGATATGGAGTTTGCAAAGTATTTGCTCGAAACCTTGGCTCCGGATTTACGAGAAGCAGGGCAGACGGCAACCGCTGATGATGTTGAGGATGCTGGTCATCGTCTGTTACATGCGGCGGAAATTGTTCACACGTTAATCGACGCAAACGAGGTGACGACATGAAAGCTTTGTTGAAAATGTCCCAAGTGGACATCACCAACGTCAGATCAGAATTTCATAAGGTCCAGAACATTGTCATCGAAATAGAAAAGGATTTTGATGACGGCTTTGTTGACAGCGAAGAATTGAGGCATTGGAAAGAAAGGTTGAACATTTTGCTTCAAAAAATGACGCCAGAACAACGGTCCCTAGTAATGGATGATTTTGACGAAACGCCGTTGATGTATAGAAAAGTTTTAGCGGTGGTTGAATCTCAAGAGGTGACAAAAAGCTAAAGACGCTTGAACGCATCAACCAACGCATCTAAGGCGAGCCGCATCAAATCTGGCGCGGCTCGTTTGCTTTTGCCGTTCTTTTCCGCCCATTCCGTTGCCATGAGATTGTGACAAGCAATGTCTGCCGCGATGGCATAGAGGTGGGAGCCCATCTCCCGATGTAGTTTCTTCAAGTCTGTGAAGGCATGTGCGGCACGTTCCGATGCCATGCTGTCGCCGGATCCGGCAGGCATGTCAGACATGCGGGACGTGATTCCTTGCTCAAGGCCAGCTTGCCGCCACAAGGCATATAGGCGCATGCCTGCATCATACTGGTCGGGCGTGATCGTGCCGTGTCGCCTGTAATATTCGAGGCTTGTGCCATCGACGACGCGGCGTACCAGCTTTCCCGCTTTCCTTGTTTCCAGCGTTTCAATCTGGTTGTGCTGTCCTCGTTCTGGTGTTGGCAGCACGTCCGCGTTTTCAAAGACCTTTGCTTTGCTTTTTTTCGCCATGCTCCATATCCCTCAAAGCCTCTTTGATTTCTTCCAGTGCCCCAGGATGGTCTGGTGGGAAGCCCCAATTATCGTGCCAGAACCCGGTTTTCAGCCAGTTTCGGATGCGCCCCTTAGCCCGTGAGGTGCGCGTGTCCGCGATATCCTTTGCTTCAAAGGGATCAAGCCAAGCTTCCTGATTGAGCCATGTCAGAGGGCGGCGGAAATATTCATCGCCTTTTCCTTTGCTTCGATGGGCGGTGAGTTGCCCTTCATAGGCTTTGATGATGGTTTCGGGATCTGTCGTCTTGGCAGCGCGGTTGAACTTGATCTTGCACTGCGGTTTCGCCTGCTTGTGAGCGACCAAATTCCAGAATTTATCAAACATCTCACAATCGCTTTTGTGTAGGTCTGTTCTTTGTAAGACACTACTAGAATAGTCTCTTTCTTTTGTTATGTACTGATTTGCCGTATCCGGCAAAACCGTATCCGGTAAATCAGGAAATGGTGGTTTTTGAGGCGTATCATAGACAAAATAGGTGTATGAATTGAATTTTCCCCCGTTTCGCTGTGCATTTTTGATGACATAGCCACGTTCGATCAAACCGGCGATTGTTTGATAGGTTTTGTCCCTGCCCCAGCCAAACCGTTTCATCAGATTTTTGACCGATAGCTGCCAATCGCTTGGCTTTGAGAGCAGATACACCATCATGGCAAGGCACTCGCCCGAAATTTCGGTGTCATTGAGCAAAGCATTGGGAATGACGGTGTAATTTTCCGTGAGCGCGCTTCGGATTATGAGCTTGTCAGTCATTTTCCGGTTCCTCTAGCTCAATCCACCCCCTGCCCTCGCATGTCGGGCACTCGCCGTCGCGTTCTGTGAGGAACCCGCCGTGCATATGGTCGATTACCGGCACCTCAAGCGTTGCTATGCCCTCGCCGTGGCACTCTGGGCACTCCTGCACCTCTTCCCAAATGTTGCAGTACCGCGAGATGCGGATTTTCACCGGGTATTGGTTCTGGATTTTGCCCCTAGTCACTTTTCTGCCCGCGAAGCAGGAAGCAAAAGTCGTCCATGTCCAGAACGACAAGCTCCTTCTGCCTGTCTGCTTTGAGGACAAGTGCGTCGGCGTCTTCCAGCCACTTGTAGATTTGCTTGAAACCGTTTGCGCGAGCTTTGATTTCCAGGGTCCATTCATCGGTTGGCAGCGGATCACCCTTGCGGATCACCACGTCGCCCTTGATGGACGCACCGCCGCTTAGTGGCACCCTGTAGGCATCCAGCCCGTGGGCCTCTAGCTTCTTGCGCGTCTCATTCTCGACGCGATAGCCCTTGTCACGCTGAGACTTGCCCATCTTCCAAGCTCCAATCTGCGCTTGTGACGGCACCCTCAGTCATCTTATGGATGGCAATCATGTGTGCGCCGCTGGGCAAGCTGATGCGATGCACCCATTTCCACACCGACGTATTGCTCACGCCAAGATCACGCCCAAAGGCGGCGATAGATATGTCTTTTTCTGTAAGATACTGATGCAGTGTCATGTCTATGCCTTTCGACCGGCATAAACTAGAGGTTATAGAAAGCTGTTGCAAGCGTATTGAAACTGTGACACTGTGTTTTTAACTACAGGTTGACGCAAGGCAATTTAGAAAGGTAAGAAAATGACGAATCAAAACGCAAGCCGCGCTCTAGCGCATGGTGAAAGCTGGATCAACGGGCCAATGGCCCCGCCACTTGTAAACCGCAGCAATAGAGGCTCGGCAACGGCACCCCCTCTTTGTCTGCTTGGTTCGTTCAATGATGATACACCTTGGCAAAATCAGCCAACTGCGCCGCCACCCTGCTGGCTTATGAAAAGAGAGATTTATGGAGCATCCAAACAACCTAGCTGCGATACGAGCTAAAGCGCGTATCTCGCAGAAAGAGGCCGCTAAACAGGTTGGTGTTAGCCAGCCGGAATATGGCCGGATGGAGTTAGGCCGCAGGAAAATCGGGCATCACATTGAGGCAATCTGCAAGACCTTCAATGTCACAGAAGAAGAAGTATTTGAGGCCCCCGCCCCTGCGGAAATCAAAAACGCAGACGCAGTTTTAAGCGACAGCCGCCTGCCCGTGTATGGAAGACCGGGATTCGGCAAACAACTGCGGTGGACTGAAGAGGCCCAAAAGATGATTATAAAACCGCAAGATTTTGAAAGCACAAGAGACGCATATGCTGTAGTTTGTCCAAACGACTGTATGTGCCCACGTTGCCGCGTTGGTGATATCCTTTACGTAGACCCAAACCATGTGGTCAAACCCGGCGATTTGGTTATCGTCGCACAAAAGGATTCTGACCTTCGTGACATTGTTCATCTAGTTGAAAAACACGGCGATTATTGGACGTTTGAACGCCTTGATCCGGCTGAAACGCTGGATATCAGCATCGAAAATCTCGACAGCGTGCATCCTGTCAGGGCAATAAAATACGTTTAAGCTAACTTATAGACCTTTACTTCAGAGGTATTGGTTGATATAAGCGGGTTTATGTCAGATGTACACCAGCTTCAAGACGAAAAGCGTAGCGATGGGTTGCCGGACTTTGTGGCAGCGCATCGCCTTGCGCCAGAGAGATTGGCAGAACGGCGCACAACTCTGCGCGGTAGTTGCATCAACATCCTAGCTAGTGGCGACTACAAGCGTATAGACCGTCTCTTCAAGGAGAAAACCGGCGAACTAGAGCCGGAAGACCTGTCAGGTAAGTGGCCTATACAGTTTGGCCAGTGTACCGAAATTCTAAATCTCCACACTTTTGAGCAAAAGAACGGCGTCAAGATCGACAGCTATCAGCGTGTCGTGCGCTCCCCTACAGAGCCTTGGATGGCGGCGACATTAGATGGCGCGTTCTACCTTGGTGGCAGGGTTGTCATTGATGCCAAGTGGACCGCTGGCCGTCCGTTTGAGAATGAAGAATGGGCTGACGTACTGCCGAGGATCGTGCGCTATAACACACCGCAACTGCATTGGGGTGCCCGCATCCTGGGGGAGATAGAAGGCAGGCGCATTGAACGCGGTATTCTGTCTATTATTCGCGGTGCGAACCCACCCACAACGCATGTGATTGAACTCAAGCAGTCATATACCGACCATTTGGTCGAGCTTGGCCGCACGTTCATGGAAGGCGTGAAGAAGGGCGAGATGCCCTTCATAGACTTTTCAGAAGAGCCGCCTGTGCCTGTCGAAGAGCGCCAGCCCTATGACATGGAGAAGGACGTGGCCCCTGCACAGCAAAAGGCATGGAAACGGCACGCAGACACATGGCTGCAAACAAAGGGCGCGGCCGACAGCTTCAAGCAGGCAGACAAACAACTCAAGTCGCTGATACCGCGCGATGCCTCTACAGCATCCGGCGCAGGCATCAGTGTGCGCGTTTCTAGCAATGGGGCGAAACGCATCACGGCAGAAGACAAGACGGGAGACACGAAATGACGGAAGAAGAGATTTGGTTTCACGCACACAAATTGAGCAAACAACAGCGGGCCAAAATTGGCATTTTTAACCAGAATGAGCTTGTCAATCAGTTAAAAAAACTAGGCCATGTCAAAAGTCGAGATACGGTGCGCCGCTGGCTAAATGAAGGGAGATTGCCCCACATAAAAGATCCTCGTAAGGGCAAGCGCCAATACAACTTTTACCATTTAGAAACCGTCTTACGAAGCTTTGAAAATAGCGTTGCTGTGCTGTCTGAACACTTTGCCACAGCGCAAAATGGCGATCAGGAGTCAGCACGCAATGAGTGAGTTAGCGAAGGCACTTGCTGCCTACCAGAGCAAAACAGGTGGTGTGGAAGCCGATTCAAAAGGTCAACGCAGCAACTATGCGTCCCTTGGAGAAGTCATCAACAATGTCAAAAGAGCAAACAAGTATGGCCTGACATTCACTCAGGAAGTCGATTTTGAAGGTGACATGATTTTTCTGCGGACAGTGATGATGCACACAAGCGGCGAGGCGCGCATGTCACGCTATCCGCTATTCCCGCCAGACAGAACTAACAGCCAGCAACTTGGTAGCGCGATCACTTACGCCAAGCGTTACGCACTGACTGCGATGTTTGGCACTGAAAAAGGTGTCGATGCAAATATCGAAGATGCGGATGACGATGGCGAAGCCTGTGGGCTGATGCCTATTGATGAAGATGAGGTTCCTCCAAAGCCCGCTGCCAAAACGCCAGTTACAGTCTCCCTGTCTGACGACGCGGGCTACTCCCGTGAGGATGGCTTGAAACCAGCCTCACGGGCTTTTTCTTCCATCGTTGAGAGCGTAGAGCCGCAGGAAGACCCGTTGGTGGCCCAGGTGGCCGCTGTGGACGATCTGACGGCCCTCAAGCGCCTATTCAACGATATGGGCGGCTCACAGATGCCCGATGAAAAACTAGCCATTTTCTCAAACCGACAGAAACAAATCATGCAAGGAGCAAACAGCTAATGGACGATAAGCCAAAGGTACTTCACGGCAAGGACGACATGACGTTCAGCCTTAACGACAAGCGGTCAGATAAGACTGAAGATTGGCAAAACGATTGGTCGGGCATAATCGTCTTTGGCGGTGTCGAATACTATCTGAATGGCTATCAAAAGAACGACGGTTGGATTGCTGGCAAGGTCAAGCCGAAGAAAGAAAAGCCGAATCCTGTCGCTGCAAAGAAGTCGGCAGATGATGATGAAATCCCATTCCTCAAGTAAGCCGCACCCGCTGTTGGCCGTGGTCAACAACGAGGGAATGCTTTTGGTAATCGGGGATCTGAACGCGCAGATGGACATGACACCGAAACAAATGCGGCAACATGCGATGGAGCTTCTAAAGCGTGCCGAAGAAGCAGAAGCCAAGGCCGGTCAGGAATGACCCGTTGCCGGACACATGCAAGCACTGTGGCTGCACGTTTGATTGGCGATATGGCGGGGTTGCCAATGGCCTCAAGGAAAGTTTCTGCGGGCCGCAATGCTGCCATGACAACTATCAGAACGAGCGGACGTGGGAAGAGATGTTGAGAAGGGCACGGGATGGATGACGCAACCGCAATCCTTGAGACAAAGGACTACATCGAACTGCGCGCTGTCATCAAAGTGAACGGCAGAGAAACCGATGTCCATTTTAGCAACAAGCAAGAGCCGACGTGGCGGATTGGCCTTTGCGATCAGGAGACGAAGCAGAACGTCATCCCTGTGATCCGCCGTGTGTACGAAGCTTTGTATCAGGAAGGATATTATGCAAATGACAAAAGAGGGCAGACGTTGGACAGAAGAGCGCCGCAAAGCTCACAGCGAGGCTATGAAGCAGTATCATAAGCGGCGGAAGATCAAAGCGACCCCCAAGCAAGAGGCAAGCTGGTGGCAGCGCCTACTGGCAAAGTTGCTTGGCAAGGCAACAAGCTGATGTTTGCGCCTTACGACAAAGAGAAGTGGAAGTCGTTGAAAAAGCGGCGGATCAAGTTTTTCCTTACTGACATTGGCGCGCGGAACCTGTGGGAAATCTTGTACTTAAATGACCCCCCTAAAGTAAAGCGCGGCGCTAAGTTGAACACCCGCCTCAAGAAAGCAAGGACGGGACTAATTAATGATCTTAGTCGTCAGTATGAATTTCAAACAAAGGCCGATATTTATTACCTAGAGGACCATGAAGTTTATGACTGACTTTTACACACCGCAGGAGCTTGCTGACCGTTGGAAGGTTTCAGCCAAGACGGTTCTGCGGATGGCCGAATCTGGCGATCTTGCCAGTATCCGCGTGGGTAAAAAAATAAGAATACCAGCCCACGCTTTATCAACAGTCGAGGGAGACACGACATGCAGAAATACGAGTACGACGTTGTTCAAAGACAGAGCGACAGAAATTGGGAAATCACTTGGCGACAAAATGGCAAAGCACGATACGCATCAACTGGCACAAAGGATGCGACGCTTGCAAAAGTTTTCCTAGAAACCTTCAAGAAAATTCACCAACCGAAAGACGTTGTGACGATTGGTGAGATTTTGCAGCAATACACGATCAAGTGGTATCAGCCACGCGCCGTGAAGATGAGCCGCCACAATTCAATCATCAAAGCCTTAGACCCGTTATGTGATTGTGATCCGTTAGACCATGAAGCTTTTGAGGAAGCGATTTGGGAATGGAAGCAGGAGCGGATGTTTAAGGTCAAAGAATCTGCTATGGCCCGTGAATTGGCGGTGATGATAGCTGCCTTGAATTGGGCGAATGATCGTGAACGCGGGCGAATGTTAAAAGGCGTGCCATACATACCAAAAAATAAGTACGAGAAGACCTATCGCGTGCGGTGGCTTGATGCTGATGAAAGGGAAAGGTTGCTGGATGCTTTGCCGTCGGTGCCCCTGTATCTGCGCTTGGCAATCGGGATTGCGATTTCAACGGCAGCTAGGAAAACGTCAATCCTTGAGCTTCAGAAGCGACAGATAAAACTGCGTGAAGGGCAGATTGACTTTCAAGCACCAGCGGACGGTAAGCGCAGAAAAGCGCGGCGGGTGTGTGATATCACGGATCTGGTGCGGCCTTGGCTTGAGGAAGCAATGGCTGTGACGCAGACGGGCTACATCATCGAGAGGAATGGCACTCCAATGCCAAACTTTTATGATGACTATCAGCGGTTCATCAAAAGCCTAGATATCGAGAATTTTACGTTCCATGATCTACGCTCAACGTGGGCCGCTGGTGCTGCTTTGGATGGTGTGCCAATGTCACAGATACAAGCTGCTTTGGGGCACTCTTCTGTGCTAATCACTGAAAAGCACTACGCGCAGATTCACCCCGAATATCGTGAGAAAGCACGCGAATATTCCAAAAAGACTTACAAGTCCCGTATGTCCCATATGGAATAACCAAACGACGTTAAGATATTGATTTATAACTTTTTTTCTGGCTCCCTCTCCGCCAGTAATCTTGTTATTTATCAGTATCTTAACTCAATTTTGGAAACGATTTGGAATCAGTCATTTTTTACGGTTCGCAAGAGCGCCTAAACCGGCTTTTCCGATTCGATATCCAAAGCTTGCGCTGATTGAAATATACAGGCAATTCGCAAACCACGGCGGCGTATGTTCGTCAAGGAAGATAAATCCGTTTTTGACATACTCTTGCGTCCACGGCAGGAAGCAGGCCACCAATATTGACCCGAAAATAATTACCCAAAACTCGTCTTTCCAAGAGCCTTCCATTTGCTTGGTAAGCTGTTGCTCCATCAACATGGAGCTTGTGGCCTCGGTCTCGTAAACCTTTGCCTCGGCCTTCTTCATCGCAACCTTGGCTTCGGTCTCTGCCGCCTTAGTTGCTGCTTTGGATTTCAGCCAGCCGCCAAGAAGGTCACTCGCCGGGCCAATTAACGCTTGCCACATGTCCGCTCACCTGTATGCACAATAACTCTTGATTGCCTTCACGCTGGATGTCCGCGTCGATCAGATACGCATGGAAATGGCACTGATCTGCGTCTGGTGCATCAAACAGCGGGACGACGCTGTAGTCGAATGGACCCTTGGCCGTGATAAGCACAAGCATCCAAGCACCGACCTGTACGGCCTCCAAACTGTCAGCCTTTCTCCGACGACAGCCAGACCGCTAGGCTACCCGTCATGGCACCTGTAACCACAGATATCAGCGCACTTTGCTGCGTTGACAGATCCGGCTGGGACAGTGCCCATTCAATGCAACGCACATAAACGCCTGTCATAATCAGCATCATAAAACGCGGTAAAATACGCAATTCCAACATCTTACGCGCAATATCTTCAACCGTCATTTCACCACCCCTTCACGCATCTGGTCGGCCAGCATATTGGCCCTGCCCTTCACTTGCGCTGCCCATCTGGAATCAAGCATCTGAACCGCCGCTTCGGCGTAGTCTCCGGCGTCCATCGCGGCGTGCATCTTTTTGAAGGCATCAAAGCGGTTGCCCATGTTGAAGATCATGTTCATCACAACCATCTGCCGCGCTGGGTCAAGCTTGTGCCAGAAGCCGTATGTCTGCGCCTTCTCTGCAACCCACACCAGATCGTTCTTCAGAAGCATCATGGCTTCCTCATGGCTCACACCACGATCATCGTTCAGCTTGCGGCCTACGCCGATAGTCGGATGGCCCTGCAACGTATCACCAGGCTCGACAGGACGCCCCGTAGCATCGTCATAGACTTGCAGGCGCACGTCCTCATGCTCGGCAAGCTGTTCAGCAAGCCGGTCCAGAAAGCTATCACTCAAGACATCTTCTCCTTAATGGCTTTTAGCACCTCGCGCACCGTTGGCGGGCGCTCTACGTTGGGCTTGTATTTGCATTGAAACTCGGTCGGATACCACTCGCCTCGACGCAGATGCAGCACGTCTTGGGTAAAGTTTGGCCCGCGATAAATGCAAATGCGCTCTTGGTCGATCACCTCGCAACCGACAAGCCGACAGGTCACATATTCTGGATCACCGGCACGCGCAGAATGTGACTTGAGCAACAGCACGAAAGCTGTCAGTACCGCCAAGCCAGCGCCGATCATTATTGTCCACGCCACAATCTCTACAAACTTGCGCCTGCGCTCTCGCTGCCGATACAGCGTTTCCTTCCTGCGCTTTCTGATCTGCCCTTCCATACGCACAAGCTCATCCCACTTGGACTTGCCTAGCGTGAGGCTGATCCATTGCTGTAGCTCATAGCGTTGCTGTTGTGCCTTTTGCTTGTTGGCAAATGCAGTGACGGCCTCTTGCTCTACGCTTTGACCGGCGAACAGCTTCTTGAAGATGGGCGGGTTCTTAGCTTCCTTTTCTGCCTGATCTAAGTCAGACAGCGCACCCATCCAGCGTGACAGATCACTTGCCATCGACTCCAAGTCGCGGCCTATGGCAAACCCTTTCTTCAACGCAGAAAAAGCCGCCGAAGCGGTTGCCATTGCTGATACGGGGTCCATTCAGTAGACCTTCACCTTGTCGGGGTTGATTTGCTTTGGAAGGCAATACGAATTTATCCCCTTCGATTGCCGCGCGATGCGGACCGAAAAAGACAGACATTCATCTAGATTTCTGAAATACAGATCGTTTGAAACCAGCTTGCCGTCGAGGAAAACGAACAACAAGAAGGCGTGGATCACTGCCCCAGCAAAACGCCTACGAGCAGGACAATGGTGGTGCCGGCTGTGCCGATCATAATCGTCTCGATGCGCTTGATGCGCAGGATGGTTTCCTTCCAGCGTTCAGCGCACACCGCCTCATGGGTGTCGATCTGTGCTTGGACGGATGCAGCGGTGGGCTTGCTCATCAGTCGGCGTCCTCAATCGTCAAGTCACCGGCTGCGACCGCTTCCATAAGTAGCTGGTAATCAGCATTGCCCGGACGTATTGGAACCTGATACACGATTACTCCGCCATCTTCCTCAATGCGGATAGAGCCGTTGCCTGTTTCTAAAAGTCCAGACTGATATTGCGCCAACGTAATGTTGTCTAAATTCATTTCTATAACTCCGCACTAAAGACGATGATGTTGTCAGCTATGTTGCCGGTTGCGTATCGACAGTGTGCGCCTTCACCACCAGAAAAACTCGCGCTGCCAACACTGAAGCAACCTTTAAGATTACCACTTATAGTTGCAATGTAACTCATCGCAGTTACGTTATGGGTTGTAACACCACCGTTATGATAAGCCTGTTCAATCGCACTCGCTGTAGATGTTACTGCCAGCGTCGGGATATCTCTCATAGGCACTGGGAAATCAGCCCAATAGACGCCACTGCTGCTAGAATGACACTCACCATTAGCGATTGTAGTTCCATCAGCAGCACTCACGCTGTCATTGCGTGGCACATATGTGTAGCGGAGGCATCTGTTATACTCATCGCCAAACGACCGATGCTCAAACGGCGTGGCGGTCTCGCCTACCTCAAGCTGGACGCCGGTTATTTGAAATGTTTCGCCGGTAGCATTACCCAAATCAATGGTTCCAAGGTACTTATCGACATTGTTTTGATTAGCCCAAGTGGTCTGCTCAGACCCGCCACTAAACGAGGAGCCAGCGTTTAGCCAAAACGCAGCATCCAGCCCCATCGTGTTGTCGTTGTTGATAGCCCCGCTGGCGTCTCCCGGTGCGGTAACAGTTTTATACTCCCAAGTATTGGCAGATGAGATTGTTACATTTTTACTGAACAATCGCGTTCCCGCACCACTATCGAAAGAGCGAAGAACATAGGTAAAAGTCCCTGTTTTTGAAGATTTCACATAAAATGAAATCGTTGTGGACAACGCGCCAGATGAACCATAGTCAAGGTGCTGAACATTCTGACCCTCCGTAATAAATCTAAGCTGAAGATAATCCCCCGCTGCTGGCGAACTGTCGGCAGTTGTGCATGTCAGCTTGTAAGAGTTTGAAAAACCATCCGGAGCATCTGTAGACTGCTCGACTGTCCATGTTCCCAAGCCAGAGGGTTGAGTCTTGATGCGGTCTGGCCCCCCGTAACTCCCAGAGGTTATGCCTGTCACGCTTCCGCGCTGCGCCACCTGCATCGCACCGTTGATAATCAGGTTTCTGTTGCCATACGGAGCGTGCCATGCAAGCGTGCCGCTTCCATTAGTTACTAGCGTCTGACCGCTTTCACCGTCCCCATCAGGGAGCGTGAATGTCACCGTCGTCGTCACTGCGTTTGGCGCTTGAAACTTGATTGACGCGCTGGCGTCATCGTCTGCAAGGCTCAAAACATTGATGCCATTTGTGCCTTCTGCAAACTCTTTTAGATGACTCATAACCTCCCGCACCGCGTTGTTCAAATCTGATGGGAGGCAAGAGTTTTCTGCAAGGTTTACATCGCCCACAACCGTATTGTTGGCAGCGGTAGCGTCGTATTCTGTGAGTTTGTCTTTAGCCACTTTATGCCTCCAATGCGGTTACGCGCGCCTTGAGCGCAGTCATTTCAGTTTCAAATGTTTCAATCTTAGCAATGCTTTCCTTCAGCGCAGCGCAAAGCAAAGGCACTAGCTTGGATTGATCAATCCCTTGCATGACAGGGTTGCCGTCGTCGTCCACCTCGTTGTGGGTGCCGGTGACTGCTTCTGGTACGACTGCCTGTGCCTCATGAGCGAGGAAGCCATCGACGGTCGTGTCGGCGTCTGCGATGAAATTAAACCGCTTCGGTGCCAGTGCCTTCACACGGTCGATGGCGCCAACCATGTCGGCTATGTTTTCTTTGAGGCGGTAGTCTGACGATGTGTTGAAAGCTGTGCTGGAACCATTCGTGACGATTGAGCCAACACGACCATTCGGGTTTGAAAATCCTAAGTGCGTGTTCGCCGATGTGCTTGTTGTTCCTGTCAAGATTTCGTGCGGATGGATTTTGATAGAGTTTGTGCTGCCGTCTTCGGCAAAACTAGTTGAGCCGACTAAAACTGTGCCGCTGGTGTCAATGGTCACAGCAGTAGAACCGCCGCCGTGCTTGAAGCTCAAAGCACCACCGGATGTGCCGAAGATTCTTGGACTACCGTTATCGCTACCCCACGAAATGCCGTATCCATTTTGCGTGAATACAAGGTCGTTGGTTTTAGCCAATGTCAGTTGGCTTACAGGGCTGCTCGTTCCGATGCCCACGTTGCCGCTGCTGTCGACGCGCATCCGCTCAGAGCCATTTGTTTCAAACGTGATTTCACCGTTGTTGTCGCTAGTTTCAGCAACTATTTTTGTTGTACGATTGACAGTTCCAAATTTCATCCCCAGACGAAAATCTGAACCAGTTTGGAATTGCGCTCCAATAAAGTTATCAGCCCAGCCTACGGTAATGTCGCCGTTCTGCACTTGAAGCATTGCATCAGGTGAGGTTGTGTTGATACCCACACGGTTATTGCTGCTGTCCACCTTGAGCGTGTTGGTGTCTACCGTCAGATCACCCGCAACCGTTAGGCTGTCAGCCGCTGGCGTCTCAAGATTGACCGCGCCGGTACTGACGTTCTTTAGGTCCACCATAAGCTCGCGAATAGCGTTGTTAATTCCACTCGCGGGGCAGTTTTCATCTATGTTGACGGACTGAATGTCAGTGTTCGATCCAGCCGTTGCGCTGAAATCGCGGATGCTGTTTTTTGCCATTTGAACCTCTGTTAGTCAGCGCCAAGAAGACCGGGTAAAGCTATTCCTGTTGCAGGCATTGCTGGGTCTATCAGCAATCTGCGAACGGGCGGCAAGGTGCCTGCCACTCCGCGTGACACGGGGCGATACACCTCACTCAGAAGGCCAAGCCCAAGTGCCTTGCCCACTTCGACAGGATTAGTCGCAGATTGAAGACGGATTGCTGTGCCGCTATCAGCAATGCTTTGCAGTACATTCTCGCCAGCCTTTGCCAAAGGCTGCATAAAAGCTTCGCCTGCCGCAAACACCGACTCCGGTGACTTTTGCCTAGCTGCGGCGCGTAGTTGTGCCGGTGTGAAAATCTCACCCCTCTTGGCCGCTGCCGTGCGATTCACGACAAACTTGGCGTAGCCACGCTTATATTTAGCGTAATCTTCCTTTGCCTTCGGCGTCGTGCCATTCAAGTTTTTGCGGAGTACATCACGCGCTTCTTGCAAGAAAATGCGGATTTCATTGTTGCTGGTATTTCTGATTTTTGTTGCAAAGTCGCTATCAATGGCTTGAAAGGTTTTACCGTCCAGTTTGTTGCTTGTCACACCTTGGGCGCGAGCGTTCATAGCATTGAGGAATGTTTCGATTTCATCTCTGACAGCCGGGGCAAGGGTGTCGGTTTTCTTATTAAAAAGGTCTTGAATTTCTACTGTAGATTTCAGCTTGTCCAACTCAAGGTTTGGCAGGAGGCGGTCAAGCTCTTCATTAAATTGACGCCGTGTGAAGTCAAAAGCATTTTCTGGCGCAATCTTTTTCAAAGCGCCTGTTTTGCCAATCTCGTCTAACGCCTCTTGAAACGCTGCGCTGGTAAACTCAGGAACCGCCTCTCGCTGTGCCGCTTTAACACCTGGGCCAAGTATCGGCAGGCTACTAAGGCCATAGTTTTCTGCAAAACCCAAAAGACTGCTAGGTTGCTGTTGACCCATAGTCAGCTTCACACCTTTGTCCATCAACTCCTGCGCGTCTGCCGTCCGTTCTCCAAAACCAATCTTTCTCGCGGCACCACCTACAGCGCCGGTCAGCGCCGCACCTGTAGCGCCGCCCAGCACGGCAGATCCGGCTTGGTCAACAACGTCACCCTCTCCTGCGCCAGCGCCATAAATCGCACCCTCGACGCCCGCACGCCTAGTGGCAGCACCTAGCCCTTTGCCAGCGAGAGCGGCTCCTGTGCGCGCCAAGCCTGCGCCACCTATAAGTGCTGTAGGCAGTGAGGCAATGATTTCTGTGACATACGCTGCAAGCGGATCATCTTTTCTGAAATCGTCTAGGTTCTTGCGGGCTTTATCTCTTGCTTCCGTGTAAGCTTCAGTGAAGGGTTTGCCTTCTGTTGCCGCGTCGTAAATGCCTCTGAACAGACCAGCGGCTTCATCAGAAAACCCAAACATAACGCCCTGCATAGCTGCACGGGCAAAGTCCATGGGGTCAGTGCCGCTTTGTTCTACGTTAGATGTTGCAGTGCGGGTGCCTCGCTCTCTTGCCACAACCTGATTGACTAAATCTTGCTGTTCACGCTCTGACAGTGTTGCAAAGTTATCGTCAAACTCAACAATGCCAACGCCGTCAACTCTAACGCGCACGCCCATCAGTCAGCCCCCTCTATGATTGTGTAAGAGGTGTCGCCAGCGGATGATTGTAACGTGCCGCTTTGCCTTTGAAGCATGTTAGGCACCTGTTCTCGTAATGGTTCGCCACGACGAAGAAGTTGGTCATTCAAGAAGTTGATAGAGTCATCATAACGCTGATAACGGCTTCTATAGATTTCCTTAATTCTAGCGGCAACCACCTCTGGGTTTTGCATTGCATTGATATCGCCGCCAAGGGCAGAAAGTACGCGCAACGCATCTTGTTCAGTCATCACGCCACCGCCGACAACATCCAAACGAGATGCACCGAGGAGACCTTGTAGCTGACTCACGCTTAATCTTTGCGAAAGCTGTTCAGGCGTAAGTTTCAAATCTGGGTCATCACTTGCAAGGAATGATTTAATGTCAGCAACAAACTTGTCAGCTATTCCTTTGTAACCAAAATTCCGACCTTCCTGTGAAGTCAGATAATTTTGCAGTTTTCGCAGTGAAATTTCATGCTCAGTCACGTCGTTAATAAGCGTTTTGAGACCTCTAGCATCCATGAAATCTCGGCTATAAATGCTTTTAACAGATGGTTCCGCATCTGCTGGCATTGGGACAATTTCACCATTTGGTTTGCTTAACTTGAACTGCCCGGTAGTTGGGTCAAAAATGGCCTCTCCTAAATATTCATTGGTGCCAACTCTCTTCATTGCACCAGCTTTTTCAAATCCGCGCTGTGTGACTTTGTTAAGCTTATCCATCTCATTCTGTTGCTTGAGCATAGCTTCAATGCCCATGCCGACAGCCTGACCTGTGCCTACTGGTCTTGTCTGTGGCCCACCGGCTTGTAGCAACGCGGCAGCGCCAGCAAGGTTTCGACGGGTGCGCGGATCTTCAAAGCTTGTGCCAAAGAAATCACTGAACAAACCTGTCTGTGGCTGTGAAGCGGGAGCGGTCTGTCCCGGCGCTACGCTTAGTAAGCCTTGAGCTTGTGCCATATCCATCACTGGTGCCGCTGGCATCGGCGCTGGTGCGGGGGTTGCGGGCAAAGCAGGCGTCGGTACTACAGGCTGTGCGGCCACCGTTGCAGGGACAGCGGTAGCCGTCGGGGACACGGGCTGTGCGCTCAAAAGGCCGGGTGCAAACATTGGCTGCTGAAATCCCAGAAGGTCAGCACCGATAATGAGATTGTCTACAGGACGAACCATCTATGCCCCCATCAAGCCAAGAAGACCGCCGCCGATTGCGCCGTACATTGGATTGAAGCCAGCCATGCTACCAAGCTGCGCTCCGCTTAGAGCGCCGCCTAAGCCACTAGCCAGCGGGTTGCGGAACACTGGCTGGATTGACTGACTGCCGACAGTGCCGCCACCGACAAGCGCGAGGTAGTTGTTCAGCTTTTGGGCGTCGATGTTTTGCTCAAAGTTGAATCTGTTGACTGCGTCAGCCAATTCACTTTGCGCCTGCTGTTCGCGTGCGCTACCAACCTGTGCAAGCTGTTGCAGATCAAGGTTCTGCACTTGCGGTGCTTGTGATATCGCCGCCTGTTGCGCCCTCAATGCTGCCGGGGCCAAGGCAGATGCAAGTGCTTGCTGGTTTGCACCAGATCCGTACCGCCCTGCTTTGGCGAACTGGCTCTGCACCGTGTCAATGACAGGCTTGAAAGCCGCAGACAGAAGCGGGTTTGTGCCCATAAGGTTTTGCTGCACAACGCCCTGCGTTTGCGCTGTCAGACTGTCAGGGGCAAGGGCGCGGTCTCGCACACCCGTCAGTGCCAACTCGCTCTCTGGTGAAAAGCCGACAACGGTAGAGCCGGGGAAATATCCCGGCATGTCTGACATGAATTGGTCTTTTGCTTCGGCAAGGCCAAACTCTAAGAACGGCTTTGCATAGGCAGGCGGCTCGACTTGTGTATTGATACTTTGCGCGCCACCGCCGCCACCACCTTTACCCATAATATTTGACTCCTACTGTTGCCACGTCGTCATAACCGGACAACGCTCTAATCCAGCCACGCCTGCCAACTATCTCGCAGGCTTTACAGCCCCATGTTTTTGACCACTCAATCGCATCCCTTTCGATGTCTTTTAGAGTGTCCAAATCCCCGCCAGCCAACCAGAAACGCAGTGTGCGCCGACGTGGGTATTCAATGATTTCTGTCACCAGGCCCGCGTCCTGTGCGTGCCAAAATTGTGCGTCACCCTTGCGGACAACCTCTGCAACATCGTCAAGCGTGTGAGAGTGACCGCTATATGCCAGTGCTGCGTTGATGAAAGGCGCACAGTTCCGCCACTTATCCCAAAATTGCATATCCGAATGATCTGTCGGCTTGTGAATTGTTCGCGTGGGTAACGGTGAAGGACTGCTTGTTTCTTGCGCTGACAAAGATTGTTCCATTCCCTACCTCTGTTGCCGCATTGGCCGTGGTCGGCATCAACAAGATGATGCTCTGCTTGCCAGCACGGAAATCAGTGACAACCGTGGATGCTGCGCTGGTGGCGCATGTAAAGCTGCCAGTGCTGTTGACCTTGCCATCAAGGATATTGTTAACGACTTGGCTGATCTGCCGTGGGTTCGTCGCCTCGCTTGGTAACGGCTGAAAGTTAGCGTCTACCAATGGATTGACCTTCGATGTCTACGCCTTGAGCAAAGTCCCAATTACCGCTGATGTTCATGCGGACACGGTGAAAACGCCCCTGTGATCTGTGCTGACAAAAGCCCTCGTCTGTCAGTGAGGCGGCTGTATCAAAGCTCACATCGTCGTCCTGACGGTCCCGCGCCCCGACTTGCATGGTGACGCTGCCGTCACGGAAATACGGCACTGTTCTTGTCACAAGCGAGTGACGCCCCACATTGATAGGGTACTCACCTGTTTCAATCGTGCCAGCGAGGGTGCTGCCCGTGAAACTGTGTATCTTTTTATCAACGCTGCCACCGAAGAAGAACGTGCCACCCTTGTAGAGCGCACTATCTAGCGGTGCTGGCAGGCTATCTAGATTGGCGGCAAGGTTGTCCAAGTCTTCAAGCGTGTAAGCCGGTGTGAAGAGCGGTGCTATAAGCTCTGCCCTCACCTCAAGCAGTGACCATTTCTGAATGGCGTAGTTGTAGACCAGTATCTTGTCCGGCGTGTCGTCTGTGGCATTTGCCGAGACATATGACCAAGCGACAAGCTGGTTTGACGGATCGACAGCACAGGACATCTTGTCGGTGTGCGCGTCGTCAAAGTCTTTCAAAAAGAACTCGTTGACCTTCTCCGCACCGATTGGCTGGCTCTGTTTGCCATCGAAGGCGAAGAAACCATCTTGTGCGAGGTAGAATGTCAGCCCGCCAACCCGTGCCACACTGTTTGGGAACGAACAGCCGCGCGATGTCTCAACCATGTTGATCTGATAGATCAGCGGCGCACCAACATAATAGGCCACGGCGATGCCGCGTTCCATGAGGATGGTCGCTTGCTCACCGCCTGTCAGCCCTGTGATAGCTCCTGCGTCACCGCCGAATACATCTTGAAAGTCAGCTTGATTGGTGCCGACAGTCCATGATGTTTCGTCATTGATGCCCGACCAGCGTACACGGAACGGCACCCTGCCCGACCCCTCGTCAATGTTTGCAGTCCACACCTGATCGCGCACAACGGCCAAGAAGTCAGCCTTTGGCGGGGAGCCAGCAAGGTTGCTGAACACTGTGTCAGATCCGAGCGCAAACTTTTGTAGCTCTTCACCAGTGCCGCCCGCTGCTATGACGGTTGAGCCAAACTGAACAAAGCGCCACCGCTCTGCACCTGTCAGATCATATGCCGGTGAGCCTGACTTGCTCTTGTCGTCCAGATTGCTGGTAGACTGATTGAATTTGTAGAGCTTGCCTGCATCACCAGCGAACAGAGATACATTAGCGGCTGTGTCCTTTGCTGCGAACAAGCCCCGAATCCTGTCGGTTGCCGCGTTGCTGAATGATACGAAGCTTGGGAAGCTGCGATACCCTTCTGCCGCTGGCACTACGTTTGTTGCCGTTGTCACCCCAGGATTGTTTAGTGGTGGCTGATCCGGTAGCCATTCGCCGTACTTAATCATTGCGTCAGCCAATCCCTAGTATTGCCGGTTTGCGTAGCCCAAACCTCTGTGCCAGCCGTTTGCTCTGTCCACGTCTCGTCGCCAACAGATACAATCGTCCAATCCTCGCCCGGTATCTTGGCAATGACGACGGCGGTAACTGTTGCCGTGGCCGCTGCCGCACCGCTGAACACTGCAATGGTTGACCCACTTGCCGAGATGGCTGCGCCTGCATTGGCCGAGAAGGCCAAGACTCTGACCCCGGTAGCCGTGCCACTTGCCGTCACAGAAGCGGCGGCAGAGGCAGTGCGGATGCGACCCGCAACATTAGTGGCCGTGACAGCCACAGTTGCGGATGCGCTCATGCGTGCAATGAACGATGCCGTGGCGGCAAATGTTACAGCGCCGGTTACAGATGCACTTACGCCGCGAATACGGGTGAACGCATTGGTCGCCGTGACCGCAATGTTTGCTGCGGCCTGCGCCAGTACCGGCACCTGTATTGTGGCCGTGCCTGTAACAGCGACATTGGCTGTGGCGGCGGCAGACGTAACATCAAACGCGGGGATGCTGTCGAGATTGCCGTAGACATCCAGCGCGTCGAGGTTGCTAATCAGATCGTCAAGCTCGTCCATCGTAAACTGACGAGTGAAGTCTAGTCTGATTAGTACGTCGTCATCGTCCAGACTGCCGACAATGCTATCAAGCGGCGTCGTGATTTCATCTAGGTTTGGCTTTGCGATAGCCATTGTTATGCGGCGGTAATGTCCAGATCACCGACTGCGATTTTCAGTACATCCCCCGAGGTTATGGTCTTGGCAGATGTGAAGGATCCGCTTACCAACATATTCCCAGAGGATGAGGCATCGAACAAAGCCCAATGGCTTACGCTACCCCAATTCCCTGTGGCTGCTGCAAACTCAATCGCCGCATCATTTGACATGGTGCCGCTGGCTGCATTGCCAAAAGAAACAGCTACACGGCTATAGTTGTTGCCGGTAAGCTCTGTGCCACTTGCGTCGTCGTTGAAAGCGCCGGTAGACAGGCCAAGATACACAGCCGATGGTGCAGTGAAGGTTGCATTAGCGCCAAGAACATCCAGCACCTTGTTCTCAGCGTAGTCAGAAAGTGCAGACATTTTTAGCTCCTATGATGATGCCGATGCGTTTTGCCGCTGGTAGATGCTTGTCATTTGCAGCGTTCCAGTGCCGTAGTGTGCGCGTTGCTCGTCTTTCTTGATTTCTTCAATCGCGCGGGTGAATTTCTGGTCATAGACTTGCGCCCTGCCGTCATCCATCAAGTACATGTATGCCTCGACCAGAGCGCCGTTGAGATAGGCGTCGGGGTGGCGTGACAGGATGGTGTTTGTGGCGTTTGTGTCAGACAGTGCTGTGATACTGCCGATGTAGATGATTTCGGCTGTGTAAGCGGAATCAGGTATCGGGCGAAACTTAATCTCGCTGCCGACAATGCTGTATGCCTGCGGCTTGCCCGTGCTGCCACCAAAGTCAGAGTCGAGCGCCGTTGGTGAGCGATATTCCAGAACAGTGTTTGGGCTAGTGTTCAGCTTGACCTGACGCACCTCACGCAAGTCCGTCGGCAGTGCTACAAACTCGTCGCCTACAACCAGTGTGGCGTTGGCCCGCTTTTCCTGGCTTCTACTCTCAAGCTCACGGGACAGACGTGCCTCTGCAAGCGAGATGAAGTCGGGTATCTGCGTTGTCAGATCAGTGCGTGCCAGAAAGTTGGCAACGGCTGTCTTCAACTCTGTGTAGGTTGTGATGCTCATATGTTGCCACCACCCGATCTGAAATAACGATTGTCATAGTCATTCAGCCATTTACGCCACGCCTTCGGGTTATCGCGTGGTTCGCCAAACTTTTGTCTAAGCTGTAAATAAATGATGTTGGGGATGTCGGCGACCTTCTGCCAATGCGCCTGTGTATTGCCCTGCAAAGATCCCTTCTGATAGGCGTTTTGCTGCAACTTGTTGCTTTCCAGCACATGCTTGAAATGCTGCTTTTGCTCTATCGTCCAGCCACCCTCTGGATTGTCGTGCATCCAGATTTCTTTGCCAGCCTCACGGTCATACTTGAGAAGACGTTTTGTCATGTTTGCCCCAATAAAAAAGGGCGACCGAAGCCGCCCTCTTTCTGGTTGTGTGGTTAGGTGTTAGCTGCCGTTCAATCCAAACACGACAGCGTGTGCCTTCGGTGCTTTGACCTTGAGCGCCCACTCAATGATGATCTGCGTTTTGTCTGCGTCACCGCTGGAACCAATCTCGTTCTCCGAGAAGTTGCGTCCAGTGAGTGTCGAGAGGCACACAAAGTTAGGATCAATGAGGAAGATGCGGTCATTGCCCATGAAGCGTGTCGGCGTGATGTCGAGCGTACCAAAGTCGTTGAGGTACACCGCAGTAGAACCAACAAATGTCGGTGCCTTGCCTTCGGTCATGTTGACCTGATTGGTGACAAGATTGGTGCCGCTCTGCGTCAGATCAGAGATGTTCGCCCTGTTCGTGGCAGAACATACAAGCAACGAAGGGTTGCCGCCGTCGGTCCATGCTGCCTGCATGGCTGTGTCAATGCGTGCAAGTGTCAGCGCATGTGCAGTGCCCGTGGTGTCGGCAGTGTCAGTACCATCACCAGTTGCAAAGCCCATGTCAGACGGCTTGTCACCGTTTGTCATCCACGTCAGAAGCGATGCAGACTTACGCGGCTCAGAGGCAGAACGTGCGACGTTGGTGTTGGTAATCATACCTTCTACGTCACGACGAAGCTCAAGTCCTTTAAGCACGCGCTGGTATGCTACTTCACGATCACGCCCGGCTTTATCTACTGCATCCAGCGTTTTGGATACGATGAAGCCTTTCTGTGAGATCTGGTGATAGTTACCAAGACGTGCAGTAGCAGTGACGCCAGTGTCACTCATGTCAGCACCCTCGTTGACGTGATTGCTTTCATTCACGCTTGCGAGTTCTTGTGTCTGCCATTCGGTGAAAATGCCTGTAGAGGTTTCTTTTTCTACAGAAGAAAATACTGGGGTTTCATCAGAGTCCACTTTGTAGATGATGTCTGCAAGGGTCTCTCTTTCACCCACAGCGGTAGCGGTGGTGGCGGTTGCCATGATGGCCTCCTTTTAGTTGCCAGATTGAATGAGATAATCGACTGCGTTCTTGAAGCTTGGTGCTTTGTCGAACGCTGCACGACGCTTGCGCCGCGCACTTGCTTGGACTTCTTTCTTCGTGCGGGGAGTGCCAGCCTTTGGTGTTTTTGGTGCTGCACGAACCTTCTTCTTAGCTGTCTTCGCTTGATCGCTGATCTTGCTCAACTGCCATGAATCGTACAGCGCCTTGATGGCACGATGGTCTGACGCCTGATTGATTTCCTCTTGAGTATATCCATACTCTTTCACAGCAAAATCAATGAGTTCAGCGCGTTCTGTCTGGCGAACACCTTCGTCTCGCCATTGAGGTATCTTGTCGAGCATCAGTTCCGATTGCTGGCCCAGATGTGTCTTCCACAACTCGACTTGCTCGGCTTGCTGCTCTCGACCAATACGCTCGTTCTCTGCGCTGATCTGCTTCTTGCGTTCTTGCAAACGCTGATTGTCAGTCCATCTCCTGGCGTATTCATCCGCCGGAAGCGTTTCTCGCAATTCGTCCCAATTTGGTTCAGCACTTGTCTGTTCCAAGTATTGGAGGACTTGCTGTAGTCCTTGCTGGTATGCGTCACGCTCTTGCGCGGTCTGCGCCCGCTCTGCCTCTAGGGCTTTGCGCTCTTCAGCGTTCTTCTGCATACCTTTTGTAAAAGCCGATTGACGTTGATAGCCTTTGGCAGCTTCCTCTAGCGTCACCTCAAATGTCTCTCCATCTACAGTGACGGAGACCATTTCCGGTTGCTGTTGGTCCTCACCTTCAGCGTCTTCCTCGTCTTCGACATCACCTTCCTCGGCGTCGTCTTCCTCAAACTCAGCTTCGGCTTCTGCCTCTACCTCGTCCTCGGTCGTCTCTTCCTCGGTAGGCTCTGGAGCATCATCTTCGATCAACTCCTGTGGGGCTTCCTCACTCACCGTTTCCGCTTCTGGCGGGGGTGTCATGAGTAGTCCCTGCGCTTCCGCAAACGAAAGCTGCGTGCTGGTTCCTTGCGGATTGTCAGCCATAATTTCTAACCTCTTTGTTGGTTGTCCAGATTGACCTGTGCAATCTTCCCGCTCTCAACCACGGTCTTGAAATGACCGCGCAGTGCGTTCAGTGCTTGCAACAGATGAAAGATCCGCTCGCGGTTCTCTGTGTCCGCGACGGCTGTGTTCTTCCACGCATCTATGAAATCGGCCTCTAGCTTCTCGAAAGCCTCGACCACTAACGGCTCACGCAAAAACGCTTCGGTTTTTGCTGCCCGATCTATCTCGTCCCGCCAGTTTGCACCCGACATTAGAGAAGCGTGTAACCTGTCAGATTAGGGGGGCGCTGGAAAAAGGACGGGCGCACCGCAAAGCTCTGGGTGAACGCACGATTTGCAGCATCAAAGTCAAAGCCACTCGGAAGGTTTGCAGGCGCATCGTCAAGCGATGTGCGGCGAAAGAACATGTCGCCAGCGGGTCGGGAGGAATCCCCACCAGTGCCATTGTCCGCCTGCAACTCTCGCTTTGTCTTGCGACGGCACGCCTGCAAATCTTCGTCAAACACATAACCATCTGGACACTGGCTGCGGCCCGTCAGCGGGTTTGTAACAGGCGGGACGGTGTCCTCGTCGTCGTCACTGCCGCCGCCTACGCTTTGATTGATAGGATCTGTGCCCGTGAGACGACCAAACTGGTCACGATAACCAGTGAGGCGTCCCGCAGCGTTGTAGACCGGAGAAAACAGGTTTGGGTCGCTTATAAATAAATCATAAGCCTCGCTCCCACGATCACCGATTCTGGTGTTCATACCATCTATGAACCGTTGATTCATAAACCTAGTAGCGCCACCAAGAAGACCAGAAGCGTTGTTAATATTGTTTTGCGCCGCACCTACCGCGTCATTTAGCATGGCTTGATAGGCGTCAAAGCCTGCCTGCCTCTGGTCTAGGCCCATAGCACGGTCAGATTCTTGCTGTCGAAAACGCTCTACCGCCGTAGTGCCAAGCACCGGCCCATCAGCTAAATCTCCAAAGTAAGACGCATCGTCAGAGATTATGTCACCAGAATTTGTGTCAAACACCTCTCCACCAACGCCAGTTATCGATGAAGGGGCACCAGAGGTTGCAACGGTGCCTAGATTCACTGGCTGTGGAGGAAACGCCACATTGGATATGGCTTGCTGCACAGGCCGCGTACCCGCAAGCATGGCGGTTTCAGTATCAATATACTGCTGCATCTGACCCTGCGGGGCGGCAGAGGCTACATCCAAAATGTTCTGGGTCGCTTGTATCAGCGTGTCATTATCATCATCATTCTGATTGAAGCTCGGCGCATAGGAATAATTTCCAATATTACCGCCTGACTGCTGGATCGCCGCCGCTGCAATATCCTGTTGCAGATCTTCGTCCAAATCCTCATCGCTAACATCGTCTGCACCACTGCCAAAGCAATACAGGCGCGACTGTATGCGCCGCTCCATGTCAAATCGGTCAAGAAACTTTTGCTCTAACATGCCCTGCTCTACCTCGTTCTCGCCGGTAGTAATGCCCGCGAACACCCTTGCCTAACTCGTCACCAAACTTGGCGCGTAGCTGCAACGCCATCCACGGCGTGTCACCGTATGGCGCTATGAAATCTGCAAAGAAGATGTTCTCACCTGATTTCCACTCGCTCGGAGCTACAGCACGCTCACCGCGCAACAACTCAAGCAGAATGTCATCACCAACAAATGCCCAGGTAGCAAACCCCACCATGCGGCCATCTCTCTGAAACGCCATTGCCTGCTTCAAGCTCATGGGCTTGATAAACTGACGCTTGAGACGCGCCATCGTCCAATCTTCGTAGGTGTTGGACGTGGCTAAAAACTGGCAAAGATCGCCAAACGAAATCATGCGCGCGGTAAGTTCGTGCTGATAGATGAACCGGCGGCTGCGGCCCGCACTCTAAGCTCTGCCTCTGCGGCCAACTCTTGGCGACGTAGCTCTAGCTCTGCGGCCATCTTCTCACGCTTGAGAGCGATTTCTTGCTCTGCCTCAAACCGCTTTAGCTCAAACTCTTGCTGGATACGCATCATCTCTGGATCGTTAGACTGTTGCTGGGCTTGCTGCGCCTGTGCAGCTTGTGCCTGACTGACAGCCTGCGGCGTGCCAAAGAACCGCGCTGTGTCTTTGAACCCACCAATCTCAACGATTTCCTGCAACATGGCAGCGTATTGCGACAGGCTGCACAACGGATTGTCCGGCCCTAGCTGGCTGATGATCGTCTTGCCCTCGGCCATCATCGCTTGGATGAAAGCAATCTTCTGTTCATCGTCTGCCGTGCCAAGCCCGACATTGACGATCACGTCAAACTCGCTGTCAAACTCACGCGGGTCCACAGGAACGTAAGTGTTCCGCAAGCGCACAATCCGCTCTTGCTGTTGAAAGTCAGCGACAAGCTTCAATATGCCACGAAAGAGATCCTTAACGCCTGTCTCGGCAAAGCTTCTCGCATAAGCCTCAAGCTTGGCCTGTGCCCCACGCACCGTAGCTGCCACAGCACTTGCCGTGGTCGATTGCAGCGCGTTTGCATCCAAGCCCTGTGAGGCTTTGGACATGCCCGTGCGGCTTTCCTTCACCTCGTCCAGATAGCGCATCAACGGCTGAACCTCGCCGCCTACTCCTTGGCCTGACAGGGTTTGCACCGCCCCCGGCTGGCGTACCCGCACAATGCCGCCCGCAGTGCTGTCGAGCAAATCATCGAAGTTCACCATGCCTTCAACAGCGATGGTGCGCGGATTGACGGTCAGATAAGTCGAATCCAGATATTGCCGCATCAATGTGGACTTGATGACTTGCAAATCCTCAGTCAGATCAAAAATCGACCGGCCAACAAGCCTGTGTGGCATCATAATGGGTGAGATGACAGCAAACGGGATGTTGTCAGTCACCTCATTCTCAAGGATGTAACTGCCACTATCGCCTATCGACAGGATGCGACGACGCTCTGCCACCCCATCTTCATCGAAATCCACCAGCATAACCGTGTCATACACGGCCACCTCTCGCTGTGAGGGATCTGATGGCGCTGTTTCCGTGCCACTCTCAATGTCGCCAAAGCGCACCTGACGCTCTTGCTCCACCTCAAGCTGCGGATAACCAGCATATGTCTCGATTTCATCCTGATCGTAACCCATCGACACAAGGTCACTGACCGTCATCATCGTGCGATGGCAAACAAACCGTGCATCTTCCAAGGATTTGGCGCGCCGGTTGAACATAAACTCTTCCGGAGGCACATTCTCAATCCTGATGCGCCCGCTTGTTTTCTTGATCCTCAGTTTGAGGTTGTAGCTTTCAACCACCTCGACATCTTCACCATCATCGCCGATGATCGTGGTCATGTTCTCGCGCTGGCTAATTAACTCCACATCAGGGTTTGCCAGTAGCAGCGTAATCTCCCCCTCGGTCAGGTTTTCGTACTCTGCTTCCTCAACCGTGGTGGTGTCGTCATAGTAGTATTTCACCACACCCAGGCCGTACATCAGGCTGTCGCGGAACCAGTGCGAGAAGATGCGAAAACCGGGGTTGTCGTGATTGATGATGTAATTCACATAGTCGCTTGCTTGGTCTGCGCGTGGCTCGTCCTCGGCAGTGCGCGCCGCAAATCGCACATACTTATCACTCGCTGTGAATATACGCATAAGCGAGGGTATAATCGTCTCTACAGTGTCGGCAAAGTCCTGCGAGATGACCTGACTTTTGCCATCAACCTCGTTGCCTAAAGGCTCACCAAGATAGAAATCGAGCGCCTTTATGCGTTTGGCGGAAAACTCTTGATCGTAGTGGTTCAGCGCATCAGTGATCTCACCCGAGACGATGCTGCCAAGTGCTTCGTTATCCATCAGCTTTTCCGCGTCCTCGCTAAGATGTCTTTATCAGCCTTACGCGCACCACCCTTGCCACTGATGAAAGAATTTACCCTGCCCATTGCCCAAGCTGACATTGGCACGTTACGGGAACCCCCGCTCAAATACGCGCCCTGACCGCGACGATAGACCTGTGCCAACTGCCCGTAAGAGAAGCGTGACTTTTCAGCCTTCTTACGCAGAGCGGCCTTTGTTCTTTCGCTTAGTGGTTTTGCTTTTGGCATTTTGTGCTGCCCTCGACCTACTGACTGCCGCCACGTTGATGTTGCGACCTTCCTTGTACGCCTTTCTGGTGCGCTTCATTTCGGCGGCTTTTGCGCTTGGGTTTCGTGACCCCCGAACGTATTTCAAAGGTTCGCCCGTCTTCTTGTCGCGCTGAACCCTGCGGAACACTCGCTTGCCCATCAATCTGCCTCTTGGGGCGGCGTAAAACGCGGTGATACATCAGCCATTCGTCGCATATTTGCCATTGACGATGTTCATGCCTTTGCCAGTGCGAACAGCGGCTTTCTCAGCGGCGTAGTTCTTCTTTTTGGCCTTTTTCTTTCCGCCTTCTTTCATGCCTTTAGCCATAGCTGTGCCGTACATCCTTTTTCTTTCTCCTCTTGCGAAGCTTCTTCAAATCAGCAGCCGTGATCTTGTCACGCGGCGGGGCAACCCGCGCCAAACGCTTCTGTCTGGGGCTGTACTTGCCTTTAGGCATCGCTTCACTCAAATGTTGCGTATTTGCCGTTTTGAATACGCACGCCGTTGTTCTTCATTCGAACAGCGTCTTGATTTGTAACGACGCCCTTGGGCCTAGATAGGCGACTTGCAGGGCGCATAGCGTCTTGCTGGGTTATAACACCCTTATTTCTAGGTCTTTTTTTTGACTTGGAACCGTAATCCATTTGCCTAGCCTCTCTTTCTATAATTTGCCGCCTGCTTTCTAAGCTTTGGACTTTTTCTTGGCCTTGCTTGGGGCTTTTTTCTTCCGTGGTTCATTCTTTACCTCGTCAGAATCATTGGTTTTGCCGACCCCCTTCGTTGTCACCACAGACATCGCGGGGGGCTGGCTTGCCTCAAAAGAAACGCCGGGAATCCGGCCAGAAATACACTTTGAACGCGCCGCACACTTTGACGGGTACGGGCAAGGGTCACACGTCACCATGCTTTGCAACTCCAATATCTTGCTGTGAATTTGTCCTTCGCCGTATCGCAGTTATGCCGCGCACGAAAGTTCGCCCGCCGCCCCGGCTGATCCCGCTTGTTAGACATATTCGGATCACCAAAGCGGACCAGCTTCACCTGATCGCCCTTCTTGGCTAATACCGCGCTTTTCTTGCTTTTACCGGGTGTGCGCTTCGGCTTGTTGTAGCCGCTGAATAGTTCACCCCGATATCTCAACTTACCCGACGGCGTGCGCGTCACATTACTGGTCGTCGCCATCTTGAACCCTCACAGAGTGAAACAACTCTTCTGCCTCTTCCGGCGTCATCCCGCCCTTCTGTGCCGCCCACGCAACCGCAGCAAGCCCGGCAGACACAATCTCAGGCCACTCGGCCTCACACAGATCCACAGCGCCAGCCATCTGCACCATGATCTGATGCGCGATTAAATCGCTCGTAATAGAGGACGGAAAGCGAACACCAACCTCGTCTTCATCAGCACCGGGAAAATCCACAACATTGGTCATACAATCCAACTCGTATTTGCTCGTAAGGGGGTGCGGCTCGACCACCGGCTCATAGCGCCAGATGCCATCGCGCCCTCACCCGCAAAGGTCAAAACAAACGCATCAGCAACGTCAGGAGAACGCTGCCCACGGCGCTTCATCTCGTCCTTTGACTCAATCTTCAACTTGCCATTGGAAAGATATTTGTACCGTATCCCGGTGATCTCCTGGATCAGCGCGTCATCCTGTGGTAGCACCACATCGCGACCCTCAAACCACTCACGCGCCCGCCAGAAAAGCTCGTCACGCAACCGGCCAAACTTATCCCGCAAAGCAGGACTTTCCGATACAGATACCGCCACAGCGGGTAAATCCAACTCCGCCAGACGATCCGCCAAACCCGCACCAATGCCAATCGCATCAATGAATATCTCCGTGGGCCTGTCCATGTACCGACACGCCTCATACTCGGTCAGCACGATACCCGCCAACTCCATGAGATCCTTGCCGCGCCACGTCTTTACCGGCTCAATCAACTCCTGACCGCGCCTCTTGGCCAAAGCAGACCTGTCAGAGCCAAAACGGGCACAATCCAAGCCCCACACCGTCGGCGTGGTAGGCGATGCCTCAATATCGCGGCCAATCGCACTCTCAATCAAATGCAACGGAAGCAAAACATCGTCAGATTGGCTCGGAAACTCGCCAAGCACACGAACAGCAAACACACTGCTCTCACGCCCATACTGCGCTTCCATGCTGCTAATAAAGTCAGCATCAACAGTGTCAGCATCCTCACAACTGACCGTCATGCAATGCCACTGCTCACGATTGCTGTGAAACGCCTCGTAGAAAAACCCATCGGAACGGGTGGGGTTGCCAGTAAGAACAGTCTTGGCATTGGGGGTACTCATGGCACCCTCGCCAACTTGGAACACCACATCAGGCACGCCAGACGCCTCGTCTACCAAGATCAGCATATTATCGCTGTGAAAGCCCTGCAACGCCTCGGGCGACTCTCTCCTGCTTGTGCGGGCGACGGCAAAACTGTCGTTAGCACCCTCTAAACTGATCTTGTCTGCCTTGAAGGACAAACGATCCTTGAAGCCGGGGTGCATACCACGCGCCCAACGATCAATCTCTGTCCACAACACATCACTAAGCTGGTGAGCAGTGTTGGCCGTACACACAACCTTGGTCGGATAACGCGTCAACAACCACCACAACACAAGCCACGACAAAAACGCTGTCTTGCCTACACCGTGGCCCGACTTGATAGCGACCTTGCTGTTATCGCGAACCGCACGCAAAGCATCAGCCTGCCAAGACTGCGGCGTGGCATGAAGAACATGCCTGACGAACATCTCAGGATCGTCGTGCAATTCACGCAGAATCTTCTGAATGTCGTCCAAAGCAAACCTGTTGGATACGGGTTAAAAATAGTGGTGGCTGGCCAGTGTAACGACCAATTCAATCCCGCCTAAGCCTAGGAACCAGCGAGAACCACCGATCTGACGGCTACAGGTGCACGATCACCGTCAGAAGAGAGGGGTATATATAAATAATATCTGCCCCCGCTGTTTTTTGCCGGGGGGGTGTCGGCTCCGATCTGCCGGTTTTCTGCCGCCGATGGCCTAGCCGACGGGATTCCAATCAAATGAAATCAGCAAGTTAGCCGCTGGCACCGATGACAGCCCGCCAATCAATGCACCGATGCCTTGCCTTTTGCTGTCTCTTGTTTGTCGGTTCGCGCGCGTAGCTCTTGCATACCGTCTTGTGTGTTTATTGCCTTCAATGCCTCAATGAAGCTGCCCTGCCCTTCATGCTCTATCGTGACCTTGTCGGTCCAGCCATCCTTGCCTGCCATTCTTGCAGCTGACCATTTCAGCAAATCACCCGCGCCGCGTTTTGCAGCGACCATCTCATGCGTTTGCTTATCGGCATTATGCCAAAGGTCCAGCCCGATTTCCCCGACCAGATAACCATAATGACAGCCGCGCTCAAATTTCGCATCGGCAAGATCTGCGGCAAACTCTTTATCCTGTTTGGCCCACCGATAGATTGTTGACCAGTCCGGCATATGCGGGTCATCCGTAATTGCAGTGTGTGACTCACCCGCTGTTATCCGCTGCAGAAATTCAAGCTTGATTTTCTCTTTGTCTAGCTTGCGTCGGCCCATGCTTCACCCACAAAAAAAGCCCCGTTCGGGGCGCGTTTCTCCATTCGTACCGTATTAAATGCCTATATCGGCGCGCATTGCAATAAGTTTTGATACGTTTTACTGTTGCTTTAACCAATAGTTTATGCTTATATGATAGGCATAGCTACTATCGGAAAGGGAACAGACATGGCTATTCAATCGTTCAAAGACATGGCGCAACGCGCCGACAACGCTGTCGCTCAATGGCGTGACATGCTGGCAGATCATGGTTTTACCGCCGACCAGGCGGATGCCATCTTGCGCCTGTATCAAAAGGGAAACCTTGTAAAGCTTGATTGGGGCATTGGCCGCTATTCCGTCAAGCACGGCGCTTTCCTAGATGCTGACGTTCTCAATCGTGCATTGGAGGCAGCATCATGAAGCCCCGCCTCTTCATCAAGCAACAGTCGCACGTCACAACCTTCAAGGTCCGTGGCAATCCGTTCCGCTATGTGGTCATGCGCAATTCCGACATAGCCCGACACGGCGCGGCCAACGCTATCCGCCAACGTGCAGCGCGTGCCCTTCAAATGGGTTTCCACCATACCGCGCGGCACCAGAACGCAATCGCAGACATTCTTGACGGGGTGACGTCATGATCAACACAACCATGAACATGAACGCGCAGGCTTATGCGCTGATGCATTTCCTATCGACCCAAGAGCCGCACACCGCACGATATCAGGACGGCAAATATCAGATTGATATCCGCTGCAAGCCTTACATGAACGCAAGAGAGCGCGGCTTTGTGCTGGAAATCCGGCAAGGCATTGGACACGACCCGGTTTGCCTAGCGTTTTTTGAGCATCGCAATTCAGATGTATTGTGCTGCATCAGGTGGACCCCAACCTTTCCACGTTGGTCTTACAGCGCAGAAGATATCCCCGAAAGCGTATATCCCGACAAGTGGTCTGTCACAAAGTCATGGGACTACATGGATTTGACCGGCGCTTACAAGTATGTGCTGGACGTCATCCAAGAGGTGTCTGCAACCGACGAGGTGGCGGCATGATTAAGCAAACCGTTTCATGGTGGGAATTTCGCGACGCATTGCGGGGCGACCAATATTGCAATTGGTCAATGGAAGCGATTGAAGCTCTGTTTGATTATCTGGAACAGCTTTCCGATGACATAGGCGAGGACATTGAACTGGATGTTGTCGCCATCCGTTGCGATTGGTCTGAAATCCACATTCAAGAATTGTGGGACGAATATTCGCATGTCTTCGAGAATGAAGGCTTAACCGTTGAGAACGATTCCGACGATTACGACGAACAGCTTCGCATCCTGCAAGAACACACCACGGTTTTAGACATTCGGCGCGACACGCACATGGGCAACGTCGTTTTGCAGGAGTTTTAGCCATGCGTGATTGGATCGAACAGATATGCGCCACGGTCCTCTTTTGGTGCTTCATCATCCTCGCGTATGTGGTGGCAGTCATCGCCACCAATGCGGACCCAAAATATTGGTGATGCCATGCGACGGTTTGAAATTCACATTCAAAACGCCTGCGAGGATTGGACCGATTACAACCTTTATCGGCACGCCTTGCATGACATAACTCTCACCCATTACCGGGCATCGGATACATGGGACGGAATGATTCGACTTGCCAAAACAGCGCAAGCGGATTTCGGGGAAGAACGCCAGCTTTCCCCTTCAATGATTCACAAGTTGGCAACCTTAATCAGTCAAAAGGGAGACTAGACTAATGGCAAAATTCAAAATCATCGACGCGGTTGAAAAGCCAAAAACGCAACGGGCTGGCTTGCAGCTTTACCCGTGGCAGGATGTGGATGTGGGGAAGGGCTTTTTTGTGCCCGACGAAAAGGACAAGAAGCCCATGCGCGGGAACCAGCTTGGCCAGACGGGCAACCAGTGGGCCAAACGCCAAGGCGTTGCGGCGCGCTTTCAATCATTTCGTTACACCATTGACGGGTCAGACGGCGTTTTCGTCCAGCGGGTGGCGTGATGCGGCACCTGATCAAACAGCAAGAAAAGTATCTTGCTGAGATTGACGCGGCGCACCGCTTTGCGTGTCCCGCCTGTCATTCAGAGACAACCAAAGCACAATCACAAGAGTCATGCGCCCATTGTGGCGCTGGCTTGCGTCATGTTGTGCCGCTTGTTGGTCCGCTGTTTATCACAACGCTTGCCGATAACGAGGTGACGACATGACAGAACAAGCAATCATCGAAAGCTTGTCGCCTGATCTGGCGACTATCAGGCTCACAAGGACAATGCTGGAAAAGCACATAATCGACGCCAACGAAAGCGTCCGCAGATTAGCTTTGCTTTGTGGCATTGACTATCAAAACATTGGTGCGGGTGAGAAAATCACCCGTGCTGCAACGCTTCCCGACGGCACCGAAACCGCAATCAACTTTTACAAGACCAAACGCGGCGACAAGCGGGTAAGCATCTCCAAGCTGAAACACCACGCAAGGCCCGACGATCTAGTCGGCATCACCTACCAGACGGCGGGTGGCGACGTGTTTCTGATCATCAATATCACAGCGACGGCAGAACGTCGGAATGAGGTGGCGTAATGACTGATGAAACCAAAAAATTGTGGGTTTTCGACTCTTGGAATTATGTTGAAATTTACGCAACAGATTTGGCCGACGCTGAACGGCAGGCAGACGAGTTTGCGGCAGAAACTGGCGTGGATTTAAGGCTGGTCGATAACTGGGAAGATTATCAACAAGAGGATGCCGAAAGAAACGAGGCAACAACATGACAAAGAAAATAAAACAAAACGGCCCAACAATGGTTAAGGGCATTTTTGCCGTTGGTGGCGTTTCTGCAATCCTTGGCAAGCCAATGTCTGGCGCGACATTTGATTTGGAAATGTTCCGATGGGTGAATGAATCTGGCGATGACGTGGCGCTGGTAATCCAGAATGACGACGATGACGATTTCGAATCTGAGGAAGGTTGGACAATTGTTTGCGATGTGGACAAAGTGTCAGAAGATCAATTGTTGAAAATTGCAGGCTTTTGCAAGATTCGGGGATATGGCTTCATCACGTCTGACTTGTCCGATGCAGTCTGCGACGATTGCAGGGAGAGCGCGCATTAATGAATTCTGCAAGGGAGACAGGAATGAAGTACGTTAACATTCACGGCTTTGACTTTTCAATCGATACAAACGATTGGACACATAGCGATGATGCGGAGAGGGTTTCGGATGACATTTTGGAACAAATGCTGTTGTGGACGCCCGAACAGGCGGCGGAATATCACTTGTTGATGACCAAGGCTAACGAAGGCGAAATTGACTTTGACGATCCAAGACTGCGACCGGTTGACCAAATGTGTGCGGAGTGTGCCAGTAAGGTTCTGGATACATATCTGAACACGTCAGTTATGACGGGTCACAACTACAGCATCCACGCTGTTGAGGGGTGATGGCATGACTGATATGGAGTTTGCAAAGTATTTGCTCGAAACCTTGGCTCCGGATTTACGAGAAGCAGGGCAGACGGCAACCGCTGATGATGTTGAGGATGCTGGTCATCGTCTGTTACATGCGGCGGAAATTGTTCACACGTTAATCGACGCAAACGAGGTGACGACATGAAAGCTTTGTTGAAAATGTCCCAAGTGGACATCACCAACGTCAGATCAGAATTTCATAAGGTCCAGAACATTGTCATCGAAATAGAAAAGGATTTTGATGACGGCTTTGTTGACAGCGAAGAATTGAGGCATTGGAAAGAAAGGTTGAACATTTTGCTTCAAAAAATGACGCCAGAACAACGGTCCCTAGTAATGGATGATTTTGACGAAACGCCGTTGATGTATAGAAAAGTTTTAGCGGTGGTTGAATCTCAAGAGGTGACAAAAAGCTAAAGACGCTTGAACGCATCAACCAACGCATCTAAGGCGAGCCGCATCAAATCTGGCGCGGCTCGTTTGCTTTTGCCGTTCTTTTCCGCCCATTCCGTTGCCATGAGATTGTGACAAGCAATGTCTGCCGCGATGGCATAGAGGTGGGAGCCCATCTCCCGATGTAGTTTCTTCAAGTCTGTGAAGGCATGTGCGGCACGTTCCGATGCCATGCTGTCGCCGGATCCGGCAGGCATGTCAGACATGCGGGACGTGATTCCTTGCTCAAGGCCAGCTTGCCGCCACAAGGCATATAGGCGCATGCCTGCATCATACTGGTCGGGCGTGATCGTGCCGTGTCGCCTGTAATATTCGAGGCTTGTGCCATCGACGACGCGGCGTACCAGCTTTCCCGCTTTCCTTGTTTCCAGCGTTTCAATCTGGTTGTGCTGTCCTCGTTCTGGTGTTGGCAGCACGTCCGCGTTTTCAAAGACCTTTGCTTTGCTTTTTTTCGCCATGCTCCATATCCCTCAAAGCCTCTTTGATTTCTTCCAGTGCCCCAGGATGGTCTGGTGGGAAGCCCCAATTATCGTGCCAGAACCCGGTTTTCAGCCAGTTTCGGATGCGCCCCTTAGCCCGTGAGGTGCGCGTGTCCGCGATATCCTTTGCTTCAAAGGGATCAAGCCAAGCTTCCTGATTGAGCCATGTCAGAGGGCGGCGGAAATATTCATCGCCTTTTCCTTTGCTTCGATGGGCGGTGAGTTGCCCTTCATAGGCTTTGATGATGGTTTCGGGATCTGTCGTCTTGGCAGCGCGGTTGAACTTGATCTTGCACTGCGGTTTCGCCTGCTTGTGAGCGACCAAATTCCAGAATTTATCAAACATCTCACAATCGCTTTTGTGTAGGTCTGTTCTTTGTAAGACACTACTAGAATAGTCTCTTTCTTTTGTTATGTACTGATTTGCCGTATCCGGCAAAACCGTATCCGGTAAATCAGGAAATGGTGGTTTTTGAGGCGTATCATAGACAAAATAGGTGTATGAATTGAATTTTCCCCCGTTTCGCTGTGCATTTTTGATGACATAGCCACGTTCGATCAAACCGGCGATTGTTTGATAGGTTTTGTCCCTGCCCCAGCCAAACCGTTTCATCAGATTTTTGACCGATAGCTGCCAATCGCTTGGCTTTGAGAGCAGATACACCATCATGGCAAGGCACTCGCCCGAAATTTCGGTGTCATTGAGCAAAGCATTGGGAATGACGGTGTAATTTTCCGTGAGCGCGCTTCGGATTATGAGCTTGTCAGTCATTTTCCGGTTCCTCTAGCTCAATCCACCCCCTGCCCTCGCATGTCGGGCACTCGCCGTCGCGTTCTGTGAGGAACCCGCCGTGCATATGGTCGATTACCGGCACCTCAAGCGTTGCTATGCCCTCGCCGTGGCACTCTGGGCACTCCTGCACCTCTTCCCAAATGTTGCAGTACCGCGAGATGCGGATTTTCACCGGGTATTGGTTCTGGATTTTGCCCCTAGTCACTTTTCTGCCCGCGAAGCAGGAAGCAAAAGTCGTCCATGTCCAGAACGACAAGCTCCTTCTGCCTGTCTGCTTTGAGGACAAGTGCGTCGGCGTCTTCCAGCCACTTGTAGATTTGCTTGAAACCGTTTGCGCGAGCTTTGATTTCCAGGGTCCATTCATCGGTTGGCAGCGGATCACCCTTGCGGATCACCACGTCGCCCTTGATGGACGCACCGCCGCTTAGTGGCACCCTGTAGGCATCCAGCCCGTGGGCCTCTAGCTTCTTGCGCGTCTCATTCTCGACGCGATAGCCCTTGTCACGCTGAGACTTGCCCATCTTCCAAGCTCCAATCTGCGCTTGTGACGGCACCCTCAGTCATCTTATGGATGGCAATCATGTGTGCGCCGCTGGGCAAGCTGATGCGATGCACCCATTTCCACACCGACGTATTGCTCACGCCAAGATCACGCCCAAAGGCGGCGATAGATATGTCTTTTTCTGTAAGATACTGATGCAGTGTCATGTCTATGCCTTTCGACCGGCATAAACTAGAGGTTATAGAAAGCTGTTGCAAGCGTATTGAAACTGTGACACTGTGTTTTTAACTACAGGTTGACGCAAGGCAATTTAGAAAGGTAAGAAAATGACGAATCAAAACGCAAGCCGCGCTCTAGCGCATGGTGAAAGCTGGATCAACGGGCCAATGGCCCCGCCACTTGTAAACCGCAGCAATAGAGGCTCGGCAACGGCACCCCCTCTTTGTCTGCTTGGTTCGTTCAATGATGATACACCTTGGCAAAATCAGCCAACTGCGCCGCCACCCTGCTGGCTTATGAAAAGAGAGATTTATGGAGCATCCAAACAACCTAGCTGCGATACGAGCTAAAGCGCGTATCTCGCAGAAAGAGGCCGCTAAACAGGTTGGTGTTAGCCAGCCGGAATATGGCCGGATGGAGTTAGGCCGCAGGAAAATCGGGCATCACATTGAGGCAATCTGCAAGACCTTCAATGTCACAGAAGAAGAAGTATTTGAGGCCCCCGCCCCTGCGGAAATCAAAAACGCAGACGCAGTTTTAAGCGACAGCCGCCTGCCCGTGTATGGAAGACCGGGATTCGGCAAACAACTGCGGTGGACTGAAGAGGCCCAAAAGATGATTATAAAACCGCAAGATTTTGAAAGCACAAGAGACGCATATGCTGTAGTTTGTCCAAACGACTGTATGTGCCCACGTTGCCGCGTTGGTGATATCCTTTACGTAGACCCAAACCATGTGGTCAAACCCGGCGATTTGGTTATCGTCGCACAAAAGGATTCTGACCTTCGTGACATTGTTCATCTAGTTGAAAAACACGGCGATTATTGGACGTTTGAACGCCTTGATCCGGCTGAAACGCTGGATATCAGCATCGAAAATCTCGACAGCGTGCATCCTGTCAGGGCAATAAAATACGTTTAAGCTAACTTATAGACCTTTACTTCAGAGGTATTGGTTGATATAAGCGGGTTTATGTCAGATGTACACCAGCTTCAAGACGAAAAGCGTAGCGATGGGTTGCCGGACTTTGTGGCAGCGCATCGCCTTGCGCCAGAGAGATTGGCAGAACGGCGCACAACTCTGCGCGGTAGTTGCATCAACATCCTAGCTAGTGGCGACTACAAGCGTATAGACCGTCTCTTCAAGGAGAAAACCGGCGAACTAGAGCCGGAAGACCTGTCAGGTAAGTGGCCTATACAGTTTGGCCAGTGTACCGAAATTCTAAATCTCCACACTTTTGAGCAAAAGAACGGCGTCAAGATCGACAGCTATCAGCGTGTCGTGCGCTCCCCTACAGAGCCTTGGATGGCGGCGACATTAGATGGCGCGTTCTACCTTGGTGGCAGGGTTGTCATTGATGCCAAGTGGACCGCTGGCCGTCCGTTTGAGAATGAAGAATGGGCTGACGTACTGCCGAGGATCGTGCGCTATAACACACCGCAACTGCATTGGGGTGCCCGCATCCTGGGGGAGATAGAAGGCAGGCGCATTGAACGCGGTATTCTGTCTATTATTCGCGGTGCGAACCCACCCACAACGCATGTGATTGAACTCAAGCAGTCATATACCGACCATTTGGTCGAGCTTGGCCGCACGTTCATGGAAGGCGTGAAGAAGGGCGAGATGCCCTTCATAGACTTTTCAGAAGAGCCGCCTGTGCCTGTCGAAGAGCGCCAGCCCTATGACATGGAGAAGGACGTGGCCCCTGCACAGCAAAAGGCATGGAAACGGCACGCAGACACATGGCTGCAAACAAAGGGCGCGGCCGACAGCTTCAAGCAGGCAGACAAACAACTCAAGTCGCTGATACCGCGCGATGCCTCTACAGCATCCGGCGCAGGCATCAGTGTGCGCGTTTCTAGCAATGGGGCGAAACGCATCACGGCAGAAGACAAGACGGGAGACACGAAATGACGGAAGAAGAGATTTGGTTTCACGCACACAAATTGAGCAAACAACAGCGGGCCAAAATTGGCATTTTTAACCAGAATGAGCTTGTCAATCAGTTAAAAAAACTAGGCCATGTCAAAAGTCGAGATACGGTGCGCCGCTGGCTAAATGAAGGGAGATTGCCCCACATAAAAGATCCTCGTAAGGGCAAGCGCCAATACAACTTTTACCATTTAGAAACCGTCTTACGAAGCTTTGAAAATAGCGTTGCTGTGCTGTCTGAACACTTTGCCACAGCGCAAAATGGCGATCAGGAGTCAGCACGCAATGAGTGAGTTAGCGAAGGCACTTGCTGCCTACCAGAGCAAAACAGGTGGTGTGGAAGCCGATTCAAAAGGTCAACGCAGCAACTATGCGTCCCTTGGAGAAGTCATCAACAATGTCAAAAGAGCAAACAAGTATGGCCTGACATTCACTCAGGAAGTCGATTTTGAAGGTGACATGATTTTTCTGCGGACAGTGATGATGCACACAAGCGGCGAGGCGCGCATGTCACGCTATCCGCTATTCCCGCCAGACAGAACTAACAGCCAGCAACTTGGTAGCGCGATCACTTACGCCAAGCGTTACGCACTGACTGCGATGTTTGGCACTGAAAAAGGTGTCGATGCAAATATCGAAGATGCGGATGACGATGGCGAAGCCTGTGGGCTGATGCCTATTGATGAAGATGAGGTTCCTCCAAAGCCCGCTGCCAAAACGCCAGTTACAGTCTCCCTGTCTGACGACGCGGGCTACTCCCGTGAGGATGGCTTGAAACCAGCCTCACGGGCTTTTTCTTCCATCGTTGAGAGCGTAGAGCCGCAGGAAGACCCGTTGGTGGCCCAGGTGGCCGCTGTGGACGATCTGACGGCCCTCAAGCGCCTATTCAACGATATGGGCGGCTCACAGATGCCCGATGAAAAACTAGCCATTTTCTCAAACCGACAGAAACAAATCATGCAAGGAGCAAACAGCTAATGGACGATAAGCCAAAGGTACTTCACGGCAAGGACGACATGACGTTCAGCCTTAACGACAAGCGGTCAGATAAGACTGAAGATTGGCAAAACGATTGGTCGGGCATAATCGTCTTTGGCGGTGTCGAATACTATCTGAATGGCTATCAAAAGAACGACGGTTGGATTGCTGGCAAGGTCAAGCCGAAGAAAGAAAAGCCGAATCCTGTCGCTGCAAAGAAGTCGGCAGATGATGATGAAATCCCATTCCTCAAGTAAGCCGCACCCGCTGTTGGCCGTGGTCAACAACGAGGGAATGCTTTTGGTAATCGGGGATCTGAACGCGCAGATGGACATGACACCGAAACAAATGCGGCAACATGCGATGGAGCTTCTAAAGCGTGCCGAAGAAGCAGAAGCCAAGGCCGGTCAGGAATGACCCGTTGCCGGACACATGCAAGCACTGTGGCTGCACGTTTGATTGGCGATATGGCGGGGTTGCCAATGGCCTCAAGGAAAGTTTCTGCGGGCCGCAATGCTGCCATGACAACTATCAGAACGAGCGGACGTGGGAAGAGATGTTGAGAAGGGCACGGGATGGATGACGCAACCGCAATCCTTGAGACAAAGGACTACATCGAACTGCGCGCTGTCATCAAAGTGAACGGCAGAGAAACCGATGTCCATTTTAGCAACAAGCAAGAGCCGACGTGGCGGATTGGCCTTTGCGATCAGGAGACGAAGCAGAACGTCATCCCTGTGATCCGCCGTGTGTACGAAGCTTTGTATCAGGAAGGATATTATGCAAATGACAAAAGAGGGCAGACGTTGGACAGAAGAGCGCCGCAAAGCTCACAGCGAGGCTATGAAGCAGTATCATAAGCGGCGGAAGATCAAAGCGACCCCCAAGCAAGAGGCAAGCTGGTGGCAGCGCCTACTGGCAAAGTTGCTTGGCAAGGCAACAAGCTGATGTTTGCGCCTTACGACAAAGAGAAGTGGAAGTCGTTGAAAAAGCGGCGGATCAAGTTTTTCCTTACTGACATTGGCGCGCGGAACCTGTGGGAAATCTTGTACTTAAATGACCCCCCTAAAGTAAAGCGCGGCGCTAAGTTGAACACCCGCCTCAAGAAAGCAAGGACGGGACTAATTAATGATCTTAGTCGTCAGTATGAATTTCAAACAAAGGCCGATATTTATTACCTAGAGGACCATGAAGTTTATGACTGACTTTTACACACCGCAGGAGCTTGCTGACCGTTGGAAGGTTTCAGCCAAGACGGTTCTGCGGATGGCCGAATCTGGCGATCTTGCCAGTATCCGCGTGGGTAAAAAAATAAGAATACCAGCCCACGCTTTATCAACAGTCGAGGGAGACACGACATGCAGAAATACGAGTACGACGTTGTTCAAAGACAGAGCGACAGAAATTGGGAAATCACTTGGCGACAAAATGGCAAAGCACGATACGCATCAACTGGCACAAAGGATGCGACGCTTGCAAAAGTTTTCCTAGAAACCTTCAAGAAAATTCACCAACCGAAAGACGTTGTGACGATTGGTGAGATTTTGCAGCAATACACGATCAAGTGGTATCAGCCACGCGCCGTGAAGATGAGCCGCCACAATTCAATCATCAAAGCCTTAGACCCGTTATGTGATTGTGATCCGTTAGACCATGAAGCTTTTGAGGAAGCGATTTGGGAATGGAAGCAGGAGCGGATGTTTAAGGTCAAAGAATCTGCTATGGCCCGTGAATTGGCGGTGATGATAGCTGCCTTGAATTGGGCGAATGATCGTGAACGCGGGCGAATGTTAAAAGGCGTGCCATACATACCAAAAAATAAGTACGAGAAGACCTATCGCGTGCGGTGGCTTGATGCTGATGAAAGGGAAAGGTTGCTGGATGCTTTGCCGTCGGTGCCCCTGTATCTGCGCTTGGCAATCGGGATTGCGATTTCAACGGCAGCTAGGAAAACGTCAATCCTTGAGCTTCAGAAGCGACAGATAAAACTGCGTGAAGGGCAGATTGACTTTCAAGCACCAGCGGACGGTAAGCGCAGAAAAGCGCGGCGGGTGTGTGATATCACGGATCTGGTGCGGCCTTGGCTTGAGGAAGCAATGGCTGTGACGCAGACGGGCTACATCATCGAGAGGAATGGCACTCCAATGCCAAACTTTTATGATGACTATCAGCGGTTCATCAAAAGCCTAGATATCGAGAATTTTACGTTCCATGATCTACGCTCAACGTGGGCCGCTGGTGCTGCTTTGGATGGTGTGCCAATGTCACAGATACAAGCTGCTTTGGGGCACTCTTCTGTGCTAATCACTGAAAAGCACTACGCGCAGATTCACCCCGAATATCGTGAGAAAGCACGCGAATATTCCAAAAAGACTTACAAGTCCCGTATGTCCCATATGGAATAACCAAACGACGTTAAGATATTGATTTATAACTTTTTTTCTGGCTCCCTCTCCGCCAGTAATCTTGTTATTTATCAGTATCTTAACTCAATTTTGGAAACGATTTGGAATCAGTCATTTTTTACGGTTCGCAAGAGCGCCTAAACCGGCTTTTCCGATTCGATATCCAAAGCTTGCGCTGATTGAAATATACAGGCAATTCGCAAACCACGGCGGCGTATGTTCGTCAAGGAAGATAAATCCGTTTTTGACATACTCTTGCGTCCACGGCAGGAAGCAGGCCACCAATATTGACCCGAAAATAATTACCCAAAACTCGTCTTTCCAAGAGCCTTCCATTTGCTTGGTAAGCTGTTGCTCCATCAACATGGAGCTTGTGGCCTCGGTCTCGTAAACCTTTGCCTCGGCCTTCTTCATTGCAACCTTGGCTTCAGTCTCTGCCGCCTTAGTCGCCGCTTTGGACTTTAGCCAGCCGCCAAGAAGGTCACTCGCTGGGCCAAGTAACGCTTGCCACATCAATGTTTCTCGCTAGAAAGCCAGACTGCCAGGCTACCCGTCATGGCACCTGTGACCACAGATATCAGCGCACTTTGCTGCGTTGACAGATCCGGCTGTGCTAGTGCCCATTCAATGCAGCGGACGTAAACGCCCGTCATTACCAAGATAGAAAATCGCGGCAGGATTTTAAGCTCCAGCATTTTGCGTGCTACGCTCTCAACTGTCATTTCACCACCCCTTCACGCATCTGGTCTGCCAGCATGTTAGCCCTGCCCTTCACTTGCGCTGCCCACCTTGAATCAAGCATCTGAACCGCAGCCTCGGCATAGTCTCCGGCGTCCATCGCGGCGTGCATCTTTTTGAAGCCATCAAAACGGTTGCCCATGTTAAAGATCATGTTCATCACAACCATCTGCCGTGCGGTGTCCAGCTTGCCCCAAAAGCCATACGTCTCGGCTTTGCGCGCAACCCAAACCAAATCATTTTGTAGCAACATCATTGCTTCGTCATGACTAACGCCACGATCATCATCAAGTTTGCGGCCTACGCCAATGGTCGGATGACCTTGCACTGTATCACCTGGGAGTATTGGCCGACCTGTCGCATCGTCATAGACTTGCAGGCGCACGTCCTCATGCTCGGCAAGCTGTGTGGCAAGCCGCTCTAAAAAGCTATCGCTCAATTCATCGCCTCCTTAATGGCGTCCATGATGTCTTTGATTGTTGGTGGTCGCTCACTGTTCGGGCTGTATTCGCATTGGTATTCGGTAGGCACCATCTGCCCGACCAAGAAATGCTCAACCTTCAGCGTTTTGTTTGCACCCAGATAGATACAAACCTTGTCTTTGCCGTGAACCTCGCACCCTGCCAATCGACAGGTTACAAGCTGTGCTTCCGCTTTAGCCGCGTGGCTTTTAAGAAGCATTACGAAGCCAAGCAGTAGACTTGCCCCGATCAAGCCAGCAACAATGTAAGCGACAATCTCCATAAACTTGCGCCTGCGCTCACGCTGCCGATATAAAGTCTCTGCACGTTGTTTCCTGATTTGGCCTTCCATCCGCAACAAAGAGTCCCAATAAGACTGCCCCATAGTGTATTGAATAAATTGCTTTAATTCCTCGCGCTGCTTTTGCGCTTTGTTCTTTGCTGCAAAGACCTCTATGGCTTCTTGCTCGACGGTCTTGCCTGCAAATAAACGACGAAATACGGGTGGGTGCCGTGCCTCTTTTTCGGCTTGGTCTAGGTCAGATAAAGCGCCCATCCACCTAGACAAGTCGCTTGCCATCGACTCAATGTCCCGGCCAATCGCAAAGCCCTTTTTCAAAACAGAAAAAGCCGCCGTAGCGGTTGCCATCGCTGATACGGGGTCCATTTTAGTAGACCTTCACCTTGTTGGGATTCACATACTTTGGCACGCAATAACTGGTAATGTTATTGCTCTGTTTGGCGATAGAACGAGCAAAATACAGACATTCGTTGATGTTTCTAAAATAC